>Ga0265334_10000177_pt1 | contig 37570 bp, 37 predicted proteins | sample 42023metaG_FD_192442 | JGI IMG/M metagenome (GOLD analysis project Ga0265334, IMG submission 192442) | Rhizosphere microbial communities from Carex aquatilis grown in University of Washington, Seatle, WA, United States - 4-20-23 metaG | ecosystem: Host-associated > Plants > Roots > Rhizosphere... | reverse complement strand
AGCTGCGCGTGCGCGTGCGCAATCGCATCGAGCGCCTGGCGCTGCATCGCGCGCTGGCCGAGGTCGACAGCCTCACGAGCGTCGCCAACCGCCATACGGCGATCCAGAGCATCGAGCGGCTGCTGCGGCTCGCGGCCCGCCAGCACCAGCCGCTGGCGCTCGCGATGCTCGACCTCGACCACTTCAAGCTCGTCAACGATCGCCACGGTCACGCCGCCGGCGACGCGGTGCTGCGCCGCCTCGGCACGCTGCTGCGCCAGACGCTGCGCGGCGAGGACGTCGTCGGGCGCTGGGGCGGCGAGGAGTTCGTGATCGCGATGTTCGGCACGACGGGAGCCGACGCGCGCGCGCGGCTCGCGCATCTGCGCGCCGCCTTCGAGCGCGAGTCGTTCGGCGGCGCCGGCGGCGAGACGTTCGGCGTGGGCTTCAGCGCCGGCGTCGCCTGCTTCGCCGACGACGGCCGCGACCTCGCGACGCTGCTGGCGGCGGCCGACGAGGCGCTCTACCGCGCGAAGGACGCGGGTCGCGGGCACGTTCTGCTGGCGGGCGAGACGCCGTGATCGCGCTGCTCGCCCGCGGCGGGCTGGGCGTCCTCGTCGTCGTCGTGATGGCGGGCGCGATCCCGCTGCTGGCAGCCTGCTGGCAGTTCCTGCTGATCGGCGTGCACGGCGTGCGCAACCACCTGGGCGCCGTCGCCGACGTGACGCCGCGCACCGCGATCGTCGTGCCGGCCTGGAACGAGGGCGCGGTCGTCGGCGCGACCGTCGAGCGGCTGCTCGCGATGGACTATCCGCGCGACGCGCTGCGCGTCTACGTCGTCGACGACGCCAGCACCGACGAGACACCCGCGGTGCTGGAGGCGAAGGTGCGTGCGCATCCCGGCCGCGTCTGGCACCTGCGGCGCGAACAGGGCGGCGAGGGCAAGGCGCACACACTCAACCACGGCTTGCGCACGATCCTCGCCGACGACTGGGCCGAGGCGGTGATGATCATCGACGCCGACGTGATCTTCGTCGACGACGCGCTGCGCAAGATGGCGCGCCACCTCGCCGATCCCGGCGTCGGGGCGGTGACCGCCTACATCAAGGAGGGCAGCAGACCGGCGAACTACCTGAATCGCTTCGTCGGCTACGAGTACATCACCGCGCAGGCGGCCGCCCGCCGTGCGCAGAACGTGCTCGGCGCGATGGTGTGCCTGGCCGGCGGCGCGCAGCTGCACAGCCGCACGAGCCTGGAGGCGATCGGCGGGCGGATCGACACGAGCTCGCTGGCGGAGGACACGTTCACGACGTTCATGACCCAGCGCGAGGGCCGCCGCGCGGTGTTCGAGGGCAGCGCGATCGTGTGGGCCGAGGAGCCCGACACGATCGGCGGGCTGTGGAAGCAGCGGCTGCGCTGGGCGCGCGGCAACGTGCAGGTCACCAAGCGCTACAAGCGCTTGTGGTTTCGCAAGTGGCGCGACCGCCGCCTCGGCGGCCTCAGCTTCGGCGTCTTCTGGTTCTCGATCTTCCTGATGCCGCTGTTCATGATCGGCTCCTCGGCGAGCCTCGTGACGCTGTACTTCATCGACGACCCGCTCGCCTGGCGCGTCTTCCACCTGCTGTGGATCACCAACGCCGTCGTCTACCTGTTCGTGACGTTCTTCTCGTTCGCGATCGATCCGCAGACCGCGCGGCGCAGCTGGCGCGAAGGGATCCTCTTCCCCGGCGTCGTGTCGCTGACGATCATCCTCGCGACGTGCCTGCCGCCGCTGTTCGATCGCTGGGTGCCGGACGCGCTGCGCGCCGCCGGGTTGACGCCCGGCCGTGCCGTCGCGCATGCGGCGATCCTGTTCGCCTACGCCTGGCTGTCGTGCTCGATGCTCGTCGCATGGGCCGCCAAGCTGCTCGAATCGCGCGGCCGCTGGCGGCTGCTGTCCCCGCTGTTCGTCTACGTCGCCGGCTACGGCCCGCTGCTGTGTGCCATAACGTTCGCCGCATACATCTACGAGGCGCGCGGCGCGGAGATGACGTGGGACAAGACCGAGAAGACCGGGAAGGTCGCGCTCGCGTAGCCGTCCCCGCGCCCGCGTTCGCAGACGAGGTTCGCCGCGACCGGCGCTTCGAGCGCCGGCTGCTCCTCAAGGAGGCGCTGATCCTGCTGGCGATCGCGCTGCTGGTCCTCGCGCGGGTGCTGTTCCTGCACTGACCCGCGCCTACGCGCCGGCCAGCTCGCGCAGCACGGCGAGCGCGTAGTCGTAACGGCCGATCGTCTCGCGGCGGTGGCTGTCGGTGCTCAGCAGCAGCGGCACGCCGCGCGCGAGGAACGGCCGCAGCGTCGCCGCGCAGGGGCAGCGCCAGCGCTCGCTGACCTCGATCCGCGCGCCGGCGACGGCTGCGGCGGCGGCAAGCGCGTCGATCAGCTGCGGCGGCACGTCCGCCTCGGCGAGGCCGATCTTCGGCAGCACGCTGAAGAGGTGGGCGATCACGACGACGCCGGGGCGGCGCGCGAGCGCTTGGGCGGTCGCGGTCACGATCGACTCGAGCACGTCCGCGCGCGCGAGCGAGCCGTCGGCGAGCCGCTCGCGCACGTCGCGGGGGTTCGCGGGTCCGTTCGCGAGCGGGACCTGGTGGTCGGCCGCGAAGATCCAGTCGACGCCGGCCATGTCGCCGGGCGGAACGTCGAGCGCGCCGGACGTGTCGAGCAGCTTCGCCTCGATCCCGCACCGCAGCGCGAGCTGCGTCTGCGCGCCGGCGCGCGCGACCGCGGCGGCGTAGTCGGGCACCCAGTCGGTGACCTCGCGCACGTGGTCGACGCACGTCAGCTCGAGCAAGCCGATCCGCTCGGCCTGCGCGACGTTGTCCTCGATCGTGTCGGCGCCGTCGGAGAAGCGCGAGTGCACGTGCATGTCCTGGCGCGCGAGTACGGCGGGGTCCAGCGGCGTCGCGCTCATCCCGCCCCGTTCAGCCGCGCGGCCGCCTGCTGCTGGGCGGCGATCTGCTCGTACGGCAGGAAGCGCTCCTCGAGGTAGCGCACCATCGCGATCTCCTCGAACGGCAGCGGCGCCCGCGGGGCCGGCGCACCGAGCGCCTCGCCGACCGCCAGCGAGGGCATGTCGACGCCCGCCGCGACCGTCAGCGGCATCGTGCCGGGAAAGCGCGGGTTGACCTCCAGCAGCGCTGGCTCCCCGCCGGGCGCCTCCTTCGCCTGCACGTTGGCCACCGTCGTGAGGCCGATCGCCTGCGCGACCGTGGCGCCGAAGGACTCCAACCGCTCGTCGCGCAGCGTGCGGCCGGTGATCGCGATCCCGGAGTCGATCTTCAGCCGCGCGCGCGGAACGACCGCGAGCACGCTCCCGTCGGCCGCCGCGAGCACGTCGAGCGAGTACTCGGCGCCGGGCAGGTGCTCCTGCACGAGCAGCGTGCCGTCGCGCGGCAGGCGCTCGAGCCGTTCGCGCTCTTCCAGCAGCTCGATGCCGCGCGAGCCGCTGCCGCTGCGCGGCTTGACGATCGCCGGCAATGCCGGCGCGGCCGGGTCGAAGCCGGCGTCGACCAGCCAGGTGCCGGGGACGCGCACGCGGCCGGCGCAGCGTCCGTGCAGCGCCCACTTGTCGAGGCAGACCGCGAGCGTCTGCTCGCTGGCGAGCACCAGCTTCACGCCGGCCCGGGCGAACTGCTCCCGCATCGCGGCCAGCGGCAGCAGCTCGCTGTCGACGGTCGGGACGACGACGCCGACGTCCAGCTCGCGGCAGAGGCCGAGCAGGTGCGCGGCGAAGGCGGGATCGTCGCCGCGGCGCAGGATCGCGCGCTGCGCCTCGGGCACGAGGTAGAGGCCGGCGGCGTAGGGGTCGATGTCGGCGGCGAAGATCGTCAGCTGCTCGCTTGCGATCGCGCGCATCACCGAGACCCCCGACGGGCCGCCGACGCCCGTCACCAGCACGCGGCCGGGTCGCTCAACCGGCATCGGCCGTCTCCCGCGCGGCGGGCGCGCTCGCGCCCGTCTCGGTCCCGACGTCGCTCTCGCGGATGACCTCGAGCGGCTCGACGTAGCGCGCCCGCGCGTAGCGACCCCAGTAGCGCGCGGTCGCGCGCAGCAGCTCCGGCTCCAGGTAGTCGCGCAGCGCGACCTGGGAGACGAACACCTCGATCAGCTCCAGCTTGCGCCCGACGAACTCGTCGATTCCGACGAACCGCGTCGGATGGAACTCGACCGTCGTCGACGGCGCCTGGTAGCAGTAGACGCGCGGGATGCCGCGCGCCGCGACAAGCGTCGCGTGGTGCACGTTGCGGTGGTCCTGGTGCACGTCGCGCGCCGTGTGCGTGTAGATCGTGCTCGGCAGCACCTCGTCGATCACCTGCTTGATCGCCGCGATCGTCGCACCGGCCTCGCCGACGCTCGTGTCGGTCAGATCGGCGTGGAACAGCCGCGCCGACATCAGCTGCGCCGCGCGCTGGGACTCCTGCGCCCGCTGCTCGGGCGTACCGCCCTCCTCCCCGCCGGTCAGCGTCAGCACCGCGATGTCGTGGCCTGCGGCGGCGTGGCGCAGCAGGATGCCACCGACGCCGATCTCGACGTCGTCGGGGTGCGCGCCGATCGCCAGCACGCTCTCCCGCCCGCGCGCGCGGCGCTCGCGGGTGGTCGCGATCAGCTCGATCACCTTCGCGATCAGCCGCTGCGGGTCGATCGGCTTGGTCATGTAGTCGTCGGCGCCGGCGCGGATCGCCTCGACCGCGTAGTCGAAGCTCGCGTGGCTGGAGAGGATCAGGATCGCCGCATGCGGGTGGGCGGCCTTCGCCGCACGCGCCAGCTCCAAGCCGCTCGCGCCGGGCAGCTCGACGTCGGACAGGATGAGATCCCACGCGCCGTCGGCGAGCCGCGCCGTCGCCTCCTCCGCGCTCGCCGTCCAGCGCACCTCGGCCAGCGGCGCCAGCAGCTCGCACACGACGTCGGCGAGCGCGTCGTCGTCCTCGACGAGCAGCACGAGCGCCCGCCGCTCGCCGCCGTCGCCCGCCGCCCCGTCGTGTCCGGAAGCCGTCACATGAGCACCGCCCGCGCGACACGCTAGCCCACGGACCGCAAGACGGTGCAACAAGATGGCGTCCCCGCGCTCCGCTGCGCTGACACCGCAGGCAGACGTGTGGCCGACTACGGACCAGCGCCGTGACGAAAGCGTCGAAGCAACACGCATGGGCATGCCTCGCCTCGCCTCGCGCTCCACCTTCCCGCGCCCGCCGGCGCTGGTGCTCGCACTGGCCGCCTACGTGCTCGTCTACCTCAGCTGGCAGGCGCTGCACTGGCTGCCCGGCAAGCAGGAGCTGGGGCAGCTGTTCCTGATCCCGGTCGACGCGATCGCCCTGTGGGCGGCGTGGCGCGCGTCGCGCCGCGTCGCCGGATCGCCGCGCCTGCGCTCGTTCTGGCGGCTGTTCGCGCTCGCGGTCGCGGCGGAGCTGGCAGCCGACATCGGGCTCTCCTACAACGACCTGCACTACGCGACGGCGCCGTTCCCGACGCTCGCGGACGCCTTCTTCCTGTCGTACTTCGCGCTGCTGTTCGCGGCGCTGCTGCGCGTGCCCGTCGCGCGCGTGACGCGCTCCCGGCGCCGGCGGCTGCTGCTCGACGGCGCGACGATCGTGCTCGGCGGCGGCGCGTTCGTGTGGTACTTCGTGCTCGGCCCCAACACGGTCGGCACGCAGGATAACGCGCTCGCGACCGCCGTCTCGCTCGCCTACCCGATCGGCGACCTGGTGCTGTTGGCCGGGCTCGCGGCGCTCCTGCTGCGGCGCAGCGCGCCGGCGCTGCACGCCTCGCTGCTGTGGATCGCTGCCGGCGTCGTGGCCTCGATCGTCGCCGACGTCGTCTACGGCTACGGCGTGCTGCACGGCACCTACAAGGGCGGGGACCCGATCGACACGCTCTACGTGCTGGCGTTCGCCTGCTTTGCGCTCGCCGCCGCCAGCCAGCGACCGCTGCGTCGCGGCGATCCCGAGGCGCACGCCGAGACCTATGCCCAGCCCGCCCCGCGCGCGAGCTGGCTGCCGTACGTCGCGCTCGCAAGCGGCTTCGGGCTCGTGCTCGCGGTCGACTCGCACGAGGCGTTCTTCCCCGGCTACAGCCTGCTGCTGATCGTCGTCGCGCTGGCGGCGATCGTCGCCGTGCGCCAGCTCCTCGCGCAGCGCACGCTCGTGTGCGTGCAGACGGCGCTGGCCGAGAGCGAGCGGCGCTTTCGCGCGATCTTCGACAACGCCGCCGTCGGGATCACCTACACCGACCTCGACGGACCGGCGATCCTCGACGCCAACTCCACGTTCGCGGAGATGGTCGGGCAGACGCCCGAGCAGCTGCGCGGGCGCGACTACTCGTCGTTCGCCGGCCCCGAGTTCCAGGGCGCCGACCGGGTGCTGGCCGAGGCGATCCGGCGCGGCGATATCGACCAGCTCCAGCAGGAGCTGCGCTACGTCAGCGCCGACGGCACGATGCGCCTGGCGACGCTCACCGTCTCGACCGTCCGCGACGCGGACGGCGTCCCACGCGAGGTCGTCGGGATCTTCGAGGACATCACCCGCCGCCGCGAGGCCGAGCGCATCAAGGACGAGCTCGTCTCGCTCGTCGGCCACGAGCTGCGCACGCCGCTGACGTCGATCCGCGGCTCGCTCGGCCTGCTCGACAGCGGCGCGCTCGGCGCACTGACCGACGAGTCGCGCGACATCGTCGGGGTCGCGATCGCCAACACCGACCGCCTCACGCGCCTCGTCAACGACACGCTCGACCTCGAGCGGATGCAGTCCGGCCGGCTCGAGCTGGAGCTCGCGCCGACCTCCGTCGCCGAGCTCGCCGCCCAAGCGCTCAGCGCCGTACGCGCGACCGCCGACGCCGCGCACGTCGAGCTGCGCTGCGACGCCCCCGGGCTGACGGTCGAGGTCGACGCCGACCGGATCGTGCAGACGCTCGTCAACCTGCTCGGCAACGCGGTCAAGTTCTCACCGCCCGGCGAGCACGTGACGCTCACCGCACACGAGGACAGCGGCAGCGTGCGCTTCTCGGTCCGCGACGAGGGCCGCGGCATCCCCGCCGACCAGCTCGAGTCGATCTTCGAGCGCTTCAACCAGGTCGACGCCTCCGACGCCCGCGAGAAGGGCGGCAGCGGACTCGGGCTCGCGATCTCGCGCAGCATCGTCGAGCACCACGGCGGGCGCATCTGGGCTGCGAGCGAGCCCGGCCACGGCGCCACCCTGCACTTCACCGTCCCGCTCGCGCACGCCGGCCAGCCGGCACAGCTCGCGGAGGCGCTCCGATGAGCCGCCGCCTGCTGCTCGTCGACGACGACGACGACATCCGCACGATCGCCCGCCTGACGCTCGAGCGGCTCGGCGACTGGACGGTCTCCGACGCCGCCAGCGGCGAGCTCGCGCTCGACATCGCGATGACCGCCGGCCCGTTCGACGCCGTGCTGCTCGACGTCATGATGCCCGGGCTCGACGGGCCCGCGACGCTGGAGCGCATGCGCGCGGGCGCGCTGCCCGACGCGACGCCGGTCATCTTCCTCACCGCCAAGTCCCAGCGCGCCGAGCGCGAGCGCCTGCAGGCGCTCGGCGTCGCGGGAACGATCGCCAAGCCGTTCGACCCCGTTGCGCTGCCCGCCGAGATCGACCGCGTGCTCGCGGCCGCGAACCACGAGGAGACGGCAAGATGACCCAGCCCGAGCCGACGCCGATCTCAGGTCGCAGCCGCTGGGGACCCCGCCGCCTCGTGCGCATCCTCGCGATCGCCGCGCTCGCGCTCGTCCCCGCGAGCGCCGTGGCACGGACGCAGGCCCACCACGCCCCCGCCCACCACGGCGCGCGCCGCGGCGGCCCGGTCCGGCGCGCCTGGCCGCGCACCGGCCGCGCACCCCGCAGCCGCCTCGACCGCTGGCTCGCCCGGCAGGTCGGCGCTGCCAAGCCGCGCGCCTGCGCCAAGGACCGCCGCCTGGCGCGCCGCCGCTGCCACCTGCGCAGCGTTCGCCACCGCACGGCGCGCCACGCAGTCGCGGCGATGAGCGCGGTGGCCGGCGACCCGGGCTCGCCGCCCGGGCAGCTTGCGCAGATCGTCGTCTCGCGCCGGCCGCACGCCGGCATCGTGGCGAGCGCAAGCGCAGCCAGCCCGATCGTGCTCCCGCTGCAGCTCGTGCGCTCCTACGGGATCCCGGCCGACGACCCGTCCTACCAGGCGCTGCTCAACTGGTCCTGGACCTACGACTCCGCGGTCGCGGCCGCGGCGTTCGCCGCCGCCGGCGACAAGGCCAACGCGGGCCAGCTGCTCGACCAGCTCGCCGCGCTGCAGCACGCCGACGGCTCGATCGAGCTCGCGTTCAACACCGCCACGGGCGACAGCTCGCCGCTGTTCCGCTCGGGCACGATCGCCTGGGCCGGGCTCGCAGCGGCCACCTACGACCAGGCGTTCGGCTCCAGCCGCTACCTCGACATGGAGCAGCGCGCCGCCGACTACCTGCTCTCGCTGCAGACGGCCAGCGGCCTGATCAGGGGCGGCCCGGACGTCACCTGGAGCTCGACCGAGCACAACCTGACCGCCTACGTCCTGCTCGCGCGCCTCGGCAACGAGCTCCAGGCCGCAGGCGACACGAAGGACGCCGCCCGCTACCAGGCCGCCGCGACGACGCTGTCGGCGGCGATCGACGCCAACCTGCTCGTCACCGACGCCTCCGGCACCCGCTTCCTGCAAGGCGCCGGTGACCCCACGCAGGCACTCGACGCGCAGGCGCTCGGCGCGATGTACCTGCAGGGCACCGGTCGCAGCGCACTCGCCGCCCAAGTGCTCGCATACGCCCAGAGCACCTTCGCGGTCGCCAAGCGCTCGGTCGCGCTCTCGAAGGATCCCGCCACCTACAACCTCACCTACGCCGCCGACGGGCCGTTTTCCGGCTACGCCCCCTACGCCGGCCCCGGCGCCCCCGACGTTCGCTGGGCGGAGGGCAGCGGCGAGATGCGCCTCGCGCAGGCCGCGCTCGGACAGGACACGAGCGCAGCGGACAAGAGCATCGCCGACTGGGCCGCGATCACCTCCGGCCTCGGACAAGGCCCGCTGCAAGCCGACCGCACCGTCGACAACGCCAACTACGGCGTGCAGTACCACGTCTGGCCAGCCTCGACGGCTGCCGCCTGGACCGCCCTCTCCCAGAGCGCACCGGCGTTCTTCGCCGCACCGCTGCCGCCCGCCACGACGCTCGTCGACAGCTGGACCAAGCTCCGCGGCGGCAACCTCGTCACCACCTACCCCGACGGCCGCGTCGACATGCTCACGGTCGGCGGCGAACGCCGCATACTCGCCACCGGCTCCTCCAGCGCGACCGACTACACCGTCACGACGAATGCCACGCTGCTCAGCGGCGCCGGCTACGGCATCTACGTCCGCGCAACCGCCGACGCCGCCACCAAGCTCACCGGCTACTGCATCCAGTTCGACCACGCCTACGGACAGCTCGTCGTGCGCGAGCTGCAGAGCGACTTCGAGCTGTCGACGCCGCTGGCGCGCGTCAGCGTCCCGAGCGGCTTCAGCTGGTTCGGAACGCCGCACGTGATCGCCATCACCGTCAAGGGCAACACGATGAGCGCGACGCTCGACGGGGCACAGGCGTTCACGATCCCCGACCTCGCCGCCACGAGCGCGGCCGCCGTCAAGACCTCCGGCAACGTCACCACCGCGATCGTGCCGCCGGCCACCGGCGGCTACGGCCTCCGCGCCTGGTCCGACGGCCTCGTCAGCCTCCAGCAGATGACGGTTCGACCCGGAAGCTGACTGCTGTGAGCCGGAACCGCGCGTCTGTGAGGCCGCACCGGCGCATCGCGTCGTGTGCACAACGGGGCGTCGCGCTCAGTCGTTGAAGGCGGCCTGCGGGCTGACGCTCGCGGCGCGCAGGATCGGCGGCGTTGTGATGGCGAGCGCGATCGCGGCGACGGCGGCGAGGCTTGTGAGCGCGGTGAGCGCGCCGCTGGAGCGGACGACCGGGAAGCCGGTCAGGGTGGTGAGCCAGCGGTCGAGCAGTTGGGTGCCGGCGAGCGCGAAGATCGCGCCGGTCGCGCAGCCGGTCGCGAGCAGGAGGGTGGTCTCGAGCAACAGCGCGAGGCGCAGTTGGGCGCGGGTCAGGCCGCGCAGCTTGAGGGTCGCGATTCCGCGACGGCGCTCGAGGATCATCGCGCCGATCGCGATCGCGACCGCCAGCGCGGCGGTCACGAGCACGAGGCGGCTGATCTGCTGCAGCCGCACGAGCCCGCCGCGCGAGGTCTGGCGTTGGTGATGCTCGCGCTGGGCGGCGGTCTCGACCGTCAAGCCCGTCCATGGCGTTGCGGCGAGCGCGTGGGCGATCAGGTCGCGTCCCTGCGCGGGCGTCGTGCCGGGATCGAGCTGGACCTGCAGCGCGCTGGCCTGCCCGCTGCCCCAGCCGGCGTCGAACGTGCGGGTGTTGACGACGATCGCGCCCGGGGGCCAGCCGATGTTGGTGGTGATCGCCGCGACGCGCACGGTCTGTGGTCGTGGGGCGGGGATCGTGTAGCTGCTGCCGATGTGCAGGTGGTGCTCGACGGCGAAGGCGTGCGCGACGGACGCGAACGGGCCGCTGCGGACCTGTCGCTGGACCGTCGCCGGGTTGCCGTCGAGGATCTGGTTTGTCGGGACCAGCTCGCGCGAGGCGCCGGCTGGGGCGAAGACCCACATCAGCCGGGTGCCGATCGTGAGCAGCTCGCCGCGGTAGACGTCGGCGCGCCGCACACCCGGTACTTGGGCCACCGCGGCGCGCGGGGCCGCGGGGAACGTGTCGGCGCCGAGCTGGTTGCTGGATGAGGCTGGTGTGATCCAGACGTCGGCGATCGTGTTGACAGCGTGGGTGACCGTGTCCAGGCCGGCTTGGAGATCGTGGCGAGCGCCCTCGACCCCGCCGCTGGCGAAGACGGCGATCGCGGCGACGGAGGCGATCGTGATCGAGCGGGCGCCGTTGGCGCGCAGCTCCCCGACCGCGAGCGCCGGCACCGGCGTCCGCGCGTTGCGGGTCAGCCGCGTCACCGACGCGAGGACCAGCATGAGCGCGGTCGGAAGCCACAGCACGCAGGCCGCGACCAGCAGCACGATCCCGGCCGTCGCCGCCTGCGGGATCGCGAGCCAGACGACCGCCGCGCCGGCGAGCGGGACAAGGCCCGCGACCAGCCAGCGCGGACGGTATCTCAGCAGATGGCGGCCGTCGTCGGCCTCCAGCACGTCGTCGCCGATCGGGCCGCGGACCCCCACGACCAAGGGCGCGAACGTGCCCAGGAACGCGGCGCCGATGCCGGCCAACAGGGCGGTCAGGATCGCGCTTGTGTCGACGGTGCGGGCGGTCCCGATCGGGAACCCGAGCGTGAGGTAACCCGGCGCCGGCCCGAGCACGTGGATCGAGAGCCACTGGCCCAGCAGCAACCCCGCGACGGACGCCACCACGCCGAGCACGAGCGCGTCGAGCGCGAGCAGGCGCCCGATCGTCCACGTGCTGTGACCGTCGAGGCGCAGCTTGGCGATCAGGCGCCGGCGGTCGCGCGCCATCAGCAGCATCGCGTTGAACGCGAACGCGAACCCGACCAGCGCCGTCACCTGCGCGAACAGACTGCTCGACTCGTCGTTGGGGCCATTCGCCTGCGCAAAGACCCGCTCGTCGAAGTCCGCTCCGCGCACGTCGAGCCGATCGCCGGCGACCGCCGCCAACAGCCGGCGGACCTGCGGCTCCGCGCCCGGCAGTGCACGCACGTAGAGCCGTGAGACGCGCCCGGTCGCGTGCGCGAGCTGCTGCGCGTAGCGCAGCGGGACGAGCACGACCGGGGTGGCCGCGAGCGTGCCGACCGACGCGGCCGAAAGCGTCGCGGCGACCGGCACGCGCGCCGAGCGGCCCGCGATCTGCAACGCGACCGTCCCGCCCGGATGCGCGCCGACCTGCCGGGCGACCGCCGCCGGCAGCACGACCGCTCTCAAGCCCGGCAGCGCCGCAACGCCGACGCCGCCGAGCAGCGTGCCGCCGAGTCCAGCCACGCGGCCGTCGGCCGCGAGCATCGTCACGCCCTCCTGCCCGGCCGGACCCACCAAGTTCGCGGGAAGCTCAAGCACCGGCGCCGCAGCCCGTACCTCGGGATCTCGAGCGACGACATCGACGAGCCGCTCGTCGAACCCCTGCGCGCTGCGGGAGAGCAGTTGCATCTGCGCGCGACCGACGAAAGCGTGCATCAGGTCCGCGACCGAATGACCGAGGCTCGCGTTCGACACCTGCACCGCGAACAGCAACGCCACACCGACCGCCACGCCGGCGAACGCGAACAGCTCGCGCAGCAGCCGCGCACGCAGACGATGCCAGTAGAGGCGCACGATGCTCCCCCAGCGCATGCTCCCGGACCTCAGCCCGCCGTCGGCGCAGACGCAGGATCGAGCAGGTCCGGACCGTGCTCGACGAGCTTGCCGTCCAGCAGCGCCCACGCCCGATCGGCGACCGACGTCGCCAACGGATCATGCGTCGTGATCAACGCCGCCGTGCCGCGCTCGCGACAGACCTCCGCCAGCAGCTCCAGCACCACCCGCGCACGCCGGCGATCCAGCCCGCCCGTCGGCTCATCGGCCAACACCAACCCCGGATCGGTGCACAGCGCGCTCGCGATCGCCACGCGCTGGCGCTCCCCGACCGACAGCTCGGACGGCATTCGCTCGAGCTCGCCGCCGAGGTCCAGCCGCTCGAGCAGCGGCACCACCCGTTGCTGCGCCTCACGCCACCGCAGACGACCCTCCATCAGCCGCAAGGCAGCGTTCCCAGCCACGTTCAGACCGGCAACGAGCTGCGCGGACTGCAGCACGAGGCCGAGCTCCTCCCGGCGGTAGCGGTCCAACGCGGCGCCCCTGAGCCCGGCGATGTCAGTGCCCCGCACGCGCACGACACCGCCATCCGGGACGAGCACACGCGCAAGCAGCTTCAGCAGCGTCGTCTTCCCCGACCCGCTCGGCCCATAGACCGCGACCAACTCGCCGGCCGCGACTTCGAACGAGACCTGATCGAGCGCACGCACCACCTCGCCGCTCGCCGTCTCATACGCCTTGCTCAGATCCCGAACATCCAGCACCACACCGGACGGTTCAGACCGATCCATCACGCCTCCCGATCCCAACGAACGCACGCGCACCCGGATGTCAGCGCCGCGACACGCACTTCACCGCGACCGACGGTAGTGGCGCACATCCCGACGGCGCGTAGGTTCGCCCGCAACTGAAGCGCCTTCCCGGCATCGGCGAAAACCTGGAGAAGCTCGGTAACGGTCCCAGGCGCGTTGGCCAGGTCCGGTCACGACTCTGCGGCGGCGAAGACATCGCCGAGCGTGGTGCCCAGCTCGTACGCGATCGCCAGTCGGGAGACTTCGAAGCGCACCCCTGCTGCCGCGGCGCGGCGCGGCCGCGCGCACGCAGCTAGCGCTCGCCCGTGTCGCCGCGCTCACGCCGATCCCAGCCGCCGCCGCATCCGGATGACAGCGAGCAGCGGAGCGACAAGGCCGCCCATCTGCGCTTCGACGATCGCAGCGGCCTCCCGCGCCTGATCGGAGGCAGCACCCGGATGCGCGAGGTTCAGGGCGACCATGCCGGCGAGCAGCAGCGAGTGCCGGTCGGCCTGCGGAAGCTTCCGCGTGTCGGCGAGCGCGACGCACGCGATCCAGCCCAACCGCTCGCACGCGACCGCCTTCGAGCCGTACTCGCGCACGTAGGTGCGGTTGCCGGAGACCTCGTCGTCCTCCTGGTCGACGAGGCTCTCCAGCAGCCAGTGCAGCGCCGCGATCCATGGGAAGTACGCCGCCTCGATCGCCGCGGCATCGTGCTCGTCGGTCGAGGAATTGGAGGCGGCTGCGATCAGCGCGAAGATCCCCAGCGGCGAGCCAGCCGCAGCCGCGGCCTCCCACCAGTGCAAGAGTCCTCGCTCGCTCTCGACCTGCTCCGTCGCCCAAGCGGCGAGTGGGCCGGCGCTCCCGGCCAATGAGGCATGGTTCAAGGTCTGAGCCTCACTCGCCCGGGTTGCACAGCGGATCAGTGCGCCACCGACCTTCCGGCGCGCCGGCAGCGCTAGGAAGGCAACGCGGCAGCCTCTCAGGAGCTCGTCCAGATATCCCCCGTCGTCTCGATGGGGATGGTGCGCGTAGTAGTCGACCCCCTCGCGCGATGGCCCGAAGGCGTCCGGCAACGCCTCATGAAGCTGACGGTTGTTCGCGAGCACATCGTCGACGGGCTCCTCTGAGAGCGCGTCGAGCAGGTCGTACATGACCTCGAACGCCACGCAGAGACGCACGACGTGCTTGCGCCCGGGCGGGTCAGCCAGGATCGCGAACGCCGCCGCCCCCTCCGCGCTCATGTGCTCCTCGCTGAGCTTGCCAAGCGCATGACAGCGCAGCTCCGGACTCGGAATCGCGCGGGCGCGCTTCTCCCAACGCCGAAGCTCCCGCCGCGCCCGAGGGAAGATCACGAACCAGTAGAGCAGCAGCGCATGGACCAGCGTGACGGCGAGCGTCAAACGCAGGCGAAGCCCCGAAGCGGCGCGATCCACGCCGCCAAGTCTCCGGGACGCCACGCCGCCGGACGCACCGCGACCTCGACCACGCACCTGAGGCCACTGCCGCGGAGCCGTGGCCTGCTCGTATGTCGGCTGAGCGTGTTAGCGTCTTGACAGCGGCGTGGAACGCTGCCGGCCAGTGGCCGGGCGCCCGCGTCGGGCGGTTGCAATCAGATCGCATGGCAGGTCGGTGGTCCGTGACCGTGTCGATTTCCCGGCGAGTCGGCCCATAGAAAAGCCCCGCCGGGGCGGGGCTTTTCCGTAGCTGACCGGTAAGCCGGATTCTGTCGTGAGCAGCCATCCATCTGTGCGGCCGACCTGGACCTCGGCGGGCAACCTGCAAACGGTCCGGCTTGGCCTTGCATCGGGTGGGGTTTGCCTGGCCGCCGCGTCACCGCGACGCCGGTGCGCTCTTACCGCACCATTTCACCCTTACCGGCCCGCCCCGAGAGGCGGACGTAGGCGGTGTCATTTCTGTGGCACTGTCCCGCGGGTTTCCCCGGGTCGGCGTTACCGACCACCCTGCCCTGTGATGTCCGGACTTTCCTCGAAGGCGAGCCTCCGCGACTGCTTGGTCAGCGAGGGAGCAGAGTAGCTCGAAGCGCCCCGCGTGCAAGCCGTGCAAGCGAAGCTGCCGTTCGGCGTCAGGTCAGCGTCGTGCCGCAGTCGCCGCAACGGCCGCCGGCACCGTGCTCCGTCGAGCGCGGCCGCAGCGCGCCGCCGCACAGCGGGCAGGCAACGGTGGCCAGGGCGGCGAGGCCCTCCCAGGCCCCGACGATCGCCTCGTCGAGCGTCAGCCCGCCGCCCAGGCCACAGCCGTGCTCGCGTGCGACGCCGCCGGTCGCCGGCGCGGGCGCCGGAGGCGCCGGGCCGAAGAGCGAGGCCGGCCGCTCGATGCGCTCGGCCATCAGCACGGTCATCACATGCTCCGCATGAGGCCGATCACTCTGCCGAGGATCCGCACCTCGCGCGTGCGGATCGGCTCCATCGCCTCGTTCTCCGGCTGCAGCCGTATGTGGTCCGGCTCTCTGAAGAAGCGCTTGACGGTCGCCTCCTCGCCCACGAGCGCGACGACGATCTCGCCGTCGCGCGCAGTGTCCTGCGGCGAGACGACGACGAGGTCGCCTTCCAGGATCCCGGCGTTCTTCATCGACTCGCCGCGCACGCGCAGCAGGTACTCGCCGATCTCGCCGCCGACGATGCCCGGCGTCTGCACGTACTCCTCGACGTTCTCCTCCGCCAGGATCGGCTGGCCCGCAGCGACCTGACCGACGAGCGGCAGGCCCGGCGGACGGACCGCGTTGCGGACCCCTTCGACCGCGCGGTCGAGCAGCTCGATCGCGCGCGGCTTCGTCGGGTCGCGCCGCAGCAGCCCGACCTTCTCGAGGTTCGCGAGGTGCGCGTGCACCGTCGAGGACGAGGCAAGCCCGACCGCCTTGCCGATGTCGCGCACCGTCGGCGGATAGCCGTGGCGCGCCGAGTAGCGCTTGATGAACTCGAAGATCTCCTGCTGGCGCTTCGTGAGGTCGACCATTCGCGCAACGCGCTCCTAGGGCGGATTCCAAGACGAACGTGTGTTCGCACAGTGTACCGGCAACTATGTCGGAAAAACACGTAGAACCCCTGTTCCCCTCGAAATCCCTTATGTGGCGGGAAATTTCGGCTATGGTCGAGTGGCGCGGCGAGGAGAGCAGCGGTCGGTGCCGCGCGCTTGCCCGACCATCTCCCGTCGATACTTCACACATGTACGTGTGTCTGGTACCATGCGTGCATGGCCCGGTCCCGCGATTCCGTCGAGCGCTCGCCTTCTAGCGAGTCCACGTTCACGTACCGGGAGTTCCTTGAGACGTTCCCGGACAACGACACCTGCCTGGAGTACCTGAAGGAGCGCTTCTACTCGGATGGGACGGAGTGCCCGAAGTGCGGCAAGGCGTCGAAGTTCCACCGGATCACGGGCCGCTCCGCCTACTCGTGCCAATACTGCGGGCACCACGCCTACCCCACGGCCGGGACGATCTTCCACAAGAGCAGCGTGAGCCTCCAGCTCTGGTTCTTCGCCGTCTACCTGATGTCCTCAACGCGCTGCGGAATCTCCGCCAAGCAGCTCGAGCGCGAGATCGGCGTGACGTACAAGACCGCACACCGGATGTTCAAGCAGATCCGAAGCTTGCTCTCAGACGAAGGCGAGCCGCCCTTGTCCGGCGACGTGGAGGTTGACGAGTCGTTCTACGGCGGCAGACCGCGCGCCTACGAGATGCGGAGAAGACTCAGCAACCTGCGCCGCAGCTACCGCCCGACGATGCTGGCGATGGTGGAACGCAGAGGCCGTGTGCGCCCGCGCGTGATCGAGGGCCGCACGACGCCGGCGATCCACTCGACCGTCAAGACGCACGTCCTCCCGAGTTCCATGCTCTACACGGACGAGTACACGACCTACGTCAAGCTCGCCGAGGGCTACCGCGGCCACAGACGCATCAAGCACATCGCGAGAATCTACGTCGACGGCGACTGCCACACCCAGACCGTCGAGGGCTTCTTCGGCCTGTTCAAGAACGGCGTGCGCGGCGTCTACCACTCCATCAGCGGCGAGTACCTCCAGAGATACCTGGACGAGTACGCCTTCCGCTACAACCGCCGCAACAGCCCCACGCCCATGTTCTGGGCGATGATGGAGCGGATCAGGAAGACTGAGCCGGCCGCGACGGCCGCATCGGCAACGGCTTAGCTCTGTTCGAGCTGGCCCGTCTCAGGTCGCGCAGGAAGTCCGCCTTCGTGAAGCCGGGGACCTGCTGGTCCTCCACGTCGCGCTCTGGCGGCGTGGGGGCAGTCTTCTTCGGGCGCTTGCGTACAGGGCTCATGATGCGTTCCAACCGCTCCGCCACATCGTATCCCGCCAAAGAAAAGACCCCGCAGTGCGGGGCCTTTTCTGAAGACCTTCGGCTCCGGCAGGGCCGTAGCCATCTAGCTACTCACGCTTGGAAGCGTAGCAGTTAGGGAACACGATTTCGAGTACAGCGCTATATGGCCGCCGGGTAGAGGGATCGAACCTCTACGTCTCCTAGTGTGAGTAGCTAGTTGGCTTGCCTTAGCCGACCGGCGGCAAGACGGGATACTACACGGTCGCGTCCCGGAACCACAAACCGATTCCGTCTTGTGTTTTCCCAGGGAAGCGGTACGCTCCATCCATGACCGATTTCGTCGCCTTCCAGCTCCAGGTGGACGTTGCCAATCCCAAGGACGTTCGGGAGAAGCTTCCCCGCGCGGAGAGAGCGCTTGCCGACATGGAGCGCGAGATCGCCGACATGCAGGCGCGCGTGGATCGGTGGAAGGCCCTCGTCGAAGGGCTTCGCTCAGTTGCGGGCCTGCCCGCGTCTGCCCCTGCCGCAATGGCACCGGCAGCCAGTGGCGCAGCGACGGCGACAGCGTCACAGGCTGCCAGCGCGGGAGGGCGCGCTCAGATGCAGGGCTTCATCCTTGAGGCGATGGCAGAGATCGGAAGACCGATCAAGTCCAGCGGCCTTGCCGCATATCTCGCCGCTAGAGGCCACGATTTCCCGCTCGACAGCGTCAGCAACGCCCTGTGGTATGCCGCAGATAGAGGCAACATCCGCAAGGTCCAGCGTGGCGTCTATGCGCCCCTTGACCGTGACGCGGAGGAGTCCGCGCCAAAGGGCGCGGACTCCGAGGTGCCCGCGGACGCCGAGGCGCGCATGATCCAGGTAGCTCCGCCTGGACCCTCGACCGTCCAAGCGCATCCGCTGCACAACGGCACTGTGCCGGCACCAGCGCCCGCGATGATCCGCACGTAGGCCGCGACTGGCTACCGCGCGAGCTGGTGGCTGCACACCGCCGCGCGCGTGGGGAACACGAAGCGGTCGAGGCGGTGGATCAGCCCGCCGCCATACAAGCGGTTCAGGCTGTCCGTCACGGCCGGCTCGCTCCCGAACTCGCGGACGATCTCGTCGTGCGACCACGGCCGCCCACCGGACACGAGCAGCATGGTCATGATCTCGCCGTCCGTCATCGCATCGTCGTCGTAGACGGCAGCAGAAGTACCCTGGTCGGGCATCGGAAGGCCACATCCTTTCGGTGCAGGCCCCGGTGTCGGCTGCAACCGCGCCGGGGCCGATCTTGTTCGACACCGGGAACGATAGGCGCGACGAACCCCCATTTGGTACGTGTCGTGCCTACTTACTTGCCAGTGTACCGGCCCACCGGACGGACGCGCAACCAGCGCCCCGGTCTATACTTCCGCCCCACGCTCGCGCTCGTGGCGGAATTGGTAGACGCGCAAGGTTGAGGGCCTTGTGGGAGGTTTCTCCCGTGGTGGTTCGAGTCCACTCGAGCGCATTCCCCAGGGGGTGCCGGACGTTGTGCAAACAGCCCGGTTGCCGTTGGTGCACCGCTGGACGGCTCGGTGGGACCTCCGTGCGGAGTCAGGCCGTCCCGTCGAGGACGAGGCGCGCCCAGACGATGGACTGCTCGGCCCAGCCAAGCGCCAACCCTCGGGCCACCGGGACCATCTCGTCAAGCTCGCCGTACCGCAGGCGAACGCCGAAAGGCGAACGCCGAAAGGCGAACGGGACCTCGACGCCGTGGAATGCGAGCACGGCCTTCAGCGCCTTCTCGACCGCCTGCTGCGCGTGGAAGCCAACGATCGCATCGGTCACGGCTCCCACGTCGAGCATCGCCCGCGCAGCGGCTTCGTCGTCACGCGCGAGACGCAGCAGCCGCTCCGCCAGATCGTGCTCGCTCGCCATCAAGCGACGAGGACGCGCCCGTCGGCAAGCGCCGCGTGGATGAGGCTGCCACGCACCTCGCGCCAGTCCTCGACGTCACGCTCGCGGACCACCACCACGTCGGCGAAGATCCGCATCCCGCGCAGGGCACGGCGCAGACGCACCGACTCCACCGCCGTGTTCTCGACCTCCGGCTCCACCACCAGGAAGTCCAAGTCGCTTTGTGGTCTGGCGTCGCCCCGCGCCTGGGAGCCGAACAGCACGACACGCGCGCCCGGCGCCGCCTCCGAGAGCCGACGCCCCGCCTCGATGATGGTCGCCTCGTCGATCACGACGATCACGCTAGCTCATCGTGGACGAATCGACCACACCTTCGGCATGGTCTTCAGCCACACCATCGGCAACTCAGTCCGCGAGCGGCGGGTCGGACGCCGCCGGATCGACCGGCCGCTCGAACAGCCGCCCCGCCAGCACGTCCGCGCGGCTGTAGTGCCCCACCGCGTCGAACCAGCGCTTCGCGTGCAGGCCGGCGCGCAGGTCGCAGTCGGCGACGACGATCCCGTCCTCGCCGTAGAGCGGCCCGGCGATCACCTTCCCCCACGTCGGCTCGACGATCGCGGCGCCGCCGTTTCCGAGCACGTCCTTGCCCTCCGGCAGCGGCAGCGGGAAGTCGGCTGGGAAGGCGCTTGCGGGGATGTACTGCGGCGCGGAGACGACGAACGCGCCCGACTCGATCGCCACATGGCGCATCGTCGCAAGCCAGCCGTCGCTGTCGTCGGCGGTCGGCGCGACCCAGATCTGCGGGCCGCCCTGATAGACCGCCCAGCGCGCGAGCGGCATGCGGTTCTCCCAGCAGATCAGGCCGCCGATGCGGCCGAGCGGCGTCTGCACCGGGGCGAGGTCGTCGCCGGCGCCGACGCCGTGGAACAGCCGCTCCTGCATCGTCGGCATCAGCTTGCGGTGGCGGTGCAGCAGCCCGCCCGGGCCGAGCAGCAGCAGCGTGTTGTAGAGCGATCCCGGGCGCTCGGACTCGCGCTCGTTGACGCCGATCGCGAGGTGGATCCCGCGCCGCTCGCAAACGCCGATCAGCTCGTCGACGAGCGGTCCCGGCACGTCGACCGAGCTCTCCCACATCCGCTCCCACAGCTCGTCGAGACCGCCGAACGAGGACGCCGCTCTCGCCCACGCGTTCGACGGATAGAGCGAGACGAACGTCTCCGGCAGGACGACGAGCTGCGCGCCATCGTCGGCCGCGCGCTCGGCGAGCGCGATCGCCTTCGCGACGCTCGCCTCGGCGTCGAGCACCACCGGCGTCGCCTGCACGGCGGCGACGCGCACGGTCGGGAAGTCGGGCACGGGGGCGAGCATAACCGCCCGCGCACGCATCGGAGACAGGATCGGCGCCGTGCGCGTGGAAGTCCACACCTCCATGGACGACGTCGCGCAGAGAGTCCCGGCGGACCGCCCCAGTACGCTCACGGTGGAGATGTCGGAGATCGAGGAGCTGCAGGTGGAGCTGACGCGCCTGCGCGCTCAGCTTGCCGCGCGCGACCACGAGGCGCAGCAGCGCGAGCTGCAGCTGCGCGCCTCCTACGAGGCGACGGTGCGGGCGCTGGCCGACGCCGTCGAGGCGCGCGACGCCTACACCGCCCGCCACGCCGAGCGCGTCGCCGCCTACGGGCTGGAGATCGCGCGCGCCTGCGGGATGGACACGGGCGGCGGGCCCGACCTCGAGTTCGGCTTCCTGCTGCACGACATCGGCAAGATCGCGATCTCCGACGCGATTCTCTACAAGCCCGGCCGCCTCACCGACGACGAGCGCGACGCGATGCGCCGCCATCCGTTGATCGGCGAGGAGATCGTGCGCGGGATCGACTTCCTCGCGGGCGCGCGGCAGGTCGTGCGCTCGCACCACGAGCGCTGGGACGGCGCCGGCTACCCCGACCGCCTCGCCGCCGAGGAGATCCCGCTCGCCGCGCGCGTGTTCGCCGTCGCCGACACGTTCGACGCGCTCACGAGCGACCGCCCCTACCGCGCCGCCGCATCCTTCCGCGAAGCCCGCCGCGTGATCGCCGACGCCTCCGGCACGCAGTTCGACCCGACCGTCGCCGACGCCTTCGACGACATCACCGACGCCCGCTTCGACGAGATCCGCGTCGCGCTGGCGTAAGGCGCGACCGCGAGAGCGGTCTAGATTTTGAGCAGGACGATCGTGTTCAGGCCGAACAGGATCGCGAAGAACACGGTCCAGCGGTTCAGGTTGCGCTCGACGAGCGAGCCGCCGCCGAACGGACCCTGACCGGAGCCGACGCCGAACGCGCCCGACAGACCCGTGTCTCTTCCCGAGTGCATCAGGATGAGCAGGATCAGCACGATGGCGATGCCGACTTGGAGAACTCCGAGGATCGTGTACATGCCGGAGCGATCTTAGCCGACCGAAGACGGCGGGGTGGCCGCCTCCGGCGCGTCGGATGCGTCCGCCGCCGCCGCGCCGAGGCGCGCTCTGGCGACGTCGATTCGCTTCAGCAGCGCGATCGCCTCCACGCGCAGCTCCGCGTCGAGCGCGCGGTGGTCCTCCTCCGACAGCTTGCCGGTCCGCTGATCCAGCTCCGCGTCGCGGATCTCGCGGTACTTCGCGTCCTTCGCGGCCTCCAGGTCGGCCAGCTCGGCGCGCGCGGCGGCGTCCGGGTCGAGCCCGCGTGCGCGACCGCGCAGCGGCGCGCCGACGAAGGCCACCACCGCCAGCACCACCGCGAAGACGATCAGCAGGTCCATGGCGCTATTGCGTCGTGCGCGCCAGCTCGCGCGCGACGCGCGCCGCGTAGCCGGCGGTCACGCGGCGCCGCGCCGCGGCGGGCGCCGGCCACAGTGCGAGCAGGCCGCCGAGGAAGGTGATGATCGCGCCGATCCAGATCCACGTCGCCAGCGGCGAGACGATGAAGCGGAAGTCGGCCGGCCACGGGTTCGACACGAAGCGGTGCGCGACCGCGGCGATCGCCTGGTCGCGCAGCGCGTACAGCTCCGTGAGCGCCTGCTGGCTGGCGCCGCCTCTCACGATCCCCGTCATCGCTCTGGCGAACGTGCGGTTGCCCTGGTCGATGATGCCGGCCAGCGGCGTCAGGTTCGGGTTGATGACGGTCCAGATGTCGCGGCCGAAGCCGGCGCGCAGGCCGACCTGGCTCTCGGACTCGCCGCCGAAGAAGCGCCCGACGATCCCTTGCGTGACGTCCTGCGAGGGGTAGAAGCCGCGCGTCGTGCGCAGCGTCGCGACCTGCTTGCCGCCCTTCGAGACGTCGAGCACCGCGCCGAGCGAGATCTTCTCCGCCGTCGCGCTCGCGGTGGCGCGCACGTACTTGATGTCGAAGCCGTCGACGCGCGTGCTCTGCCCCGGCGTGAGCGAGACGTCCTTCGCATGCTGGAACGACGACGAGATCGCGACGCCGAGCAGCAGCACCGCGAAGCCGGCGTGGATCACGTAGCCGCCGTAGCGGCGGCGGTTGCGGCGCATCACGCCGGCGAGCGCGACGGGCGCGGACTCGCGCGCGGACGCCTGCCGCGCGCGCATCCCGCGCCACAGCTCCTGCACGACGCTCGCGAGCACGAACGCGACGACGCCGGCGAACGCGGCCGGCTTCGGCTGCGCCCACGCGCCGGGCACGAGCAGCAGCGCGCCCCATGTCACGAGCGCCGCGGCGAGCGGGATCACGAAGCCGCGGCGCACGCTCGCGAGCGTCAGCCGCCGCCACGGCACGAGCGGACCGATGCCGGACAGCGCGACGATCACGAACGCGAGCGGCACGATGTACTTGTCGAACCACGGCGGCCCGACAGACGCCTTCGTGCCGGTGAAGATCTCCGAGATCAGCGGGAAGAACGTCCCCCACCAGACGATGAACGCGAGCGCCACGAGCACGACGTTCTGCAGCAGGAAGACCGCCTCGCGCGACAGCAGCGAGTCGAGCTGGTGCTCGGATCTGAGATCGGCGCGCCGCCACACGACGAGCGCGACGGAGCCGAGCACCATCGCGCCGATCAGGATCAGGAACGGCACGCCCAGCGTCGAGGCGCCGAACGCGTGGATCGAGTCGAGGATCCCCGAGCGCACCAGGAACGTGCCGAGGATCGCGAGCGTGCCGGTCGCCAGCACGAGCGACGCGTTCCACACCTTCAGCATCCCGCGCCGCTCCTGGATCATGATCGAGTGGATGAACGCGGTGCCGGTCAGCCACGGCAGCAGCGACGCGTTCTCGACCGGGTCCCAGGCCCAGTAGCCGCCCCAGCCCAGCTCGGTGTAGGACCAGCGCGCGCCGAGCACGATGCCGATCCCGAGGCACAGCCAGGCCGCCAAGGCGAAGCGGCGCGTCGAGACGATCCACTCGGCGTTCAGGCGACGCGTCACCAGGGCGCCGATCGCGAACGCGAACGGGATCGAGAAGAGCGTGTACCCCGAGTAGAGCATCGGGGGGTGGAACATCATCGCCGGGTGGCGCAGCAGCGGGTTGAGGCCGGTGCCCTCCGACGGCGGCTGGGCGAGCGTCTGGAACGGGTTGGCCCAGAAGACCGTCAGCATCAGGAAGAACGCCCCGAACGTCATCAGCACGGCCGTCGCCACCGGCGCGACCTCGCGCACGCGGCGGCGCGTGAGCGCGAGCGCGAGGCTCGACCAGATCGACAGCAGCCACACCCACAGCAGCAGCGACCCTTCCTGCGAGGACCACGCAGCGGTCGCCTTGTAGAAGGTCGGCGTGGTCGTGCTCGAGTGGGACGCGACGACGCTGAAGGAGAAGTCCGAGCGCAGGAACGCGGCCTCCATGACCGCGAACGCGAGCGTCAGCACCCCGGCGAGCGCGTAGACCGCGCGGCGGCCCGAGTCGACCCACGCCCGCCCGCCGGCGAACGCGCCGTAGAGCGAGGCGCCGAGGCCGTACAGCGCGACGGCGAACGCGATGATCAGGAGAGCGCGGCCGACGGTTGCCATCAGCGCTCCCTAGGTGATGGAGGCGGCGGGACTGGAGCTGGATCTCGGGGGAGCGACCTGGAACTTCGACGGGCACTTCGTGACCATCGAGTCCTTCTCCCCCACGAACAGGTCGCCCTGGCGGCGGACCTGCACCATCACGCCGCGGCCTTCGCGGAACGGGTCGGGCACGATGCCGGTGTAGCGCACGCGCACGGCGACCGGCTTGTGCGGGTCGAGCACGCTGAACCACACGACGCCGCCGCTGCGCGTGACCGAGTGGTCCTTGACCGTTCCGGCGAGCGTGTAGGTCCTGCCGGCGACGGCGCCGTCGAGCAGCTGGCTCGCGGTCTGCTCGTCGCTGCCGGCGCTGAAGCTCGTGTAGACGAGCGCGCTCGCAGCCAGCAGCGCCGCGGTGAGCGCGGCGACGAGGCGGATGCGGCGCTTGCGGGACGGGTTCATCCGCTGCCGATTATCACAGACCGCTCATGCCCACGGCCGCCCTTGCCGATGAGGATAGCCCCGCCTCCACGAGGAATCGGGGGATCGACACCGAAACCTTTACTCGATCCTTGCGTTGAAGCTCATGACCGTGCGCACCCGCCCCCAGCGTCGCAGGACCCGCCCGCGCATCGGGCGCAGGACGCCGGAGCGCGCGCCGGGCGCGACCGCCGAGGCCGCGCAGCAGCCCTTGCCGCAGGCACGCGAGCGCGACGCCGGCGGTCCGCAGGATCTCGCCGCGTACGGCTGCGCGTGCGGCTGTGTGTTCGAGGCGCCCGTCTCGACGACGGTCGGCTGCCCGCACTGCGGCGGCGCGCAGGCCTGGTAGGCGCTCAGAGGTCGGCGACGAGGCCCGTGCGGGCGTACTCGATCGCCGGCCACAGGAGCGCCACCGTGCTGTCGACGAGGAACTGGCGCGGGACGTCCGGGTTGCTGTGCCACCAGCGCGCGAGCCCGAGCACGGCCCACTTCAGCAGCTCCGCGAAGATCGACACCTGCCGCGCGCGGTCGGGGTGGCCGTCGAACACCACGGGATCGCTGACGAGGGTCCTGGCGAGGCCGTCGGTGATCCGCTGCTCCAGCTCGCGCCCGACCGGCGTGACGTTCGCGCGCTGCAGCTCGAGCAGCAGCAGGCGCGACGCCTCCGGCTGCTCCTCGACGTAGCGGTAGACGGCGTCCGCGGCAGCGTGCAGGCGCTGCTGCTCGTCCATCCCGAGCGGCTCCAGTGCGACTTCGACGGCGCGCTCGACGTCGCGGCGGATCGCGTCGAGCAGTTGCATGTAGAGATCGCGCTTGGACGCGACGTGGTCGTAGACGACGGCCTTCGAGATCCCGGCAGCGGCGGCGATCTCGTCCATCGAGGCGCCGTCGTAGCCGTTGGCCGCGAAGGCCCCCAGCGCGGCGTCGAGGATCAGCAGGCGCCGCTGCGCCGCGGGCAGCCGCCGGCGCGTCGGCTCCGGGGCGGGTCCTGCGCGCGAGGGATTTCTGGACGCCATCAATAGAGTCTTACCATTTACTGGAGTGTAGAGGCGCGGCGGGCGATATAGGCGCTTCCCGCGCACGCGCGCGCGACGCACCGACGAACCCGCGATTGCCGAGCGTGCGGAGCGGGTACGGACGAAGCGCATGAGCCACCGAACCGGGATCGCCCGTCAGCTCGAGCTGCTGCACGGGGGCGGCGCGACAAGCAGCGGACTCCGCACGCGGGCCCTGGCCACGCGTGCACGCAAGGGCGATCGCCAGGCGCGCGAGGCGCTGATCGCCGAGCACCTGCCGCTGGCGCGTGCGCTGGCGCGCCGCTACCGCCGCGGCAGCGAGCCGCTCGACGACCTCGTGCAGGTCGCGTCGCTCGGGCTCATCAAGGCAGTCGACCGCTTCGACCCCGAGCGCGGCCATAGCTTCTCGACGTTCGCCCAGCCGACGATCGTCGGCGAGCTGCTGCGCCACTTCCGCGACACCGGCTGGGGCGTCCACGTCGTGCGCGGCACGCAGGAGCTGGCGCTGAGAGTGCGCTCCGCCGCCGAGGCGATCGAAGCGGAAAGCGGCAGAGCGGCGACGCCGAGCCAGCTCGCCGAGCGGACGGGCGCGAGCCTCGAGGCGGTCGTGGAGGCGCTCGGGGCGCTCTCGAACCGCACCGCGCTGTCGCTCGCCGCGCCGACGGGCGGCCACGACGACGGCGGCAGCGACACGACGATCGCCGACACGCTCGGCGACGCGGACGACGGCTACGAGCTCGCAGAGGCGCGCGCGCTGCTCGGCTCGGCCGTCAAATGCCTGCCGGAGCGCGAGCAGCGGATCCTGCAGCTGCGCTTCGTCGAGGACCTGACGCAGAGCGAGATCGCCGCCGAGATCGGCGTCTCGCAGATGCAGATCTCGCGCCTGCTGCGCCAGTCGCTCGAGCGGCTCGCGCAGATCACGCGCGCGCGGCCGTGATCTCCATCACCGAGGCCTGCCCGTCCCGTCCCGCCGCCTTCGCCTCGTAGAGGCGACCGTCGGCGCGGGCGATGCAGTCGGCGAGCGTCTCTCCTCTCGCCCACTCGGCGACGCCGGCCGACCAGCGCGCCGGGTGCGCGTCGTGCAGGCGCGCGAGCGCCTGGTGCGCCTCCTCGGCGGAGGTCGCCGGGAACATCACGACGAACTCGTCGCCGCCGTAGCGGGCGAGCACGTCACCCGGCCGCAGCGTGCGCGTCCACGCCGCGGCGACGTCGGCGAGCATGCGGTCCCCCGCGACGTGGCCGTGCCGGTCGTTGACGTGCTTGAAGCCGTCGAGGTCGAGGAGGGCGAGCGACAGCGGTGCGCCCGTGCGACCGGCGAGCGCGTGCTCGCGGTCGGCCGCCTTCGTGAAGCCGCTGCGATTGAGCAGGCCGGTGAGGTTGTCCGTGTCGGCCTGCGTGCGCAGCCCTTCGCTCAGCGCGCTCAGCATCAGCGTCCCGACCCACACCGTGGCGCACACGAACACCGCCTGGATCGCGGTGTCCGGCAGGCCGGCGATCCCGAACGTGGCGACGCACGCGACGGTGATGCCGAGCGCGTGCCAGCGCGCCTCGCGCGGGCGCAGGAACAGCGCGGCGTAGACGGCGAGCCACTGGAACGCGCGCGCGAGCGTCATCAGGCCCACGACCGTGCGCGCGTGGGTGCCGAGCACGGCGATCCCGAGCACGAGTGCGACGATCGCGACGTGGAGGCCGGCGCGGGAGAGCCGCGGGCCGGTCGCGAACACGACCGCCGCCAGCACGGCATACGCTGCCGACACCGCGACCAGCAGCCCCACCGGCTCCTGACCGCTGACGCGCACGCGCGTCACGAGCAAGCACCCGGCCGCGGCGAGCAGCGCGATCACGACCACGGCCGCCACCTCGCCCGGAAGCTCCGCGCCGCGCAGACGGCTGAGCCAGCGGAACGCGGCGGCGGAGCGTCCCACCGTCCAACTGCCTGCTCGCGACTCGGCCATCCTCCTCCGAGTCGGCATGCGGGCGCCGGAGCTTGAACGCCGGCGCGCCGCGCCCGGCGACGGGCGGGAGCCGCCTACCCGAACTTGCCGGTGACGTACTCCTCGGTGCGGGAGTCGTCCGGGTTCGTGAAGATCTTCTCGGTCGGCCCCACCTCGACGAGCTCGCCGTCGAGCAGGAAGGCCGTCTCGTCGGCGACGCGCGCCGCCTGCTGCATGTTGTGCGTGACGATCACGATCGTGACGCGGCTCTTGAGCTCCTCGACCAGCTCCTCGATCTTCAGCGTCGAGATCGGGTCGAGCGCCGAGGCCGGCTCGTCCATCAGCAGCACGTCCGGCTCGACCGCGAGCGCGCGCGCGATGCAGAGGCGCTGCTGCTGGCCGCCGGAGAGGCCGATGCCGGGCTTGGAGAGGCGGTCCTTGACCTCCTCCCACAGGCCGGCGCCGCGCAGCGCCGTCTCGACCTGCTCGTGGCCGACCTTGCGCGTCGTCAGGCGCAGCCCGGCGGCGACGTTGTCGAAGATCGACATCGTCGGGAACGGGTTCGGCTTCTGGAAGACCATGCCGATCGCGCGGCGCACGGCGACGACGTCGATGCCGGAGGCGTAGACGTCGACGTCGTCGAGCAGGATGCGGCCGCTCGCGCGCGCGCCGGGGATCTCCTCGTGCATGCGGTTGATGCAGCGCACGACGGTCGACTTGCCCGAGCCGGAGGGGCCGATCAGCGCGGTCGCCTTGTTGGGCGCGAACGACAGCGTGAGGTCCTTGATCGACTGCTGGTCGCCGTACCAGGCGTTCAGCTGCTCGACCGTGACCGAGCGCGCGGCACGCTGCGTCGTCGTCGTTCCGCCGCTGCGCGGCACCGGTCGCGCCGGCGCGACGGGCGGCTCGTGGGAGGGGATCTGATCGGGCGTCACGTCGCGGCGCAGGGCATTGGGGGCGGGATCGCTCACGACAGACGGCTCCTTCTCTGGATCATCCGTGCGATCAACGTCAGGATGAGGATCATCGCGACCAAGGTCAAGGCTGCCCCCCAAGCGATCGTGACCAAACGGTCCTGTGCCTGCCCGACGTTCTGGAAGATCAGCGCGGGCAGCGAGTTCATGCGGTCGTTGTAGTTGAAGGCGGTCGCGTTGACGACGGCGGCTGTGAACAGCAGCGGCGCGGTCTCGCCGGCGGCGCGCGCGATCGAGAGCAGGACGCCGGTCACGATTCCCGGCAGCGCCGTCGGCAACACCACTCTGAAGACGGTCCGCCAGCGCGGCGCGCCGAGCGCGTATGCCGCCTCGCGCAGCGAGTTGGGCACGAGCAGCAGCACGACCTCGGCCGAGCGCGTGACGATCGGCAGCATCAGCAGCCCGAGCGCGACCGAGCCCTTCCAGCCGGCGAACGACGAGCCGCCGACGCCGGCGAGCACGAGCGTGATGTAGACGAACAGGCCGAAGACGATCGACGGCACGCCCGTCATCACGTCGATGAAGTAGCGCACCGTGTGCGCGAGCTTCGACCCGCGGCCGAACTCGACCAGCCAGATCGCGACGCCGACGCCGACCGGCACCGCGACGACCGCCGCCAGTCCGACCATCAGCACGGTGCCGACGATCGCGCTCTTGATGCCGCCCGGGTCGCCGAGGAACGAGCCGGTCGGATCGGTCGTGAAGAAGTCGATCGAGATCGCGCCGATCCCCTGCTTGACGAGGTAGTACAGGATCAACACGAGCGGCACGAGCGCGGCCGCCGTCAGCAGCGCGACGCTGCCGCGCGCGAGCTTGTCGACGCGCCGCCGGCGCGCGCTGATCGGCTCGAACGCGATGCTGCTCATGCCGCCATCCCCGATGGCGTGTGCGTCGCGCGCCGTCCGCGCTCAGCCCGCACGACGAACGCGCGCGCGACCGCGTTGACGCCGAGCGTCAGCACGAACAGCACGAGCCCGGCCGCGATCAGCGCCGCGCGGTGCAGCGGATCGGACGCCGCCTCGCCGAACTCGTTCGCGATCACGGCGGACAGCGTGTAGCCCTGCTGGAAGATCGTGTGGCCGATCACCGGCGCGTTGCCGATCACGAGCGTGACGGCGATCGTCTCGCCGATCGCCCGCCCGAGGCCGAGCATCGCGCCGCCGGCGATCCCGCCGCGCGCATATGGGAGCACCGACATGCGGATCATCTCCCAGCGCGTCGCGCCGAGCGCGAGCGCCGCCTCCTTGTGCTCGCGCGGAACGGTCGAGATCACCTCGCGCGAGATCGCCGAGGCGATCGGGAGGATCATGATCGCGAGGATCAGCCCGGCGATGAAGTAGTTGGGCCCGGTGACCATGCCGCCGACGAACGGGATGAACGAGAACGTGTCGGCGAACCATCTCTCCGCGGGCTGCAGCTTCGGGATCAGGAAGAAGAAGCCCCACAGGCCGTAGACGACCGAGGGGACCGCCGCCAGCAGGTCGACGACGACCGTCAGCGGGCCGCGGATCCGGCGCGGCGACAGCTCGGTGATGTAGAGCGCCGTCGCGACCGCGACGGGGATGCCCAGCAGCAGCGCGATGACCGAGGTGATGAGCGTGCCGACGAGCAGCGGCAGGGCGCCGTAGAGGTTCTTCGAGGGGACCCAGTCCGCCGAGAAGAGGAAGTGGGCGACGCCCACCTGCTTGAAGACCGGCTCGGACTCGATCACGAGCCGGACGAAGAAGTACGCGATCAGGACGATGACGCCGACCGACAGCGCCGTCAGCCCCCACTTGAGGATCCGATCCGGGAGCCGGGCCGCCGGCGAGCGGTGCAGCGCAGTGCCGCGCTCGCCGGCGGGTGTGATCGTCCCAGCCTCCATCGATGCCTTACGAGATCGGCGATCCGTTGCACTCGAGCGCGGCGACTCTCGCCTGCGCCATGCTCTGGATGCCGGTCGGCAGCGGCGCGTAGTCGAGCTGCGGCGCGACTCTCTGGCCATCGCCGAGGATGTACGTCAGCCACGCCTTCAGGGCCGAGGCCGTCGCGCTCGAGATGCCCGCCTTGCACGAGTCCTGCCACACGATCTGGAACGTCACCGCCGTGATCGGGTAGCTCTGCGCCCCGTCGGCATTGATCGTCGAGAACTCGAGGTTCGCGGGCGGCTTCGCGCCCACGCCGGCGGCCGAGGTGGCGGCCAGCGTCGGCTGCACCCACGCGCCCGACTTGTTCTTCACGGCCGCGGTCGTGAAGTTGTTCTGCAGCGCGTACGCCTGCTCGACGTAGCCGACCGCGCCGGGCGTCTGCTTGACGCAGCCGGCGACGCCGTCGTTGCCTCTGGCGCCGGTGCCGGTCGGCCACTGGACGCTCTTGTCCGTGCCCGGGCCGCTCGCCCACGTGGTCGAGTAGTCGGCCAGGAACTTCGTGAAGTTCGCAGTCGTGCCCGACGCGTCGGAGCGGTGGCAGACCGTGATCGCCGTGGACGGCAGCGTGACGCCCGGGTTGAGCCCGGCGATCGCGGGGTCGTTCCACTTCGTGACTCTGCCGAGGAAGATCTGCGCGATCGTCGGTCCGTCGAGTCTCAGGCCGGTTCTGACGCCGCTGAGGTTGTAGGAGACGGTGACCGCGCCGAGCGCGATCGGGAGGTGCACGGGCGTGCCCTTGGCCTTGCCCGCCGCGACCTCTTCCGGCTTCATGACGGCATCGCTGCCGGCGAAGTTGACCGTGCCCGCCGTGAACTGCGCGATGCCGGCGCCGGAACCGACCGGCTGGTAGTTGATCGTCGTGCCGGAGCTGCTCTTGAAGCGGCTCGCCCACTCGCTGACGAGCGGCGCCTGGAACGTGGAGCCGGCGCCGTTCACGGTCGCCGACGATGAGCTCGATCCCCCGGTTGAGCTGGTGCTGCTGTTGCTGCTGCCACAGGCTGCGACGCCCAACGCGATCGCTGCGGCTGAGCCGAGCGCGAGGACCTTCGAGTACCTCATCTGCATCCTTTCTCCTATGCGACTGTGCTCGGCAGGGTCACAGGGCACCGGACGGATTCTGTTATCGCTCTGTGGCCGATCTGTTTAAAGCTTGTGAAACCGGGTCGAAGCGGTAGCCGAACCCGGGGTGCGTGTGGATGAACGCCGTGTCCGGCAGCGCCTGTTCGAGCTTCGTGCGCAGCTTGTGGACGTAGACGTCGACCGAGCGGTCGCCGGCGCGCAGCGTGCCGCCCCAGGCGAGGCGGTACAGCTCCTCGCGTGAGACGATCCGTCCCCAGCGGTCGACCAGCGCGACGAGCAGGCGCAGCTCGCGCACAGACGTCTGCACGACCTGCCCGCCCGCGAGCACGAGGCCGTCGGATCGGCGCAGCTCGAGGCCCCCGGCGCGTATCGTCTCGTCGTGGGGTGCAGCCTCCATGGCTGCCGAGGATCCCGCACGTTGCGCACATGCCTGTTATCAGACGGTGAAGCGGATGCAGCGAATGTCGCCGTTTCCCCATCGCTTCACGGCACCTTCACGAGTCGGTAACAACCCGGCAACCGGTGTGCGAGGATGCTTCCTGCCATGGCTCCATCTGCATCCGAGGGCGAGCTGCGCGTGCGCTTCCAGGAGGAGCTGTCGCAGATCGAGCAGGCCGCGCTCGGCGGCCTCGACATGGTTCGCGAGCAGCTCCGTCGCGTGCTGGAGGCGGTCGAGCACCAGGACGTCGCGCTCGCGACCGAGGTCGTCGGCGGCGACGACGCGCTCGACCAGCTCTACCGCGACCTGCACGAACGGATCCTCGCGCTGCTCGCACTGCAGGCGCCCGTGGCCGGCGACCTGCGCCTCGCGGCCGCGCTGCTGCACGTGATCCGCTCGGTCGAGCGGATGGGCGACCAGTGCGTCAACGTCGCGAAGCTGATCCCGCTCGACGGCCACCACCCGCCGACGCATCCGACGCTGCTGGAGGAGCTGGGCGTGATGGGCCGGCTCGTCAGCCAGGAGATCGAGCAGGCCAAGCGCGCGTTCGCCGAGCGCGACCTCGCGCTCGCGCGCGACCTGATCCACCAGGACCGCGACGTCAACGAGCTCAACCGCCGCGTCTTCCAGTTCGCGTGGGAGAGCGGCGACGACCCCGACGCGCGCGAATGGGCGATGCACATGATCCTCGCGGCGCGCGCGGTCGAGCGCATGGGCGACCTGTCGGTCGACGTCGGCGAGCAGCTCGGGTTTGTCCTGACGGGGCAGTTCGAGGAGTTCCGCGACGCCTCGCACCCGTCGCCGAGCGACGCGGCGCCGTCGGTCTAGGGCCGGCCCGCCGCGCTGACGGCCGGACCGGTTCCGTCGCGTGCCGTTGCCGCCGCGGGCAGCAGCGTCTCGACGAGCGCACGTGCCTTCAGCCGCACCTCGCGCAGCTCCTCGTGCGGATCCGACAGCGCGACGATCGCACCGCCGGCGCCGAAGCTGGCGCCGCACTCGGTCGCGACGATCGTGCGGATCACGATCGACAGGTCCGCCGCTCCGCCCAGCGCGAACCAGCCGAGCGCGCCGGAGTAGACGCCGCGCGGACCGGCCTCCAGTTCGTCCACGATCTCCATCGTGCGCTTCTTCGGCGCGCCCGTCATCGAGCCGCCCGGGAACGCGGCGCGCACGACGTCGAGCGCCGAGGCGCCGCGGCCGATCCGCCCGCGGATCGTCGAGACGAGCTGGTGGACGGTCGCGAACGACTCGACGCCGAACAGCACCGGCACCTCGACGCTGCCGATCTCGCAGACGGCGCCGAGGTCGTTGCGCAGCAGGTCGACGATCATCAGGTTCTCGGCGCGGTCCTTCTCGCTGGCGCGCAGCCGCTCGCGGATCGCGAGGTCGGCCTCGACCGTCGCGCCGCGCGGCGCCGTGCCCTTGATCGGCTTCGCCTCGACCTCGCCGTCGACCCCGACCCGCAGGAAGCGCTCGGGCGAGGCGCTCAGCACGCTCACCTCGGGGAAGCGCAGGAAGGCCGCGAACGGCGCCGGGTTGACCGCGCGCAGGCGGCGGTAGGCGGGCCACGGGTCGATCGCGCCGTCGACCTGGACATGGTTCGTGAGGCACACCTCGTACGTCTCCCCCGCGACGATCGCCTCCTGGCAGCGCGCGATCAGCGCGAGATAGGCATCGTCGTCGTGGCGCGCCGCGCAGCCGGCCGGCCACGCGTCTTCTATGTCCACCGCGCGGCCGCCGCCGGCGTGCAGCGGCGGCAGCACGTGGCCGTTGCCGGCTCCGTCGCCGTCGGCGTCGCCGTGCGCGAGCGCCGTCAGACGCATCGTCATCTCGTCGAGCCACGGCGCCGCCGGCGCGTCGTGCGCCTCCAGCGCGACGAGCCACACCTCGCCCGCCTCGTGGTCGAACGCGAGGAAGCGGTCGGCGAACACGAGCGCCGCGTCGGGCGCCTCGGCGCGGTGCGATGGCTCGCCGCCGCACTCCGCCTTCAGCTCGTAGCCGAGGTAGCCGACGTAGCCGCCGTTGAAGTCGAAGGGCAGCGCGGTGGTGTTCGTGCGTCGCGCACGGAGCTGGTCGTCGAGGTAGGCCAGCAGCGGCCCGTCGGCCTGCTCGACGCCGCTGGCGGTGCGTGTCGTCACGCGGCCGCTGCTCACGTCGTACGTCAGCAGCTCGGCGAGCGGGCCGCTGTCGTCGCCCATGAACGAGAAGCGCCCGCAGCCGTTAGCGCCGGACGCGCTGCTGTCGAGCCAGAAGGCGACCTCGCGCTCCGCGTACAGCGCCGCGAACGCCGCCTCCGCGTCGAGCGCCAGCGCGAGCCTGCGGTAGCGCACGACCGGCTGGCGGTGCACGAGCCGCTGCTCGTCGCCGCGCAGCCGCGCGCGGCCGCGCGTCGAGGCGGCCAGCGCGAGGTCGCGGAAGTTGCGCAGCAGCCGCGCGCCGTGCTCGGAGCAGATCGACTCGGGGTGGAACTGCACGCCCCACAGCGGCGCCTCGAGGTGGCGCACGCCCATCAGCACGCCGTCGTCGGACCACGCGAGCGCGTGCAGCCCCGCCGGCAGCTCGCCGACGACGAGCGAGTGGTAGCGGACGACCTCGAACGGCGACGGGATCCCCTCGAACAGGTCGATCTGCGCGTGGTGCACGACGCTCGTGCGCCCGTGCATCGGCTCCGGCGCGGGCAGGACCGGCGCGCCGTGCAGATGGCACAGCCCCTGGTGCCCGAGGCAGACGCCGAGCACCGCCATCCCGCTCTCGCGGATCGCCGAGGCGCTGATGCCGAAGTCGCGCGCGCGTTCGGGTCGCCCGGGGCCGGGCGAGACGACGATCGCGCCGTAGCCCTGCGCGCGCAGCGCCGGCCACGAGACGGGGTCGTCGTTGCGCAGCAGCAGCGGCGGCTCGCCGTGCAGGTCGGCGAGCATCTGGAAGAGGTTGAAGGTGAACGAGTCGTAGTTGTCGATCAGCACGCAGCGCATGCGAGCCCTCCGATCGCATCGGCCGCGGCGGCGATCGCGGCCCGCTCACCGGCGTCGATCTCCCACGCGAGCGTGCGCGGCCGCACGTCCGGGCCGAGCAGCGCGGGCACGGTCAGGCACACGCCCTCGACGCCGTACTCGCCGCGCAGCAGCAGCGAGACCGGCCACGGGCGCGCGTCGCCCGCCAGCAGCGCCCGCACGACGGCGGCGGCGCCCCAGCCGGAGCTGAGCGCGCTCGTGCGGCCGGTCGCGTGGGCCTGCCAGCGCGCGTACCAGCCGCCGACCTCGTCGAGCACACGCGCACGCTCGGGCGCGGACAGCGTCGCCGGCTCGCCGCGCACCAGCACGCGGCTCAGCAGCGCCACGGCATGCGGACCGTGCTCGCCGACGCTCCAGGCCTCGACGTCGGCCGGCTCGGCGCCGCGCACGCGCGCGATCGCGACGCGCAGCCGCAGCGTGTCGTTGAGCGTCTGGCCGAGCACCCGCACGCGCTCGCCGAGCCGCTCCTGCAGCCGCGTCGCGAGCGCGTCGACCGGGTTGCTGACGAGCACGACCGTGCGGCAGCGGGCGCCGTCGTCCGCGAGCGCCTCGGCGAGCGGTGCGAGGACCGCGGCGTTGTCATCGAGGAACGCGCTGCGCGGCGCGCCGTCGCGATGCGGGACCGACGCGCACGCGACGACGACGTCGCACGCGGCCAGCGCTCCCGGTCTGCCGGTCGCGACGCCAAGCCCCGGCAGCGCCGCGCCCAGCAGCTCGAGGTCCATCGCGAGGCAGGCGAGCTGCGGCGCGGCCGCGTCGGCCAGCACGAGCCGCCGCAGACCCGCATGCGCCAGCGCGAACGCGGTCGCCGAGCCGACCGCCCCCGCAGCGCCGTAGATGCCGACGGTCCCGCGCACCATCAGTAGACGTTCTCGCGCTCCATCGCCTCGAACAGCTCCTGCACGTTCCTCGGGTCGAAGCCCTCGTTCTCGGCGCGCGCGATTATCTCGAGCTGGATGCCGGAGTTCGGCTCGCGCTTGGTGAAGATCTGGTCGAGGCCGGGGCCGTTGATGATCCCGGTGAGCAGGTCGGCGCCGCGGCTGCGCAGGTCGTCGATCGCCTCCTGCGCGTCGGGGATCTCGATCGCGACGTGCTGCACGCCCGGCCCGTACGCCTCGATGTAGCGCGAGACGTTCGACTCGGGCGAGTCGCCCTGCACGAGCACGAACTTGACGCCGCCGGCCTCCATCACGGCCGAGTCCATCCCGCTGACGCGCCCGCTGATCTGCCGGCGCTCGCGCAGCTCCATGCCGAGCACGTCGCCGTAGTAGGCGATCGCGGCGTCGAGGTCGCGCACGGCGATCGCGACGTGGTCGATCCCGACGGCCGCTCTGGCGAAGACGCTCTGCGGCTCGCCGGCCTCCCCGTTCTCGGCGCTCCCGATGATCGCGTCCTCGACGCGGCAGCCCTCGCCGATCACCGTGCGTGCCAGCGCGCGTGCGAAGCCGGCGTCGAGCCCGCGCTCGGTCGCCAGGTCCGCCCAGCGTTCCTCGACGGCCGCCACGCGATCCGGCTGCATCATCGCGATGCCCTGCTCGCGCTTGTGATCGGCGACCTCGCGGCAGATCGAGATGCGCTCGGCGAGCGCGCTCAGCAGCCGCTCGTCGACGCGGTCGATGCGCTCGCGGAACGACGCGAGAGCGTCCGTCTGCGTGCTCGTGCCCATGATCGAGGTCCCCCTCCTCGGTTCTTATTACTGGTGTGTTGTTACACCTGATATTGGAGCCTAACGCGTTTGCGGGCTCCGCGGTGAATTCCATCTGCGAACATCGGCCGCAACGTGGGATCGACCGCCAAGGACGCGCACGCGCCCGCCGACGGCCTCGCGCGCTGCGCGCTGGTCGGCGGCAACGGCGCCGTCGGCCGGCTGCTCGCCGGCGCGCTCGCTGCTGCCGGCAGCGAGCTGACGATCCTCGACGCGGCGCCGCGGGCGCACCCCGAGCTGCCGCCGAGCGCGGGCTACGTCGTGCTCGACGCGACGCGACCCTCGCCGGCGCTGCACGGCGCGCTCGCCGCCGCCGACTGCGCCCTGCTCGCGCTGCCGGAGGCGGCAGCGCTCGCCGCCCTCCCCCACGTGGCCGCGGCGCTGCCGGCCGGCGCGCTGCTGGCCGACACGCTGTCGGTCAAGACGCCGTTCGCGCAGGCGGCGCTCGCGCTTGCCCCGCGGCTGGAGCTGCTGTCGCTCAACCCGATGTTCGCGCCGTCGCTCGGCTTCGCCGGCCACGCCGTGCTCGCCATCGAGCTGGCGCCGGGTCCCCGCTCGGATGCACTGCTCGCGCTGCTGCGCTCGCTGTCGCGCACGGTCGCGACGGTTCCCGACGCGGCGGCGCACGACCGCATGACCGCGGCGCTGCAGGTCGCGACGCACGCGAGCGTGCTCGGCTTCGCGCTCGGCCTCGCGCAACTCGACGCCGACCTCGACGCGCTGCTCGCGGTCGCGCCGCCGCCGTTCCTGGCGCTGCTCGCG
>Ga0265334_10000176_pt1 | contig 37805 bp, 53 predicted proteins | sample 42023metaG_FD_192442 | JGI IMG/M metagenome (GOLD analysis project Ga0265334, IMG submission 192442) | Rhizosphere microbial communities from Carex aquatilis grown in University of Washington, Seatle, WA, United States - 4-20-23 metaG | ecosystem: Host-associated > Plants > Roots > Rhizosphere... | reverse complement strand
GCAGTGGATTGGTAATATCGGTAAATACCCAGATGTCGGTTAAAGGATCTCCTACTTTAGGGAATGTCTATATATCCGCATTCTACGCAAGGGGTTCCTAATGTCACAGATAACAACCTCTATAAGCGCTGTACCGGGAGAACCAGTTGTACAGACGTTAACCGGAAATAGTGGGGGAGCAGTTCCCCCTACTGCGGGTAATATAAATATTGTAGGATCTACCGGCATTGTAGTTACCGGTAACCCGGGCACCAGTACACTTACAATATCTGGCGCCACAGAAGCGGGTACATTCACTGCCGACTCAGGCTCTGCTACTCCTGCAGCTGGTGTAATAGTCATGAAAGGCGGAAGTAATATATCCACTTCAGGCGCTACTAATGTGGTTACCTATAATGTTTCTGGTACTACAAACCATGCAGTCCAGATTGGAAATGTTGGCGGTAGTCTTACTTCATTAGCAGTAGGTACTAATGGCCAAGTTCTTATAGGATCTACCGGAGCCGATCCAGCCTTTTCTACCCTTACTTCTACCGGTGGTACGATTGCTTTTACTCCAGGAGCTCATACGCTTAATTTGGAAACATCGGGCACTGTTAATACGATTACCGGTAATACTGGTGGTGCTATTTCACCTACTGCGGGTAATATAAATATTGTAGGATCTGGTGCTATTACTGTAACTGGTAATCCAGGAACTTCTACCTTGACGATAAGTGGAGCTACTGATGCCAGTTCATTCCCAACTGATAGTGGTACCGCAGTTCCTGCAGCAGGTGCTTTAACCATTCATGGTACTCATGGTCTTAATACATCGGGCGCTGGATCTACGGTAACGGTTGCGGTTAATAATACCCTTACGCTTGGGGATCTTTCCGTTGTTGGAGCGAATAATCCAGCACTTACCATAACAACAGGTGATATTGATATCGTTGCGGGTAATCTCGTAATGCCGACCACAGCATCTGCATCAGTAGGCGTTATTAAATTTGGGGCTGATCCGTATATTCAGTTCTTTAATGGTAATACTTACGTTGGGGATAATGCCGGTAACTTTGTAGGAACTACCGCTAATACTGGTATAGGAAACAATGCTCTGTCGTCTAATACGAGTGGATCTTCCAATACTGCAGTAGGTTCAGGAGCCGTTTTAGGATCATTAACTTCTGGACAAAGTAATACGGCGTTAGGAGGCGCTGCATTAACGAGTCTTCTTACGGGTAATGCTAATATTGGGATTGGTCTTCAGACTGGTAGTGCTTATACCGGATCTGAGTCAAACAATATTCTTATAGGTACTGCACAAATTGGTACAGCAGCTGAAAGCAATGTTATCCGTTTAGGACTTACAAGCGGTGGAAGTGCTCATACTAAGGCATTTATTGGTGGTATTAATGGAATCAATGTTGGTTCTATAGCAAATGTTGCTACCGTGGCTTCAACGGGACAGATAGGTAGTGCAGTGATTACTGCAGGAACCGGTATTACCGTAACCCCTGGCGCTAATACAATTACTATTGCTGCTTCGGGAACCTCTAATTTCACCTATACCAATGTTAATACAACCCCATATGTCGTTCTTACTACTGATGAATATATTTCAGTAGATAGTTCTGGAGGCGCCAGGACTATACAGCTTCCTAATGCGGCTACTTCTGGTCGTGCTTATATTATTAAAGACCGAACCGGGTCAGCGGCAACTCATAATATCACCGTAACTACGGTGGGAGGAGCGGTAAATATTGATGGTGCAACAACCTATGTAATGAACAATAATTATCAAGCCATTCAAATTATCGGTAATGGATCCACATATGAAATATATTGAAACATTTCATAGCATCATTATACAATGAGAAAATGGCGTTTGGGTACCAAATGGGATCCAATTAATAAAACTTGGATTAAGGAAAACAAATAATGGCTTATAAAGAAAAAGCACCTCTTGTAATTGCTGAGGGTGGCACGAATGCCATTACTATGGCAACATCGACTGGTATTGTAAAATATGATGGTACGAGTTTAGTAACGTCTTCAGCAGCAAAAATAGATAGTTCTAATAGAATGACTAATAGTTCTCAGCCGGCATTTTTTGCTTATTTATCTGCAAGTGTAACTAATGTAACTGGCGATGGAACCATTTATCAATTAGGAACTAGTCCTAATCCTTTAACTGTTTTGTTTGATCGTGGTTCTAATTTTAACACTAATGGAACATTTACAGCACCTGTTACAGGAATCTATTTTCTTTCCACCTATATTCTATGTCAAAATCTTACTGCTACTATGCAAACTAATATGGGTATTTTGACTACTTTAAGTCCTTATTTTTCTTCTTTTGGTGGTAGTTTTACTGGTAACAATACCTTGCAGATAACAGTATTGGCTTCAATGACAGCAGGAGATACAGCGATTGCTCAAGTAGCAGTAAATAATGGAACTAAGACTGCAGGAGTGTTTGGCGATGGAGTAGGAGATCTTAGAACCTATTTCTGTGGTTATTTAGTGTGCTAGCAATCTTGAACTCAAACTTCTAACTTTCAAGGAGGGCTATCCCTCCTTTTTTATCAGGAGAGTAGTATGTCTTTTAAACTATCTGGCCTTAATGGGCTTCCTTATTTGGGAGTCCAGGCCACCCAGCCTCCGCAGCTGCTGTATGTTAACCGCGCACCAACCGTAAATGACTTTATCAACATCAACGTTGGTACCTTATGGCTGTTTGTAGGTCAACCTAATAATTCACCTATTGAACTGTATATGGCTGCGACAGTAATACCTCATAATGCTGAATGGATATTGTTATTCCCTTCAAGTGGTAGCGGTGTTGGAGAATTTGTTACCGATGCAGGCAGCGCTATTCCCGCAGGGGGAATTATAAACTTCCCTGGTGGTACGAATACGAACACATCTGCTGCTGGTAATACGATGCGGGTTAATCTTAATCCAAATGTTGATCTTGCCGGCAATCTTACGGTACGCGGAGCAGCCTTCTTCCCTGGATCGCCATTAGGCGTATTGGAGATTACTGATACCGTTACCGGCACAGTAACGGTACAAAATGGTACTAGTGGACAAGTTCTTATTGCCGGTAATGGTACCTATCCTCGATTTGCAACCATAAGTTCAAGTGATAATAGTATTACTTTTACTCCTGGTGTTAATACTCTTGATATGAAAGCTGCTTTTGCGCCAGGTACCATTATACAAACTACTTTTACCAATTCTGGTACATGGACGCCTAATGTTAATACTAAATATGCCACTATCTATGCATGGTCAGGAGGCAATGGAGGCGGTTCGGGAAGGCGTGGAACACTTGATGCATCAAGTGGTGGTGGCGGTGGAATGGGCGGTAATGGCCTTCAAGTTTCTATTCCAGGAGTTTATTTAAATAATAGTGCACCAGTTACTGTAACTATTGGTAATGGGGGAGCTGGCGGAGCCGCAGTTACTGTTGATAATACTAATGGTAATCCAGGAATCATTGGACAACCTACAACTGTTGGTTATTTTACAGTACCAGGAGGTCAATTTTCACAAGGAACGCCAGGATTTACTGCTGGATGGGGGGGCGGGACAATAGTTTGGACTGATAATGTTAATTCCAAGACCCCTGCATTAGGAACCAATGGAGGTTATACCGGAACCGGGATAATCTCTGGGTCTGCTTGGAATTATGCCGGTGTCAATACAGCTATTATTTCAGGAGAAGCTACTATGGGAGGGCTTGGCACTACTTATCCTATACTTGATTTATCAGGTATATCAGTAAATAATTCTGCTTTTGTTGATTCGCTCTTTTTCCAAATTAGCCCAGGGTTGTTTAATGGAGGAGTTGCTATTAATAATCCATATTTCCCTTTTCCTAGTGGTGGTGGAGGTGGATCGGGAGCGGCAACAGTTCCTTATAGTGGAGGAGATGGCGGTTATTTAGGTGTGTATCCATCTACTTTTTATACAACGCCTGCTCCTGGTGGCATCCAAGGTGGTACTATTAATGGAGCCAATGGAATAAATTATCTTACTGCGGCCACAGAATCTGGCTATGGAATTCTGGCGGGAGGCATGGGCGGCGGTGGTGGCGGTGGGAATAGTGCTGGCCCGGGTGGTAATGGTGGTATTGGTGGGGTGCCTGGTGGTGGCGGTGGTGGCGGAGGGGGCTCTGTAAATGGTAATAATTCGGGTGCTGGAGGTGCTGGAGGTAAAGGATTAGTAATAATCTATGAATATCTGTAAACCTGATGACATTCCCTGAAAAATAGTTATTCTAAACCTTCGTAACTTTCCTTTATAATACCCAGGAGTTTTTGTTTCGCTCCTGGGTATTGAGTGCAGACGGTTGACGATTTGAGCAGTGTCGCCGTCTTAATTTTTTATCATTCTCTTTTTTATAATACGCTTAGCGGTTATCTCATGATGTCTAAAAAGCCTAAGGCTTTCTTGCATAAACTCTTTATCTGCAAACATCTCTTGCAGCGCTACCTCAAGAAAATGACCCAGGCTTTCCCATTGTGGTGTAGTGGCATCATTACTCACCTGTATATGAAGGACGAATCTGTTGTCATCTTTCATCTGTTTCCAGATGGTTCCTTCAGCAGCGGTGTCAAACTTAGTTGGCGCATTAAACTTAATGACCTTATTATCGTCGCTCATATACTTCCTTTTTTAGAGATTTAAACTTTTCATCGCAATGTTAATATCTTCAAGTACGGTATCATAATCTTTTATTAGTAACTCGTTCCAGAACTTTACTTTATATTTTTCCTTAAGTGGATTACTTATTTCTGGCAAATCTTTTATTAATTTAGCCAATAGATCCAGTTGGGCATCGGTAATACGTTCTTCAATTGACTTCTGTTTTGGAGTATTTAATTTTTCTTTTTTGGGCATCAATGTGGCGGCATCATTATCATTTTTAACATCTTCATCTGTTACAGCACCTGTCATGGCCGATAAAGTATACCGACGCAGATAAGTTAATGCGCTTCCTAAATCCTGCATCTTATTAAGGGTGGCCACCCGTTCTATTTCTATACGACTTTCTGCATATTGCCCAGATGTATGTAAAAGACGCGCATAAAAAATAAGTCCATTGGCTTCACTTGAAACATACGTATAAAAAGCTAATCCATGTTTAGGCAATAGTTGATAAAGTGGTTCATGTAGCGTAGCAATATTTGCATATTTATAGTTATGACCTTTGGTGTCTTTTCCTATAACATAAAGTTCTGTCCATAATTGACATATAGCATCAGCAAACTCTTTTCCCTGAATTGGGACTTGCTTGCGTTCTTCGTTCATTGCTAGATGATTCCTGATCTCCCCTAAAGAGACATGAACATCTTCAAGGGATCGATTAAGTGCAGTGATATCGTGCATATCTATTTGCATACTATTCCTTATTTTTGATGGATTCTAAATGTGCTTTCAATCTGTCTGGATACTTCTGTATCTCTTTTAAGTCTGCGGGAAAGTTCTTATTAAATAGTTCGGTCAACTTTTCCCGTGATAAAAATGCTCCATAGTGGTCAAACAGATCTTGTAACATCTCTGCGCGTTGCTTTGCAAAGAGGACATCTTCATCAAGTTTCTCTTGAAGCATACTTTCTATGTCTCGTCGCGATAATTTAGCCATGATGTTCCTTTCGATATACTTATATTGTACTCAATTGTATTGTAATGTCAACTATTGCATTGTAACGTGTTATGGTATATTATATACTATGAAACTGAACCGAACCGAAAAGAAAGTAACTATGAAGACACATAAGACACTAAAAGACTTTACCGATATCGACAACCAACAGAATTTACGCGAACGCTTGATTACCATTATGCGTAAAGAGCATATGGTGCTCTCAGTTATGGCAAAAGAGATGAAAATGACCCGAGATACATTGACCACATTCCTTGATGGGAATGATGTTACCTATCCTACCTTGATACGATTAGAAGAGTTTATATTGCATTATGAATAGGAGATAAACATGGAATGGATTAGCGTTAAAGATGGACTTCCTCCTTTAAATAAGATCATTTTAGTTATAGATAAAGATAATGAAATGTGGGTAAGTGTATTAACAGAATGGAAAGATTTTCATGATAGAACGCGAATAGATTTTTTCTTAAAAACTACCGCTGAAACTTTTGGATGCTGTGGATGTGATGATCCTTCTATAAGTGACGTAACTCACTGGATGTCATTACCACCAGAACCAAAGGAATCATAGAAAGATCAATCTCAGTAAAGGAGATATATGTGCGGATGGTTCTCTGAGTGTGAAGCAGTAGAAAAAGTAAAAATACTCAGAAAAAGTTTGGAAAGGCTGGAAGAATATAAAGATTATTGGCATAAAGAATATAAAGATATATGGGAATTGAGTTATAAACAGGGAATGGAAAACTGTCGATTACTTAAACAATTAGAATTATGCAAACAGGATCACAATAGTCTTTCTTGGATAAAAACATCTGATAAAAGACCAGAATATGGCCAAAAAGTTCTTGTTAAATGTCCTTATGGAGAATTAGAAACTGCTTTATATTGCCATGAAAGCAAACCGTATTTTTTGCTATATAGTAAATTAAAAATTTGCGCTTCTTTTATTTTCTACTGGATGCCATTACCTCCACAACCAAAGTATTAACATGGAATGGATCAGCGTTAAAGATCGGTTGCCAACAGATTCTTCATTTAAAAATGCATGTAAATATGACTACTGCTTGGTTTATGGAGAAAAGCAAAATGATTATGCAACTTCTCTTTATAGTATAGCTCAATATCGTGATGGCAAATGGGATATATTAAACGACGTAGGCGCTTCCTCATGCGAAGGATACTATGATTTATCTTCTGAAGAGGTAACGCATTGGATGTTCTTGCGAAGTCCAGGGTATAAGGATTAACATGGAATGGATTAATGCATCTCTTTACTTTTGTGTATTTCTGCCCTAAAGTATTCTGTAAGCAGTTTATTTTAAACCAATTACACAGGAGTAACTATATGTTACACAATACACATTTCAGGAGAGCTTTGTTATGTGTGAGCTTGCTTTCATCGGGAATGGCTTTAGGAGTATCTAATACTCTTCTAAAAATTACCGATCAAGGGTTTCAACTTCACGAAGAGAATGGTCAAGTGCATCAGATTCATAAATATGATGTTGATCCAATGATTCGCCAAATGAACAAGAAGCAGTTAAAGGCTTTCTTGAAACATGGTTATATTACCACGGCTAAGATGAGTAATGGCGAACATAAGGTAAAAGCCCATGCACGTATTAAAGGTGGTGGCTGGCTTTTAGGAACTGCATTGGGAGGATTAGTCCGTCTAGTGGGATATGGTACTCCTGTTGTAGCTGGAGGCGCAGCATTAGCTACGGGAGTGGGAACGGTAGCTGGAGGTATAGCAACTGCCGTTGGAGCAAGTACAACTACTACCGCTGTTGTTACGACAGGTGCAACATTAGGTACTAAAAGTGCCGTATATAAAGCAGTAGGACTTGGAGGAGCGGCTAAAGTGGTTGTGGCTACTGCAGCTACTTCTAAAGTAGCGGTAGCGACTGCAGTAACTGCAACTACTACAACGGTAGCTACTACAGGCACCGTTGCAACTTATGTTGGCTGGGTTGAGTTCTTGGCTAATTCAGCTCAAGTTCTTGGTACAGCTGTAGCTTGGCTTCCATAGTTTAGGAATAGGGTTTACGAGAGGCAGGATACTCCTGCCTCTCATTCTAGGAGAGCAATGAACATCTTAAAAAAAATACATCCTGGAGTATATGAATGGACATTTATATTCGGTCTTATATTTATAACGCAATATCTGGGATTTGGAAGGTTTGAGACCGGTTCATGCAAGGAGACACTGCTCTATATGTGTCTGTATCCATATCTAGGATCTCTTTTTAGAAAATATGTAATCAATAATGAGCGTGAAAAGACTATATATTTATCGGATTCAGAGTTACAAGATCTCTATGAAGTAACACCTCCAACTAATTTTGTATCTGAGGGGATAAAAGCAGCTGCCATGATAGCCGTCTCGATAACGGCTTATATGATTTTAAAGTATGTAATGTAACAAACAACCATCAAATACCAATTAAGGAGCTCTAATGACAGATCTAAAAGATATCTTCTATCAAGATATGAAGCAAACCCAATCCAATCCACCAAATAAGAAGCGCCTTGCACTGACTATCAGCAAAGAGATCCATGATCTTCTGCGTCTAAAATCGGTAGAGAACGATTGTAATATCAAGCAGTATATCTTGCAGGCAGTGTTTGAGAAAGTGACGAGAGAAGAAGAAAAATGACTCATAAATCGATGAGCATATTGATTATAACTATTTCGTGTTTGGCAAGAATGTGCTCTATAGAATATGGCTGGTGGATGTTAGCTATTTGTAGTTTTTCTTATTTCGTTCATATCACAAATCTATTACTGGATATCTGGATACAAATAGAGAGTGTAAAATATAATATTCATGAATTGAAATTGGCTACAAAGAGAAAAGATTAAACCTTAATCTAAATCTTTCACTAACAAAGAAATAAAGTCACTATTACTAACTTTACTATCGACGAAAGATCCAGATTAAGGTACCTTGTAACTAATTTAAGCACTCATAGTTACGTGAGTGAATCAGAAGTTGGTAAAAAAAATCCCTAAGGATTTTAATCCATTCCTGATATTTGAAATAAACTTGATTACTAAACTTTTAATCAACACGTTAATTAATTCTGAGAGCTTCCCGGCACGACGACTTAATTAAGTGTTTAGAGATAAACGCATGCACCCGCCAATTGAATCAAAACCTTCGAATATGAATCTCAGGAAAAATTCTTCAGGGAGGGATATTTCTTGAATAATATTAATGCTGTTCTTGAATTTAGTCAAGGCAAAATCCAATCCAATTATCAAAGTGTCTTACCTGAATTTACCTGGTTCCCGGTTTCCTTTATAAACTCTTTATCTGTTTTCAATGGTAAATCTCGAGAACAACTGGTTGAGTTCCTCAAAGATAAACTAACTCCTTACCAACTCAGAATATTTGAGTATCTCTATAAGTTTGCCTTTACGGCAGATAAGATCTTTCCCAGCCAAAAGAAGATCGCCCAGGCTTTAGGAATGTGCCGTGATACGGTTACTGAGGCTGTGGCCGTATTTCATCGTTTAGGGATTATTTATAAAGCAGAACGCCAATACTCATCCAATAGATATTATATTAATGACAATTTCCTTAAGTCTCCGGTACGAAGTTTGCTTATGTCATTCTTTGTGAACATGTCATTTGCGTTATTCAGTTTGTCTTTGCTGCTTCCAAAAGCCCACCAGATGGATCTTCCGGCACTATTAATATTATCTAAGGAAAAAAGATTAAATAATCCAATCCATCCACGCCAGAATAATCCAACCTGCGGGGGATCGCTACCGATCTGGACTGGATTTCGAAAAAGTATAAGTAAGAGAGAGTCGTTTTCTTTGATGATGGGTGATGTATTGATCCAACAAGGCATCATCAAAGTACAAGAAAGGAAGTGTGTTTTGAACAAGGACTCATTGGAGTTGATCCAGAAGAATACCGACAAGTTACCATTGACGTTGCATGGCATGTTGAAGCTGTCTGTGTTTCCGGTTCCGGTTATTGAGCACCTGCTCAGTAAGCCATTTAATTGCGAAGCGAATGACTCATTTGCTTATCTGTTCAGGATAGCTACTAACTTTGCAAAGCAGGCCTCATTGGGATCTCCTGATTTTGATCTGTTTAACAAGATCGCGGCACAGCTAAAAGTTACTTGGCAGCCTTTGATTGACGCTGAGTTGCTTACGCAGTTGAAGGAATCCCAGCAACAGGAGCAGATGCATAAAGCTGGCAAGAAGATAGCCACACCCGAGCAGAAACAGAAAGCCTTTAGTGCTGCTGAAAGTCGCTATAAGAGCGCAGCTGAAGCACAACAAAAAGCTCGCAATAATCGCATTCGCTTGTTGGGATTTGAGCCGGATGAGTTGTCGTTCTACTGGAAGAATCAACTGCTCAAGGGCAACATTACTCCCGAAGCATTACGCCAAGAACTGAGTAAAGATCTGGCCGTGTCGTATAATAATAGCGCTCTGTCAAATAATAAACCCAGCATCCCCGAAGAGTTTTTCCAAACCCGTCGCGAACTTGTTATCTTTTTGGAGTCTCAACTTGGAATCTAAACTTTCTGTGGGATCAATCCCTTGGATCCATCCAGTCCAACCATTGGGCACGTACTCTCTTCCTTTGTCGGATAAAATGTCGTAGGATAACGCCAGTATGTATATAAAACGGGAGCCTTGATGAAACTACATTTTTTAGACAATTGCCAAGAAGAAGCGCTACGCGAAGAATTAAGACGATTGAAGAACTCTAAGCAAGAATTATCTTCCCAATATGAACATCTTAAGAAGAAACATGAATCTCTTGATAACGAAAAAAAGAAACTATCAGCTGCCTACAATAAATGCATGGCCGATCTACTAGAGGCACAACAGATGTACGATGATCTACTTAAGAAAACCGAACCAAAGAAGAACCGTACCGGACCAAAGACTACCGCCATACAAGTTGCCCTACATGAACTAACCTTTTGAGGGAATCATGAAAGCAAATGCCAAAACTATAGGATTTGCCAGTGAACGAACTCAACGTCGCAAACATTTTAAGATAGATGATGTACCCATACCATTACGCAGAGCACGATTTACGGGAACTCATTGCTGGGATTCACAAAAGCAACAGAAAATGATTATAGGTCTTGCATTACAATCTCAATTGGCTGATGAGCCTTTGTTTGAAGGGCCACTGGATATTGATATCCTCTTTTATTTTCCCATCAGTAAACGTCTGAGCAAAGAGAATCAACTCATTTATAAAGATAAGCCCCATATATTCAAACCAGATCTCGATAATCTTATAAAGATGTATCTTGATTGTTCAAACAATATTCTATTCAAAGATGACTGCATTGTGTCTACAATACATGCCCGTAAGTTATATGGTATACCCCGAACTGAGATAATAATTACCGAGTTAAGATGAAGGGAAATAAATGAAAGGAAAGCGCACTCCATCGCAATTGCAATATAGAAAAGAGAGAATGGATCTGATAAAATCTGCGCGCGCACAAGAAGAAGAGACGAAAAAGCACTTCTTCTGCTCCGATGACGTAAAGTGGCAGAACGAAATAGCGAATGATCTTATGGATTGGGCAGATATCGATGATTCAAGATTGTTAGATTCGTTTCCGTTATCAAGAAGGCTGTCTCCACGGAGATTTTATAAGATGGCAGAGAAGAATGCATATTTTGCAGAATGCCTTGAATATGCTAAAGCTAAACTTGGCGAACGCATGGAAATAAAGATTGTAGATCAACCGCAGTACATTTCCAAGGCGTTGCCGATGTATTCTACCTTGTGGGAAATGGCCGAAGAAAAGAAGAAAGCCGAAGTTGATCAAGCAAATGTACCTGTTTATTTTGCTCCCACGTTTAAGCTCAACGAGAAAGGAGATTATGAAGTTGTCAACCCTGTGTCCGCTGTGCGATCAGGAAATACCGGATCACAATAAGATATTTATAGATGGCGATGAAGCATTTGCTTGTTACGAATCCAGTTCAGATGAAGAGACTAAGAAGATGAAGATTATGGATTGGATAGAAAAGTTGGAACGAGACACTGAACAGTGAAAGGTATTCATGAACAGAATCAATGTTATGTTTACGGTCTATGCCGTTGAAGTAATATTTGTGTTGTCCTTGTATGCACTTCTAGGCATCAATGCTATTCTGTGCGGCATGTTTATCTTACAACTCATGATGTTTATCAACGTAGACTTCTTTGATGACATCATCCATGACGAAGAATGTGAAGATGAAACCACTTAACTCATTTGTTCCACGCCGTTATCAAGGCCCATTCTTTGATGCCATGGAATCGGGCAAATATCGCCATGCAATCTTTATTGGTCCACGAAGACTTGGTAAAGACTATATGTGCTGGAACTTTGCCATTCGCTGGGCATTCAGACGTACCACTTCTGTATTGTACTTGTTGCCTACCTATGGACAATGCCGTTCCGTAATATGGGATGCAATTTCTAATGATTCGACCCGTTTTTTAGATCTAATTCCGAAAGACAAGATAGCTAATATAAACAGTTCTGAGATGAAGATCACGCTTGATAATGGCTCGCAAATACAACTACGTGGTGCCGACAACTTTGACCGTTCCATTGTAGGATCTAACGCTTCGCTTATTATCTTCAGTGAATATGCGATGTGTGACGAACGTGCCTATGAATATGCCTCACCCATTGTAGCCGCTAATGGGGGAACTATGATCTTCTTATCCACGCCTCGCGGGCGCAATCATCTATTCAAGTTATGGAATCAGGCACAGAAATGGCCAGACTGGTTCTGTTATAAGCTTACGCTGGATGATACCAAGCATATAAGCCCCGAGGAACTTGAGCGTGAGAGACTCAAACATTCTGAGGAGTTTATCGCACAGGAATGGTTTTGTAGTTTTGATCGTGGTATTGAGGGATCGTTCTATGCGCGCTATATTACCGCTATGCAAGAAGATGGGCGCATTGGTCGCGTTCCTTATGATCCATCGTTACCAGTATTTACAGCATGGGACTTAGGTTTCAATGACCAGACGGTTATCATACTCGGACAGATAACCAAGACCAATACGGTTAACATTATCGATTGTTATTACAATACCAACCAACCGCTCAACCATTACATCAAATGGCTTCATGCACAGCAATATATCTACTCCAAGCACTTTGCTCCGCATGACATCGAAGTACATGACTACCAGACTGGCCAGACGCGTATCGAGATGGCACGTTCTTTAGGGCTTCATTTTGAAGTACGTGAAAGCAAAGGTAAGTTAATGAGCGCAACGCCACGCGTATCCGTTGCTGATGGTATAGAGCGTGTTATGGCCTCATTCTCCCGTATCTATATAGACCAATCCAGATGCAGTCGCCTCATAACTGCCCTCGAATCCTATCACCGTGAATGGGATGATGATAAAAAAGTTTATAAACAACAACCGTATCATGATCAGCATAGTGACTTTGCAGATGCTTTTAGGGTATTATGTTTGACGCTCGATATGCACGGCACCGGTATGACACCCGAAGACGCACAACGCGAATACAATAAGACGATACATGGCACTGAAACCGGTTATGATAATCCATTTAGCAATGTGGGACATAAATTCCCCGGGAGATTCTTTTGAAAGACTTTTTTAATCCAGAAATAGTACTAGATATATTCACCAAATCACCTGGTTTACAGGCAACCCTTGGTAATAATGGTAAAACACCAACAGAAATTACGCGTGAAGAGATTGATAATGCCATCACTCGTATGTTTACCGATAGTCATTATACATTAAGTCATTATATGGTGTTTCCAAAGTTTTTGAGCGGACCTATAAGGTCAGACTTTGCGATGTATATTCATCCCGAGGTTCAACAAGATTTTGAATCTCTTCCGGGTTTCATTAAAAGAAGAGACTATCCTACGCGAGGATTTGAAGACGAACTAGGATGCATTGGTAATATGCGATTGTTTGTAAAAGATTATGTGCTTCAAGGTTTTGTAAAAGATTATGTGCTTCAAGGTGCTGACTTCTATCAATGTATTGTATTTGGTGGCCCTAAAGGCAAAAACTATGAATACGAAATGCCTGACTTCTTAAATATTTTAATAAGCAAACGATAAATATGCATAAAGGAGATTAGTAATGTCCAAAGCACTCAGTAAATACACGCGAGAAGAACTTGAACGAAAACTACTGCATATGACCGCCTTTATAGCGTTTAAACTGGCTACCGAATACATAGAACGAACCGAACCGACCGCCAAGGTAATACGCACCAAGGAAGCAGAAGAAGAGAACGATCAACGCATTGCAGATCATATTGTGTGTATCTTCCCCGCATGGGATATTGTAGAAGAAACACATCCAGGATATAAAGAAGCGATGCGTGAATGGGTAGAGAAGAACCATAAAGCGATTCTTGTACGGCCATGCATATGTGATGGTTGTAAAGATCTTGTAAAGGATGCTAAGGCATGAAAACGACAAACTATAAAAATCCTACTAAAATTACTTATCTTATGCCAAAAGAAATGGCCGCAGATCTTTGCATTCCTTTTAATCATATGTCTGATGAAGAACAAGCGCATGTGTTAAAAGAAATGAATATATCAAATGAGTATTTTTTGGTATATCCGTGCACAAAACCAGAATGTTTTGTTGTTGATGAGGAAGAACAAGAAAATAAGAGAAAGCGTAAAGAACTACAAGAACTACGAAAAAAACAAAGTAAGGAATTCGAACAAGCAGGAAAAGAAGCGGAAGAAAAAGGTATATTATATGCAGATTTCATTAGAGATTGGATAAGGCAAAAGTTAAACAATGCATGATTATTATTTTATTATGTTAATGAGCTTCATGCTTGCCATATTCATCATCAGACAATTAATTTGCATGTAAGACATTCTCTTTCTAGAATAACGTGAAGAATCTGATTCACGCAATTCAAGGAGACTAGTCAATGTCAACTTCCCCTTATTCTCAATTAGCTCCTCTTTATATGGATGAACAGCACCGAAACGTTCTGCGGATGATGGAAACCGCGTATGAGCAATATATCTCTATCGGACAGACATATTGGTATGAGGCTAACCAGGACATAGAGTATTATGCGGGAAACCAGTCTGCATGGTCTACCTCTTATGGGGTTGGCATTCCCGATTCTCGCAAGAAACAGTACACCTTTAACCGCATACGGCCCATTGTTAACAACATAGATGGCCACCAACGACGTAACCGTAAGTCCTCAGTCGTTACTCCAATTGAGAATGGCGACTCGATGACTGCTGATCAGTTCACCAAGATACTGATGTGGATCAACCAACAAGATGGTGTATATCATACCGTTTCTGATGCGTTTCTGGGTTCTTTAATTACTGGGATGACATTATTGCATACGTATATGGACTTCAGAGAAGATCCAGTGAACGGTAATATCAAAACTGATGCTCTTGCGTTCAATGAGTTCCTTATCGACCCATTTTTCCGCAAGCAAGATCTTTCCGATTGTAACTATATTTGGAGGCGATCTTTTCTGACCAAACGAGAATGTATATCTTTATGTCCAGATCAAGAAGAGACGATCATGTCTCTTACCTCAAATACATCGGTAAATGGTCGTGATGCTAAGTTTCAATTTCTTCCTGAAACATACAATCCAGCAATTACAGATCTATTGACATACGATGAATATTATTACCGAGACTACCGTACCCAGCTTATGTTGGCTGACCGAGAAACCGGTGAAGTAATCGAATGGAAATCAAACGACAAGGAAAAACTTCGCTATATACTCCAGTCCAGTCCAAACATAGAGCTTATCAAACAGGAGATACCAACCGTTAATATGGCACTTGTTATCCAAGGCAAGGTTGTATATTCCGGCCCAAATCCGTCGGGCAGTGATAAATATAATTTTGTGCCGGTATTCTGTTACTTTCATCCGGAGATGGTAGATTTTCCAAATAGAATACAAGGGATCGTTCGTGGGCTGCGTGATTCTCAGTACGTTTATAATCGTCGTAAAGTTATAGAGCTCGATATCCTAGAATCACAGCTGACCAGTGGATTCATTATGAAGGAAAACGCTATTGTTAACCCTAATGATGCGTATCTGACTGGCCAAGGGCGAACGATATTTGTCAAACAGAATGCCCAGATGGCAGACATACAACGCATTGAATCTCCAGCAATTCCACCAACAACGCTGCAAGTATCTGAGTATCTTGCTAAAGAGATGAACTATATCTCAGGTCTGTCTGAAGAGGCTATGGGTATGGCTGCTGATGATGTGCCGGGCATTCTTGCTATGGTGCGCATGAAGTCTTCGGTTAACACTCTTGAAGGTATATTTGATCAACTTGATCGATCACAAGCACTGCTTGCTCGACTGCATATGGATATGATCCAGACAAACTTCACGCCAGGAAAGATACAACGCATTCTTGAAGGGGAGCAACCGGCACCACAATTCTACAGTAAAGCATTTGGTAGATACCATGTTGCAATAGAAGATGGCTTGAATACTTCCACGCAACGTCAGATGCAGCTCGCTCAGATGGTTCAACTTAAAGCAGAAGCCGGTATTAACTTCAGCGAAGAGGACTTTATTGAAGCATCTACCTTACAGAACAAGAAGCGTATTCTTGATAATCTCGCGAAGCAGAAACAGGAAGCACAACAACTTGCCCAACAAGCACAACAGGCTGAGATGCAGGTCAAGGCTGCTCAAACCGAAGATCTTACTGCTCGCGCAGAGGCTAATCGTGGTCTTGCTATAGAGCGTGCATCACGGGTTGATGAGAACGAAGCCCTTGCCGTAGAACGAAGAGCTGCTGCCATCAAAGACCAGGATATGGGACTTCTCGCTCTGGTTAAGGCTATGAAGGAGATAGACACTGCTGATCTATCACACTTGGAGCAGTTGCTTGGTATACAGAATCTATTATCAGCGCGTCAATCACAACAAGATGAGATAAACAAGGACGTAACCGAGGATAAAAAAGCTGAAGCGATAGCGGCTGTATCCTCTAAATCGCGCAATCAACCCGAAGCGCAACCTGAGCAATCCCAAGTTGGCACGCAAGCCGGATTTATGGTATAGGTAAATAAACGATATATAGAAAGAATATTAAGGAGAATATATGGATTTCTTGAATCTTATAAATGCTATCAGTGCAGAGATCAACTCAGACAATGTTCACTACTTTGCTGATCTTGTAGAGAACCTTATTGGATTAGCTGAATCTATTGAACATCATCAAGTTAACTCTTCAAAAGTTCCAGCAAATCAACCAGAGCAACCATCTTCTAATGCTAGTTAGAGGAATTATTAATCCTTGCGGGTAATGCCGCAGTTACTAGAAAGGCCATACTATGGCAAAACGTTACTATCAATCCAAACGCGACAGAATGGATGAACGAATTGGCGAAGATCGTGGATACAACGACTTCGAACTCTACGGAAGCCCTAACCGAGTTGAAGGGAGAGAATATATATCACGCGGCGCAGAAAGAGATAACTTGAACTATATGCCAAGTCGTCATGCAGGTCGCAGGTATATGCACTCTGATTCAGAAATGACCCAAGAACGTAGAGATGCAGGCATGATCAGCAACGACTACAGCAAAATAGCAAATCTACCAACCGAAGTTATGATGAAAGCGTACCCACCGTGTCCAGCATATATGGATTGGGAAATGCAAGACAATATCATCGGCATTGATAGACAACTGTCTAACGACAATGCTAAACGAAGATCTGGTTTCGATCCACATAAATATTAAGGAATACTATGCCTACCCAAATACGTCCAAAGGGTCCCGCTAAAAAGATCGCTTTTGCTATTTTAGGCATTCCTAACAATATGCTCTATAAGAAAACGAGAGAAGAAAAAGAGCGTGATGATCAGATATATCTGCGTCAGAGCGCCACGAGCTCTCGAATATTTTGACGATCAATCTGTTGTGGGGTCTGTACATGGTGTACAGACCTCTTTTTGCGAGTGAGATTATGGCTAAAAAAGTTACAGTTGCTAAAGGAGTTAAGGTAAAACATGGGGCCGAAGAAAGAATGCGATCCAAAAAAGGTTCATCATCTGCTGGTAAGTATAAAACTGTGGCTCCTAAGGAATTTGCTGGTGCTTCTGGTGGGACTGATAAGTATTCTTTTCCTATCAACACATTGGCGCGCGCCAGAAACGCCCTCGCGCGAGCGCACTACGCCCCGGATCCCGCAGGCATTAAGAGAAAAGTCTATGCAAAATACCCGGAGCTTAAAAAAAGAGCTTTGGTACGCAAAAAGAAGGAAGAGTAATGGCGATGAAATGCAAAAAGTGCAAAAAGATGCCATGTGGGTGCAAAAAAAAGAAGAAGCCAGTGCTGATATGCAAAGGTAAATAAGAGAAATGGAGGTGAAGATAACAAACAGGCCATCTGGTTTCTTGCAATGATGTTATAAGGATATGGAGATCTTATATGTGTATGAATTGCAAAATGGATTGTTTAGATGCTGATAAAATAAATGCTACTAAAATATGTTCCGCTGAAATTGACGCAGTCCAGTTTTTAGGAAATTCGGCAAGCATTAATGATTTGTGTGTTTCGGGAAGTATTAAAGCTACTAATGCGGGTGCGATTAATCTCAATGCTAACAACCTCTGTGCCCAAGCTGGTACTATAAACAAACTTTGTGTTAACGATCTTACCGTTCAAAATATGAACAGCTGTGTTAAATGGCGCGCTGCAGCAACCTTATCTACTAATAGTACCTATACTTTAGGTACTAATGTTAACTGGAATGTTACCCTGGATGATCCTAATAATAACGTAACATTATCTCCATTTGCCTATACGGTGCCCGTATCTGGTTATTACCTGATAAGTTACTACTTGAACTGCGATTCTTTATCCGGCGCATCCGTAATAACGGGTATTCCAATTGGTCTTCTTACGATATCGGTAAACAACGTTGAGTTGCGTCAAGCACAAGCTCCTTACCTTTCCTTTAGCGTATTGCAAAAGGGTAACTTAAGTGCTCTTGTTATGCTCAATGCTGGTGATGTAGTACGTATGAAATACGATGTTCTTGCTTTTGATGCTAATTTGGGTCTTGTGCCATTCGTAGGTACCGTATCACTCAAAGGTAACGGATTGTTCCCGGGACAAAGCGGATTCGAAATACACTACCTATCGTCTCTTGTTTGTATGCCAGGTGGTTCTTGCCAAATCTGTCCTCCAGTTATAGTATCTTGCCAACCAAATATGATTAACTGTACTCCTTGTTCAAATTGTTAACCCATACAAAGGATAAATTATGCCTACAAAGCATGAAAAAAGGATAAAAAAAGCAATGAGGCATAAAGATGTTTTAGGTGCTGGAGCTAAAAAAAGAAAAAAGCTTCCACCAAAAGACAAAGTTGAAGTTGTCATGAAAGAATTTAAGCGCGGCACACTGAATAGTGGTAGTGGATCTAAGGTAACTAATCCAAAGCAAGCTATTGCTATCGGTTTATCGGAAGCACGAAAAGTCGGTGCGAAAATTCCAAAAAAGAAAAAGAAGTAAACTGCTTTCACTCTTCTTTATACTCGTGTTCCCTGGCTAACAGCTCTAGCCAGGGGCTCGTTCTTATGGCATATTCACTACTGCTGTTACTACGATATAGGGGCCAGTTCAACCTCCACTGGTCCCGCTTAAAAGGTAGAAGTAGAGCATGATAAGGTAAAATATGATAAAGTTAAAAGTAATAAAAGATACCCAACCATATGCTTTTGAATCCATGGTTAATGAAGAAATAGATAAGTTGGAAGAACAAGGGTTTATTATTTGTTCTATTGATATCCCAAGAAATAGTAATGAAGATTTTACCGCCGTTATTGTTTATAAAGCAACTGTCTCGGAAAAAAGAGAAATCATAATATGACCACACGAGAAACGGCCGGCAAGATCTATTCGCAACTTAAATCAAAACAATCTGACAATGCCAATGTATTTGAATTTACTACTGCTATTGGCGCCGATCTTATGCCTAAGTTGGTAGAACTCATTGAGCAAGACAAGAAAAAGACTGACAAGGATTTCTTTGTTGAAGTGTGCATCAGAATGAATCCACTCATGCCGGGTGTTCCAGAATATTACATGAAATCACGTTATACGTGCCCTACGCCATTTCCTGATCGCGCGGCCTTCCATTATGATCGTAAAAAAGATGACATCTTCTTCTTGTGGCACGTTCCTTCGCTACAAGAATGTGACTATTATATAAATAATATGCTATCTTTGCGTCCAGATGAGAAAGAAGCACTGCAAAACGTATTAGATTACCGAGACGGTACCCTACTACGTCGAGCAAAATTATTAAATGGCGAAGTTAATGATTATGAATTAACTTTCTTTAGAAAGGACACGAATGGACAACCAATTACATCCTGATCGCGAATTAACTAAAGATGAATTGTTATGGCGATTTATAATAAAGACTATACCGCTTTTAGATATAATGAATGAATACATTCCACAGCCTTTATGTACTAATAAAAATCAGAATGCGACAGCGTGTCTTTTTTGTAATGATTCAGGACAACATTTAACAGTCAACCCTGATAAAAATATATTTTACTGCTATGAATGCCATATAAGTGGTGGCGTTATTGAATTCATTTGTCGTGTAAAAGATCTTTCTTTTAATGATTCTGTTAAATATCTTGTGAATATTCTTTTAGATGGCAAAAAATATGAAAAACACGATAAAGAAATCTTAATGAAAAGATACGAAGAAGCAAAAATAAAGAAGGAAAAAAAAGATGACAACAAATAACGAAATTATTCCATTACTTGAAAAAATGAATGCAGCATTAGATGCAATTATTGAAACTATGGATGAAATAAATAGTGAATTACAGGAAATACGCAAACTAAAGAATTGTGATGCAACGTGTGGGATTGGCGAAGATAAAAAACTGAAACCAACGCCATCATGTGAATTTAAAAAGCATCCAATCTATATTTGATTAGTTAAAGGATAGTAATGGAAAATCAACTTCACCCTGAATTGGCATTTCAAGCGGGAATTCAACAGGTACCACAAAAACAGTATGAAACCCATCCATCTCTTATTGCTGAAGTAGAAGCAGAGCCTCAAGTTGCCCAAGAAGCTCAACCAGAACAAGAACAAACCGACCCGACCGTACCGGAACCAGTCCAGTCAATAGATATCGTTGAAGAAAAGCGTCACAATGATAAAGAAACAAATTTACGTGAATTGAGGGCTCAAGCGCAACGAACTAAGCAGATAGAACGTGAAGCAAAAGAACGGGAAGATGCCCTTGCTCGCGAACGTGACTTCTACCGCGAACAGGCTATGCGTACCCAAAAACAGCAAGAAGCGGATGAAGATTACCGTACCGAAACCGAAAAGCAATTGTCGCGCCAGATGGAAGAACTTAAACAACAGATGGCCCGACAAGCTCAAGAGACCGAGAAGGCTAAGCGCCAAGCCGCAGTTACCCAAGCAGAACATCGTCTTTTGCAGGATTACCCTGATATGAGAGAGGTGGTTACCAATGAGAACATACAACGTCTGGAAACTGAATATCCTGCTCTTTATAATTCTGTTATCGCTTCAAATGATGTTTACTCTGTGGGAGCTGCTGCGTATGAGCTTATCGTAGCTAAAGGGATTGCGCAGAAGAAAACGCCATTATCCCATTTGGCTCAATCATCCAATCCAAATCGCAACAAACCTCGTTCGGTTTCTACGATTGCTCCACAAACCGGTGAGACGCCAATCCAAAGAGCTGGAAACTTTATGGGAAATTCGATATCCTCTGAAGAAGAACGTAAAGCATTATACGCTGAGATGATTAATGCATCTCGTAATAGAGCATTTTAAAAGCGCTTCTCTTGCTGTTCACGACAGTAAGTGCTTCATTTACCCTTCTATGACCTGTATCATAGAGTGGTTTTTATTTTAAAAGTCCCACAATTGTGGGACAAATTGCCTTAAACCAGAAGAATCGGCTTGTTTTCTGCTTCCAGATCTTCCCCTTGTTGGCTATAATCGAGGAGCTTTTGACAACTAGATGCTCACTCTCAAAGCATTATTACTATTTCTTTTTTAAAACCGAACCAACCGTACCGTTACTAACCTTTTTTAAATCCAGTCCATCCAGCCTGAGCATTATTGAGGACTTGGTTTGTGACGGGCGTGACTGCTCGAGTGACGACCTAATGATTTTAAAACCTGCGATCTTATCGTTATTGTGACAGGTGTGACGAGTGTGACAGGTAAAAAATAAAAGAGTGTAAAAATGATTTTTATTCTTTACGCAACCGCTGAATCAATTACCGCCTCTACAGAAGGCGAGACTGGCTTCACGCCTTCACTTTTTTCAACCTGTTTTGCATCGATCCGGTATATGATTTGTTATAAAGTAATTTTGGTACCTGTCACACTCGTCACACCTGTCACAAAGCTTTTGTAGTCAATATTTTTATGTTTTATTACTTGTCACACTACCTTGGCTCACTTGTCACTTTCTTCTATTCTTTTGAAAATTTTATCATAGGGTGTTTTTGTTTTTCTGCAGTATTCTTGCAAGCAAGTTTCAAGGACTGGAAGTTCGATGATTCGTTTTTGCTTAACATAATTTTCAAGTCCTAACATACATGATAGGTTTTCTTCATTCATTTTTTGTGGAACGCATAGAAAAACATTCACGAAACTCACAAACTCACGGTTTATAAAAAATATTGGTCACGAAAAGTTACGAAAGCTCGCGAATTAGTTGCGAATATTTTTATATCGAAACGATGTATCAATCAATATAAATATATAATCAATACGTTAAAAGTACGCTATTACATTATATATTTTTGCACTTAAAGACTTTTCTTTGTAGTATGTGACCGAGCTGTACAAGATGGACGTCGCTCTCCATCAAAAATTGGAGTCGTAATTGAGGAGTCGCTCCGCCTAATCAGGCTGTAATCTCTAAGTCTCGCCGAGCTTATTGTTATCGTATTTTTTCTTATTACGCCACATTGGCGGAAAAGGCAAACCTATGGCAATAACTACCACAACGAGCTTGCCTGCTCCTATTCAGGCCTCGTTTAATAAAAAGTTATTAGCAGTTCCCGTACCTAATTTCATATTCGCCATTCCTGCAATGAAGATGCAAATGCAGAGAAATGGTGGTACGACTGAACGCTGGAGACGATAGAATTATGTCGTCTATATAAATCTTCTCTGATAGACTTGGAAGCCTTAGCGTAAATAGTGTCATAAAGGCACCAAGACGAAGGTAACAAGGGGCAAGATTATGAAATGGATATCAATCAAAGATGGCTTTCCATCATATAGAGATCAATTAATACTAATATGGCATCCTGAATGTATTTTTTCCCCAGCAGATAAAGGACTAGATATGATCTCTTATTCTGGAGACTGTTTTAAATATTATGATAAAAATATTCTTGATGATAGATGTGAAGTCAAATATTGGATGTCCATTGATCAGCCTGAACGTAGCAAGCGAGAAGACTCACAATCATGTGAGATGCGGTGCTCTGAACATTGTGGAAACACAGTGAGGGATAAGTAGAGAAAGTCCCCGCCTTACTTTGCTAAAAGCTTCGTAAGGTCACAAAAGTAACAGATTGATAATCCATTACAACCAGCTTTAGTTCCACTTGGAAACTCTGGTATAACTCCACCGCCGCAAAATCTAACGGCTGTTGACATAGATGCTAAAATGAGTTTTTACGGAACTTACATAGCGATCAACGAGCAGGTTACTTTACAGAATCAGGACCCTAGACAAGCTATATTTGCATAATTGACGATGGCAGTAATATCTAAACGTAAAGCTGCTATTGAGTTACTACAATTTTGTGAAACGTTTAAGCAAATGCATGGAACTAAAGGTGTTTCAAGCGATGAATTGGCTTTACGTCAACAAAGTTATGAACTAATAATTGCATATAATAATGGGGTCGTTAAATCTCCTCTGATGGACTTAGAACCCTTACCGGATAATGCCGGAGGCAATAAGGCGGAAGCAGCGAAAGCGTGCACCGTGAACGCAGTAAGCGAGGAGACGCCGAAGGGCGATGCGGTACTCTGAACTCTATGGAAACATAGAGAGGTAGGCTGAGAAGATCTACCCGCCTAGAAATAGGTCATTAAGTAACAGATTGGTATTAAACGAAGCTGCGATCCGTTTGGGTGTATCCCTTCGTCAAACAGAAGATCAGTTAACGTCAACCATGTTAGCCTCCACAGCCAGTTTCTTGAACTGTATTGGCGGATTTAACGGCGATGTTCCTACTGAACTATCACGTTTTGACGTTGATGATGCGGTTACTACGCTATTAGGCGCTAATGCTTATACGATCATGGACCAGATCCAAGGTGAAGACAGATTTGGTACGGGCCCAGTTCGTAGGGCATACTTTGGTCTTACCCATACTGATATGGCGGGATCACAAGGATTAGATAACGTGCAAGGATTCATCCATGCCGCTAACTATCCTAACAACCGTAATGTCCTTGATTCTGAATGGGGATCAATCGGTTCCGTTCGCTTCTTAGTGTCCAGTATTGCTCCTACCTTCCAAGGTGGATCTTCTATGGGCAATACCATCTATAACAACTTTATTATTGGTATGCAGTCTTATGGGATCGTTCATCAGGACGGTTATACGAGCACATTTGTCTATCGTCCCGCAATTTATTCAGGCCCATTGGCTCAGAACGTTACGGTAGGTTGGAAATCGGCTATGGTTCCTCGAATATTTAATGACCAATGGTTATTAAATTTACGTTGCACATTGGCTAATGCATAAGGAGATACTATGGACGGAACTATATTAGGACAAGGAACGTTTAGCGCTTCCTATAGCGGTACCAATCCAAATCCAGGCGTAGCAAGCGTACAAGCGGGTAATCAAGTTATTATCCAGATTCCTTCAGCTGCTGACTGGGTTAAAGTATATAACTTAAGACAATATGGTACTGCGGGTATAAATACCGCTTATTTCCAAGGTACTGGGAATGCTGTTGTAGGAAGAGAATTCTATTGGCAGCGTGGCATGGTTGCTGGTACTGCCTTAGTGAAATATTACGGCAATGGCGGCCAGGTATTTAGTGGTGATGTTATTACTACCGGTGGATTTACTATTTATGATCCATCAGGCCTTCAAACCGGATCACGCCCATTATTGGGTAATCCCGTAGCGACTACCGCTTCTACCGATGCTATCCAACCCGTCGTGAGCACTGCTTCAACTGCCGGTCTTTCTATCGGTTCAGTTGTGCGTTTAAGCAACACGGCGCAAACCGATGTTAATGGTATTGATTTTGTAGTTGGTGCAGTTGTTGCCAATACCAGCTTTACCCTATTAACAGCAAGTAACCGATTAGCAAATGCTCCCGGTATTGCAGGTGGTGCTGGATTCTACCGTATTGTGTACAATCCACCATTGTTCTACCCGGCACGTAAAACAGTAGTTAACATTACTCAAGCGGTTAACGCTCAGGTTTCTACTGCTACCGAGCATTCATTGACGGTTGGTCAAGCAATTAGATTCAATATTCCTAATTTGGGAACAACACCAAGTACCACCAGCATGATCCAATTGAATCCAACCCCATTGAACAACTACTTGGTAGCTACGGTATTGACTGTTGTTGATCCTTATAACTTCACGATCAATATCAATACGGTTAACTTTAATCCATTCATTTGGCCTCTTTATACCAATGAGCCAACTGGTGCTCCTAGCTATGAGCCAATCGGTGAAAACAGTGCGGTTGCTCTTGCAGCCAATAATAGCCTCTATCCTCAATATCAAGGCCAGAACATATTCAATGCTAATAACGGTGTCTTTGCTGATGCTACTATTAACACTGGATTCTATGGCATGATCTTGGGTTCTGGTGGTAATGGTGCTGTCTTGGGGACGCCAATTATTGGTCCTGCTGGCACGGTGCATTTTACCTCTGGCGATGTTATCGATACAACCGATAATATTCTATGGGTGTCAGGTAAAGCTGAGTTTGGTGGACTTTAATACTTAATGATTAATCACGGGGGTAGGTTCCGAGCCTGCCCCTGGTCTCGGAGAAAATTATGAACGAACTAGAAATAAAAAAGACTGAACTGGTTGCTGAATCTACGACCCCAGAAGTTACAAAACGTACACGCGCTCCACGAAAAAAGGCCGCTTCTACTGCGGTTGAAGTACAGCAAACGCAGCCTATATTACCAAGAGATATTCCTTTCATCGATCCAAAAGAAGCCCGACGACGTGAAAACAAGGAAAGATGGATGAAAGAGCGTGAGCGTAAGTCTAAGATGGTAACCGGAAAGTTTCTGTTTAATGAATGCCCGGGTGGAGAATTAACTTTCTACTTCCGTGAATTTCCCGGTGAAACACTCAAGAAGTATACGATGCGTCATGATTCTATTCATACGATTCCTCTTGGTGTAGCTATTCACCTTAATGACAATTGTGCCTATGTTGAATACCAACATAATCTGGATGGCGGTAAAGCCGTTGATATCAAGAATATGTATATTCAAAGCAAGGTGCATCGTACCAACTTCATTCCTATGGACTGGTCTATTGATGCAGGAAACTCCTCGGGAAGATCCATTGCTCAAGTAAGTTTTACCAATCCATTGGATAGTCGTTTTAACCTTGACGCGACCGGGAGATAATAATGAGTAGTGTCTGTATCGCGAATCCATTTCCCGTATTCCAACCAGCCATGAGAATAATTACGGCTATTAGCCAATCCAATCCAGCCATCATAACAACCTCATTCGCACATCAATATGCGAATGGGATCATTGTACGTCTGGATATACCTCTTACGAATGGCATGCAGCAGATTGCGGGACCAACCTACCCGATAACCGTAACAGGCACTACTACCTTTACCGTACCGACCGATTCTACTGCGTACCAGGCATTCACCAATGTTAACTGTGCGATGGTAGTACCCGTAGGTGAACTAAATAGTCAATTAACTGATGCCACAAGAAATGTATTGCCCTATCCGGCAATGTAAGGAGATATTATGGCAACGTATCCTACAACACCACCCGGAAATACGCTCACGGCAATACAGCAAAAAGTGCGTAGGTTAACTCGATCGCCTTCTGAAAATATGTTGAGCACTGATGAACTTAATAACTATATTAATACCTGTGTGCTCTATGATTTCCCGGCTCATTTAAGGACCTTCCAGTTACGACAACCATTCACCTTCTGGTGTAATCCCTATCAAGATACCTATCAGCTTGATATACAAAGTTTTGGAGGAGCAACCAATGCAGGACTTAATCCTTTATATGATTTCCAGAATCTCTATATCGCGATCCATAAACCGGTCTATGTTGCGGGATATGAAACATTTTATACGCAAGACCGCCAAGAATTTTATGCGAACTATCCGATAAATAACTTCATCCAAAGTATTGGGGTAACTGGTGACGGTGTTACTAAGAGATTTGCGGGAACTATTCAGTTTGGCGGGACGCTTAACAATCAACTTAATTTTGGTAGTCCAATTAATAATCAACTCAATAATGCCGCATTAACACTACTGAAACGCAACGTGCTCTTTGATTCGATAGATATAAACAACAACGGCCTTTCGATGGTTGATGTGCCAGTTCTTGATGCAACTACCGGTGTAGAAACAATATTCGGTAATTTGTATGTAGCTGGCACACAGCCAACAACACCACCAGCACCACCTGAAGGGCTCGGGCCTATTCAGCCGCCATTAGCCAATGCCCCATATATACCATCAGTCATCATCGCTCCCGTTAAAGCCGCTTCTACGGTTGCCCTGACGGTTACCTATGCCAATGGTGTGGCAGGTGTTGGCGCTACATTGACTAATGCGGGTGCACAAGCGGCGTTTGCTATTGATGGTTACACAGCAAATTTAAATGATCGTATTTTGATTAAGAACCAGGCAAGTCAGTTCCAGAATGGTATATATTCTGTCACAACATTAGGTTCTGGTGTGACTAACTGGGTTCTCACGAGAACAACAGATTATGATCAGACGTCTGAGATTGTAGTAGGAAGTGCTACTTCAGTGCTTAATGGTACCGTAAACGTTAATACGAGCTGGATACAGGCAAATACCGTAAACACTATCGGTACCGATCCTATATTCTTCAATCCGTTTTCAGGTGTGAATATTAATAATTATATAAATTACCTAACTGGACAGTTTGTCGTAACATTCCCCGTAGCTCCTAGACCTGGAGTTGCTATTAATAGCCAAACCGTACCGACCATACCTTCCCGACCGTTTGCTATGTTGTATCACAATAACACGATCACCTTACGTCCGGTTCCCGATCAGCCCTATGCGATTAACTTTGAAGTAGACGCCCGACCAACGCAGTTATTCCAAACTAACTCAATACCTCAACTACAAGAGCTTTGGCAGTATCTGTCGTATTTGGCCGCAAAGAAGATATTCGAAGACAAATTAGATATGGATTCAGTTGCGCTCATATTGCCCGAACTTGATACCCAAGAACGATTATGTCTACGCAGAACATTAGTTACGATAGCAAATCAACGCGCAGCCACGATATATGCTGGTGTTACCGGAGACAATAATCAGTTCAATCAGGGTTGGGGTTATGGAGGCACTTTTATACTTGCATTATTCTTAATTCAGAATATATTGTTAATATAAATCTCTAGGTTGAGATTATGTTTTCAATATATGGATTAAATGTGAATAAGATTTGTAAATTTTGTAATAAACCAATAACGGAATTAACAGCTGCATACAAATTGGGAAAGTTGAGAAATGAATGCAAGCCTTGTAGGTCTAAGATTAATGTTAAATACAAACAACTTACTGATGAACAAAAGTCAGTTCCTTGCGAATATTGCAATACGGGATGCATTAAAAAATTTTTTCGTGCTTTTTGTTCTGAAAAATGCAGATTTATGGGATTTGTAAAAAAAGAAGAAAATGGTTGTTGGATTTGGCAGGGAACTATTAAGCGAGATGGATATGGGGTTTTGATGGTCAATGGAATTTGGACAAGAGCTCATAGGCATTCTTATGAATTGTTTAAAAGGTATATTAAAAGAGCTATGCGCATATTGCACTCATGCCATAACACCAAATGCGTAAATCCTGATCATTTGAGAGAAGGCACTCCTAAAGAAAATAGTGAGGAAATGGTTGCTGCTTCACGGCAAGCAAAAGGAGAATCTTGTTCACTTTCTAAATTAAATAATCAACAAGTTATGGAAATACGAAAATTACGATCGCAGGGATTAAAAGTAAAAGAAATTTCTATGATTTTTAATATGACTATAGGTGCTATAAGCGATATTGTTAATTATAAAACATGGAAGCATATATAAATTACAAATTGGAGATTTAAAAATGGCGTACAATGCAAACATTCCACAAGCAACTGATAATCCATCCCAGTCCCAAAGTCAGATACTGGGTAACTTCCAAGCAATACAAACCTTGATAGGAGTTAATCATGAAAACTTCGGCTCTGCGCAGGAAGGTAACCACTTTATGGTTACTTGGACTGATAATACTGGGAGTTTACCTGCTGCGCCTACTGGCACCAACTTAAACATCTACAATGCTAAAGATGCAGCAACGGTAAATCAGTTATACCTCCAAGGACCAGCAGCCACAAGATTTGCGACCGCATTTCCATTTACCCAATGCGGTGCATCGGTTAATGGATGGACCTATTTGCCTTCTGGTATCATTATCTTATGGGGTAATACTGCCTTAGTAGGATCTTCTTTTACAACTATAAGTTTCACAAGTCCTACATTCACTGGTTTTCCGGGGTTTTCGAATGCATTCTCGGCTGTTTTGGGTGTAAATAATATATCTAACAACATTAATATTTCTTCGCTAAGTAATACAGCGCTTCAAATAAGAAACAATATTGCTACAGCAAGTGCTACCTATTTTATAGTTATAGGGAACTAACATGGCATACGATCGTTTTCTTATCGCACCATTTGATGAAAACTCTGGTCTTACCACTAACGTTCGGCCATGGCAGATTCCCGATCAGGCATGGGCAGCTATGGATAATGCCTACGTATTTCGTGGACGCATCATAAAACGATTTGGCACACGTTATGTAGGCACTAGTGTTCTCAATTCACGTTTGCGTATAAATCTAGGCAATACTACCATTACTACCGGTAACTTCAGTGCGACAGCTCCTGGATTGTATTGGAATATTGGGGCTATGTTTTCTGTAGGCACTGTGCTATATACGGTCTACCAAGCCAACGGTGCTATGCTTACTACAAGCGGTGTTTCTACCGGAACATTTAATACCACAACAGGTGCTTTGGTAATCACCGGAAATGGTGCTCCTGCTGCACCAACCGCAGTATTCTATTATCCAGCCAATCCAGTTATGGGATTTGCTCAATATGAGTTCGCTTCTATAAACTCGTTTCCTTCCTTTGCCTTCGATACTCAATTCGCGTATATATTTAATGGTACTGCATGGCAATTATCTAATGGATCTCCTACATGGGAAGGAAGTGATGACAACTTTTTCTGGTCCTATAATTATACTGCCCCGAATGCTGCAGCAACGGCCTTAACCCGCGCATTATTTACGACCAACTTTCAAGTTACTAATCCTAACGGAAATGGTGTGGTAACCGATGATCCTATTTATTATTGGAATGGAACTACGTGGATTCAATACACCGGCTATGTAGCTGCTGGTAACGCAGCGATGACCGCGTTTCTTAATCCAAATGGCGGTGCGCCTGGTACGGGTCCATTTATACAGACCGCGCTGATTATTGTTGCCTTCCATGGACGATTATTATTTTTAAATACGATAGAAAACAGCGGTACGGGTAATGGTACTACGACATTCGGCACCAATATCCAATATGTAAATCGCGTTCGTTATACCTCTTTAGGGTCTCCTTTTACCGTAAATGCCTGGTATCCTGTAAATGCAACTGATAGTTCAGGAAACATAGGCAAAACAGCAAACTTCTTAGACGCATGGACTTCGGAAGCCATTGTAAGCGCGGAGTTCATTAAAGATCGTCTTGTGGTCTATTTTGAAGAAAGTACCTGGGAATTAGCCTATACCGGTAATGAACAGAAGCCATTTCAATGGCAAAAACTGAATACCGAACTGGGTTCCATGGCCACCTTCAGTACCATAGCTTTTGATAAAGCGGTACTTACCGTTGGTGAAACGGGGATCCATTCCTGTAACGGAAGTAACGTTGCACGTATAGATCAGAAGATTCCTGATGAGATATTTGATGTATCCAATACCGCAGTTGAAACAACTAGAATATGCGGTATCCGTGATTATTATAATGAGCTTGTCTACTGGTCAGTTCCTGAAGAAGATCAACGATCAGAACAATATTTCCCTACACGGATTCTTGTATACAATTACCAGAATCAGACCTGGGCGTTTAATGATGATACTATCACGGCTATGGGATACTTTGATGGCAATCCAGGGCTTACCTGGGCCGGATTAACCGGCACTTGGGCAGAATGGACAGCTCCCTGGAATAGCGGTACCACGTCAGCCAATGTACGCCAGATTATTGGCGGAAACCAGGAAGGGTTTACCTTCCTGATAGAACCTGATAGTGAAATAGCTACCCGAGCTGTCGGTGTATTACAGATTACTAATATGGTTGCCGCAGCAAATGGCATTACCATGACTATTTATAATCATATGCTCGATAATGGTGATTATATTTATGTAGAGAATGCAGTTGGAACTGGTGGTTTTGCGCTTGCAGGATTTAATATCTATGAAGTCATCTATATGGATGCGAATAAGATTGTGGCTACCTATCCTGCAGCAGTTTTTCAGGCGTATGGCTATAATCCTACCATAGTAGGCACCTATAGTGGCGGCGGAACTGCCGCACGGGTTTCCAACTATAATCTCTACAGTAAGCAATGGAATCCGTACGACAAGGATGGTTCTAATGTCTATGTAGCAAAAATAGATTTTGCGGTGATTAAGACACCTAACGTTACCTTTACTACTCCTGGTGGTGTATATACCGTTGGCGGAGCAGTCACTGTAGATTATTCACCTTCATCTACACCATTATCAACCCTGGAGGATGCACAGGCCTCAGGGGCAATAACAGGAAACGGTATATTAGAAACGACGCCATATCCTGCCAATCTCTACCCATTAGAACAGATGCAAAATAGATTATGGCATCCGATATATTTCCAAAGCGATGGTGAATGTATTCAGATCAATATATTTATGAGTCCTTTACAGATCTGTACACCTGCAACCGCATTTGCTGATTTTGAGATTGAAGGACTTATTCTTTATACCATGAAAACAAGTAACAGATTGCAGTAGGAATGTTATGCCCATACCAATAGTTAATCAAAATATATATGGTATCGATGTACCCAATACGTTTGTTCTTGATATAGGCCAGATACAAGAACTGGCTATAGACCCTAATTTTAAGGAACTTCTAGTACGTCTTTATCAAAACTTGAACATAATGTGCTTGGCACTCAATGATAAGACGGGTGGCTATTATACCCTCAATCAGTTTGTTACGGGTAACACCTATTTCCCTGATACGGTAGGTACCGGTGTAGCCGTAGGTTTGATTCAAAGTGAATATAGACCATCAACACGAATAGTAATTAACTTCGGCGCTCTTCCTAATGCAGGAACTAAATCGGTTCCTCATGGCATTACCGTTACTGCAGACACTAGTTGGGTACTTATTATGGGAACCGCTACTGATCCAATAGGATTGACCGGAATTCCTATACCATATGCATCTTCGGTAGCTGCGGATATTGTAGAGTTGTACGTAGATGCGACAAATGTTAATGTGACAACAAATGGTAATCTCACCAATTATACGACCACACTTATAGTATTAGAATTCTTGACCCAGTAAGGAGATAGTATGCCAGCATTACCCGCAACTCAACCGCAAGGAAACCTTCTTCCTGCGCAGTTAAATAACATTCAACCCAAGAGAGATCTTGGTGGGGCAGTTCCTGGCATCTCTTTGGGACTTGCAGGAGCAGGTGGAACAGCTGCATTGGGAGTATCGCTTGCAAAGCTTTCTCCAGCATTAGCTCCTTTATTATCCAATCCAATCACGGCAGGTATCGGTGTGCTTTTGGGAGGTTTTCTGGCTGCATCGCCGTATATCATAAATAAGATTAAACAACGAAACATAAACAATAAGATAACCCAAGGACAGCAAGAACTACAGCGACTGGGCCAATTGAATCAAAACGATCCAGCCATCCAGCAACAGATACAACAGCAGCAACAGACATTACAAAAATATGCCAATGCAGGCCAAGCAAGTACGGGACAACCACAACAAGGAGGAGGATGGGATGAATACTGGAATGGTAGGCGTGGATTTAATGAACAGATTCCTTTATATACACCAAATACTGAACAGTACCGTGAAGAAGTAGTAAATCAACTACGTAATAATCCAGCAAACTTTGGACCTGTCCGAGAAGAAGAAATCAGAAGATTCAATCAAGAAACTGCACCAAGACTCGCAGAACAATATTTTGGTAGTGGAGCAGGAACCGAGTTCAGTGGTGCTTATCCTGAAGCTTTGGGACGTGGTGGTGCCAACTTGGGACGACAGCTTGCTGCCGATGAACAAAAATTCAACGCGGAACGGGAATCTCGCCTTATGAATGTGGCCATGCAACCCAGTTTCACCACCGTTAAGAACCCACGTGAACCGGGATTTAAAGAAACATTTCTTCCTGAATTGCTCGCGAGAGCTGGTGGAAGTGCTTTGGAATATGGTGGCAATTGGCTGAAGAATAAGTTCGGTGGCGGACAAGCAACACCTGAAAATCCTGAAGTGATAAATGCACCACAACCACAACAAGCTCAACCCGTTAATCAAAACGCATATCAAGCACCAGCTGATCTGAGTCAACTTTCTCGAAACATCAATACACCAATTACTCCCAATGCATTTGAACAGTTGCTCAAAAATCAAACAGAAGCTCGAAATTCACTCTTAGGCGGAAGGACACGCTAATGGCTGGCGGAGTAATACTGGCAAGACCAGAAGGTTCATTTGGAGCAAGTGTAGGTAAAGCTGCGGGTTCTGCCCTCGGAACTGGACTTAATAATCTCATTGAAAAAAAGATAGCTGATCTACAAGAACGACAAGGGATTGATAAGGCGCGTGCCTTGGTCAGTGAAGCAAATTTGCCAGAATGGTTAGGCGATATATTAGCTAAAGATCCTAAAACGTTCCAATCATTTATAAAAGAATGGGATATATTACCACCTGAAGAAAAAGAAAAAGTTTCTCAATCTTTAGATAATATTGGATTAGAAGGTCTAGAAAATAGTTCTGAATCTCAATCAGAAGAAGTACCTGATAGATTACTAGGTGTTCCGATAACTAGACATGCAATGTTTACGCCGCGACCAGAACAAAAGGAAGAGAAAATTCCTGGGTTACATACGTTAGCCAATGCCGGTGAAGGATTTGAGCGTGAACCAGGCCAAACCAGTAATGTTCAAAGTTTTCCAGAACTTGGTCATAAAACCAATGGTCAAGCTGGTCCATTTGAGTCTGGACAAACAAAAGAGCCTGGTTTTACTGATAAGAAAGGATTTAGGTTTCAACGAAAAGGTAAGCAGCCATTATCTATAAATCCTGAAATTGAAAATGAGAAGTTGCGTCGTGATTCATATAAAGAAACAAAAGAAGATCGCAAGGCATTTTTATCCGATTATCAATCAGCAAAATCATCTTTAGCAGATCTTGAGCGTATGGAAAAATTAGAAGAAGAAGGAAAGTTAGATACGCCCGGCTATCTTCAGTTTCTTGAAAGATCTGGCTTGGATATTCCTGCTTTGATGAATCCGGGAAGCGAAGAATTCAATAAGATTGCTGCCAACTTTTTGCGCGATGCTAAGATTTATTATGGCGGTCGAGTAACTAACCAAGAAATGGAACAGTTCTTAAAAACCGTACCAAGTTTGAGTCAAAGTCCTGAGGGAAGAAAACGCGTTATTGCCAATCTAAAGAATCTAGCGCGTGTTAAAAAAGAACGTTATCAGGCCTATAAAGATATTAAACAAGAGAATAACGGCATTATTCCAGTTGATATTGCTGAACAAGTTGAAGATAGATTAGATTCTCGTTTAGATCATTTGGCAGAACAATTTAAAAAAGATTTAGACAGAAAAGTTCCTGAAGGACAAAATAAATTAATTACTGCTTTACAGGCTACATTGGGTGAAGCTGTGGGTCGCATAAAGCCTACGATATCAGGCGCAGCAAAAGGTGCTGTTGTAGGAGCCGGAATAGGCTCTGCTGGTGGACCAATAGGAGCAGGCGGTGGCGCATTACTAGGTGGACTTGGTGGACTAGCCGGTCTTATTTAGTAGCTGAATTCTTGATCAATAAAAGAATAATTAATAAAAGTGGTGCAATAAGAGCTATGCCGATAAAACCTATCGCATGGCTCTTGTTTGTGCAGCCGTCTTTACATTTATTATTCAAATTTAGACATAATGAATTATTCATGATTATTCTTTAACTTTTGTTTTATTTTCCATATCGTTGGAATAGTGACATCAAATTTTAGCGCAATTTCTTTTAATGTATTTTTATTAAGTAACGATTTAACTTCTATTTCCTGTTCTTTGCTTATTTTTTTATTAAAAGGAATGATTCCTTTAGCAAAGTTTCCTTTATTTCTTTTTTTATTGTTCATATCTCTAATATTATCTTTAAGAGTACCCAAAAATAAATGATCAGGATTAGTACATATTCTATTGTCGCAGGTATGGCAAACGAATATGTTTTTAGGTATTTCTCCTTTATGTATAATCCATGAAGCTCTATGAGCATCAATCCTATTAGGCTTAATAGAACCAAACCTAATTTGTCCATAGCCAGGAGTAGATATAGGTCCTTTCCAATTCCAACATTCCCTTTGTTTAATAACAAATTTATTATAATCCGTTTTAATTTTTTCTATTTTTTTATCTTCCGTTAATCTTTGATTAAAACCTTTGCATTTATTTGAACAATAAATTCCATAAGATGATTTATCACAATAAATAAATGAGTTAGAACACCATTTACAAATCGATTGTTTATTCATATATCCATCGCCACCAGTCCAATCCATCCATTAGAGATCCTTTATATTTAAATCTATTTCTTCTTCTATCCGTTGTCGTATAGCAATCAAAACCCATTGAGTAAGCGTGCATCCCCTGAAAAGGGCACGTTTCTTCATATCTTTATGCAATTCTTCATTTATGTTGATGATTAATCTCTTAGGATTTTTTAGCGGTTTGTTCATCTTTTATCCTTCTTTTATGCATATGTATATATGATAACACGCATATCATGATTTTGCAACTAACTCTTTTCCGTAGTTGGATAAAGGCATGAATATAACCATTTCTCAAGGAGAGAACTATGCCTTCAGGTTCACAAAATCAACAACAATTGTATGGATTCACTTCGCCGTTATCGGTTGGTGCTCCAATTCCTATAGTTGCCAATAGAGCTCCTACGGTAACTGATCATTTTCCTTTGGGAAGTGTATGGGTATGGCCAGCTCAAGAAGAATCATGGATTGCTGTTGCAGCTCTTAATGGCCAAACCATATGGAATCTTAACGAGTCCGGTGGTGGATCAGGTGCCTTTAGTACTTTAACCTCTACAGGAGCAACCACTTTAGCCACCACCGGTGCAAGCAATAATACCTTTGGTAACACGACCGGTACTACAAGCCTTGCATTATCAGTCGGTACCGGCGGCTTTAGTTTAAATGGCGTTGCTTCATCTACGTATACCATTGGTGCTGCAACAACTACCGGCACCATTACCATTGGTGGTACAGCTCAAAGCGGAACCATTACCTTGGGTTCAAGTTCTGCAGCTAACAGTTTAGTAATCGCAAATGGTGTAGGAGCCACTGCAGTAGCCATAGCTAATAACCAAGTTGGTGGCACCGTTGCAATTGGCACTTCCATGACCACCGGCAGCATTACGGTCGGTACTTCTATGACTACCGGGAATCTCGTCCTAGGATCCACCGCAGGAACTACCGGTAATACGACTATTTTTGGTGGCGGTAATTCTGCTTCAGGAATATTACTTTCTACCGGTTCGGGAACTGCAGCAGGTTTTGTAAGAATTGCTCCTCAAACGGGCACCAGTGCAAGCCCAACAGCCTCTATTACGATGAATACCCGTGTTGGTGTAGCTACCTTTACCGGATTTACTACTGCTGCTAATGGTACTCAAGCATTTACGATTACGAACTCCACTATATTAACCACTTCATTTGTGCAAGTAAGTGTAACTACGGTTGGATCAGCTACCGCATTTATGGGTATTAATGGAATAGTTCAAGCAGCAGGATCTATTGTGGTTAACTGCCAGAACTTTGGTAGCACTGCAGTAGCGGGTAACATTCTCATCTCATTTGTTATAAATAGCTAAGGAAGTATATGAACCAGTATGGATTTATCGAGATATCTGTAATAAAGAATGAACGTCCTTATCGAGCGCTGTTGCCTTTAGGGGTTTCTTGGAAGGATGCCCATGGGGCACTCCTAGAACTGACACAACAAGTGGCCGATCATATAGCTGCTATAGAGGCCCAACAAGCCGCTGCAGAATCCCAACAAGCGGAAGCTGAACAAACCGAACCGACCGAACCACCTTCGGCTTAAGGAGAAGATATGGCATTTTTTGTAGATATGCATGCAGATGCATTACGAACTACCGCCTTTGGTGCTATAAGTGGTACCTATGCGCCTATTGGAACACCTTTTAATCATCCAACCCGTCTCATGATTGCTCAGAATTATACGGATGTGCAATTAACTTTTTCCTTTGATGGTATTGTAGATCATTTTGTCCTGCCAAGTGGCGGCCAGCTTATATTAGACGTCTCTAGTGATGAATTCCAGGGCAGTGGATTGGTAATATCGGTAAATACCCAGATGTCGGTTAAAGGATCTCCTACTTTAGGGAATGTCTATATATCCGCATTCTACGCAAGGGGTTCCTAATGTCACAGATAACAACCTCTATAAGC
>Ga0265334_10000175_pt1 | contig 37808 bp, 31 predicted proteins | sample 42023metaG_FD_192442 | JGI IMG/M metagenome (GOLD analysis project Ga0265334, IMG submission 192442) | Rhizosphere microbial communities from Carex aquatilis grown in University of Washington, Seatle, WA, United States - 4-20-23 metaG | ecosystem: Host-associated > Plants > Roots > Rhizosphere... | reverse complement strand
GCCGCCGATGAACGCCCCCGCGCCCAAACAGCCGCCGCATTCGATGGAGGCGGAACAGTCCGTCCTCGGCGGGCTGCTGCTCGACAACGAGGCTTGGTTCGACATTGTCGAGAAGCTGGCGGAAGACGATTTCTACAGCCACGACCATAAGCTGATTTACCGCGCCATCGGCGAGGTGGTCAGCCAGAACAAACCCTGCGATTTCGTCACGTTGTCGGAGCATCTGCGCCATCAGGCCAAGCTCGACGAAGCGGGCGGTATCGCCTATTTGGGCATGCTCGCCGCCGATACGCCGAGTGCAGCCAACGTGCGCGCGTATGCGGATATCGTGCGCGAGCGCTCAGTGCTGCGCAGCCTAATCGCGGCGGGTAACCACATTGCAGATCTCGGCTACCGCCCGGACGGGCGTGAGCCCGCCGAACTGGTCGATTCCGCAGAACAGCAGGTATTCCGCATCCGCGAGCGCGGTGCGCGTGCAAAATCGGAGTGGTACGCGATGCCGCAGCTCATGGAGAAAATCCAGGAGCGCGTGGCGCTGTTGCGCAATAATCCGAAGGGGCTCGCTGGCCTGCCGACGGGTTTCAGCGCTTTCGATCGTCTGACCACCGGTTTGCATCCGGGCGATCTGGTGATCGTCGCGGGTCGCCCAAGCATGGGCAAAACCAGTTTCGCGATGAACATCGCGGAACACGCCGCCCTGATCGAACGCAAGGGGGTAGCGGTGTTCAGCATGGAAATGTCGGCTGAGCAGCTTGGTCTGCGCGTATTGTCTTCGTTCGGCCGCATCGATCAGCAGCACCTGCGCACCGGCGAACTCAATGATCTGGAAATGAGCAAGATGATCTCGCAGGCCGGGCTGATCGCTGACGCGCCGTTGTACATCGACGAAACCGGCTCGCTGGCGCCGCTGGAGTTGCGCGCGCGCGCACGGCGCCTGAAAGCGCGGCACGACATCAAGCTGGTCATCGTCGATTATCTGCAGCTCATGCAGGTGCCGGGTTCCAAGGAGAACCGCACCAACGAAATTTCCGAGATCAGCCGCAGTCTCAAGGGGCTCGCGAAGGAACTCAGCGTGCCGGTGATCGCGCTGTCGCAGCTCAACCGCGGCGTTGAGGCGCGCGACAACAAGCGTCCACGCATGGCCGATCTGCGTGAATCCGGGAGTATCGAGCAGGACGCCGACGTGATCGTGTTCATTTATCGCGACGAGGTCTACAACCGCGAATCGCCGGACCAGGGCATCGCCGAAATCATCATCGGCAAGCAGCGCAACGGCCCCATCGGCACAGTGAAGACAGCATTCCTCGGCCAGTACACGCGCTTCGACAATCTGGCCGATTCGTCGTACGCGCAATTCGGCTAGCGCTTATTCACGGGTACGCTCTCATGATCCCGCGCGTCACCGCCACCATCGATCTCACCGCGCTCCGCGACAACCTTGCGCGCGTGCGCCGTTACGCGCCGGGCTCGCATGTGATGGCGGCGGTCAAGGCGGACGGCTACGGCCACGGCGCGGTACCGGTCGCGCGCACGCTCGCTGATGCGGGCGTGGATGCGCTCGCGGTCGCCTGTCTTGAAGAAGCAGTGAAGCTGCGCGACGCCGGCATCGCCGCGCCGATCGCTTTGCTTGAAGGCGTGATGTCCGAGGACGAAGCGCGCGAGGCCGTACGCCAGCACTTGCAGATCGTCGTTCATGATCCGTGGCAGCTGGCACTGCTGGAATCGTTGCAGGATGCCACGCTATCACTCTGGTTCAAGATCGATACTGGAATGCACCGCCTCGGCTTTGCACCGACGGCAGTGCCGGTGCTCGCGAACGCGCTGCAACAGCGTCCCGCGTGGAATTTCTGTGGATGGATCACGCATCTTGCCTGCGCCGACGAAGCGGACAATCCGATGACGCAGCGTCAGATTGCGCTGTTCGACGAAATCCTCGGTACGCTGCCCGGCGCGCGCTCGATCGCGAATTCGGCTGGCCTGATCGCCTGGCCGCTGACGCGCCGCGAGTGGGTGCGTCCTGGTCTCGCCCTATATGGTGCGAGTCCGCTGCCGGAGCAGAGCGCCGCCGACCTCGGCCTGCGGCCGGCGATGCGCGTCGAAGGTCGCCTGCTGTCGATCCACGATGTGCCCGAAGGCGCGACGATCGGCTACGGCGCCACCTACCGCTGTCCGCAACTGATGCGCATTGGCGTCGTCGCTGTCGGCTATGCGGATGGTTACGATCGCAACCTGCCGACCGGCACACCGGTACTGGTCTGCGGCCGCCGCGCGCCGATGGTGGGACGCGTATCGATGGACATGATTACGATCGATCTGCGCGAAGTGCCGGAAGCGCGGGTCGGCGATACGGTCACGCTGTGGGGCGAGGGACTGCCCGCCGAGGAAATTGCGCGCTACGCGGGCACGCTCGTCTACGAATTGTTTTGCGGACTGACCAAGCGCGTGCATTTCAGCTATTCCGGATTTTGAAGAATCAGATCAGCTCCAGCACCCGTTTCTCCGTCCACGTCTCCATGGCGAAGTTCTCGATAAAGCCGCAGTGACCGCCGTACTCGGTGACGTCGTAGGCAACGCAGGAACCGACCGCGCGCAGACCATCGAAGCCGGCGATCGGGATCACTGGATCATCCTTCGATGTGATGACCGCCACTTGCGATGGCGCCTTCATCAGCATGTCGGGTGTCAGCGTATACGCGGCGAGGTAGTGGCGCAGTTCTCCAAATTCGGTGAATTCGGCGACGAATTGCGCGGTTGATTTTTCGATGCTGTTGATCGGCAGATGCATCGAGAAGTCGTAGTGGCCGGGCCACGCATCGGCCTTGGCGAGCATTGCTCGTTCCCAGTTTTCCGCGAAGTAGCGGCGGAAAAGTGCCGGACCATTGTCGATCGCCCGCAATGTGGCGCCCGGATCGATCGCCGGCGAGATGCCGATCGACAGCTTGGGAACGACGCCGACCGCCGGCCCATAGAGCCCGACGCGCAACGCGAAATTGCCGCCCAGCGAGAAGCCGACGACGACCAGCGGCCGTGCCGCGTCGAGTGTCAGGATTGCCTGCAATGCGCCGAGCACTTCGGCGATGCGCGCGGAGTGGAACATTTCCCGGTTCAAGTGATACGAATCACCGTGATCGCGCAGATTGAGACGGAACACATTCCAGCCGGCGGCGTGCAGCCGGCATGCCATCGAATACAGGTAATTGGAATCGTGGCTGCCTTCCCAGCCGTGGATCAATACTGCCAAACCACGCGCTTCCGTGCCGATCGGTTGCGGCGAGTGCCAGCCGCACAGCCGCACACCGTCCCCGCAATCGAGCTCGTGGAGTCGGGCCAGTGCTGCCATGCGACTGCCGCGCATCCGCCACAGCCAGCGGCGCGGACTTTTGCTGGCGAGGATCGTCTGGATTCGCGGATGCGCGAGCAGCGGATTCGGCCGGAAATCGGCTGCCGGCAGGACGCGCGCCCGCGACTCCGGCGCTACCGGCACGTCAGGCGCACAGCCGCCGCAGCACACCTTCGTAGATCGCGCTGAGCCGGTCGAGATCGGCGACGTTCACGTGCTCGTCGATCATGTGGATGCTGTCGTTGATCGGTCCGATCTCGACGACCTCGGTGCCCAGCGGCGCGATGAAACGTGCGTCAGATGTGCCGCCGCCGGTGAACAACTCTGGCTGTGCGATAGCAGTCACATCCGCAATCGCGGCCTTCGCGGCCTCGATCAGCCGGCCCTGTTTGGTCAGGAATGGTTCGCCGGTGTGCCACCAGTTTGCTTCGTAGCGCAGCCGATGCTTGTCGAGCACGTCTGTCACGCGCGACTTCAGACTCTCCGCGGTGGATTCAGTGCAATAGCGGAAATTGAAAATCACATCCGCTTCGCCGGGAATCACGTTGTTGGCGCCGGTGCCGGAGTGGAAGTTAGAAATCTGGAACGAGGTCGGCGGGAAATGCGCATTGCCGCGATCCCACTCCATCGTGGTTAATTCCGTCAGCGCCGGCACTAGGCGGTGGATCGGATTGTCGGCCTTCTGCGGATAAGCGACGTGACCCTGCTTGCCGAACACATGCAGATTGCAGCCGAGCGAACCACGGCGACCGACGACGATGCGATCGCCCAGCGTGAGGTGGCTGGAGGCTTCGCCGACGATCGCGAAATCCGGTTTGATCCCGCGCTCGCGCAGCACCCGAGCGACGTGCTTGGTGCCATGTTGCGCCATGCCTTCCTCATCGCTGGTGACGAGATAGGCGAGCGTGCCGCGCGGCTTGCCGTCCCGAAGCAGACGCTCAGTGGCGCCGACCATTGCTGCCAGCCCGCTCTTCATGTCGGCCGCACCGCGTCCGTAAAGCACGCCGTCGCGGATCTGCGGTTGGAACGGATCGCTGGCCCACTTCTCACGCGGGCCGGGCGGCACCACATCGGTATGCCCGGCGAGCACCACCAGCGGTCCGCTGTCGCCGAGCGTTGCCCATAGGTTGGTGACGCCCTCGCAATTCATCCATTCCAGCGTGAAGCCCAGCGCCGCGAGGCGGTCGCCGATCAGCGTGCAACAGCCGGCGTCGTCAGGGGTCAGGGAACGGCACGCAATCAGCGCGCGCGTGAATTCGAGCACGCCGGGAAAGGGAGTGTCTTCGGCCATGGATCGCAGGATTTCGCAGGAGATTCCGGGTATCTTACGACGCCGGCGTTGCCTGGCACAGAAACGTGCCTGTTGTCCGGTACCGGGTCGATTTATTGGATGCCTGCCGACTCCTGATAAATGTTCGGCTTAAACCTGGAGCCACGCAGCTATTAGTGTCGCTAAATGCGTTCCGCGGCGACGCGTCCTGCAGATGAGCATACCGCGCCGGGGATGTGTGCACTGACGTGTCTCTCAAAAACAGTCGATCGTGAATAGCAGAAGAGCTGCAGCCTACGACTTGTGCCAGCTCCTGCCGATGACAAACGGCAGCTTCCGGGGAAGGAAAGGACGCATATGTCTTTCGCTACACTTTGATCTTGTATAAGGCAGCGGCGCCCATTGTAAGTTTCTGCGAAATACTTTGGCGGGGCAGGATGTGCATTACGGCCGCAATCACAGACCCCACCGCGTACCACACGGGACGCTTACCCAACGACGCTAGGACCTCACGCGCTAACTCGTCGGGGTCTTTGGCGGCAAAGCCGCTGTTATTGACAGCCAAGATGCCTGACCGCGCCATTGCCGGTGTCGCGGTCAAGCCTGCCACGGCGCACAGGACATCTACGCCATCTCGCTTGAGTTCCCAGTGCAATCCTTCGGCGAGCGTCAACATAAATGCCTTGGTGGCGGCATAAACCGCAACCAGCCCACTGCCCGCCATAGCCGACATGGAGGACAGCAAAATGGCACCACCACGCCGGCGTGCTCGCATCGGCGCCAGCACGCGATGCAACAATGCGACCGGCGTTACGCAATTGAGATAGACCAGTGTCATCCCCTTGGCTTCAGGCTCGTCAAGGAAGAAACCTGCGCCGTGTGTTGCCCCCGCATTGTAGATCACCAGACCAATTTCCTGCGCGTCAACCAGTGCTGCAACTTGATCTGCCGCGCCGGATGTCGCAAGGTCAATCTGCGCCGTCGTAACCTTGACCGGGTGTGCAATACGAACTGCATTCGCAGTTGCGTTAAGCGGGCCGGCCGATCGAGCAACCAAGATCAAGTCAAGTCCTGCCGCTGCCAGCTGCTGCGCGAACGCCGCGCCTATACCTTCAGACCCGCCAAGGATCAGCGCACAAGGTCCATAGCGCCGGACGAAGTCAGCGTTCAACTTGCGTCTCCCGAGAGTCGACAAGGAACATGCGTGTAAACCCGGACTCGAGGAAATTCGCCTCGTCGGCTTCAATGGTCGATAGCACCTTGGGATCGGCGGCCTGTTTAAACATCGCCAGCCGGTCAGCGTCACTGGCAAAGAATATTTCTGTAACGATGTCGAAGTCGAACGGTGCGGCGAGTGGATTGACGAAGGCTGCGCCAAAATCCGCATAGTTTCGGCGATAAGCCGAAATAGTCGGGAACAAACTGAGTATCAGAGGAACATGCTTCGTTTCGTAGTAAGCGATCACGTCGGTACGCTTCATGTCCCGTCGCCCTCTCAACAATGCAATCAGCTTGATCTGATATTGGTTCACACGATCCCCTAGAGATGCGATTGCGAAAGGTGAACCTGAAAGTAGAAGGCTAACTCCGAGCATGCTTCATCCATGTGGGGGAGGTACCCATTCCCGATGGCCGCTGCGGGGCAGAGGTATAAAAAACTGGCCGGCCGCTATATCGGGCTGGGACCGTCGGGGATGAATTTTAACTTCGCGCCAGTTAATCGCTGTGGGCGCCGGCGAACTTGATCAACGCGGTTCCGCTTCACTCTACACATGCACGGGCTGGGACAAAATGCCGGCCTCAGTCCGCCGGGTTGCGATCCTTCACGAAGGCCACCGCAGCTTTCAGCATGGCGACGCGCGTGGCTTCGCGCGACAGCCAGTGATCCTCGCCGGGCATCACAACAAACTCGACCGGCTTTTGCGCACGTTTTAGCGCCGCGGCCATTTCCTCGCTCTGTGCGATCGGCACGACGGTGTCGTCCTTGCCGTGAATCAGTAGGATCGGTGCGTCCGCGCGATCCGCCAGCAGTGCCGGCGAGATGCTGCGCATCGCGTTGTCGCCTTCCTTATCGGCACCGGTGACGGCGCGCCAGTAACGCGTATCGCTGCTGATGTAGCCGTTCCGCTCGCTTTGCCAGTTAAAGAAGGAATGTAAATCCGAAGCACCTGCGACCGAGACTGCGCAACGGTAAATCCCGTGTTGCAAGGTCACGCCGGCCAATGCAGCGTAGCCACCGTAGCCGGCGCCGACGATGCAGACGCGCTTGGCATCGATGATGCCCTGCGCCGCCAGCGCTGCGACGCCGTCGGACAGATCGGTCTGCATCTTGCGACCCCATTGTCCGAACGCAGCTTGGCGGAACGGCGTGCCATAGCCGAATGAGCCGCGGTAATTGGGCTGAAACACCGCGTAACCTGCCGCAGCATAGGCCTGCGCCCACCAGTCGAAACCGATGCGGTTACGGACGCTGATCGGTCCGCCGTGCGGCAGCATCACCAGCGGCAGCTTTTCCGGCTTGCGGCGTGGCGGCAGCGTCAGCACGCCTTCAATATCCAGATCGTCCGCCGCTTTGTACTTCACCCAGCGCGTGAGGCCAACGTCGGCCGCATGAATCTCGGGATAGGGGTAGCCGATGGGATCGGCCTTGCCGCTCGCGATATCGACCAGCCAGTAAGTGCCGGGATCGTCTTTGCCGTCGGTCTTGACGATCATCCGGGTAAGATCGCGGCTAAAGGATCTGAGCTCGACTTCGTAACCGGGAAAGGCGTTGCGCGTGCCGTCATAGCGTGCTTGATACTTCCGGTCAAGAAAAATTGCGTGCGGCTCATTGTCGACGTCCGCACCAATCAGGTGTCCGTCATCGGGATCGACAAATGGGTTGTTCACGTTGTAGTCGCCGAAAAGCACTTCGACTTTACCGTCCACGATCGATATTTCTTCCAGCACATCTCGTTCGCCGGTCAAATCCCCAACCAGCACCGTGCGTGGTTTGCGCCCGCGTTCGACGAGCTCGATCTCACCGATAGGCGCCGACTTCTCGATTAGCGCCGTGCTGTGTTCCTTGCCGGCGAACAGTCGCCATTGGCCGGTTTTCTCGTCGTATTCCGAGTGTGCGACGACGTTGCCGTCCGCGCCTACTACCCAGCGACGATCTTTGCTGCGCCCCGCAGCTGCGAGCGTCGCTTGTCCGGAATCGAGATCGATGCGGTAGACATCTGCATAAGTGTGATCCAACTGCTCCACGTCAAGCAGGCGCGATTCGGCGTAGGTGATCCCGCCGAAATAGCCGTAGACGTGGCCGTCTAGCTGCACCGAACCGAAATAACCTCGGACCACCGCGGCAATTCGAAGCGCACCCTTGAATATGGGAAAGCTCTTGCCGTCCATTCCGAACACGAGGACCGCACCGGCTTCGAACGGCTGCACGAATTCGAACGGCTGATCGTTGGTTCCGCTTATGCTCACCAGCAAATGGGCGTCGTCGGCCCAGGTCAATTCGCGGACTTTGACATCACCGACGTCCGTAACGAACAACGGCTTGCCGTCGAAACTGGCGACGCCGAGCCGGCGCTTTTCGCCAATGACGGCGATGAACGCGTAACGCGCGCCCGACGGTGATAACTGCATCAACTCCACCGCCGGCAGGTGGCCGTAAGCATCGACTGGCGGCGCGGCTCGTGCCATGGTCATTGCCAACCATGCTGCGGCCACAACAATGCCGCTCACCAATTTTTTCATTTCCCCAACTCCCCCCGGTGCGACGTTCATTCTTGGATGGTGCTGTGTGGACGTAAGCAGGGATTGCTTCTGTCGATATGCGACGGATCAAGTCAGGACCCGCGTTGCTTTCACGCAAGTGCCTCGGCCCGCTAGCATTGTCGGCATAAGGTTATTTTTTGATTTGGCGAGACGAGCTTGGACCGTTGAAGCTTGCCATGCCAAGGGCCCTCCCGAAAACTGCCGTCCGCGAGTGTCGCTTAAGGGCTGCAAGTGACAGACATGGCTCAGCGTTTGACGCTGGCGAGAGCCTCTGCGATACGCAACGGCGCACGTGGCCGGGCATACATTCGTTTCACATAGGCTTCCAGGCAGGGCAGGTCGTCGAGCAAGTTCACCGCCTTGGCCCAGTCCAGCGTGTAAGCGAGCACAAAATCTCCGACAGTCACCGTATCACCCACGATGAAATCTCTCCCTTGCATATGCTCTTCCAGCACTTTCGCCATTGCTGCAAAGTCATTCCTGGCCAGCGCCACTTCCTGAGGCAACCGCTTATCCTCCGGGTATAGCGATGTATGGCGTGCGATGCGCCAAAGCGGCTGCTCAAGCTCCGTGGCCGTGAATAGGAGCCATCGGAAAAGTTGTGCGCGCTGCCGGAGATCTGTTGGGATCAGTTTTTTCTCAGGGTATTTCTCCGCCAAGTAAAGAACGATCGCGATCGACTCCGTGAGGACCATGTCACCATCAACGAGAACCGGGAGCTTTCCGGCCGGGTTGATCTTGAGAAACGCGGGGCTACGGTGTTCGCCGGCACGTAGATTGATGGTGACGGCTTCAAACTCAATGCCCAACTCCTGAAGCGTCCAGCGAACGCGAATGGAGCGGGTCGGCGCAAATTCGAATAGTTTCATTGCATTCTCCGGTCGGATAGGTCCGAATCAACACATAGGAAGTATGTGTCACAACTGCGCTCGGACGGTTCGGTTGCATAGTGGTCCTCCATCCATGCCGGAATTTCCGGCAAGACAGAGCACCCTGCGAGGTGATTCCTCTAAAAATCATGAGCCCTGCGTAGATAGTTTTACTCACAAACATAAACATTTGGTCAAAATCGCTGTCCTTGTATGATCGAGTTCGCTCCTTGAGGCCGGGCCAGCCTATGGTCGACGATTTGTAATGGTTTACATCCCGGCTGCCGGTTAAAATCGATTAACCGAGGTGCGCACTGCAACTCTGCTTAGGAATATTGTTGCGACTTTGGAGGCGTTTGAGAATGAGAGCAATAACGAGCGGTAAATTGTTCAAGGGGACTTTCGTAGCAGTAGCGAGCGCAAGCCTTTTCGCAACTGCCGCAATGGCGAGCACGATCGGCACCCCGCTGACGCCGGAAATCACGGTGGCCAACAACATACCACTGCCTTATTCCGGCTATACCTCCGTTGCACACGACGCGAACGGTAACTTCGTTGTCGCATGGTATGTGCCGCAACCCTACGTCGGAAATCAAGTCATCACCTTCCGGCGCTTCGCCGCAGACGGAACGCCGCTAGGCAATGCAGTCCAAGTGGCCGGCTCAAGTGTTGAAGGGACGCCAGCCCTCGCGATGGATGCTGACGGGGATTTCGTTATCGCTTGGCGTGATTTCGGCGATAGCTCGGGGGACTATCACATTTACGCGCAGGTCTTCTCTCCCGATGGTATCGCGGTGGGAGCCCCGGTGCTGGTTGCTCAGCTCAACGCCTCCATAACGAGGTTCTTGGATTCGAGCTTCAACACTGTGGCTGCAGCCATGAATACATTCGGCGATTTCGTCGTGGCTTGGGATAGCGAAGTCAGCCTTGGTGGCGCAAACGATGTCGTCGGCCGATGGACCATTCAGCTTCGGCGCTTCCACCTAAACGGCGCGCCCTACAGCGCCGCAGCGGTCGTCGAGCAGAAAACGTCTCTGCTTTCATACCATTATGTATCCAACGTGCACTTGTCGATGAATGATGCGGGCAATTTTGCCACCGTCTGGGGCGAACGCGGAGGTCCTTTCAAAGTGCGCTATTACGCCGCTGATGCGACTCCCACCTCTTCTGCTGCGGTGTTACCGGTCCAACCGCTGGAAAACAAGAACGACACCTATAACACCTTCGCCACGGCTTTGGAGAACAATGGCGAACTGCTGCTCGCATATACTATTCAGGTCTATCAAACAGGAATCATCGTCCAACCGCAGACGGTTTATCTGCAGCGCTATAGTGGCGCAACCCCGGATGGGCAGGTCGTCACCGTAGCAGCGCGCCAGCTCGCTGCCTCCGGTGAGGCCGGTGATCTCGCTATCACCGCTTTGCCATCAGGCGGCGGTGCGGTAGTGTGGAGTGATGATGCTTCGGCAATCAATGGCGTAACGGGCAGCATTAGCGCAGAAGTTTTTTCCGCTGCAAATTCCTCAATTGGAGCCTTTTCGGTCGGTTCGTACCCACAGGATCTTCCGCAAGCCGGTGCGGGCATCGGTATCGCTGGCTTAAGCGTGACCACGGACGCCAGCGGCAACCTTTGGGCGGTCTGGAATGCCGTCAAGGCGCGCTTGTTTTCGGCCTTTTGAAGCAAAGCTCCAAAAGGAGTAGTGAGCTGGGGCTGCGAACCCCCAGCCCGCTTGCTCTATGGGCAGGCGACTTATGACGTTGCTGTCAAATTACGGCATGCCGAGCATGTGATTCCAGATCATGAATATCGGAAAGACCGGCATCAAGAAGCTCCCACTATTGTAAAGATAAGAATCCACCGCATCGCGATTATGATTGAACAAAGCGGTGTGATTTCCTCCCGACGGCGCTGTCAGCTTATATCTCTGCGTGCTTCCAAGTGGAACCGTGCTGCCATCGCCCGCATTCCCTTCGGAGAGGCCGTTTCCCCCTAGGCCGTATGATGTCGACGTCCCACTGCCCAAATAGATCCAGTTGGTCGTAACGAAATCGCCGTAAGCGCCTTCGTCGGCATCGCCCTCGGCCGCATTCCGCAAACCCCAAAACGCAGACAGGCTCGTCGCAACCGGTGTCGTGGTAATCCAAGTCGCCGAAGTCCTCACGCTGTTGGTCGAGTAGAAATCTTGAGGCCCAGATAGCAAAAAGACTCGCTTGACGGCATTTGGCAGACGCATCGCCATGAATGCCGCCTCAGCTGCGCCTTGGGAGTGACCAGCTAAAACGATTCTCGACCAATCGACCCTCACATGCGTTGCGTAGTCAATATGCGCTGCATCCGAGTGAGGACGCGTATACGGTGACGAGGAATCGGTGATTAGAAAATGCGACCAGTAATTCGGATTAACATTGCCGTCAACGACTGTTGGTCCGTTGTACTGCAAGTAGTCAATCAGGCAGATGAGACGGTTCATAATCGAATCGCCTTGCGAAACCGGTGAATTCCCTCCTGAGGATTGGTTTCCGGTGACATACCCCGAGTCGTCATACGGACCGCCGGCGTACGTATTCGGACCAACAGGCGCTCCGCTCACCATATGCGTTTGTCCAAAAGCAGTTGTCCCCCGAGTTTGCGTCAAACATGCGTCTTGCGTAGCTGCGCTATAGCTGTTTGGATTGCAGCCGTATACTCCAGCTATCTCGGCGTTGTTGGGATAGGCAAGTGACAGCGCACTGAAACCCCGGTTTGCAGCGTTATCAATAAAGTGTTGATATGCGGACGGAGCCGATTGCGATCCTCCAAGGAAGACGACCAGTGTAGGGACAGCCATGCTGGTGGCGAGTGCATTCATGTTGACGTAGTGTTGACCGCCGTTGCCGTTGTTCGTGGTGATCTGATTGGCAGCGGGTGGAGTGCCTCCATCTGTTTGAGATGGATCAATGTTCACTCCCTGATTCATTGCGTAGGCGCCAACCGGACACATCAATCCGGCTGCGAAGGAAAGAGCAGCGATAACCACAATTTTTCTAGCGTTCATCTGTGAACTCCAATTTCTACGCGGGACTGCATCAGAAAATGTTTACATCTCCGATCATGGTTGCGATCAGGTCATGCATACGTCCAGTTCATTGCCCGGCAGGTGGTCCAAGGTCATCAATAGCTGGCGATGCTGCGTCGACCCGCTTTCACGGACAGATTTGGTCTGAATTCTCAATGAGTGACAGTTGGGTTGGCTAGAGGTTCTTTTGGTGGGTGGGGATGTCTCTTTTCGCAGTTGATGGCTGATTGGCGGACGCACGCCTATCTTCCGGCAGTGTTTGCCGAAGGCAATGCTGGTGTACCGATCTGATCGCTGTCATGGATCGCTTAACCGGGTTTGTGCTGCTGGGTCGCCACGTTCAGTGCCGAAAGCACCCACTCAGCGGTCGTCGCAGCGATCACGGAAATGCATAGCACGCTCTAAAGGCGGCCGCCTTCGCTATAGCGGGAGTGATCTCGGTCCGGAGTCGCCGCCCAGAAGCTGCCGGTCGCGGACTTTCTGGAACAGGCTGACTGCGATCCCCAGCGGCGTCGCGGTACGACCGGACGCTCGGGATCGTAACGACAAAGGCAGCTACGATTTCAGCTTCGCGTCGAACAGCGCCACCATCGTTTGCCAGTGCCGCTCGGCGGCATCGGCATCGTAGACCGGTGTGTCGCGGAACACCCAGCCGTGCTTGGCCTGATAGGTCTCGATCTTATGGTCGACGCCTGCACTGGTCAGCGCTTCCTCAAGCCGTGCCTTCATGTCATCGGGAAACGACGCGTCTTCGATCGCGCCTGCAATGTAGACCCGTGCTTTGATGTTTGGCGCCAGCCGGTGCGGGCTGTCCGGGGCGTCGGTCGCAAGCCGGCCGCCGTGATACGAGGCGGCGGCGGCGATATCGTTCGGATACGTACCCGCCGCAGTCAGCGACATCAAGCCGCCCATGCAATAGCCGGTGGTGCCGATAACACCCGGCTTCACGTCAGGTTGCGCCGCCAGGTAGTCGAGAAGCGCGCGCGTATCGGCCATGAAGTTGGCCGGCGACGCGTGCGCGAAAAACTTTTCCATCAGGATCTTGCGCTTTGCCGGGTCCGTAAACATCGTGTGCGGGTCCATCGGTTCATAGGGTCCGGACCTGTAGAACAGATCGGGCAGCAGCACGAAGTAGCCATGAGATGAAAGCCGCTCGCCGATCTCGAGCATCGCCGGACGAATGCCGAGCCCATCCATGTAGACGAGAACGGCCGGCCAGGGACCCTTGTCCGTCGGACGATATACATGGCTTGGGCAGCTCCCGTCTCGGGTTTTGATTTCGATCTTGTTCATGAGCGCGTTTTAGCATGATCCCCGAGAAAGTGCTCTTCAATTTCGGCGGTTCGCAGCAAACCACTGGACAGCGCCGATCCGCCACGTATCACCCCACTCGCCGAACGAACCGCGAACCCGCTACGATCGTCCCCACAACAATCCGGAGCTCCGCACAACTCCATGCAAGAGCGGCGAAAATCGGGACTGCCCAGCGGTCGTCGCACCGCCTACTTCGGGTTGTTGGCTGAACTGACCGAGGCATTCACGCGCTCGCATGATTTCCTGGCGACGTTGCTCGATGCACTGCAACGCATTGTCGACGAGATGGATGTCGAGGCCGGTTGCCTATTCCAGCTCGAAGGCGAATTCGAGGATCCTGCCGCGAGGCTCGTATGCCGCGCTAGCGTCGGACCAGTCGATATGCAGGGTGCGGAATTGCCGGCGCGCTCGGGAATCTCTGGCCGTACGCTGACGCAGGATGCGGTGCAGATCGTCAATGCGCCGCGCAGCGATCCGGATTTTGTTGCGCCCCGGACAGTCGGCATCGAGTTCGACGTGCGTTCGGTGTTGGCCGCGCCGGTGGTATTCCATGGCCGCCGCTTCGGTGTCGTGGAGTTGTTCAATCGTCGCGGCGACGAGCCATTCGGACGGCGCGACGCGTCGATCCTGGCGGCGCTGGCATCGGTTGCGGCGCTGGTCATTCTTAACGCCGAGCTGACCGAGGATCTGGTCGAGCAGGCGCGGCTCAAGCGCGAGCTCGAACTGGCGGCGGCGGTGCAGCGCAAGCTGCTGCCGACAGAGCTGCCGGTCACGGCGCCGATTCACGGGTTCAGCCGCGCCGCGCGCGACGTATCGGGCGATTTCTACGACGTGCTGCCGCTACGCGACGGGCGCTTTGCGTTCGCGCTCGCGGATGTCTCCGGCAAGGGTATGGATGCGGCGCTGATCATGGTACAGGTGGCGACGTTATTCCGCAGCTTCGCCAAGCGGGTTCACGGACCGGGACGTTTGCTGGCGCGCATCGAGGCAGAGCTCTGCGAGAGTCTGACCATGGGCATGTTCGTGACCATGGTCGTCGGCATCTACGATCCTCGTGCGCATGAAGTCCGCATCGCCAATGCCGGGCATTTGCCGCCGCTGCTGCGCGAGGCCGGCGGCGGGTTCACCAGCTTTGAGTCGCAAGACCCGCCGCTCGGCGTGCGTGGCCGCCTGGAGCACAATCGCTATCGCGAGAAGGCGTTCAGTATCGCTGGCAGTAGCCTGTACCTTTACACCGACGGCGCCACTGAAGCGCGCCATGCGGATGGCAGCCAGCTTGGCATCGACGGTTTGCAGTCGCTGATCGCACACAACGCGACGCTGCCTGCGGCCCGACGTCTCGATGCCATTGCCACTGCACTCGACGGCGATATCGCCGAGCTGCGCGATGATCTGACACTGCTGGTGATCGAGGATGTGCCGGGACGGGCGGCGGTGCCGCGCAAGCGGCCGCGTGGCACTCTGCTGGTCGAACAAGTGCTGCCGGCGCAGGCGCGGCAGCTGCGCATCGTGCGCAAGCTGATTCTGGCGGCGGCGAACGAGGCCGGCGCACCGCTGAGTTGGGCGCAGGATTTCGCGCTGGCGGTGGACGAGGCGTGCCAGAACATCATCCGTCATGGCTATCGCGGCCGCAGCGACGGCCTCATCGAGCTGCGCGTGCGGCGCGCGCGCGATGGACTATGCGCAGAGCTGGTGGACTTTGCGCCGCGGGTGAACGAAGATCGCTGCAAGGGTCGGCCAGCGGGCGAAATGGGACCGGGCGGGCTCGGCACGCAGTTCATGCGCGCGCTGACTGACCGGGTGCATTGGGGTAAGCCGCCGGCCGGAGCCGGCAACCGGTTGCTGCTGAGCAAGCGGCTGCCGCGGGGTGACAACGACGCGAAATCAACATGAGCTTCCACGTGAAAGAAGACGTTGATGCGGTTACGGTGTTCCTCGATGGGGAGATCGATCTCGACCGCTCGCCGGAGGCACGCAAGCTGCTGCTTGACGGACTGCGCGCAGGCAAGCCGCTACGTGTCGATCTGGCCGAGGTCGAATACATGGACTCGTCGGGCATCGCCAGTCTGGTTGAAACCTATCAGCGCGCGCGAGAGAAGAACCTCGATTTCACGCTGATACGCGTCAGCGAGCCGGTACTCAAGGTGCTCAAGCTGGCACGGCTCGACCAGGTGTTTTCCATCCGCTCAACTCCCTGAGTATCGGTAGGCAATGCGCAGGCTTGCTGAAACCGTCGGTCGCGTCACGATCGAAGGCGTCGCCGAAATCGGCCTTGGCGCCGTACTGTTTTTAGAGAGCCTGTTCTGGCTGGCCATCGGTCCGACGCGCAAGCAGCCGGTGCGGCTCGGCGCGGCGCTGGAACAGGCGCTGGAGATCGGCGTGCGCGGCCTGCCGATCGTCACCGCACTGTCGCTCGCGGTCGGCATGATGGTTGCCATCCAGGGCATTTATAGCCTTTCCGTATTCGGCGCGGAGAGCAAAGTCACGGTCGGTATTGCACTGTCGGTGACGCGTGAATTCGCACCGCTGATCACTGGAATCCTCATCGCCGGCCGCTCCGGCTCGTCGCTGGCGGCGCGTATCGGCAGCATGAAAATAAACGAGGAGATCAACGCGCTGCATGCGATGGGCATCAACCCGGTGCGTTATCTCGTGGCGCCCGCGCTGGTGGCGATGATCATCATGGTGCCGGCGCTGACCTGGTATGCGGACATGGTCGCGTTGGCTGGTGCGGGCATTTACGTCGTAGGCGATCTGGGCATTTCACCCGGCGCTTATATCTCTGAGTTGCAGTCCGCGTGCGGCGTCAATGACGTGATGCACGGCATCGGCAAGAGTGTGCTGTTCGGTGTCATCATCGCGATGGTCGGTGTCGTCAACGGCTCCCAGGCGGCCGGCGGCGCCGAAGGGATCGGACGTGCGACAACGCGTTCCGTCGTCAACGCGATTTCGGCCATCGTGGTTACCGACATGATCTTCGCCTTCGTTGTCACTCACACCTGAGAACGCCATGACGCCCGCTGCCGAAGTGCATGGATTGCGAGTCAGCTACGACGGTGTCGAGGTGCTCAAGGGCATCGATATGAGCGTTGCGTCCGGTGAGATTCGCGTGATCATGGGTGGATCGGGATCGGGCAAGTCGGCATTGCTACGCCAAATGTTGGCGCTGGAATATCCGGCGGCAGGCACCGTACGGCTGTTGGGGCAGGATATCTTCGCGCTGCGTGGCCGTGCGCGTGTCGAGCTGCGCAAGAAGATCGGCGTCGCGTTCCAATCGGGCGCGCTGTTTTCGTCGATGACCGTTGGCGAGAACGTGATGCTGCCGTTGCGCGAGCACGCCCGCCTCGACGAAAACACGATGCATATCATGATGCGGCTCAAGCTCGATTTCGTGAACCTCACCGGTTGCGAGGATCTGACGCCGTCGCAACTGTCGGGCGGCATGACCAAGCGCGCGGCGCTGGCGCGCGCGATCGTCATGGATCCGCGTTTGCTGTTTCTCGATGAACCGAGCGCCGGCCTCGATCCGGTGGTGTCCGCTTCGCTTGACGAACTGATCCTGCGGCTGCGCGAGGCAACCGGTATGACCATCATCGTCGTTACGCACGAGCTGGAAAGCGCATTCAAGATCGCGGATCGTATTTCGGTGCTCGATCGTGGCGAGATGCTCGTCACCGGCAGCATCGACGAGGTGCGTGCGAGCGCCAACGAGCGGGTGCAGGCACTGCTGAACCGGCGCGTGCAGCGGCTCGAACTGAATCCGGAAGAATATCTGAAGGAGTTGACTGGTCAGCGGCAGGTGCGGAGAGTCAACTGATGACGAATGTGAGGATCAATCTGGTGGTCGTGGGCGCCTTCGTTCTTGCCTCGCTGGCGTCGCTGATTATCGTGCTGGCAGTGCTGGCCGGACGTGCCGGCGCAACCGATGCGTACTACACGATCTACGCGAACGTCACCGGACTCAAGTACGGTTCGCAGGTGTTCTACGAAGGTTATCCGGTGGGGCAGGTGGAGAAGATCGTGCCCTTCAACGAAGCCGGTCGCGTCCGCTTCCGCGTCGACATGTCAGTGACGCATGGCTGGAAGATTCCCGACGATTCGGTTGCGCGTTCCGTCGTCACCAGCTTCCTGGCGCCGCAGACGATCGCCATCGACGCCGGCAAGAGCCACAATGTGCTGCCGCCCGGTGCAATGATCACGGCCGGTGGTGTCGGCGGCCTGCTCGACAGTTTGTCCGGCGTCGCCACCACTGTCGACAATTTCACGGCGCAGTCGCTGGTTCCGCTGGTCAGCAATCTCGATCGGGAGGTCAATATGGTGGGCGACATCATCGATCATGATCTGCGGCCGATTGTCGGCAATGCAAACACGATCATGGCCGCAGCTGCCGAACATGTACCGGGGATTCTGCACAATGTTGACAGAGCCTCCAGCGAATTTGCGGCGGCGAGCGGGCGATTCGATGCATTGCTGAGCCCGGAGCGGGTCGCTGCACTCGATCGTTTCATCGCCAACGCCGATCGCACCGCGCAGAACCTGCAAGCGACCAGCACCGACCTGCAGGCGCTGACGCACGATAGTGGCGATGATCTACGGGTTGGCATCGCCGACTTCCGCACGTCGATGGATATATTCGCCACCCGCGCCGACGTGATCGCCGATAACCTCTCGACTGCCAGCCGCAACTTCGAGGAATTCAGCCGACGGATCCGCGGTAATCCGGGCTTGCTGCTGCGCAATCCCGCGGCAGCTGATACGGCCGCACCTGATCCGCTGCCAGGGAGCGCACGATGAGCTCCGGCAACCATGTACGGCGCGCCGCATCGGTTCTGGCCCCTCTGTTCCTCGCCGGCTGCCTAGGCGGCGGCACATCTGAGCCACGGCAGCGTTATTACTCGATTGCGCCGACGGTTATTGAAACAACCGCGGCTGTTGCCGCGAGCGGGCCGCAAATCGCGCTCGACGCGGTCGATGCGAGGGGCATCTATGCGGAGCGGCCCCTCCTGTACCGGACAGCTGGAGAGTCCGCGCCGCTGGAGCAATACGCCTACGCGAGCTGGGCCGAGCCGCCCGACGTGATGCTGGAGGACGCCTTGCTCGCAGATCTTGGACGCGCGTTCGGCGCAACCAATGTCCGCCGTGCGCCGGTGCGTGGCGCGCCGGATATACGCATTGGCGTTCGCGTGCAAGCACTGGAACAGATCATCGACGGTTCGCGGGCGCAGGCGCATTTTGCCGCCGTCTATACCGTCGCCGACGCGGCTGGCGAATCCTTGCTGGTTTATCGATATGACCGCCAGAGCGATGCGGTTGGGCTGTCACCGCTGGAATTCGTGAAAGCGCTCGACGGGCTTGCTGCCGAAGCCGACCGTGCTCTGATCGACAAGCTGCGCACGCTGCCGGGGACAAAAAAAAGGCTGGGCGGTGAAGCCCAGCCAAAATAGCTCAGTTAAGGAGGGACGCCGTAGCCCGGAAATTGCGGTGGTGGAAATCTCTTTCCGTCGCGTTTACCACGCTACTGCACGATCAGGATAGAAGCGCCCACCGAAGAAATGAGTCTTTTGCGGACGAAGGGTTGGATTCGGGCGAATGGATGGTTTCAGCGTGATTATTTCTGTTCGATGCGATCGCTGCCGAGTCGTTCCTGGAATTTGCCGCAGCCAAAAAAGAAGGCCGGGCACGAAGCCCGGCCAAATCGCACCGCTCAGTTCAATGTGGGGGAGAGTGAGCGAGGTTGAGAGAAGACTACCCGCATGCCGCGCTCAAACCCGTCGCGACCGACGAATGGGTACGCGCCGCGACGCGAGCGGTTGCAGCGGTATTGCTGCTGGAGATGAGCGGTGTTGTATGGGGGAACGAGCGGTGTTTGCGCAAGAGCAATCCGCATGACGGCGGATTGTTTGGCTCTCAATTTTTGCCGCGCGGGCAGCAAAAAGGGGCCGCCTGCAGGCGGCCCCTAATCTCCTTGCTGCTGCCGTGGCGGCGGACGCCGCCGTCGGCGTGCTTATTACTGTGCGGGTGTGCTCTGCTGGAGCACCTTGACGTCCGGCGGCGGCGGATTGAGCACGATGAACTCGACACGCCGGTTCTGCGCACGTCCTTCTTCGGTGTCGTTACTGGCGATCGGCTTATCGAAGCCGAAGCCCTTGGATGCCAGGGTGTCCGGGTTCACCCCGTTGCTGACCAGATACCTCCGCACTGACGCGGCGCGGCGTTCGGAGAGTTTCTGGTTATGCGTCTGGGTGCCGCGTGAGTCGGTGTGGCCGTCAATCTCGATGCGTAGTGTCGGCTGGCCGACGAGGCCGGCCGAGACTTCGTCCAGCTTGCGCTGCGCCGATTCGGTCAGTTCATCGGAATTGGTCTTGAAATTGACCGACTGCAGGATCACGGTCTGTTGGATGATGCAGCCGTCCGCGTCGACCTTGAAGCCCTGCGGCGTGTTGGGGCACTTGTCCACATTGTCCGGGACGCCGTCGCCGTCGCTATCGACCGGCGCTACCGGTTCCGGCGGAGCGGGCGGCGGCTCCGGAGCGGGTGGCGGTACCGCAGCCTCGACAGGTTCCGGGGCGGCAGCGACTTCCAGAGGTTTGCCGAAGAAATACTCAAGATTGAGCAGCAGGCTCTGGGCTTCGTAGTGCGATTTCAATTGCAGCCCACCGACGGTGTCGAAGTGCATATCGTCGCTGCGCAGATAACGGTAGTCGAACGAAAACGCGAGACCCGGTACGAGGTCGAAAATCAGGCCGGTGCCGAACTGTAAGACTGGAGCCGTCTTATCTTGATCGATTGCGTTGGTCAGTTGATAAGTCGGGCCAAACGGAACGAGCTGGATGGATGCGTTCGGTACCGTCACTCCGTGCATGCCGATACGCGCCAGTCCCGCACCCCCGCCGATATACGGATGAACGGAGCTGAACAGGCCCTGTGATGACTTGACGTCGTACCACAGGTTGCCCAGGAGGGTGTAGGCGGTTTCATTACCCTGGATATCACTGGACGAGAACGGGCTGCCGTTCAGGTTCAACTGTGCCGAATCCAGCGTGTTGTGGTGGTAATCCAGTGCCACTTCCGGGCGCAGGCCGGAGGCGAAAGAATAGCCTCCCGTCAAACCGATGAGAAAGCCGTCCCCGAACTTGCCGTCGACGGTCAGTGCCGGTGATGCATCGAAATTCTGGGACGTCAGGAAATTGAGGCCGCCCTCGACGCCGACATAAAAGCCGTCATTGGCATGTGCGGCGACTGGCGCCAGTCCGGCCGCCGCGAGGCAGGCAAGCAATCTCAGCGGTTTGGGTTGCAACGACTTCATTATTTTCTCCCAGCGGTGCGGAAATGGAAGGACAAACGACCCGGGTACTTGGCCGGAGTCCGATCGCCGGCTTATTTCCCTATTTCAACTTCAGCGCCGGTCGATCCTTCAGTCCATAAGTATATCAATTGGAAGGTGAGCTCTTGCCAGCAGCTTCCACCGGCCAGGGAGCAGCCCGATTTGACTGCCGCGGACCGGCCGCAATCGTATCCCTCTCGCCATTACTGCGGACTCGTGACAAAGTTCACGTTCACGATCAAGGGAGATTTAACATGCCGCATATTTTGCCGGCGCTGGTTACGATTTTGTCATTGCTGCTGTTCTTTGTGTTTGGCGTGAACGTGGGTCGCGCTCGCGGGAAATATGGCGTGGAGGCTCCGGCGACGACGGGCAATCCGGCGTTCGAACGGGTGTTCCGTGTGCACTACAACACCATGGAAAGCCTGGTCATCTACTTGCCGGGGTTGTGGCTATTCGCTTTCTATGTTTCCGATCTCTGGGCGGCGGCGCTGGGCGTGGTGTGGATTGTCGGCCGTATTTTGTTCGCGGTCGGTTATTACGCCGATGCGAATAAGCGCGCTCCGGGCTTGGTGATTTCGATGCTGACCACCGTCGTCCTGCTGCTCGGCGCCCTCGTCGGTGTGGGATTGACCCTATTCAGGTAGTTTCGCAAGAGGCCGTTAAACGCGGATGGCCATGGAACGGATGCTGCACTGCGGCGAACCCCCTGAAGGGGATGATCGCGTGCTGGAATATCGGCTCAAGAAAGCCCGCCGACGGGCCGATAACACTGCCAAGTCTAAGTCTCAACGGGGCGCCCGCGCGCGACGCTGTGGCCGGGCATATCGGGGCGAAAAGAAATGAGTCTGCTTCAGCCGCTCGCTGAACATCTGAAGATCAACAAGCCGTTGCCGTGGAACGTGCTCGACGCCAATGGCACGTTGCTATTGAGCAAGGGTTACGTGATCGACGACGAACGCCAGATCAAGGCACTGCTGGCTCGTGGGCTCTATGTTGACGAGGATGAGTTCAAGGAATACTTGCGCCATCAACCGGAAAAGAATCCCTTCGATCCGTTCTGGGAATGGGAAGAGATTTACCTGGAAGTCGGAACAATCCTGCGTGATCACGAGAAGATGACCGATTTCCCCGCGCGTACCGCCAAGGTGTGCGCCCGCATCGACGAGATGATCGATCACGATGCCGATGTCGGCATCTTCGTCATGACCCAAATCGATGTTACGCGTTACCCGGTTGCGCATTCCCTGCAGACAGCATTTGTCTGCGCACTTCTTGCGCGGCGGTTGGAGCTGAGTGTTGAGGATCGCTCGCCGCTGATGAAGGCAGCGCTGACGATGAATATCGCGATGCTCGAATTGCAGAGCATGCTGTTCCAGCAGTCCGAGCCGCTGACGGCGGAGCAGCGTGCGCAGATCAATGAGCATCCGTTGCGGGGACGCGAGCGTCTGGAAAAACTCGGTGTTCGCGACGAGAAGTGGCTCCGGGCCGTTGCCGAGCATCACGAGAAGCGTGATGGCAGCGGCTATCCGAACCGGATCACCGATGTATTGTTATTGGCCGAAATTCTTCACTACACCGATATTTACTGTGCGCTGGTCAGCCCGCGCGCGTACCGCAAGGGCTTGCTGCCGCAGCAAGCGGCGCGGAGTCTGTATTTGTCGTGCACCGATTCCAATAGCACCATCGGCGCATTGATTATCAAGGAGATCGGTCTCTATCCGCCGGGCTATTTCGTGAAGCTCGCCAATGGCGATCTCGCCGTTGTCGTACGTCGCGGACGACAAGCCAATACGCCGCATGTGTGCAGCCTCGTCACCGGTTCCGGACTGACCTGCCTGGAACCTCTGCGGCGCGACACCTCGCTGCCGGATTTCGCCATCGTATCGAGCGCTCCCGCCGAGGACATTCTCGTGCAGGTACGGCCGGCCAAGCTCTTCGGGTATCGCGTTTAGCGAATTTCTGACATCGGACGTACTGCCGCGGCGCGGATGCCAGCGTTAGACAATTTCGCGCCGTTCACTTCGCTCCATTCACATGGAGCGGCAGCGTCAAGAACGATTCCGTGTCGCTTCCTGTGGCTCGTTCATCGAAGCCACGCTGTTGAGGATCACGCGCACCAACATCGTTTGCCGCGTCACACCGACCTTCGCGAAGATTGAGCGCAGATGCGCGCGCGCCGTATTGCGACGGATGTTCATCTGCTCGGAAGCTTCGTCGAGTGTTGCGCCATTGGCCAGCGCCAGTGCCAGTGCCGCTTCCGCTGGCGTCAGGTCGAACAATTGCATGATGGTCGCGTTTGACGGCTGCGCGCCGCGTTCCCAGTCGCGGATAAAGATCGCTACGGCGGGCCGGTGTTGTCCTTCCGACCACTCGCCAAGGGGAACGGAACGTATCAGCAGGCCCAGACGCGCCCGCCCGCTCTTGCGCGTCACTGCGATGGCCTCAGCGGCGATCGGCGGCGAACCGAACGGTATCGACAGGCAATGATTGATCACTCTCTGCAAGTCGCGATTTTCGGCGACGTTGTCGCAAACGATCTGCCCGTGCGCGACGCGCAGACCATCCTTGTCGCCGAAGATTTCATCGGCGGCCTGATTGGTTTTGATGATCGAGCCGCTTTCGTCAAGAATCGCGGTGCCGACGCGCAAGCCGTCGACCGCGGACACAAACAATTTCCGTTCCGACTCGATGGTCTCAAACCGTGAATGAATGTGCACCGCACGCTTGATGTGCGGCAGCAGCGCCTGGCAGTAGGCGCGATCGGCTTCTGAATACGGTTTGCCGCTTTCCAGTCTGCAGATCCGGAAACGGCATTCGATCCCGTTGCTGGTGCGCACGTCCGCGCCCAGTATGGGTCCGATACCGCGCGGTTTGACGAATTTCAGGTTGAATTCCGATTTCTGCCATTGCTCGCGGCCGAGAAATTCTTCGATCGTCATGACGCGATCGGTCGGCAGATTGACGAATGGATCGAGCGCAAACTGTGCATGGCTCGTGTACGGCGAACTATGGGCTGCGAAGACCGCGCCGAGTCTGGCGCCGATGATCAGCGCCGGCTGATTGACTGTCGCCGGACGCAGGATCAGCGCTGCCCAGTGCGCCTGCAGATCCCGCTGGATCAGCTTCAACGCCGTCGACCACAACGGCCGTTCAAACGGCCCTTCGTAAAGCGCCCCCAACAGCTCGTCGAACTGTGGCTGTACCAGACTGATTTGTGTTGTCTCAGGTTGTCCCGATGCGGCCTTGGGGCCGTCGTCCGAAACGTCCACGCCCGAGTTCATACGTTTCTCCGTTTTGCCCCTTGCCGTCCGCGTTTCGCCGGACGAATCCCACGACGATCATGATCGTTTGGAAGACTTGAGATCGTCCATGTCAATATAACCCTGTTTTATAACCCTGTTTGCCCAACCGAACGTATTTTTGCTGCGCCGCATGATTCAACTTCAAATAATCCGCGATCTTTCTCATGTCGTCGACTCTTATTGCGGCCGCGGCGGATGACGGCCTCGTTGGCGCTTACGCCGCGTTGCTGCTGGCGTCGCTCGACATGCCCATAAGCTTACCGGCGTTTGGCCCGGATCCGCATCCGGCGCTGGTATGTGCAGAGAGTGGCCTGATGGCGCTGACCGGTGAAGCCGCGGGGCCGCCGCAGTTGTGTCCGGCACCGATCGCGAGCTGTGCGAACGGCGTGCTGCGTGCGTGGCGTGCGGCGTTTGGGCCAAGCCGTCTGGATACGCTGGACGGTGCGCAATTGCTGACTGAGCGTGCCGCCATAATGGGACTTCAGCGCCAGGGCGCAATCGCACCCGGCGGTGGCTGCCGCCTGCTGCAGGCGGCGGACGGGTGGATCGCGCTCAATCTGGTGCGCGACGAGGATCGTCTCGCCGTGCCGGCGTGGCTCGAGTGTGAAAGCAACGGCGAATGGGATTCGATCGCGGCGATCCTGCCGCAGCGCCACTGTAAAGAGCTGGTGGAACGCGGATCCTTGCTCGGGCTCGCTGTCGCCGAAATGAAGCGTTCATCCACGCCGTCGGACGGCTGGTATCGGATTACGCATCGCGGGCGTGCCGAGCGCCGCGCCGCCGTCGTACGGCCGCCGCTGGTTGTGGATCTGTCGTCTTTGTGGGCCGGCCCGCTGTGCGGCCATTTGCTGCATCTGGCGGGTGCCAGGGTCATCAAGGTCGAGAGCCTGTCGCGCCCCGACGGCGCGCGGCGCGGCAACGAGGCTTTCTTCGATCTGCTCAATTGCGGTAAGGCGAGCGTCGCACTCGATCTCGGCGAACAGCGCGGCCGCGACACACTGCGCGAGTTACTGCGTCATGCAGATATCGTCATCGAGGCTTCACGTCCGCGCGCGCTGCGGCAGATGGGCATCGTCGCCGAAGAATTGATTGACGAGCGGCCGGGTCTGAGCTGGATCGCGATCAGCGGTTATGGCCGTGACGGCGGTGTGGAAAACCGGGTTGCTTTCGGCGACGATGCGGGTGTCGCCGCCGGCTTGTCCGCGCTGATGCACGAGGTGAGCGGCCTGCCGTTATTTTGCGGCGACGCGATCGCCGATCCGCTGACCGGCCTGCATGCCGCACTGCTGGCATGGAGCGCCTGGCGCGATGGCGGCGGACGTCTGCTGTCGATCAGCCTCTGCGATGTCGTGGCGCACTGCATCGGCGATGCGCTGACGATGGTCCCTCCCACGCTCAAGCAGCGTCATGCGGAATGGACCACTGTGCTGGCGACGAAAGGCGTCAGTGCGGCTGCACCACGCTCACGCGCGGTGACGGGAGCAGCACGTGCGCTGGGCGCCGATACGGACGCCGTGCTCAGCTTGCTCGGCATCCAGCGCTGATCGGAGTTGCGCGCATGCTGATCCGCAATGCCGATCTTTATTCCGCCGGTCTCAGCGACGTGCGCGTTGCCGGCACGCGCATTGTCGCGCTCGGACGCGGTCTGCCAACTCTGCCCGGCGAAGACGTGATTGACGCGCGCGGCGGTGCGCTGCTGCCGGGCTTGCATGATCATCATATTCATCTGGTCTCGCTGGCCGCCGCGCTGAATTCCGTGCACTGCGGGCCGCCGCATGTCCATCATGCCGACGAGCTTGCGGCCACGCTCGCGGCCGAGGAGCGGCGTGGTGGCGATTGGTTGCGCGGTGTTGGTTATCACGAATCGGTGGCTGGTGAGATCGATCGTCATTGGCTCGACCGCCACATTCCGTCGCGTCCGGTGCGTGTGCAACATCGCAGCGGCCAGATGTGGATACTCAACTCCTGCGCACTCGAACGCATCGGCGCCAATGATCCCGCCAGTCCAGCGGAACGCATCGGCGGTGTGTTGACCGGGCGTTTTTTTCGCAGCGACGACTGGCTGCGTTCGCGCCTGCGTGGCCAGTTCCCTGATCTGGCGCGCGTGAGCGCGCTGCTTGCCAGCCGCGGCGTTACCGGAGTCACCGAAACGTCAGCGTTGAACGACACCGCACAGGCGCGATTTCTGCAGGATGCGCAGATGCGCGGCGAGCTGAAGCAGAAGTTGATGGTGATGGGTACCGCCAGTCTCGACAATTGGCCGCAACAGGGTGCCTGCCGGCGTGGCCCAACCAAAATTCACCTCAACGAAACCGTGCTGCCGGATTTCGACACGCTGCTCACCACGATCCGTCGCAGTCATGCTGCCGGGCGCGCGATCGCGGTTCATTGCGTGACGCGCACAGAGTTGACGTTCGTGCTCGCTGCGATCGAGGAAGCGGTCGCATTGCCCGGCGACCGTATCGAACATGCTTCGGTCGCACCACCGGAAGCGGTGGACAAAATTGCCGAGCTCGGTCTGACTGTAGTCAGTCAGCCCAATTTTCTATGGGAGCGCGGCGATGCTTACCTTACGGACGTCGATCCGGCGGATCGTCAATGGCTTTATCGCGGACGCGAATTTCTCGATCGCGGCATTCCGCTTGCGGCCGGCACCGACGCGCCCTTCGGCGAGCCCGAGCCGTGGCGGGCCATGCACGCTGCGGTCACGCGGCGCACGCGCGCGGGCGTTGTTATTGCTGCGGAGGAAGCACTGAACCCAGAGCAAGCGCTCGCCCTGTATATCAGTGCGCCGGAGAATCCCGGTGGTCCGGTGCGCGAAGTCACCGTGGCTGCGGTTGCTGATCTATGCTTGCTGGATCGCCCGCTGGAGCACATGCGACAGGATCTCGCATCTGTCGCCGTACGGGCCACCTGGCGCGACGGCGAAATCATCTGGGGAACTGCGGAGGGGTAGCACAGTTTTTTCGGCTGAGCCCGTGTGCTTCAGGCAGCTGACTCTTGTTCCCGAGGCGTTCGCGCCTGGATCGACAACGCGTGAATATCCGTCCGCATCATGTCCGCCAGCGCGTCGTAAACCATGCGGTGGCGGGTGATCGGGGGTTTGTCTTCGAAGAGCTCGGCGACGATCTCGACGCGATAGTGTCCGCCTTGCCGCGCGCCCGCATGACCCGCATGCCGGGCGCTGTCATCATCGATCGCGAGATGCGACGGAGCGAACGCGGTTTCAAGGATGTCGCGAATGCGGTCGATGCGGTTCACTTGGGCGTGTCGGTCGGACTGTCTTCGAAGTAACGCATCAGGAATGGCGCTTGTGCCAGCGCGAAGACAAACGGCAGCGCGGTGAATGCGAGGAGCTTGAATTTCACCCAAGTCGCCTCATCGTAGTGACGTGCGACATAGAAATTGAGCACCGCGCAGAACACGAAAAACATCGCCCATGCGAAATTCAATTTTCGCCAGACCGTGCCGGGCAATGTCATCGTGGAATGGGCAACTCGCTCCATCAGCACACGGTCGCCAACGAAATGGCTGCCAAGCAGGGCCAGCGACATCAGGCCGTAAACAATGGTTGGCTTGAGTTTGATGAAGCCGGTGTCATGGAACGCGAACGTGAGGCTGCCGAGCACGGTCGCGACGATGGCCGCAAACAGCAGCATCTTGTTGAGCCGCCGGCTCAGCAGCCAGTCGAGCCCGAGCGCGGCGAACAACGAAACGATCAGCACGGCGGTGGCGACATAGATGCCGCCGAGCCAGTAGGCAAACGCGAACAAGGCCAGTGGGCCAAAGTCGATGAGCATTTTCATGGCGGGAGTATATGCCCGAAGTTGTAATGCGTAGACGGATAAAATGACGGATGACCGAATGGCTTGAACTTCATCCAGTGACGCCGCAGCGGCGCTGGCTTCAGCGCGCAGCGGAGCTGGTGGCCGGTGGCGCGGTGCTCGTGTATCCGACCGACTCCAGCTATGCGCTGGGCTGCCGCGTCGGCGATAAGGACGCGGCCGAGCGTATCCGTGCGATTCGTGGTTTTGATCGTCATCATCTGTTCACCCTGGTATGCCGCGATCTTTCCGAAATCGCGACCTATGCACGCGTCGATAATCACCAGTACCGCCTACTAAAATTGCTGACGCCTGGACCATACACATTTGTCCTTGAGGCCACGCGCGAATTGCCGCGGCGGCTTCTCCACGAAAAGCGCAAGACCATCGGTATTCGCATTCCGGATCACCCGGTGCCGCTCGCGCTGCTCGAACTGCTCGGTGCGCCGCTGATCAGCACGACGCTGTGGCTGCCCGATACTGACGGACCGGTCGGCAACATCGCGGATATCCGTGAGGAAATCGAGCCGCTGGTTGACGTGGTTCTCGACGGCGGTTCCTGCGGCATCGAACCGACCTCGGTGCTCGACGTCACCGGTCCCGCGCCGCGGTTGATCCGTCAGGGCAAGGGTGATCTCAGCGCGATTGGTTTGTAAGCGCAAAATCGGCCTTCTGCGTACAAAAGGACGCCCACTCGACGGCTTGGCGATGTTTTTACTTGAAATGATCGGTTGGAAAGTATCGATATGACGGACTCAACTGTCCCGACGCCGGCTTGCACCGGTACGCCACCGATGGAACCATCCTCGAAGCCACGCTGGGGGCAGGTAGGTTTTGTTCATCGCACGTGGTTCTGGATGGTCTGTCTGGCGTCACTGTCCTATCTTGTCTTGCTGCCACCGTTTCAGAGCAACGACGAACCTAGTCACTGGTATCGAGCATGGTCCGTCGCCCAAGGGGAGCTCACATGCAAACGAATAATACCTAAGGCGGCTGAGGATTTACTCCTTGCCACCGATTCGGAACAGGTGCGTGCGAATCATCACAAATGGAGTCTGCAACAGATTGAGGATTCAACTTTCTTGCAAGGTTCACCGCAGGATATCGATGCTTACGGCGCATGTTTTTACTCGCCGATTTCGTATCTCCTGCCGGCGCTTGCGATCAAGTTGATCGCGCGGCCGCACGCGACGGGACTTTCCTACGTGAGCGAGGCCTTCTACGCGGCGCGGTTGGTCAATTTGCTGCTAATGGCGTTCGCGGTATCAATGTTCCTCATTCACGCGCCCGGCTTTCGCAATCTGACGCTGGTCCTCTACTCGCTGCCGATGGCGATTCAGCAGACCGTTTCGATCAACCAGGAAAGCATGATTTTCATGCTGATGTTTCTGATGCTCATCCTCTGGTGGCGTGTGCCATCGCGAGGACAGCTCGCGATGCTGCTCATTCCGATCGGACTGCTGATGGTGATGAAGGCTGTTTACGGCCTCATGCTGGGCCTCTGGCTGTGCGCGCTGATTCGTCTGTGGACCCAGGAGCGCAAGGCACCGGCATGGTGGTTGTTCGTTCTGCCTTTGATTCCGCTCTACCTCGCGTACCGCTGGGGCAGGATGTCGTCGTTCTGGATTTATGCCTTTCTTCCGCCCGGCGTGAATCCTGACCTGCAGATGGCGTTTCTGCGCGCGCATCCCGATCACATCCTTTTGCTCCTTGGCCGTCAATTCCTTGCTCTTTTCGGGCGCGGGCATATGACCGGGGGATGGACCAGCGTGCTCGGCGTACTAGGCTGGGCCAAGTACGAGATCGGCGATGGCGCGTATGCGCTGCTCGGCGCCGCGATCCTGGTTGCGATCGCGGCGGATCTGCTGTCATCGGAGCCGGCGCTCGCACCGGTCGGACAAAGCTGGATCGATCTTGCTTTCAGCCGGATTCTGCCGATGCTCTCGGCACTTGCGCTCGTTCCGGCAATCGCGTTGGTGATCGATATTATCTTCACTAGAGTGGGGCACGATCAGATCGGGGGCGTCCAGGGGCGATACCTCCATTTTCCCTATTTCGTGGCCCTGATTTTCGGCCTCGATTGGATCAAACACGCAATCGCGATCGACTGGCGATCACCCACAATCATGAGAACGAGCCAAGCGCTCACTACGTGCTGCATTCTTTTTTGCGTGCCCGCGATATGGTTGAGTATCCGCAAGATATTGTCGGTCTACTGGCTGCCGTGATCGATCAACGAGGCACGCTCACATTGAACGTGTCAGCGATTGGCCGTACTCGACGTTTCGCCGGTTGGTCGGTGATAGCGACTGGGAGCCGGCGGCGCGATTGCATATCATCCGTGAACTGGAATCGCGTTTTCGCACCGGATTCCGTTCATTCCGCGTGGTCGGAGCATGGTTTCAGAGCCTCAAGACAAGAGCAGCCAATCGCTCGGCAGCGGTGATTCGACGATGTATGTCGGACCTTCCAGCGGTGGTGCTGGTCCGACGGCGGTCGCCTCGCAGTCGACGGTGCGCTTGCCGGTCCAGGACGCCAATCGGCTGCCGATCGGTACCCGGCTGACGGAATTCGAGATCACGGGTGTCGTCGGCGAGGGCGGCTTCGGCATCGTTTACACCGCGCACGACCACTCGCTCGATCGCGAAGTCGCGATCAAGGAATACATGCCGACGTCGCTGGCCACGCGCTACGACCGCATCACCGTCACCCCACGTAGCGGAGACGCCGCGGAAACGTTCGACACCGGCCTGCGCAGCTTCGTCAACGAGGCGAAGATGTTGGCGCGCTTCGATCATCCTTCGCTGCTCAAGGTCTACCGCTTCTGGGAAGCCAACGGCACGGCCTATATGGCGATGCCGTACTACAAGGGCGTGACGCTCAGGCAGCGGCTGCGGCAAAGCGGTGCACCGGATGAGCGCTGGTTGCGCGCAATGCTGGAGCCGCTGTTGGATGCGCTCGATGTCATTCATCGCGAAAATATTTTTCATCGCGATATCGCGCCGGACAATATTTTCCTGCTCGCAGACGATCGGCCCGTATTGCTGGATTTCGGTGCGGCGCGGCGTGTCATCGGCGACAAGACACACGCGCTGACAGTGATTCTCAAGCCCGGCTTCGCGCCGGTCGAGCAATACGCTGACGTGCCCAAGCTCAAGCAGGGACCGTGGACCGATCTTTACGCGCTCGCCGCGGTGGTTTACTGCGCAGTCAGCGGCGAGAAGCCACCGCCTTCGATCGGCCGCTATGTCAGCGATTCGATGGCGCCGCTGTCCGAACTCGGCCGTGGCCGCTATAGCGCGGAATTCCTGACCGCGATCGACGTCGCTCTGCGCGTGCATCCCGATGAGCGGCCACAGAACGCAGATGAGTTTCGCGCATTGCTGGCCGTCGGTTCGCCGCGCCCAGCGATCGCAGCACTGCAGGACCGGTTCAGCGCATCACCGCCACCGTCGCAATCGGTTGCTGGCGCCGCCGCGCCGGAAGCAACCGTTCGCGTGAGGACGGAGGGTGTGGCGAAGACGGAAGTTCTGCCCGAAGTAGCAAAGATGCCGCCGCCCGCATCGGTTGCGTCGGCCGCGAGCGGCCGGACGGAGGTGATCCCACCGCGTGCAGCCCATATACCGGTTATCGAAACCGTTGCAGATATCCGTTCCCCGGATATGCAGCCACGATCCACCACGCTGATTCGAGTTGCTATCGTCATTGCCGCGTTAGCACTGCTTGCGGGTGGTGGCTTTTTTGCGATGAGTTTGCTGAATCGTCCCGGGTCCATGTCGCCAGTGGTATCGCAACCGATATCCCCGGTTGTGCAGGCGCCGTCACCGCAGCCAATGTCGCCCGTTACGCCTGCAAGCGCTAGCGTGTCGGCGACGAGACCCGAGCAGGCGTCGCCACCCGTTGCGGCACCGGCTCCGGTCACGGAATCAGCCACCGCCGCGCCGGCCGCAGCTGTCGTTAGGAAGTTGCCGATCGCGGCGAGCAAAAATGAGCGCCTGAACAGGCTGATCGCCGATGCGAACGCGAGCTTTTCCCACAGTGATTTCGCTAAGGCGCAGGGCTTTGCCACGCAGGCACTTGCGCTTGATCCGCACAATCCGGCGGCACTGGCGATTCGGGATAAGGCGCAGAAAGCCGCGTGGTCGGAAGTGCAGATTCAGTGAATAATTGGGCGGCACTGGGAATATGAACGGGGAGAGGTCCGATGCGCTCAATACTGAAGGCGCTGCTGGTCGCGATATCGATGCTGGCGGTTGCCTGCCAGAACACCGGAAGTAACAGCGGGAGTAATGGCGGCAGCAACGGCGGCGATCCATGCAATTCCGTCTATGGTGCGCTTGCGGGCGCAGCGCTCGGTGCGCTGGTCGGCGGTGCGACGGGAGATCATTCGGGCGGCAAGAAATACGCGATCGGCGCGGCCGTCGGCGCTGGCGCCGGCGCGCTCGCCTGCGTTGCCTTCAATGCCTATTCGCGGCAGACGCGCACCGCGCAGCAGGTGACGCAGGACTACGAGCAGCAACACCGTGGCCAGCAGCCCGCGCAGCCGGTTGTCACGGCCTACAACGTCAATGTTAGTCCGGCTAGCGGCGTGCAGCCCGGCAATACCGCCGCAGTAAGCTCGAACATGACGGTCGTCGATGGCACTTCGCAGCCGGTCGGCGAAATCAAGGAAGCGCTGACGCTCAGCGGACCAAACGGCGATATCCGCCACGAAAAGGTGGTCAATCCAGGCACGGGTGGCGGCGGTGCCTATCAGAACGAATTCAAGATCAAACTGCCGTCCGGTATCGCGCCCGGCGCTTACAAGGTGACCACGCAGCTCTACGTCAATGGGCAGGTGTTGGCGCAGCGACAACAGAATCTCGAAGTGGTCGCGGCGATCGGTGGATTGCGGGTGGCGCTGAGATAAGCGCCTCGACAGCGTCATGCATGCGGGCGGCGGCGCAGCAGGCGATATAATCCTGGTCTTGCCGTAATCGCGGTCCCTACCTATTCCGCACATGATCCCGCTGCGTATCGCCGCTGCCCAACTCAGTGCCCGCCTTGGCGATGTGGATGGTAATGCGACCCGTATCATCGCCGCCGCCGCGTGTGCGCGGGATGAGCTGAAGGCGGATTTGCTGGTTTGTCCCGAGCTATCGTTGCTCGGTTATCCGCCCGATGATCTGCTGCTGCGCTCGCGCCTGCCGCAGACGGTGGAGGCCGGCGTACAGCGCCTGTTGCGCGAGGTGAGCGGCATCACGCTGGTGGTTGGACTGCCGGAGTTCGCGGACGGCGGCATTTATAACGCAGCGCTGGTGATTCGCGATGGTGCCGTGGTCGCGCGCTATCGCAAGCAGTTGCTGCCGAATTACGGCGTGTTTGACGAGAAGCGCCATTTCCTGCCTGGCCGTGGTACCACCACCTTCGAGCTGAACGGCGTCCGCCTGGGGCTGTGCATTTGCGAAGACGTGTGGGGACCGGAACCAGCCGCCGGCGCGCGCGACGCCGGCGCGCAATTGCTGATCAACATCAACGCTTCGCCTTATGACATCGCGAAGTCGCGTGATCGTCTGCAGGTTCTGCGGACGCGGGCCGCCGAAACGGCGCTGCCGATCGTGTACGTGAATCTGGTTGGCGGTCAGGACGACATCGTTTTCGATGGCGCGTCGCTGGCGATCGACGCGGACGGCCGCCTGGCGTTTCGTGCACCGTCGTTCATGGAAGGCATTTACCTGGTGAGCTTCGACGGCGTTCGTTCTGGCGGTGATCTGGCACCGGAGCTCTCCGAGGAAGCCGCCGTATATTCGGCCCTGGTGCAGGCGACGCGCGATTACATCGATCGCAACGGCTTTCCAGGTGTGCTGATCGGAATGTCCGGCGGCATTGATTCGGCGCTGGTCGCGGCGATCGCGGTGGATGCGATCGGCCCGCAGCGCGTGTGGGGTGTGTCGCTGCCATCGCGCTATACAGCCGACATGTCCAACGAGGATGCGAAGCTGGAAGCTGAGGCGCTCGGCATTCGCTACTCGACGCTACCGATCGAGCCCGCGTTCGAGGCGTTCACCGCCACGCTGGCCGAGCCTTTCGCCGGCCGCGCAGCCGATCTCACTGAGGAGAACCTGCAGTCGCGCTGCCGCGGAATCCTGCTGATGGCTTTATCGAACAAGTTCGGCTACATGGTGCTGACCACCGGCAACAAGAGCGAAATGGCGGTCGGCTACGCGACGCTATACGGCGATATGTGCGGCGGCTTTGCGCCGATCAAGGATGTCTACAAGGGGCTCGTCTACCGGCTCGCGCGCTATCGCAACACGCTCGGCGCGGTGATTCCCGAGCGCGTGCTGACACGTCCACCGAGCGCGGAGCTGCGGCCAGACCAGAAAGACGAGGATTCGCTGCCGCCGTACGACGTGCTCGATCCGGTGCTCGAAGCCTATGTCGAGGATTCACGCTCGATCGTCGACATCGTCGCGATGGGCTACGACGAGGCAACGGTCCGGCGCATCGCGCGGCTCGTGCGCGGTGCGGAGTACAAGCGCCGGCAGGCGCCGCCAGGACCGAAGGTTACGCGCCATGCGTTCGGACGCGAACGGCGCTATCCGCTGACGGCTGTGTACGGCGATTTGTAGAGAGCGCCGTTCCTTACGACCGCCGAGCAAGCCGGATTATTGAGCGGGTTGCGGGTTCTGTGCGGGTTCGGCTGCGGGTGACGCGGGCTGCGCTGGGTCTTGAGCGGTCCCGGCGGCGGGTGGTGCCGACGGTTTCTTTTCGGCAGCAGCATTGCTCGGCGGAGGGGCCGTCGACAGTGAGTCGCTGAAGTGCAGAATCAGGCCGGATTTATGAGCGCCATCGCTTGTCCCGTCGGGCGCTGCGGGTGATGGCTGCGATGGAATCACCGCCGGCGCCGGCGTTCCAACACCGGATGCCGGGGCATCGATCGGATGCCATTCGTCGCCAGGCTCCGGTCCGATCGTCATGTGCAGGCCACGAGATTTCGGCTTGTCGCCATTATTGCCGGCTGCGGGCGCGGCCACGGCACCGCCCGGCGATGCGGCACCGGACGTTTCGGCCGGTGGCGCGGCAGGGGCGGGCGCGGCGGCCTGATCGCTGCCATGGGTCGGAATGACAATCTCGTATGTATTTTCGGGCCGTGTCGTATCCAGAAATGAGAACAGGCCAGCGAACCAGGAGAAAAATCCGTGGCTCTGTTTCACGGCGGGCTGCGCCTGCGGCGGCACTGGCGCCACTTCGGAGCCCGCCGCGATCGCAGGAGCAGCGGCGACAGCTTCGCTGCGCACCGGTTTGGACTCGACCGGTTTCAGCGCGCCTGGATTGGCGGCGATCAGCTTCGCCGCGTCGTCGGCTTCGTGGCTCAGGCCGATTTCGCGATAGCAGCGCTGCAGCAGCTTCAGCGCTTCGCCGGTGGCTGGCGCGCCGGGGTATTCGGCAATGATGGTTTCGGCGCGCTTGGCGGCTGCGACATAGGCCCCGCGCTTGATGTAGAAGGTGACGATGCTCAGTTCGTGCTGCGCGACGCGGTTGCGCAGCCAGACCATGCGCAGGCGCGCATCGGAGATATAGCGGCTGTTCGGATACTTGAGGACGAGTAGCGCGAAATCGTTGTATGCGAGCCGTTCGCTACTGACATCGTGCTTGCTGCTGTCGATCTGTAGAGAATCGAGAATGCCGGCATTGCGATCGAAGTCGATCAGGCCCTTCAGGTATTGCACGTAATCCGCCTTCGGATGGCGCGGATGGTCGCGCAGGAAGCGGTCGGCCGAGCTCAGCGCTTCGTCGTACTGATAGGTTTTGTATTGCGCGAATATTTTTTCCAGTTCCGCCTGCGTGCCGTAGTCGGTGAACGGATAGCGTGCGATGAGCTTGTCGTAGTCCGTGATGGCCGACGAGTACTCGCCGCTGTCCAGCGATTTGCGGGCATGGCGATACAATGTGTCGGCTTCCTGCCGGAGATCCTGCTCGCTGAGCTGGGGCTGCTTGCCCTTGCCATCGGCGGAGGCCGGCTTTTCATACGTCGTCTCGCGTTCCGAAGTCGAGGAACACGCGGCGACACTGAGGCAGCCCAGCAGCAGTATGCAGGTCAGGCGAGTTATTTTCATCGGGGGGCGCGTTGGCGGCGGGCGCAGTGACGAAGGAAAAAAAGGAGTATAGCCCAAGCGATTCACCGGCCGTGGATGTTGTCGTGCCGCCCGGGCTCGATGGCGAGCGGCTGGACCGCGCCGCGGCCGAATTGTTCCCGGATTATTCGCGTGCGCGGTTGCAGGCCTGGATCATCGAGGGAATGCTGATCTGCAACGGTGTGGCTGCTGCGCGGACGCGCGTTACCGTGCATGTGGGCGATCGCCTGCGTCTGACGATTCCCGAAATGGCCGGCACTGAGGCGCGCGCGCAGGCGATCACGCTCGAAGTGGTTTACGCCGATGACGCCATTGCAATCATCGACAAGCCGGCCGGCATGATCGTTCATCCCGGCGCCGGAGCTCCCGATGGGACCATGCAGAACGCATTGCTGCACCGCTTTCCGCAAACCGCGGCGATCCCACGCGCCGGCATTGTCCATCGTCTTGACAAGGATACTTCGGGATTGCTCGTCGTTGCACTCAATCTGAAGGCGCATGCGCGGCTGGTCGATGCGATGGCAGCGCGCGAGATCCGTCGCGAATACGAGGCGATCGTTAACGGCGTGTTGACCGCCGGCGGTACGGTCGACACACCGATCGGGCGCGATCCGCGCAATCGGGTGCGCATGGCGGTGCTCGCGCAGGGCCGGCGTGCGGTGACGCACTACCGCGTGATCGAACGTTTCGCCCATCACAGTCACTTGCGCGTGCGCTTGGAAACCGGCCGCACGCACCAGATTCGCGTGCATATGGCTCACATTCGCCATCCGATCGTCGGCGATACGCTTTACGGCGGCAGCGTGCAGCGCGGAACCTTGCTATCGGAGGCGCTGGGCCAGCGACTGCGGGCGTTTCCGCGGCAGGCGCTGCACGCCTGCGAACTGGCCTTGCACCATCCTGAGGACGGAAGCGAAAGGGTATTCCAGTCGCCGCTGCCGGCGGATATCCGCGGCTTGCTTGCGGCATTGCGGACGGGATAGAAATCGCCTCACTTCCTGCCTAATGCGCTTCCTATTTGCTGTCGCGGGGATTTTTCGTTCCGTAATACGCTGCAAACACAATGAAGCCGATCAACCCATATATCGACGTCGAATGGCCCGCGCCGCGCGGCGTGCGTGCGATCTGTACCACGCGCGTCGGCGGTGTCAGCCGTGGTATTTGTGCGAGCTTCAATATCGGCGCGCGCTGCGGTGACGATGCTGTGGCGGTCGCAGCCAATCGCCATCAGTTACGCGCGTCATTGGGCTTGCAACGAGAACCGGGATGGCTGCGACAGGTGCACGGTACATGTGTTGTACGCCTGCCGGCCGCGGAACCCGAACCCGAGGCGGATGCGAGTTTCACAACTGCACAGATGACTGCCTGCGTGGTGCTGTCGGCCGATTGCCTGCCGGTTCTCTTTTGTGCCGATGATGCGAGCGCCGTCGCCGCCGCACATGCCGGCTGGCGTGGATTGGCGGCGGGCGTTTTGGAGTCCACCGTCGCTGCATTGCCGGTGGCGCCCGCGAGACTACTCGCGTGGCTGGGTCCGGCCATCGGGCCGGACGCCTTTGAAGTCGGCGAAGATGTGTATTCGGCATTTGTGCGCGGAGATGCGGGCGCCGCGAACGCGTTCGCGACGACA
>Ga0265334_10000174_pt1 | contig 38481 bp, 24 predicted proteins | sample 42023metaG_FD_192442 | JGI IMG/M metagenome (GOLD analysis project Ga0265334, IMG submission 192442) | Rhizosphere microbial communities from Carex aquatilis grown in University of Washington, Seatle, WA, United States - 4-20-23 metaG | ecosystem: Host-associated > Plants > Roots > Rhizosphere... | reverse complement strand
AGCGAGGATGCGCGTCGCTCCTACCACTGGGGGTTGCGCGGATTCGCCGACGAATCTGCGGGACTGCAAAGAATCAATCATCCAGGCATCGTACGCGTCCAACACACATTCGAGGCCAATGGCACCGCCTATTTAGCCCTCAAGCCGATTGAAGGAGCGACGCTGGCTTCGCAATTGGTTAACGGACGCACGCTGGCCGCCGATCTGCTGCTCCCGCTTGCCAACGCGCTCGCCGATGCGCTGTCTTGTGCGCACACTGCGGGCATCGTGCATGGCGACGTACGCCCTGACAACATCATTGTTCGTCCCGATGGTTCGCCCGTGTTGATCGATTTCGGCGCGGCACGTTTTGTTATACGCCTGAAGTGCCGTTCCCTGACCAGCGTACTGGCCTCTGGGTACGCACCGCCGGAAGCCTATTCCGCCAGCGGGCGCTTCGATCCGGCGTTTGATATCTATTCGCTTGCCGCGACGATGTATCACGCTGTCGCCGGCGGGCCGCCGGTTGACGCGCAGAAGCGCAGCCGCGGCGAAGCGAGGATGAAGCCAGCCTCCAAGGCGACGCTGGCCTGGTATCCGAATGGTGTCCTCGAGGCCATCGACTGGGGACTACGCCTGGATTCGGCGTTTCGTCCGAAAAGCGTCGCTGAATGGCGCGAGGCGGTGACGGGAAAAATCACTCCGCCTGTCGATCCCAATCCGGAGCCCGAGCTCGTCGATAAGGCTCCCGCAGCGAAAGCTGCTGCTGCAGCCGCTGCCGCGAGCCCAGTGCAGGATATGCCGACGGTTGCCTCCCCGCCTGCCCGTAGCGGAATGTTCGGCATCATTGCCGCCGTTGCGGTCGTTGCCGTAATCGCGGGTGCTTATTTCGCCACGCGCTCAAGTGGTCCTGCCAACGCGAATTCCCCGACGCTGGCGGCAGGGGAAGTTCCTGAGGTGAAGACGGCTCCTGACGCGCCTATCGCCAACGTAACTCCCGCTGCTGCTGCCGTCGTCAATGACGCACGCATCGTTGCCCTCGATCATCTCGCCAACCAATTGAAATCCCGCGAGGCACAGGCCGACGCCGCGGCGGCGGCGGCACGCGACCAGGCGGCAAAGGCCGCGCTCGCGGCAAAGGCTGCCAACGATGCCGTGGAGAAGGCACGCCTGCAAAAGGAAGCTGAAGAAGCACAGGAGCGCGAGCGAGTCGCGCGTGAGGAATCCGCGAAAGCCAAGGCCGATCTCGACCACCGCTTGAAGGAGGCGGAGGACGCGCGCCGCAGGCAGGAAATGCTTGCCGCCCAGGCACAGCAGCAGAAGGCACAACAGCAGCCGGCACAGCAGCAGGCGAGAATCCAGGATCTCAATCGGCAGCTCAATCCGCAATTGGCATTGCGCTCAGCCCCTGGCACGGCTGCGCAGCCGGCGAATTCGTCCGGCGCGTCCACTGCAACATCCAGCTCGTCGCCTGCGCCCACGTCCGACCAGCTTGCCGATATCGTGGCGCTGGCCCATAAGAACTGTCGTCTGGCCGCGCCGGATCTCACGATCAACGGCGATCTCACCTACGAGAAAGCGAAAACGTTACCTGGAGCGCGGGTCGATAAGCAGAACGGAGCAGTAGTTCTGCAACCGATGACGTTGAAAGATGGCCGCTTCCAAGCTGTTCAGGTCACGCCGGATAACTGCGCGAAGATCGTGCACATGTAAAGCGTGCCACGGCGACAAACCCGTTCAGGCTGCTGTTTCCTCGCCAGCGGACGCCCGGTGTTTCGTCGCATTGCCCATTTCCACGCGTGCTCCGCCGCTGTCTACGAAGTACTGCTCCGGGCTGAACACGTCGACCTCAATCGCCTCCAGCCTTGCCGCCAGCGCCAGCTTCAGCAACTCCGCTTCGGCGGGGCTAATAATTCCCGTCTGCACCGCGGTGTCCGCGATTTCGGCCGGCAACGCACTGTGCGGCAATTGGCCGGCCCGCTGTGCGCGAATGACGGCTTCCGCAGCAGTGTGCGCCGCGTCGACGCGGCGGAACGCGTGCATCAGCCGACCGAAACCCGGACGATCCTCACCGGGAAAATGTACACCGGCGGTTATTCGTTGATATGACTCGGATAGGCTTTGCAGGGATAGTGCCGCGCGCTGGCTCAGCGTGTCCGTTGGCGGCGCGCCGATCGGATTGAGGCGCAGTAGCAGCAGTCCCAGCGTGCGTAGATAGAAACCGAGCACCGGTACCGGGAAATTACGATAGATGTCCTCGAACGCGCGCTGGATCTGGTCGCAAGCGTAGTCGCAGGCGTAATTCACGAGTGGCAGATCTTCCGGTTTGCGTTCTTCCGCTTCGTAGCGGCGTAGGGCGGACGCGCCAAGTATCAGCCAGGCGAGGATGTCCGCGTAGCGCCCGCTGAGGCGTCCGCGCGCCTTGAGATTGCCGCCGATCGTGAACATCGCCAGATCGGTCAATACTGCGAACCGTGTCGAAGCCCAGGCGAGGCGGCGGTAGTGGCGCGCGGTCGGACCCGTGACCGGCGCGCCGGCGGAAGCGCCACGTGTCAGGTAGCGCAGAGCCGCGCGCGGAACGTTCGCGAGGAAGTGACCGATCCAGCCGAGTAGCGCCTTGCGGAAAGCGGGGATATCGTTTCGTTCAACTGCCGTGACCACTTTGAATGCATATGGGTGGCAACGCGTGGCACCCTGTCCGAAGATCATCAGCGTGCGCGTGAGGATGTTAGCGCCTTCGACCGTGATGCCGACCGGCGCACCGGTGTAACCGCGGCCGAGAATGTTGTTCGGTCCCTGCATCACGCCGGCGCCGCCAAACACATCCATGCCGTCGGCTACTAGCTCGCGATACAGCGCTGTGGAATAGGCCTTCAGGACGGACGACACCACTGGTGGATGCTCGCCGGCATCGATGGCCGAGCAGGCGAAGATGCGCGCGGCGTCGAGCAGATATGTCAGCCCCGCGATTTTTCCGATCTTGTCTTCGACGCCTTCCATGCGTCCGATCTGCAGCCCGAATTGCTGGCGCACCATCGAATAGGCACCGGCGGTGGCGGCGACGATCTTGGTGCCACCGATCGCTCCGGCCGGCAGCGAAATCGCGCGCCCACCGGCGAGCTGCTCCATCAACATTTGCCAGCCCTGGCCGGCGCGTGCGCCACCACCGATGATATTGCTCACCGGTACCACGATGTTTTCGCCGATCAGCGGACCGTTGTAAAACGGATCACCGATCGGATCGTGATGCTCGCCCTGATGGAATCCGGGTGTGTCGCCATGTACCAGTACGCAGGTAATGCCGATGTCTTCGCCCTTGCCGAGCAAATCGTGCGGATCGTGCAGCCGGCACGCAATCGTCGCCAGGTTCGCAACAGGTCCCAGTGTGATGTAGCGCTTGCGGAAATTCAGGCGTAGCTGCAGTTCTCCGCCGCCGTCCCGAAACACGATTCCCTCGGCGTGGATCGATGCGGCGTCCGAGCCAGCGGTGGGTTCGGTCAACCCGAAGCAGGGGATGAATTCGCCGCTGGCCAGGCGCGGCAGGTAGAAGTCCTTCTGTTCCGGGGTCCCATAGTGGATCAGCAACTCGCCAGCGCCCAGAGAATTGGGAATGACGATGAAAGTCCCCACTGTGGCGCTGTACGGCATCACCTTGGCGATCACTGAACTAATGCCGAGCGTGGAGAATTCCTTGCCGCCATAAGCTTTCGGGATCAGTAAACCCATGAAACCGTTGTTGCGGATGAAGTCGAGAACCGCGTCGGGCACTCGCTTAGTGCGCGCGATTTCATAAGGGTCGATCATCCGGCACAACACTTCAGCCGGCCCGTCTAGGAAAGCCTGCTCTTCCGCCGGCAGTCGGTCGTAGTTCGCCGCAAGAATGCGCTGGAAATCCGGATTGCCGCCGAAGAATTCGCCATCGATCCAGATCGTTCCCGCTTCGAGTGCCTGACGCTCCGTGGCGGAAATCCGCGGTAACAGCTTCCGTGCTTTCATCCAGTTCATCAGCGTTCCGAACATGGTGTTCTCCGGCAGCGATTGCGCTGTGTCCAATGGCGGATGTGGTCCTTATGCGTCAAGCTTGGCGGACAACTCTCGGCGCGGCCAAGCATACGACAGACAGCGTGATTGGCGCGGGCGTTCATTTCCGGTTTAACCGGAGCGTCGCTCGAAATCGGACGGTATTTCGGCGCAGAATTTGCGTAATTGCCTAGGAGTATTCACGCTTCAAATCGCGGCTTCGGAGGTCGATAAAGCCCACCAAACGGGCTGAGTATTGCGATGCGGGTATCGGCGCGGCTCCGTCAGCGGGATTTCGGTCTGAGTTTGGAGATCAGACCGCAATTATCGGAAAGCATAAATAAATGATGACTGCGTTTCGTGCGATGCGCATTGGCAACCGACTGTTTCTGGGATTTTTCTCCGTTCTGATCCTTCTGTTCGCCGTTGCCGCCATCGGTGTTTATCGCGTTGGCCAGATCGGTACCGATCTGCGCCAGATGATCGATGTGAGTCTGGTGGAGCGCAGTGCATTGGCCGATATTCAAAGCGGTGTGCAGCGCGCCATGGCAGCGGCTTTGTTGGATACCCATGCCGCCTCGGATCGAGATCGCGAGCAGTTCGAGACAGAGATTAGAGAAAATCTGTCGAAGGCCGATGCCGGTCTTGCGCGGGGCGATGCGGTGGCGACCTTGTCGGATGACAAAACCGCGTTCGCAGATATCCATGCGGCGCTGACCAAGCTGGGGACGCCATTTGACAAGGCGGTCCAATTGGCTATGCAGAACAAGAACGACGAAGCCAGAGCGATACTGATCAGCGAGTATCCACATATCGAAAGCAGCTTCAACGCAGTCAGCAGGTTTCTCGCACAGATCAATAGCCGCGTCGACGATGCCAGCGCAAAAACGCTAGCGTCGGTGATGAAGACACGCTGGCTGATCGGTGCCGCGGCATGTGCTTCCTTGGTATTGGGTCTTTTTCTGGCTTGGTCGATTATCCGCAGCATTACTCTGCCTATGGCGGAAGCCTTGCGCGTCAGCCGTGCCATGGCCGAGGGTGATTTACGGAATGTGGACGTGGCATATCGGGAGCACGACGAAGTCGGCGAGCTGCTGGCGTCGATGGCAGCGATGTCGAAGGTGCTGCATGCGTTCGCGAATGCACAAATGGAAATGGCACGACAGCACGGGGAGGGCTGGATCGATCATCGCATCCCGGCCGCACAATTTCCGGGTGCTTATGGCGAACTGGCCGCAAGCATGAACGAGCTGGTTGCCGCACACATCGGTCTCAAGTTTCAGCTCGTCAACGTGCTGAAACGCTACGCGATCGGTGACTTGTCGGTGGATATGCCGCAACTGCCTGGGAAGAAAGCGATTCTGACGGATACGGCGGCCGAGGCGAAGCGGAACCTGCTACTGGTACAGGAGCAAATCATCAAGCTCGTGAAATCCGCCGGCCAGGGAGATTTCACGATTCGAGGCGACGCCGACCGCTTCCAGTACGCTTTCCGTGAAATGGTGGAACACCTGAATCAGTTGATGGCAGTGAGTGAAGCCAGTCTCGCTGATATTTCGCGCATCCTCAGCGCCGTGGCGCGTGGTGATCTGACCGAACAGATCGGTAACGATTACGCAGGCACGTTCGGGCGCCTGAAGAGCGATTCGAATCACACTGTCGGACAACTGACGACCATCGTCGGCCAGATTCGCGATGCGACGCAATCGATCAACACGGCGGCTCGAGAGATTGCTTCGGGGAACTCCGATCTGTCGCGGCGCACCGAGCAGCAGGCGGCGAACCTCGAGGAGACCGCTAGTTCGATGGAGGAACTGAATGCCACGGTGAAGCAAAATGCCGAAAACGCACGGCAGGCAAATCAGCTCGCTATTGGCGCTTCCGAGGTTGCTGTCAAGGGTGGCGCTCTGGTTAGCGGCGTCGTTGACACCATGAGCGCGATCAACGGGAGCTCAAAAAAAATCGCCGAGATCATCGGTGTCATCGACGGCATCGCATTTCAGACCAATATTCTTGCGCTCAATGCGGCTGTCGAGGCGGCGCGCGCAGGCGAACAGGGCCGCGGTTTCAGCGTGGTCGCGGCTGAGGTGCGCAGCCTCGCGCAGCGTGCCGCGCAGGCTGCGAAGGAGATCAAACTCCTGATCGGCGATTCCGTCGAAAAAGTGGAATCAGGTACGCGACTCGTCGATCAGGCGGGCCGCACGATGAAGGAGATCGTACTGTCGGTCAAACGCGTAACGGACATCGTCGCCGAAATTTCGGCATCGAGTCAGGAGCAAAGTGCGGGGATCGAACATATCAATAATGCGATCGCGCAGATGGAGCAGGCGACACAACAGAATGCGGCGATGGTCGAGCAAGCGATGGCGACCGCGGCCTCGATGCAGCAGCAGGCGGAGTTACTCGCATTCGCAGTGGCGGCGTTCAAGCTAAACCAGACTTCCCATGTAGCGGAGGTGCCAGTGTCCGCACCGCAGAACGTGATCCCGGCGGCACCAGGGAAAACCGAACGTCGTGGGCCGAACCGTTCCCAAAACGTGTCACGCATTCACGCTTGGCGCGCGCCGGTGGAGCAGGAACAGGACGGAAATTCTTAAGCGGGATTTAGACCCTAGATCAGCGAAGGAGTGAAGCTGCACCGGACGACGCCATCATCTCCGGCACCGTGACAAACTCATAGCCCTGCCCCTTGTATCTGGTAAGCAAGCGCTCGGTTGCCATAACGGTCTTCGAGCGGTCCGCGCCCAGCTGCAGATGACCGCCGTCATGCAGCAAAATGACATCACCGCCGCGAATCCGCTGCGATACCCGTTCCTCGATGGACTCTGCCGACTTGGCGTCCCAGTCGTATCCGGTCACAGTCCACATGACGGGTTGCAACCCCATCTCCCGCGCGATTCTCAACACAGCGGGGCGCCTGCCTCCAAATGGTGGTCGAAACAGCGTTGTCGTCTTTGAGGTTGCTTCTGCAATCGCCTTCTGGCATTCCTCTATCTGCGCGCGTATCCGGGCGGCCGGTTGGAAGGTCAGTAGCGGATGTGTATCAGTGTGATTGCCGATGGCGTGGCCCGCCTTGACCAGTTCGCGCACGATATCCGGGCGCATCCGGACGTGGCGTCCGAGCAGAAAGAATGTTGCGCGCACATCGTGCTTCGCAAGTACCTCCAGAAGCTGCAGCGTGTCCGGATCGTTGGGTCCGTCATCGTAAGTCAGTGCCAGCTGTTTCGATCCCCGTCGCGCTCCGGTAAAGGTGGGACCCCACCACTGTCCCTGCGGAGACATCGATTGATAGCCGGCAGCCGTCGCAGCGGTGATCGCGGTAATCGTAGTAATCGCGGAAGTGATCATGGCCAGCGATTATAAAAGAACGCGCGGCGTCAGAATCGAACGCACGGCGCAATGGGAGATAACCTTGCCTCGTGCGGCCGAATGCACTCATAATTTTTCTGCGGAGACGTGCGGCCTTCAGATCACTATTCTTCATAACGGCGAAACAAAAAAATGGCCATCCAGCAGGCGCGCATCCTTCTTGCGACGGTCGGTTCGCTCGGTGATTTGCATCCGATGATCGCTCTCGCCATTGAATTGCGACGGCGCGGCCATGAAGTCACGGTGGCCTCGACCGAGTTTTATAGGCGCAAGATCGAATCCCTCGGCATCGCCTTCCATGCGCTTCGGCCGAACCGATCGATGGATGATCCGGAATTGTTCCGCTATCTACTGGACGCCCGCAATGGGCCCGAATTCGTAATCAGTAAGGTGCTTCTGTCGGCGCTGCATGATTCCTACGCGGATCTTTCCGCTGCGGCCAAGAGCGCGGACTTCATGGTGGCGGGCGAGCTGCTTTTTGCCGCGCCGATCGTTGCCGAAAAGATGGGTCTGCGGTGGGCGTCGGTCATTCTGTCACCGTCCTCCTTTTTTTCTCCCCACGATCCATCGGTGATCGCGCCGGCGCCGTTCACAAGATACTTACTGGACAAGGGCGAGTGGTTGAATCGGGCGATCATCAATCTCATGCAGTGGGCCGCGCGCAAATGGGCCGCGCCCATTCATGAACTTCGCGCCGAGCTCGGCTTGCGGGCGTCGGCCAAGCCCCTGTTCGAGGACAAATTTTCGCCTTATCTGAATCTGGCGATGTTTTCGCCGCTGCTTGCAAGGCCTCAGCCGGACTGGCCGGCGAGTACGGTGCAGACCGGCTTCATATTTTTCGACAAGCAGCAGAACGAAACCGAGTTATCCGGCGAGCTACGCAAGTTTCTAGATGCGGGTGAACCGCCAGTCGTGTTCACGCTCGGGTCGGGCGCGGTCGTCTATCCGGGAACGTTTTATCAGGAAAGCATTGAAGCGTTGCGAAGCATTGGCCGGCGCGCGGTGCTCCTGGTCGGCGGCAATGCGCCCAAGGAACACCTGCCTGAAGGCGTCGTCTCATTCGACTACGCACCGTACTCCGAATTGCTGCCGCGCGCGGCCTGCGTCGTGCATTCGGCAGGTGCCGGAACCCTGGCGCAGGCTCTGCGCGCCGGGCATCCGCAGCTGGTGATGCCCTTCGTTTTTGACCAGCCGGACAACGCCGCCCGCTGCGAACGGCTGGGCGTAGGTCGATTTATCAGCCGTAGCCGATACTCCGCTAAACGTGTCGCCACCGAACTTCAGCGACTACTCAATGATCCCGAATATTCCCGGCGAGCGGCCGCCGTGGCGCAACAGATAAGCGCTGAAGATGGTCTGCGCGCCGCCTGCGATGCGATCCAACATACTCAAGCGGCGTGAACGGCGGCGCCCGCGTAGATGGCATCACCGGTCTTGTCGTAGGCTTCACGCCATCGGCGATAGGCTTCCGTGCTTCCGCTTTGCCACGGATGGAAGCCGGGACGGAAATATGCGAAGTAGAGCGGTAGCAATGGGGGGATCATGCCGCCGGGACGGTAGAGCCACCATAGTCCACGCAGCCACAATCCGGCTCTCTGGCGCAGGTTGAACCCATCGACGCGCAACATGTGGTTCATGATGAAAAACGTGTGCAGGGTGAATGCGATCGTGACCCACAGCATCGTCAGAATGCGAGTGAAGTAGCCAACTCCGGCGACCTTTTTCATCACATCGAACGCGACACCCTTGTGTTCGATCTCCTCGACCGCGTGCCAGTAGTACATCGCGCGCAGCCGAGGGTCGGAATGAGCAAATATTTCCGAGCGCATCATGAATCCGTGACTCATGATCGCTGTCAAATGCTCGCTTGCCGCCGTTTGCGCAAGCGTCGTGCCCTTCCGCAGACGGCCGCGCAGCAGTTCAAAAGCCGTGCGTAGCAGACCTTCCAGGTGATTTATATCGATGCCCTGAGCTTTCAAATGGTCGTTGAAACGCCGATGCACGATGCCGTGCTGACCTTCCTGATAGGTGAATTCTTTCACCGCCTGCTTCAAAGCAGGATCGGTGATCCGGTCGCTATAGTCGCGAACGCACTGGATGAAGAATTTCTCGCCTTCCGGAAACATGGTCGACATTGCGTCGAAGAAGCGTGTCTTGAACGCATCTCCATCCATCCAGAAGCGGGGTACTGAATCGTCGATCTGAAGCCCGGGTCCTTTACGCGGGACAATCGGTGTCGACGTCTCGAAAGACTTAGACATAGTTATAGGTTCTCCGTCAACGGCCGGGTGGCGCGTCGCACAGCTCAAATTTATAGCACTGCGGTTCTATTTCAAGTGGGATAAATACTGATATCGGTCGAAGGGCATTGGACAAATTAATGAGCGCGGCACCCGCTTGCCGCTGCCGGGCGGCAAAGTTTCGCGCAGCGGAAGGCATCCTGGCGCGGATTTTAATTTTGCGGCATGTAGGGATTACAACCGGACGTCAATTTCAAGGCACCCAGCTAGAACAAGAGCTTGCCGATTCGATTAAGTTGAAGATAGCGAGTGGCTTGCATACCTTCGTCGTAAGGCGTCAGAATGAAAAATGCCGAAAAAGAAACGGCAGGACCGGATCAGGACAACAATAATATATCCGGCTTAAGTCACGGTGGCGGGATTCATGCGAATCACAAGCATGGCCGCGTTGGAAATGTAGTGACGGTTGAATGGGTGGGGAGAGTGGATGAGACGCGTTCTCATCGTTTATTTTTCGCAGACTGGGCAGCTCAGGCGTGTCGCACAGTCTGTTGCCCGGCCGCTGGCGGATGCCCACGACATTGATGTGCACTGGCTGGAGCTTCGGTCGCGTTCGCCCTATCCGTTTCCGTGGCCGCTGCTGAAGTTTTTCGACCAGTTCCCCGAAGCCGTGCATTTGCAGCCGCCCGAACTGGAGCCGCTGGATCTGCCGGACGATGCGCGCTTCGATTTGGTGATTCTCGCGTATACAGTCTGGTATTTGTCGCCTTCGCCGCCCATTACCGCGTTTCTCAAATCTGCGCGGGGCTGCGCGATTCTGCGCGACACACCGGTGGTGACGTTGATTGCTTGCCGCAATATGTGGCTGATGGCGCAGGAGCGGGTCAAGGAGTTGCTCCACAATGCCGGTGCCCGCCACATCGACAACATTGCGCTAACTGACGATTGCAGCGCCATGGCGAGCTTCGTTACCACGCCGCGCTGGATGCTTACCGGCAGGACCGATTCGGTATGTGGCTTGCCGCCACCGGGCATTAGCCAGGCCGATATCGCCGCCGCCGCGCGTTTTGGCCGCGCATTGCTCGTGGCGCTGCGTAGCGGCGCGCTCGACGGTACGCGGCCTGTGTTGCAGGGCCTGAAGGCGGCGACCGTCGATTCACGCTTGATCGTCAGCGAGGCACTCGGGAGGCGCAGCTTCCTGGTTTGGGGCGCATTGGTGCGCTGGTGCGGACCGCAGGGATCGCTCGCGCGGATTGCCCCGCTGTTGATCTATACCCTCTTTCTGCTCCTCATGATTTGCACGCTCGTGCCCATAAGTATGGTGTTGCAAGTGCTGCTGCGGCCTCTGTTCGCGCGCCAGTTCGCGACGTGGAAACTTGCCTACGAGCTGCCCTCCGGTTCCGAAGACTCACGCATTAAGGAATTTTCCCAATGACTCATCCTGTCTATATCACCCGCATGAGCGCGGTTTTGCCCAACGCGCCGGTCAGTAATGACCAAATAGAAAAAATTCTGGGCCAAGTCGGACCGAAGGCGTCGCGCGCCCGTGCGATTGTGCTGCGCAGCAATGGCATCAAGAGCCGTCACTACGCCATCGATCCGGCAACCGGCAAGCGCACGCACAACAATACACAGCTCACCGCCGAGGCAATACGCAAGCTCGCTTACGGAGATTTCTCGCTTGATGGCATCAAGCTGTTGGTAACCGGAACGTCCACGCCGGATCAGTTTCTTCCCAATCACACGGTGATGGTGCACGGCGAACTCGGCAACCCGCCGTGCGAAACGCTGGCTGCTTCTGGGATCTGCGTCTCCGGCATGAACGCGATGAAGTTCGCGTGGCTGTCCGTTGCCGCCGGCGAACACGAGAATGCGGTCGTGGCAGCGTCGGAAGTGGCTTCGGCGCCGATGGCTTCGCGTAATTTCCGGCCCGAGATCGAAGCGCGCGTCGAAGCGCTGGAACAGACTCCAGCCATCGCTTTCGAAAAGGACTTCCTGCGCTGGATGCTTTCGGACGGTGCCGGCGCGGCACTGTTGCAAAATCGACCGAATCCTTCCGGCTTGTCGTTGCGCATCGACTGGATCGACCAGCGTTCCTATGCCAACCGCTACCAGGTGTGTATGTATGCCGGCGGCGAAAAGGAACCTTCCGGGCGTCTCAAGGGACTCTACGAATTCGATTCTCTGCAGGAAGTCATGGACAAATCGGTGATGGCGCTGAAGCAGGATACGCGTCTGCTCGAGCAAGGCATTGTCGAATCAGGCCACGATGCCTGTGCGGAGATGGTTGTGCGCCACAACTTGAAGGTGGATGACATTGACTGGTTCCTGCCACATTATTCGTCGGAGTATTTTCGCGATCGCAGTTACGCGGCAATGCCGGATAACTTCAAGATTCCGCAAGAACGCTGGTTCACCAACCTCACACGCATCGGCAACGTTGGTTCGGCGTCGATTTATCTGATTCTCGAGGAGCTGTTCCGTAGCGATCGCCTGCGGCCGGGGCAGCGTCTTCTGTGCTATATCCCGGAGAGCGGCCGCTTTTCCGTCGCGTTCATGCACCTGACGGTGGTCGGCAGCTAAGTCCCTGTCGTCCAATGCTTTGGTCACAGCAACCAAAGGATTTGACGACAGGCCTTAAGATTCGCGGCGGGCTGACCGGGCGTTTCGGTAAAATCAGCACTTAGGTTTGTCCCAACATCGGACTTCCGCGCCGAAGCCGAAGCAAAGGATAAATCCCCCGAAAAGTCGTTCTCACAGGAAACCGGCATGCGTCTTGTTTGCCAGCGGCTGTCGGTGCATGCGCTGTTCGCGTGCATAGCTGCGGCTATGGCGAGTGCGGCGCAGGCCGAGCCGTCGCCGGCCGCTGCGGTCGATGCGCGCATGCAGGCCTATGTCGATGAAGTGCTGCGGTCGAACGATACCCTGCACGCCGAAACGCTGGCTTGGGACAAAAGCCTGCGTGCTCTCGATGAGGCACGCCTGCGCTACTATCCAACGCTCTCGCTCAACGCCCGGTATACCCTCGCCACCGGCGGCCGCACCATCGAAGTTCCGGTCGGTGATCTGCTCAATCCGGTTTACCAGACGCTCAACCAGTTAAGCCAGTCACAGCAGTTTCCACAAATCGACAATCAGACCATCGATTTGCAGAGATCGCGTGAGCAGGACACCCGCGTGGCGATGACGATGCCGGTGTATGCCCCGCAGCTGAATGCCAATCTCGCTTCACAGCACGCACTGGCAGATGTCGAAGCAGCCAGGCGCGAAGCATTGGCGCGCACGCTGGTGCGCGATACGCAGCAGGCGTGGTGTGCGGCGGCACGCGCGCAAAGCATGATCGGCATTTTCCAATCGAGCGCGGCGGTGCTGGCTGAAAACACCCACGTCAATCGTGCGCTGCTCGACGCTGGCAAGGTTACACGCGATCGGGTGCTGCGTGCGGAAGCCGAAGAGCTTGCGATGCGGCAGCGGCTCGGCGAAAGTCATTCCGGTCTGGCCCAGGCGAAACGCTATTTGAATTTTCTCGCCAACCGCCCGGAGGACGCAGCGATTGATCTTCCCGACGCAACCGCTGTCGAAGCCGCGGCGGCCGCCGTTGTTCCGTCGCGTTCCGATGATGCCGCGGCGCTTCTACGCGAGACGGCTCCCGCTGACGCAGAAGCGACGGCTGCAAACAGGGTGCGACTGGGGGTGCGGCTGGCGCCATCGCTCAGACTGGGCGACCGTACGGTGTCGCGCCCCGCTGGCGGCGCGGCGGAAGCCGCGATGGCCGAGTCGGCGGAAGTTTCGTCTGCGCCGGAGCGCGAAATTGCCCTGCTGACCTTGACCGATGTACTCGGCGGTCACGCTGCCCGTAAGTCCGGCGCCGTCGCGGCGTCCGACGTGGCAGTGGCGTCTGCGACCGTGACCGCGACCGAAAACGGCAATCCGCGACCGGAGATCAAACAGATCGACAGTGCTATCGCCGCGGCGCAGGCGGGTGCCGACGCGGCGGGTGCCGAATATCTTCCGCAACTGGTGTTTTCCGGGGACTATGGGTACCAGGGCGACCACTATCGCTTCGCGGCGGACTCAGATATTGGCACGGCATCTCTGATCGCCTCGTGGACCCTGTTCGATTTCGGTCAGCGTCGTGCACGCCTGGCCGGCGCGAAGCTGGAAAAACAGCGGCTGCAGGTGGAGCGCAATTCGCTGTTGCGGCAGCTCGAACTGGCGCGCCGCGCCGCTGCGGAGGATGTCGCCACGCAGCGTGAATCGCTGGCGACCGCGCATGCGCGCCTCGAAGCCGCCGATGAAGCGTTCCGCATCGCCGAGCGCCAGCGCAATGCCGGTGGCCTCAGCGAAGTGGAGTTTCTCGATGCGGAGCGCGCACAGACCGAAGCGCGCACGGGTGTGGCCGTCGCCTACTATGGCTTGCTGTCGGCGCGTGCCGAGCTCGACTATGCGACGGCGGCTTATCCGCTGCCGAACGATCTCGGCACGGCTTCTCTTTCTTCCGGCACCGCGGTGGAGTAGAACATGACCGCTTTTTTTAGAGCGCTCGCGGTTGCGTTGATATTGGCGCTAACCGCGTGCTCGTCCAAGCACAGCGATGAACAGGCTGCACCGCCGCGGCCCGTGCGCGTGGCTACTGTCGAGACCGGCCCGGCCGTGCCGCCGGTGAATGCGACCGGAGTGCTCGCCACGCGCGATGAAATGCGCCTTTCATTCAAGACGGGCGGCCTGATCCGCGCGATCGAAGTGAGTGAGGGCGACACGGTGCGTGCCGGCGAAGTTCTTGCAGAGCTAGATCCGGCCGAAGTCGATGCCAACCTCGTGCAGGCGCGCGAATCGCACGAAAAGGCAGCGCGCGATCTGCAACGTGGCCAGCAGCTGTACGCGCAGGACGTGCTGACCCGCGAGCAGCTCGACGACTTGCGCACCGCGGAGTCGGTCGCGCGCGCGGCACTGAACGGCGTGCAGTTCAACGCCGGACAGGCCGTGATTCGCGCACCATTCGCCGGGCGCGTGCTGCGCAAATTAGCCGAAGCACATGAATTGGTTGCACCGGGCCAGCCGGTGCTGATGGTCAGCAATGATCGCTCCGGGCAGGTGTTGCAACTGCAATTGCCGGATCGCGATTACGTGAACGTGCGTCTCGGTGATGCCGCGACGGTGACTTTCGATGCCTTGCCCGGCATCAGCTTCCATGGGCGCGTGACCGAGCGTGCGCAAGCCTCCGATCCACATTCGAGCGCGTTTCCGGTCGAAGTGACACTCGACGCTCGCAGCGGCAATGCGGAGGATCAGCCCGACACTGCGGCCGCTGCCGCGAATGCCCCAATGGCGACCGGTCTGATCGGGCGCGCTGAAATCGCCGCCAGCGGCCAGCCGGGCGAACGCAGCTATGTGCCGGTCACTGCGCTTGTCGACGGCGACCAGCAGAGCGTGTCGCTGTTCGTCGTCGATACTGGCGCGAAAGTGCACGAACAGCATGTCGCCGTGTCGTTTCTCGCCGGCGACCGCGTCGCCCTCGCCGATGTGCTGCCGCCCGGCACACGTGTCGTCACCGCCGGTGCGCCGTATCTGCGCGACGGCGATGTCGTGCACGTCGTTCAATAGGCGCCGAGGCTGCCGGCGTGCGCGTCTCCGACTTCGCGGTCCGCAACTATCCGTTCACGATCGTCATATTTCTGATGATGATTGCGCTCGGCGTGTCGGCCCTGAGCGGCATAGCACGCACCGAAGATCCGTACTTCCCGATTTCCGCGTTTCTCATCAATGTCGTCTATCCGGGCGCCGATCCGATCGAAGTCGAGCGCCAGGTCGTGAAACCCATAGAAGATACGGTGCACTCGCTCGACGATGTGAAGCTGATGGGGGCGGAAGCCGACGACAGTTTCGGCACCGTACGCGTCGAATTCCAGGCTTGGGTTGATGTCGACAAGAAGTACGATGAACTGACGCGCGAACTGAATGCGCTGCGCCCGAGTTTGCCGTCGGGTATCGCGTCGCTCGAAGTGCAAAAGATCAATCCGGGGTTGGTCAACATCGTTCAGTACGCGCTGGTATCCCCCAGCGCCAGCTATGCGGCGCTTGAAGACGCCGCGAAAGCGCTTCGCGATGCGCTGGAACGGGTTCCCGGCGTGCGCAAATCGCAAACCTGGGCCTATCCGCAGCGTGAATTGCGCATTGCACTGGATTTCAAGCGCATGGCGCAGACCAATGTGTCGATCGACCAAGTGGCCGGTGCAGTGCAGGGTGACAGCGCCAACGTACCAGGCGGTTCCGTGGAGATCGGCGGACGACGCTTTAACGTCAAGACCACGGGAGCGTATGCCAACCTGGAACAGGTGCGCGATACCGTGATCAGCTCCAGCGGCAGGCATGTGTTGCGCCTGCGTGATGTCGCGGAAGTAAGCTGGAATAGCGGCGCCGAGGACTACACTGCCCGCTATAACGGCACTCGCGCTGTGTGGGTCACGGCGCAACAGAAAGATGGTCAGAACATTTTTGCGACTCAGACGGCCATCGATGCCGCTATCGATGAATATAAGGAGACACTGCCGGCAGGTATTCGCATCGAGCGAGGTTTTATCCAATCGACAAACGTCGCGCACCGGCTTGATCGTCTCAGCACCGATCTGCTGATTGCGATCGCGCTGGTGGCGATTACTCTGCTGCCGCTGGGGCTGCGTGCCGCCAGCATTGTCATGATTTCGATCCCATTGTCACTGGCGACCGGCGTGGCGGTGCTGTACCACACCGGCTTTTCGCTGAACCAGCTTTCGATCGCGGGCTTCGTCGTTGCACTCGGACTGCTGGTGGACGACACCATCGTCGTTACTGAGAACATCGCACGCTTTTTGCGGCTCGGCTATTCGCGGATGGAAGCGGCAATGCAGGCGACACGTCAGATTTCGCTGGCGGTACTTGGTTGCACCGGCGCGCTGCTGTTCGCATTTTTGCCGCTACTGAAATTACCGGGCAACCCAGGCAAATTTATCCAGCCGCTGCCGGTCGCGGTGGTGGCCACTGTATTGGCGTCGCTGTTCGTCAGCTTGACCATCATTCCGTTTCTTGCCAGCCGTCTGCTGTCTTCGGATGAAAAGGCCGGGGGCAACCGTCTGTTGCAGACGATCATGCACGGTATCCATACGATATACGCGCCGGCGCTACGCCGCGCGTTGCGGCGGCCACTGGCGACGCTGCTGCTCGCGGTGGCATTCGTCGGCGCCAGTCTGCTGCTGTTGCCGTTGATGGGCTTTTCATTATTTCCGAGGGCGGATACGCCTCAGGCGCTGGTCTACATCAATTTGCCGAACGGTGCCGGACTTGCGCAAACCGACGTCATCCTGCGCCGGGTCGAGACGGAACTGCGCTCGCATCCGGAAGTGAAAAATGTGATGGCCAATCTCGGGCGCGGCAATCCATATATCTACTACAACGTCTTCCAGAACGAGTACGCGGCCAACTATGCCGAAGCGTTTTTTACGCTGAACGGCTACAACCCCCATACCACACCGCGCTTCTACGACCAGCTGCGCACGCGCTTCAATCAGATTCCGGGCGCGGAAATCCTGGTTAAAGAATTCGAGAATGGGCCACCGATGTCCGCGCCAATCGAAATCCGGGTTATCGGTCCCGATCTCGACGAATTGCACCGGTTGGCGAGCGCAATGGAGACGACAATGGCGGCGGTGCCGGGTACGCGCGACGTGCGTAATTCGCTGCGCTACAACCGTATCGATCTCAAGCTCGATGTCGATATGCAGAAGGCCGGGCTGCTCGGTGTTGCGCCCGTGACACTCGATCGCGCGGTGCGGCTGGCGCTGGCGGGCTTGCCGGCAGGGGATTTTCACGACGTGGCCGGCGAGAGCTATCCGATCGTGCTGCGCGCGCCGATGCACGTGCATGCGACTCCTGAACTATTGCGGGATCTGCACGTGACCAATGCCGTCGGCACACAAATTCCGCTCGATCAACTCGCCACGCTCAAGCTCACCTCGTCGCCGACCAGCATTGAGAACTATAGTCGTGAGCGTTCCGCTGTAGTCACTGCCTACGTGCAGACTGGCTACAACACCGCTGCGGTGACAAATGAAATCCTGCGGCGTTTCGCGACGACAGAATTGCCGCATGGTTATCGTTTCGAGGTCGATGGTGAGGCCAAGAGCGCCGCGGAGAGCCTGGCCGGCTTCGGCACCGCAACCGTGATCGCGGTGTTCGGGATTGTTGCCGTGCTGGTGCTGGAATTCGGTAGCTTTCTGAGCACGCTGATCGTGGCGACAGTGGTTCCGCTAGGAGTCGCTGGCGGATTAGTGATGCTGTACCTGTCCGGCTATTCGCTGAGCTTCACCGCGATGGTCGGTTTCATCGCACTGATCGGCATCGAGATCAAGAATTCGATTCTGTTCGTCGACTTCACCAATCAGCTGCGGCGCGAAGGTGTGCCGGTGGACGAAGCGATCGAGCGTGCGGGTGAGATCCGCTTCCTGCCGATCCTGCTGACCTCCGCGACCGCAATTGGCGGCCTGCTGCCACTGGCTCTGCAAAACTCCGGACTATATTCGCCGATGGCCTGGGTCATCATCGGTGGACTGCTGGCATCGACGCTGCTCGGTCGCCTGGTGACGCCAGTCGCCTATAAGCTGCTGACGCCGCGGCTTGCCGACGGCGCACCTGGCGCCGTCGAGCGTCCGCAATAAACCAGTACGGCTTGAGGAGGGAGACAATGAACGCGAACGGCGACGCACCGGTCGTTATCGTTGGTGGCGGCCCGACCGGTTGTACGGCGGCGCTGCTGCTGGCGCGCTACGGTATCCCTTCGGTCCTGCTAGAGCAGCGGACTGCGCCGGGTCGCCACCCGGCAGCGCATGTGATAAATGCACGTACGATTGAGGTCTGGGCGCAGATCGCACCGGCGCTGGCGCAGGAGATGTTCGACGCCAGCCCCGGTCTGGATGAGATTTCAGAGATCCGTTGGTGCACCAGCCTCGCCGGCCGTGTACTGGGGAAGGTGACGCTGATGCCGGATGCCGCCATGCATGACCGCATCCTGTCGTGGAGTGCGTATCGCACCATTCATCTGGGCCAGCATCTACTGGTCCCGATCCTGTGGAAATGGGTCGAGCGCGAACCCTTGATTGCTTTCCGCAGGGGCGTCGTTGCCGAAGATATTGGACAGGACGCCGATGGTGTGACCGTCAGCATGCGTTCCAGTGCGGATCGCGCGGGCGCGCCCGCGAAAATCCGCGCGCGTTATGTGTTCGCCTGTGACGGGGCCAACAGTCCGATTCGCGAAAAGCTGGGCATCGATATGCCCGGCGATATTCTCGGCCAAGTCGTCAGCGTGTTTTTCCGCGCCGATCTCCAACATGCGTTGCCGAAACCGCTGCCATTGCTGGCGTGGATCTACAACCCGGATTTTGCCGGTGTGCTCGTGCATCACATGCGCGGAGATTTCATCCTGATGGGGCCTTACATGCCGCCGGCGCAGGACGCAGCGGATTTCGACAAGGCGTACTGGCAGCGCACGATTCCAAAAGCGCTGGGGCTCGATGTGCCGATCGAAATCGAGTCCACCGGACACTGGACGATGACCGCGCAGCTGGCGTCGCGCTACCGGCAGGGGTCGGTGTTTCTGATTGGCGATGCTGCGCACCGTTTCCCGCCGACTGGCGGTTTCGGTCTCAATACCGGTGTGCAAGATGCGCACAATTTGGTGTGGAAGCTCGCCGCGGTGCTCGAAGGCCGCGCCGATCCGCGTTTGCTCGACACCTACGAGCCAGAGCGGCGTCCGGTCGCGCGCATCAACGCCGAACAGAGTGTCAAGAATCATTTCCAGATGGATAGCGTGTCGGGTCAGTTCGGCATCACCAATGAGGATCTGGAAAAGATGACGAAGATCGTCGCCGGGGCGGCGTTCACTTGGATGCCGCGCGGCTGGCAGCGCTGGATCGCGAATACCCTCACCGGCCTGGCACGCTCGCGTACGCGCAGGCTTGACGCCGAAACCGCCAGCGCCGAGCGGCTGCGTGTTGGCGTTGCCGCCGAAATTCCACATCAGGCCGAGCACTTTGCGGCACGTGGACTGGAGCTGGGTTTCGCCTATACCTCTGGTTTCGTCAAACCTGAAGGGACGCCGAAACCGATCATCGGCAACGGTGTCATCGAGTACTGCCCGACGACCTGGTCCGGAGCGCGCTTGCCGCACGTCGTTCTGCAACGCGATGGCCGCAAGTTCAGTTGCCACGAACTTATCGGTCTACGCGAATTCCTGGTATTGACTGGTCCTGGCGCCGCCGCCGACTGGCGCACGGCATTGTCGCGGCAGACACTGGCTTCCGGCATTCTCCTCCGCGTCGAAGCGCTGGAAGGGCTGGCGGACCATACCGACGCTGCGTCCTGGCGCCAGCTCTATGAAGTCGGTGATGCCGGCGCCGTGCTGGTGCGACCGGACGGACATGTGGTGTGGCGCACAACAGAGCCGGCTGTGCGCGGGGCCCGTGAATTCGCCGACACGCTCAATGCATTGTGGGCGGGTATATACGCTCACGGAGATAAGTTATGAAGGCTTATGCGATCACCGGTTACGGTGCCGCCGGCGCAATAAAGCCCACGACTCTGGAGGAGCCACCGCCGCTTGCACGCGGCGAGGTGCAGATTCGGCTCATTGCGACCTCCATCAATCCAATCGACCGGCTGATTGCGGAAGGCTACGGCGCTCCCATTCTCAATCGACGACGACTGTTTCCCGTCGTGCTTGGCCGCGATGGCGTCGGTGTGATCACCGCCGTCGGTGCAGGAGTCCGCGATTTGCGTTCCGGTCAGCGTGTGATCCTCGCGGTGTCGCCGCGCACCGCCGGTACCTACGCTGAGCGACTCAATCTGCCGCGACGCTGTGTGTGCGCGGTCGATGACCGCGTCGCCGATGATGTCGCCGCCGTGATCGGTTATGCCGGTGGCACCGCTGTGCAGGCCTTGTCGGCATGCGGCATCACTCCGGGCGTCGCACACGGCCGCCGGCTGTGCATCAATGGCGCGAGTGGCGGGCTCGGCGCGATCGCTGTCCAGCTTGCCAGCCATTGGGGTGCGTCGGTGACCGCCGTTTGCTCCGCGCGCAACCTGGCGTGGGTGCGCGAACTGGGCGCGCGCGAAGCGGTCGATTACGCGGATCCGCAGGCACTCGCCGCGATCCGCGCGGATTCGGTTCTCAACTGTGCCGCACCGTCGGCTCTGGAGGAAACTTTTCTAGATCCACTACTCGGCTCGCTTGAAGGATCGACCAAGAGCGCCGCTTATGCGACTGTGATCTCGTCGCTGCTCGGCCTTGTCACGGAGCGCGGCGTATTGCGGGGCGCCGTTGGCGGACTCGGCGACTTCGCGCGCCGCCGTCGGCGCGCCGCAGCCATCGGCGCGCGCTATCGCTGGGTGTTGTTCGATGAAAAGCCTGATGCCATAGCCACAATTGTGGCGTTCTTCGCCAGCAGCACGGCTCGGTCGGTAACGCGGGCAACTTATTCCTTGGCCGATCTTCCGACCATTTTCAACGATGCTGCAGTCGCAAAAACCCCGGGAAAGATCTGCTTAACCGTTTGACCAGCCATTGCTGCGCGGTCATCGGTGCGGTTCGGATCGCCGAAAACACCAGAATATGCTGCTGGGCACTCCAATTGCAGGATGGAGTCGTGGCGTCAATCGGTTGACGCTCGTTGAGGCCCAAATAAGGGGAGCGCTGCGGCTGGTCCAGCCACAGTAGCCAGAGGGCTTCAAATTCTTCCCCGACGGAGAAGCGAAGCCGGTATGGCAATCCAGTCCGCCATCGAAAAGCTGTTCGGTAACCGTCTGCGCGGCCACGCGACCCGGCTGATGCTGTTTTGCGGTCTGGCCGCACTGCTGTGTACTTTCGCGGCGCTCGCCGGCTGGGCGTTCCACACGGATGCGTTGGTGCGAGTGTGGTCGGCTTGGGAGCCAATGGAGCTGAATGTCGCGTTCGGGATCGCCACCGCGACTATCGCGCTGCTGTTGCCAATCGGAACGGCGGCGGTATGGCGCCAAGCGAGGACCGTGGCGGCGACGTTCGTCGCTATTCTCGCGCTTGCCACCCTGATCGAAATCTGCGGAGGCATCAATCTCGGTATCGATTTTGCCGCGCTGCACGCGCCGTTGCAGCCGGACAGCGCGCATCCGGGCCGGATGGCTCCGAACGCCGCGCTGGCGCTGATTCTGACCTCCTTCCTGCTGGCGTGGATCGACCGTGCCAAAGACGATATGCAGCTCGACGTGTTGCACTGGTTGGGTTATGCCGTCATCGCGATTGGTGTTACCGGACTCATTGGCCATGCGTTGAAGCTCGAATTTCTGTACAACGGGTCCGGCGTCGCGCGCATGGCACCGCAGACCGCCGTCGCCATCGCCCTGATGGGAATCGCCACCGTCGCCCGGCTACATCGACTGCGCGAATCGCGCAGTGAGAGCGCTGCGGTGAATGCCAGCGATCTGCTGGCCGGTTTGTCATGCCTGCTCATCGTCACTGTCGCCGTCACTGGACTTGCCGGATTTTCCGCGTTGCAGGCACACGTCGAGAACGTCATGTCGCAGAACACGATGCGCATCCTGCGTGATCGTCAGATCTTTGTGGATACCGTTATCCAGAGCCATGCGGGGCAAGCTGAGATGACGAGTGTTCGGCCCGCTGTCATCAAAGATTTGCAGCGACTTAATCGCGATCCCGGTGACGAAACCATACACGCCGCGCTACAGGAAATCGGCGGCAGCTTCCTGTCTTCCGGTTTTGACGGCGTGGAATTCTCCGGTCGCCGCCAGTCCTTCGTGCGCGCCGGAAGCCCGGCGCGCGAACCGGCGCTCAGCGTGCCGATCGCCAACCGCCCAGGCATAAGTCTGGCGTGGCTTGACGGATTCCAGCTGCATGCGCAACTACCAATCAAAGCGGATGGCAGTGTCATCGGATATCTGACCACGGAACAGCGTCTGCCCGAGCTGGATCATCTCGCCGACGAATTGCGGCGGACGGGCAACATCGAAACCCTAGGTTTTTGCGCGGATGCGGGTGCCGATCTCGTGTGCTTTCCACAGCGTGGAGGTGTGGCGCCCTACCACATTGCGCGCGCGGACGGCGGCGAGTCAGGTACTCTTGCCGGTACCGACGCGCGCGGCGGGCGCATGCTCTCCGTCCACGCGCCGCAGGGCGCGACGGGTATCAGTATGAATGCGACGATGGATGTCGCGGAAGCCTACGTGCTGATCCGCAAGCAGTTTCTGCATGCACTGCCACTGATGGCATTCCTGGTGACAGCTGGCATCCTGCTGATGAAAATGCGACTGCGTCCGATGATGCAATCGCTGGTGCGCGCGAACCAGCGCGCGGAACGCAGTGAAGCGCGCTTCACGATGGCGGTGGAGAGCGTTTACGAGACCTTTACCACGCTCGAATGCGTGCGCGATGACGCGGGCGAGATCATCGATTTCCGCTTCACCTTCTGCAGCGACGGGTTCACGGCCCGCAACGGTACCTCGCGTCGCGGGATGGTCGGCCACTGTCTCAGCGAACTGTTCCCGGACTATCGCGCCAGTGGAATCTTCGATCGCTACCGGCGTGTCGTCGAAACCGGCGAATTCTTCGTCAGGGAAATCGAGGTTTCCGACCCCACCGCGCTCGAAAAATGGCTGGATATGAAAGTCGTTCGCCACGGCGACGGTGTCGCGGTGACGACCTGCGACATTAGCGAACGCAAATTATTCGATCACGTCGTGCGCGATTCCGAAACGCGTTTCCGCTTACTTGCGGAAAATGCCGGCGACATGATCTTCCGTCTCGATCTGGATGGCGTCTGTCTCTATGCATCGCCGGCTGCACGTGCAATTCTCGGTGTGGATTCCGAGGATCTGATCGGCGAGCGGCTGACCGCGTCAATCGATGCAGAGGATGCGCCGCGCTTCGACGCAACTTTGCATGCACTGGCATCCGCTGCTATTGACGAAGCGACGGTGACCCACCGTGCGCTTCGCAGCGATGGTCGCTGTTTATGGGTGGAAGGCAAGCTTCGCCTGCTGCGTGACGCTGCTAACGGTACGCCGCTGGAGATTCAGGGCGCGTTGCGCGATATCAGCGAACGTCGTGCGGCTGAGGAAGCATTGCGCGCCAACGAGGCACGTCTGGCTGCCGCCACCGAAAGCATTCATGACAGCTTTACCGTATTCGAGGCGGTGCGCGACGCGGCTGGCGCAGTGGTCGATTTCCGCTATGCGTTCATCAATGCCGCCGGTGCGCAAGCGCTGGGTCGGTCGGTGGAAGAGCTACGCGGACAGCTGTTGTGCCAGCTCGCACCCCGCACGCGTGCTAATGGCTTCTTTGATCGCTGCAAACATGTGGTCGAGACCGGTGAAGTATCGAACGGCGAGCTGCGGCTGGATAGGGTCGAGGACGTCTGGGTCGATCTCAAGATGGTCCGTGTCGGCGAGCGCGGCGAGATCGCAGTGACCTATCGCGATATCAGCGAGCGCAAGCGCAGTGAATTCCTGTTGCAGGAATCGGAGGCGCGCATGCGGCAGATGGCGCACCACGACGGGCTGACGCATCTGCCGAATCGCACTCTGTTCTTCGATCGTCTGAACGAGGGAATGGCGCGCGCCTATCGCAACGAGCAGCCGCTGGTTGTGATGTTCATCGATATCGATCACTTCAAGAAATTCAACGACACCCATGGCCACGCTGGCGGCGACGAAGTATTGAAGGTTGTAGCGAGACGGTTGTCGGCGGCGGTGCGTGCTTCGGATACGGTAGCCCGCTTCGCCGGCGATGAGTTCACGGTGATTCTCGAAAGCGTCCGCAGTATCGACGATGTCAGGCTGATCGGTGAAAAGTTGCTGGAGGCAATGTGCGCACCGATCCAGCTCGGCGTTTCGCAGGTGCAGGTAACACTCAGCATCGGCGCGGCTTTTCTCGAAAGCGGCACCGCTGATGTGGATCTGATGATGAGTACCGCCGATTCCGCCCTCTATGAAGTTAAACAGAACGGTCGTGCCGGCTTCCGCGCGATTACGCTCGGTGCGCGCGCCGATGGCGTCACGCGGGATGATCCGCTGCCGTCCGAATGGTTCGAGCAACTCGATCCGGTGGATGCAGCGCGGCATTGATGGGGTGTCGCGACGATCAACAAGGCAGCGTACCGTAATTGCCCGTTAAAGATCGCTTGTCATTATCGATCATCAGCTTTCCGCTTCTTAGCAACGACAAGCAAAGAGTCGAATAAATTGAGTGGAATCGTTATGCGATCAAGCGCAGATGGAATTTTCACGCGCAGCACAGCCGGAAAATATTGCATAAAACGCTCTGCCAAATAACTCGCGGGAAAGTACCAGCCGGGTCGGCAGGCGTCGACGATATCGAAGCCCGCTTCGTGCAACAATCTTTTTAGAGTTTTCCGGTTGAAATAACTAATGTGCGCCAACCGATAGTGCCACCACTTGCTTCCCATTAGGCGGGCGGCCAGTGAATTTACATCAGGCGTTACGATCACACAGATGGCGTCGCTGTTCATGCAGGCCGACGCTTCGCGCATTAGCGCAAGTGGTGCGTCGACATGTTCAATTACATCGATCAGAGTGACAATGTCGAAGCGACCACAAAATTCGGATTGTGGCAGCGTCCCTGTAAGAACGGGTAAGTTAAGCTGTTGCGCAGTTCGGCTGAGCGCTATCGATGGCTCCACTCCGATGGCTGAGTACGAAAGCTTTAACGCCTGCTCCACCAGGATGCCGCTGCCGGCGCCGATGTCGAGCAGACTGCCGGTTGATTTATGTGCCTCGATAGTTTGAAGAATCTTTTGTGCTTGCAGTGCGCGTTGACGGCGAGTGTCCTCGTAAGTCGCATCGGCCATGCGCTCATACTGATGAAGGACATCGCCAATGGTAGGGCAAAATAAAAAATCGCAATCTCGGCATCGATAAATGTCGCCGGTAGTGCCGTAGTCAGCAGAGGTGATGCGAAACTGCTCGGGCTGCAATGGTATGCGTATTGTGCCGCATCGCTCCAGATCGACGTGCGCGCCACCGCAAATCCAGCAGGTTACGGCTGTGTTGCTCATTGGCCACCCTGTTTCACCGTGATTGCGCGCAGCAGCAGATTCAGCGACGGAATATCGACGACGGCAAGTGCGATTAGCAGGCCCGAAAGCGCGCCAACGTAAGCCATAAATGCTTTCTGTCGATAAAGCTTCTCCGGCGCTTGTGCGACCGATTCATGCGCCATGCCGAGATAGAGGTACCACACAAACAGAATTGAAATGAATGGAACAGAAATGATGAATTCAACGCGGTATTTAATCAAGAATACGCCGAGCAAAAATGACGCGGTGAGGGCGTAAAAAAAAGCCGAGAGCAATAGCGTTTTCTCATCGTAATAAATAAAAGATTTTCGATACAGGCCGGCTCGTGTCCGATCATCTATGTAGCGGAATTCCGAATAACGTTTCACCGCCATTAGAAAGGCTCCCCCCATCCAATATGCAATCAAAATTGATGAAGGCGGGATGACATTGTCGACTATGGCGCACCAGCCGAGCACGAGGCGAATGGGGTTGTTGATGGCCTCGGACAGTACATCGAGATAGGGCCGGTCCTTTGATCGCAATGGAGGCACGTTGTAAATGATGCCCATGACGACAAAAAAAATCGCGGTACCGAAAAATAACGCATTGAGATGATGTGCGATGGCCAATCCTGCCGCCACGAGGGCGAGCCATTGCGCATAAACAAAGGGTGCCTTGACTCTGCCTGCGACTGACGGCCGATGTTTTTTCTGTGGGTGATGCAAATCGGTTTTTGCATCAAGCCATTCATTGAGCGTGTAATTGGCTGAAGCAAGCAAGCAGGCAGCAACAACAGCCAACACGATATGAGAGACCATATCAGTGGACAGCTGTTGCTTTGTCAGTGCCAATGCGATGACGAGGCCCGGCAGCATGAAAATGTTCTTGAACCAATGGCCGGGACGGGCAATAGCAACGTAGTTCTTTAGCACAGGATTGGCTTCAATATTGTTGCTTTCGATAAGATTGAGTGTGCCGATTTAGGCCCTAGAAATCGGTATCGCCGCTTTTGTAAAGCAATATCTCGGGTGGCTTGGGGCCGTTGTGCACGGCAACTTTTAAGCAGCGGAGAATTTCGGGGTCTCGCCAGTCCCATAGCCTCTCCGGACTGAAATCGACAGAGACCGGCTCATCGGCCCAGCCGCAGGGTGCATAGGCTCCGATCCCATTAATTAAAATTCCGACCAAGCCGCTGGTGATGAAGGCGGCATAATACAATTTGCGGCGAGTCAACAGCGGCCATAAGCCGCCGGTCAAAATGGTCAGTGCCACACAGGTCTCGCTGAAGTAGCGTGGCCCAAAGGTAGCGCCTCCCCACCACAGAACATTCTTTGCGAGCACAATCGATATCAATATTACCCATAGGGCGAGGTAGCGCTGCAACGGATACTGAGGCCGAATCAAAAATAATATCGTTGCGATGTATGCGGGCACAAGAAATGGGCTGTAAATGAACAGGCCGCGGCTGGGGCTCAACAAAATATCCGCAAGACCTTTTAGCAACGGATTGGTATACGCATTACGAGAAGTGAGTCCGCGCCAAGCATGCCACTTTGATTGATATATGGCGTCGTAGCCACCACTTAAATGACCGTAGGTTGTAATGTTGTAAAGCGCTAGTGGTATCGCGATGGCAACGAGCGGAGCGAAAAAAGCGACGGCGTATTTGCGATGATGAAAGAGAATAAAGCAGGACATCACGGCGACTGGAACCGCATTGAGCAAGCGGCACAGTACCGCCAGCCCAAGCAATAGGCCGGCTATAAATGCCAGGCGTTGAGTTGCTACTTTCGTAATCAGCGTCAAGGAATATACGCCGGCTACCAAGCACAAGGTACCAGGGCCGTGCTGCCACAATTCCTGACTTGAAATCGACCAGGCAGATGTGCCCAAACCGAAAAATAACGCGATAAGCCAAGCTGCCTTTTCAGGTAGATTGAGGCGCAGTGTCAGAAATACAAAAGCGGCGGACAGCGCTACCATAAATGACGCAGAAATTTTTCCGACAACGCGATAGTGGTGCCATTCGCGTAGATAATTCATCCGCTCCGCGACCCAGAAAAATGGCACTGCCAAAATTGCGGAACCCAACGGGTAGCTGGTAACGAGATGACCGTTTCGTTCTTGTATGCCGCCGAAATAAATCAGACTCGCGTCCAGCGCGACGGTATTCGTTGAAAGTAGGGTGCGAAATTCATCGAGATCGAAATTGCCTTCCTTGATGATGCTGACAGGAAGCGCTGTGGTTGAGACCGTATCGACAGAACTGCCGTGGCGGAAATTGACGTTGTAGAGGCAAAACAAAATGACGAACAGCAGGCAGGCAGCTCCGCGGGTTTGGACTGATTGTGATGTCGGTGTGCTGTTGAGCATAAACTTTCGCCTGGTCGCTATTGGAGTCGATGCTCCAATTTAAGCCGCGCAAACCGCAACGCCGAGTTTTCGAAGATCTTTGCGCCCGCCATTGGGCCGCGGTGACGCCGGTGAGTGAGTTTTGATTTGCATGACAACGGGCACACGGCTGCGGTATCGAGCCCGAAGACGAGTCTTTCCGATTTACTATCCGACCAGACCGAAGTCGTCATCCACAGGCGATCCGCCGTCCCCGAATATATTCGCGGCGAAAAGCATCCTGTTAATGCCATACGCCTGCGTCTTTCCCAATAGGGCAGGCTTGCCAGCCGTCCGCCTGGGGATTGCAGATGCCATGAATGCTCATCCCACTTTCCCGGACGATGGTCCGAATGTTTCGTACAAGGTGAGCATAATATCCGCCGGCGGTCGTTTCTTGCTTCCGTACAAGATGGAGGATGGCGGCAATCGAGCTTGACCTTGGCTGACATCTGGAGGCGAATCACCGTCAAATCATGCCTAAAAACGGTGAAAAGGTGCTGGAGGCAATGTGCGCGCCGCCGATCCAGCTTGGCGTTTCGCAAATGCAGGTCACACTCAGCATCGGTGAGACTTTCCTCGAAAATGGCAGGCATGTTGCCACGATGAGCAAGCGGCCGCACATCAACTTCTCATCTGCGTGATGAAATCCGCCCACACCGGATATTCCGAAGGCTGCCAGATCCGTGCGATGAAATCGTCCGCCTGAGCGTCGGTCCAGCCAAGCTGTTTGCGCGCGTACAGTGCGAAGAATGCGGATACGCGATAGTTTGCGATGCAGTGGATCAAAAGTTTTTGCCGATCCAGTCGCTTGATGATCCCGACGAATTTTTGGAAATCGTCTTCGGTCGGATTTTCCCACTCGACCGGTAGGTGGTAGTACTCCATTCCGAGCGAGCGAACCAGCGCTTCTTCATTTTCGAGTGAGTATTTCGGATTGAACGTGGCAAGATTCAGCACCACCTCGAATCCCTCTGCGGCGATATGTTGCAATTGCTCCGCGGTAGGTTGTCCGGCAGTGGCGATCCGCTGATCGACTGGCTTGTAGTTATAGATATTGTGGATGCTCATCTCATTTCCTTCGAAAAATCGGGACTTTTTGCATTCCCTGATGATGCGCAAAATGGTCGCGCTGGTCATCAGGCCACAGTCATTGATCTAGATCAATTCCTGCACAAATAACTTTGCTGCGAATGGACGATGTAGCGCCGGGCTGATCGACGCACAGTGTTTCGCACGCCGATAAATTCCGGAGGTGAAACATGGCGACCGTGATACGGGCTGTAAAATCGGGCGCATCCGCGCACGCGATTGACGCCAGGCCAATTCCCGAACGCTACGCGCGTGGATGGCATTGCCTGGGATTGGCCGCCGATTATAAGGATGGCAAAACGCATCGCCTGAACATTTTCGGAACGCGTCTGGTCGCATTTCAGGGTGAGGATGGAACGTTGCGGGTTCTCAACGCGTGGTGTCCACACATGGGAGCGGATTTGGCGTTGGGTCACGTCGCTGGTAATTCCGTGGTCTGCCGTTTCCATAACTGGAGCTTCGGCGGCGACGGCATCTGCAATCATATTCCTTACGCCAAGCATGTGCCGCCGAAAGCACGTGTGCGCACGTGGCACACCTGCGAAGAGAATAAATTGTTGTTTATCTGGAACGATCAGCAAGGCAATCCGCCGCCGCCGGAAGTGGCGATCCCGCGATTGGAGCAGACATCTTCGCCGGAGTGGTCGGAGTGGGCGATATCGCAATGGACGATCCACAACAATTGCCGTGAGCTCATCGACAATCTTGCTGATGTCGGCCATTTCGGGCCAGTGCACGGTTCGACCAACGTCGTTTACTTCGCGAACATCTTCGATGGGCACAAGGCGACGCAGCTCATGGTCGGCACCAACGAGCGGCTCGGCGGCGAGGTGAATTACCTGACGACCGTAACGACCTACTTCGGTCCCGCGTGCCTGATTTCGAGCATGCGCGGCGAGGCGGAAGGTATGCCGATCGAATCCATCATGCTGGTTGCGAATGTGCCGATCGACACCAACAGTTTCGAGCTGCGCTTCGGTGTGATGGTCAAGAAAGTCCCCGGCCTCAGCGATGAGCAGAACGCGGCGCTCGCGAAGAGCTACGTGGACCTAACCTGCAAAGCGTTTTCGGAGGATGTTGCTATCTGGCACAACAAGATTCGCGTCGACAATCCGCTGCTGTGCGACGGCGATGGGCCGGTGTATCAGCTGCGGCAGTGGTACGAGCAGTTCTATACGGACGCGGCTGCGGTGCCGGCGGAGTTGAAGAAGCGCCAAGTGATTGAGATCGATCGCGGCGTGTTCGCGAATAAGCCGCCGCTGCAACATGTTTTCAACAAATGAGTGCCGGCGCCGATCGCTGATTTTCCGGTGGGGCTCGATGCAAGCATTGATGATCAACTGAGGAGCAAGCCATGAGTGGCGAATTAGCAACAGAGCGTCTGGTATCCGTGGATTCCCATGTTCACTTCACAGACGAATGGGTCAAGGCGCGTCTGCGCAAAGAACTGCATCAGCTGTGGGATGATGCCAACAGGAAGGCAGAGGAATACGCAGCGAAGATGCTGCGTGGCGGCCAGCCGCAACTTTCCCTTGAAGACTTCGTCGATGCCGAAGCGGCCAAGGATCCAGGCCATTTCGAGCCGCACGGCAAGCTCAGAGCGATGGATCGCGATGGCGTCTACGCGGAAGTTATCTTCCCCGAGATCGCCGGTGGCAAGATTGCGAATCCGAGTTCGATGGGCAATAACTGGAAAGAAGTGTTCCAGGGCTACAACAACGCCATGGCCGACTTTTCATCGGTGGATCCGGTGCGCTTGATGACGGCCTATCAACTGCCGCTATATGACATTGATTTCGCGGTCAGCGAAGTCAAGCGCCTAGTTAAGGACAAAAATGCGCGCTGCTTGCAATTGACACCGTTTCCGTCCGATTTCGGCCTGCCCGATTTCCATGACAAGTGCTATGAAAGATTGTGGGCGACGATTCAGGATGCCGAATTGACGATCCTCAACCATCTGGATCTGAAAGCCTCGTTGTGGGATACCTTCCGTCGCGATCCGACGCCGCAAAAGGGCATTTTCACCGGCTTGGCCTGGGCGCCGCTCGCGGAAACCATCGCGTTTTGGATTCTGACCGGCACGCTGGAGAAATTCCCGCGGCTGAAGGTGATTTTCGTCGAACCGGGTCTCGGCTGGTTGCCTTGGTTCTTTCAGACGGTGCTCGATCCGCGCATGCACGTGCACTATCAATTTCCCGGCGTGAAGATGCCGCCGAGCGAATACTTCAAGCGCCAGTGCGGCGCTACTTTCATGTACGAGCCGGAGGGATTGAAGGCTGCTTATGATTATTTCGGTCCCGATTGCCTGTACTGGTCCACCGATTTCCCGCATCCGGCCACGTGCTGGCCGAACTCGCGTCAGCAAGTCGTCGATCAATTCGCCAAGGCGGGCATTCCGGAGGCGGATCGACGTAAAATCACGTCCGAAAACGGACTACGCGTTTTCAGTCTGAAATAAATACGATCTAACCTTTCGAAGACTGACGAGCAAAACAAACCGATGGAAACCCAAAAGTGGATCTGCATTATCTGCGGCTTTATTTACGATGAGGCCACGGGCCTGCCGGAACACGGGATAGCGCCAGGGACACGGTTTGCCGATCTGCCCGATGACTGGATCTGTCCTGAGTGCGCGTCGCCGAAGAATTCGTTCGATCTATACGTAGGTTGAAACCCGGTTGAAACGGGAGGTTCCGGAATGATGTCGCTTTTCGTACCGGGATCGCGTGTTTATGGATGAGGGACATCGATCAGCGACCGGATCCTGATGCCTCTTCCGCGCTGGCCGGATAGCGGTGCCGTGCTGGCGCGGCGCGCGGAAGCGCTTTCCGAGGTCAACCGCGTGAGGCCGGCTGACGGCTTCTTCTTCCCCTGAGCTTCGGGCGGCGGCAGGGCCGCCGCCCGTTTTCTTTCCCTTGGACGCCCCGTCACTTGCGTGTCGCGGCCGTTCATAGCGTGTATTTCTGATTGACGGCAGGGCTCTTGCTTCTATAATTCCAGGTTGCACCGCGGCGATATCGCCGCGGCGCTCACGCCCGCCCTGCAAGCACTGTGTGGCCCCGCAAACGAAAGGCCGTACTTCGCGGCAGGGTGGCTCGCCGCCGAAAAGAGGCCTTTGGTCATGAGTTTCCCTGTACAGCCCGGTCTTTACAGCCCCGAATTCGAGCACGACGCCTGCGGCTTCGGCCTGATCGCCCAAATGGACGATAAGGCCAGTCATATGCTCGTGAAACGGGCGATCGGCGCGCTGGAACGGATGACCCATCGTGGTGCAATCGCTGCCGACGGCAAGACTGGCGACGGCTGCGGCCTGCTGATGAAGAAGCCGGATCGTTTTCTGCGCGCCAAGGCCCTTGCGCTTGGCTTCAAGCTCGGCCAGAACTACTGCGCCAGCAACCTCTTCATTTCGCAGGATCCAGTGCGTGCGGCGCGCGCGCGTGAAGTGCTTGCCGAGTCCTGTGCGCAGAACGGCCTGAAGATCATCGGCTGGCGCGAGCTGCCGACCAATTCCGACGCCTGCGGCGCTGAAGCACTGCGTTCACTGCCGCGTTTCGAGCAGGTATTCATCGGTACTGTCGCGGGCACGCCGAAGCCGGCCTTCGAACTGAAGTTGTTCAAGGCACGGCGCCGCACGGAAAAGGCGCTGGAAGCGGAGGGCGACGTGGATTTCTACGTCACCTCAATGTCTTGCCGCGTCATCGTCTACAAGGGTCTGGTGATGCCGGAGTATCTGCCGGTGTTCTATCCGGACCTCGGCGATCCGCAGCTTGAAAGCTCGATCTGTGTGTTCCACCAGCGTTTTTCCACCAATACACTGCCGAAGTGGCGACTCGCGCACCCGTTCCGTTTTCTTGCGCATAACGGCGAAATCAACACCATCTCCGGCAATCGCATGTGGGCACAGGCGCGGCGCTACAAGTTCCAGTGCGAGGACCTGCCGGACATCGATGCGATCGCGCCGCTGGTTTCGATGAGCGGTTCGGATTCGCAAACGCTCGACAATATGCTGGAAGTGCTGCTGGCCGGCGGCATGGATCTGTTCGCGGCGATGCGCGCGCTGGTACCGCCCGCGTGGCAGAACGTCGAGAACGTCGATGCGGATGTGCGCGCGTTCTACGAATACAACTCGCTGCAGATGGAGCCCTGGGACGGCCCGGCCGGCATTGTGCTGACCGATGGCCGCTACGCGGTCTGCGCGACCGACCGCAACGGCTTGCGGCCGACACGCTATGTCATTTCGCGCGATCGCCATATCACGCTGGCGTCCGAAATGGGCGTCAACGAAGTCCCGGTCGAGGATGTTGTCGAGAAGGGCCGTCTGCGGCCCGGCCAGATGCTGGCTATCGATACCGAATCCGGCGACATCATTCGGCCGCCGGACATCGACGCGATGCTGGCCGCGCGGCAGCCGTACAAGCAGTGGCTGAAGCGCAACCTGCAGCGCCTGGAAACTTCGCTGCAGGACGATCCGAACGCGCTCGACAAGCTGCATCCGGAAAGCGTCTCGGTTTATCAAAAGCTATTCCAGCTGACCTTTGAAGAGCGCGACCAGATCCTGCGCGTGCTCGCTGAATCCGGCCAGGAAACGGTCGGCTCGATGGGCGATGACACACCATTCGCGGTGCTGTCCGGCAAGGTGCGCTCGTTATACGACTACTTCCGCCAGCAGTTCGCGCAGGTGACAAACCCGCCGATCGATCCGCTGCGCGAACAGATCGTGATGAGCCTGGAATGCTCGCTCGGCGCCGAGCGCGGCATGTTCGAGGAGACGCCGGAGCGCGCCGCGCGCCTACTGGTGGATTCGCCGGTGCTGTCGGAAGGCAAGTTACGCGGCTTGCTGGAGATGGCCGACAAGGGCTATCCGCACACCATCATCGATCTTAATTATGAGCCCCAGCTCAGCCTGCAGGCGGCAATCCAGCGCGTCTCCGATCAGGCCGTCGAGGCGGTACGCAGCGGTACTGTCGTGCTCATCCTGTCGGATCGCAACGTCGAGCGCGGCAAGCTGCCGATCCACGCGCTGCTCGCGGTCGGCGCCGTGCAGCATCGCCTGATCCGCGAGGGTCTGCGCTGCGACTGCAATCTCATCGTCGAAACCGCCACTGCGCGCGATCCACACCAGTTCGCATGCCTGGTCGGCTATGGCGCCTCCTGCGTATATCCGTATCTCGCCTACGCGAGTCTGTACGAGATGGTCCGCGCTGGCGAAATTCGCAACAAGGCCCCGGAGAACCTCGCGGCGAGTTACCGCAAGGGCATCAACAAGGGTCTGTACAAGATCATGTCGAAGATGGGGATCAGCACGATCGCCAGCTATCGTGGTGCGCAACTGTTCGAAATCGTCGGTCTGCACGACGAGATCGTGAACCTCTGCTTCGAAGGCACCGTGAGCCGTATCCAGGGGGCACGCTTCGACGATTTGCAGGGGGAGCAACTGCAGCTTTCGCTCGCCGCGTGGACACCACGCAAGCTGGTCGAACCGGGCGGTCTTTACAAGTACGTGCACGGCAGTGAATACCATGCCTACAACCCGGACGTGGTCAACACTCTGCATCGCGCGGTGCGTTCCGGTGAATACGCCGACTACGAAGTATTTGCGGGCCTGATCAACAACCGGCCGGTCGCGATGCTCCGCGATCTGTTCAAGCTATCCGCCAAGGCGCAGCCGATCCCGATCGACGACGTCGAACCGATCCAGGCAATCCTCAAGCGCTTCGACTCAGCGGGCATGTCGCTCGGTGCCCTGTCGCCGGAAGCGCATGAGGCGCTGGCCACCGCGATGAACCGCATGGGCGGCCGTTCCAACAGCGGCGAGGGTGGCGAAGATCCAGCGCGCTACGGCACCGAGCGCATGTCGAAGATCAAGCAGGTCGCCTCGGGCCGCTTCGGCGTCACGCCGGCTTACCTCGTCAACGCGGAAGTACTACAGATCAAGGTCGCGCAAGGTGCCAAGCCCGGCGAGGGTGGCCAGTTGCCGGGCGACAAGGTCAACGAACAGATTGCGCATCTGCGCTATGCGCGGCCTGGCGTTGCGTTGATTTCGCCGCCGCCGCACCACGATATCTATTCGATCGAAGACCTTGCGCAGCTGATTTTCGACCTCAAGCAGGTCAATCCGCAGGCGCTGGTGTCGGTCAAACTGGTGTCCGGTCCCGGCGTCGGCACGATCGCGGCCGGTGTCGCCAAGGCTTACGCCGATCTCATCACGATCTCGGGCTACGACGGCGGCACCGGCGCGTCGCCGCTGACCAGCGTCAAGTACGCCGGCACGCCGTGGGAGCTGGGCCTGTCCGAGACGCACCAAACGCTGCGACTCAACGGCCTGCGCGACAAGGTGCGTGTGCAGACCGATGGCGGTCTCAAAACCGGTCTCGATGTGATTAAGGCTGCGATCCTCGGTGCCGAATCCTTTGGCTTCGGTACTGCGCCAATGATCGCGCTCGGCTGCAAGTACTTGCGCATCTGTCACCTCAACAACTGCGCAACTGGCGTCGCCACGCAAAACGAGACGCTGCGCACGGAGCATTTCATCGGCCTGCCGGAAATGGTTACCAACTATTTCCATTTCGTCGCCGAAGAAACGCGGCGCTGGATGGCGAAGCTCGGCATCCGCACGCTCGCCGAGCTGATCGGCCGCACCGATCTGCTGGAAATGGCCGAGCCGGCGACATCGAAGCAGCGCGGCCTGGATCTATCGCCGATCCTGTCGGCGGCCGGTATGGTCAGCGATGCGCCACAATTTTGCTCGAGCCCGAATCCGCCGCACGACCGTGGCACGCTCGCCGAGCAGATGGTGCGCGATGCATTGCCGGCGATCGAAGCCAAGTCCGGCGGTACATTTGAATATACGGTGAATAACACGCACCGTTCGATCGGTGCGCGTCTGTCCGGCGAAATCGCGCGGCGCCACGGCAATCTCGGCATGGCCGACACGCCGATCACGCTCAAGCTCAAGGGCACCGCGGGCCAGAGCTTCGGCGTGTGGAACGCGGGCGGTCTCAATATCGAACTCGAAGGCGAAGCCAACGACTACGTCGGCAAGGGTATGGCTGGCGGTCGGATTGTTGTGCGGCCGCCGCGTGGTGCGCGCTACGCGACCCGCGAGACGGTCATCATCGGCAATACCTGTCTGTACGGCGCCACCGGCGGCACGCTATACGCGGCCGGCGCGGCCGGCGAGCGTTTCGGCGTGCGCAACTCCGGTGCGCTGGCAGTCGTCGAAGGCGTCGGCGATCACGGCTGCGAGTACATGACTGGCGGCACCGTCGTCGTACTCGGCCGCGTTGGCGTCAACTTCGGCGCAGGCATGACCGGCGGTTTCGCCTACGTGCTCGACGAGCGGCGCAACTTCGTCGATCGCTACAACCATGAATTGATCGACATCCATCGCATTCTGGCGGAGCACATGGAGGGCCATCGCCACTATCTGCTCGACCTGCTCGATGACTATGTCGCCGCAACCGGCAGTGAATGGGGCCGCGAGATCATCGACAGCTTCCGCGACTTCGTCGGCCGGTTCTGGTTGGTGAAGCCGAAGGCCGCCGACATTGGTTCCCTCCTCGTTACGATTCGTGCAGCGGCGTAAAAAATGGCCTCCAAAAATGTAATGCAGTTCCTGGATCTTCCACGCCAGGATCCGAAGAAGGCGCCGGTCGAAATCCGTTTGCACGACTTCCGTGAAATCTACGGCCAGTTCGGTGCTGAGCAGGCCGCCTCGCAGTCCGGCCGCTGCCTCGAATGCGGTAATCCGTACTGCGAGTGGAAGTGCCCCGTGCACAACTACATTCCGAACTGGCTGAAGCTGGTCAACGAGGGCAATCTGTTCGCCGCGGCGGAGTTGTGTCACCAGACCAACACACTGCCCGAAATCTGCGGTCGCGTCTGTCCGCAGGATCGCCTCTGTGAAGGCGCCTGCACGCTCAATGACGGCTTCGGCGCGGTCACCATCGGCAGTGTCGAAAAATACATCACCGACGAAGCGTTCAAGCAGGGCTGGCGGCCGGATATGTCGAAGGTGCAGCCGACCGGCAAGCGTGTCGCCATCATCGGCGCAGGCCCGGCCGGGCTCGGCTGCTCAGACATTCTGGTGCGCAACGGCGTGCAGGCCATCGTCTATGATCGGTATCCAGAGATCGGCGGGCTGCTGACCTTCGGTATTCCGCCATTCAAGCTCGAAAAGAACGTGGTGCGCACGCGTCGCCAGGTGCTCGAACACATGGGCGTGGAGTTCCGGCTCAACTGTGAAATCGGCCGCGATGTCGGCTTCGAGGAACTGATCGACAGCTACGACGCCGTGTTCCTCGGCATGGGCACCTACACCTCGATGAAGGGCGAGTTTCCAGGTGAGCATCTGCCCGGTGTTCACGACGCGCTGCCGTTCCTCATCTCCAACGTCAATCGCGAAATGGGATTCGAGAAGAATCCTGCCGACTTCGTCGACATGAACGGCCAGCGCGTCGTCATTCTCGGCGGTGGCGATACCGCAATGGATTGCAACCGCACCTGCGTGCGCCAACAGGCCACGCGCGTGACCTGTGTCTACCGCCGCGACGAAGCCAACATGCCCGGCTCGCGCCGCGAAGTCGCCAATGCGAAAGAAGAGGGGGTCCGTTTCCTCTTCAACCGTCAGCCGATTGAAATTGTCGGTAATGGCAAGGTCGAGGGTGTGCGTGTCGTCGAAACCCGTCTGGGGATGCCGGATGAGAAAGGCCGGCGCCGACCGGAAGTCGTGGAAGGTTCCGAGCAGGTGATTCCAGCGGATCGCGTCATCATCGCGTTCGGCTTCCGTCCGAGTCCGGCGCCTTGGCTCACGCAATTCGGCGTTCAGTTGCGCGACGATGGCCGCATCGCGACCAGCGAAAAAGCCAAGTTCCAGACCAGCAATGCAAAGGTCTTCGCGGGCGGCGACATGGTGCGCGGCTCTGATCTTGTCGTTACTGCGGTTTATGAGGGGCGACAGGCGGCGGAGGGGATTCTGGATTATCTCGGCGTGTGATCCGTCGCGTTACGCCGGGCGCTTAGTAGTCACGATATCAATTGTAGTTGGGGCAACCCGTAGAACTCGCGGTCGAGGTCATAACCTCTGCTGTAGTGAGAGCGCTGTTCGCTCAAGAGTGGCTACGATCAAAAACTTCAGATACACAAAGCTCACAAAGTGAGTATTAACAGGCCTAGCCCGGATACGTCACCAGCGGACGCTGAAATAGAAACGGCGGATTCGTTGTTCTCCAGTAAAATTTGATTGTCGAAGTCAATTTCATGGAGCGAATCCGCCGTGACGGAATGTTACCAAGCTG
>Ga0265334_10000173_pt1 | contig 38607 bp, 34 predicted proteins | sample 42023metaG_FD_192442 | JGI IMG/M metagenome (GOLD analysis project Ga0265334, IMG submission 192442) | Rhizosphere microbial communities from Carex aquatilis grown in University of Washington, Seatle, WA, United States - 4-20-23 metaG | ecosystem: Host-associated > Plants > Roots > Rhizosphere... | reverse complement strand
GCATTGGGCACATCGAGGCCATCGCAGCGCGCCAGTCCGACGGCCGCCATCTTCGAAGCGAGCTCGGCGATAACGAACTTATTGACGGCATGACACACCGCCTCACGAGAGCTGGGTGGCACGTGCTGCGACAGTTTGTTGCTGAAATTCGCAAGAGCAACATCCGTCCATGGAAGCCATCGCTGGATGGCTCCTGGATCGATGGGATGCACGCTTTTCACGTACCGCAAAATCGAAGCGGATGGCGGATGCACCTGGATCAACATTACGACAGATCGGTCAGACCGCGTGGACATCTCCAACAGCCCCGCCGCCGTGGCCGCACTGAGCATTTCGGCGTTAACAAGCGCTTTGACTGCCGAGTCAATATCTTCTCGCGCCTGTGCCGACAGTTCGAGCGGGCTCAGTAGCGCCGTGAGATCCGCACCGGCGCAGCAAAGATTTGCTTGGGCCAGCGCCACAGCGATGTCGTCCACTGGGTACTGCGGGCCGGTCAGCGTGGCTGGGAATGGGTTGTCGCCGGCTTGCCGGATTGCCTCGAGTGACGCTGGCAGACGGGCGAGGAACGCGGTACAGGTCATATTGGGTGTAGCGATGTTCAGTAGCGTCATTTTTGTGTTATCCATCAGATGTTGGTACGCGGGATACGACGCCAGGAATCACTCGGTTCTTGGCCGCTTCATTCCACTCCTTTCTGCCAGCCGTGACCTTGGCGTAGATACGGTCGAGCTCTTCGCGGGTCGGATATGCATCGTCGTCTGGCTTCTCGACTTCGACCTCGTTGCGCCAGCCGATAATGTTCTTGGCAGTGAAGATGGCGAAAGCAGGTTGAAACACGGACGCCAAGCCGCCCTTCACCAGAATCGTTTCCTGATAGTCGCGCGCTTTTTTATACGCGTAAGAAAAGGCCGCGAATCGTGGTTGGCCATTAGGGGACTTTGCCGTCGCCCAATCGTGAAGAGTTTCCCGCGTCACGCCGATCATGCACGCAAATTCCGTCAGCGTCGGGAAGTCCTTGGCGCCGATGATCGTTCCGTTTCCCTTCGGGTTGTCTGCGGTCGCCTCCGCGTAGATAAACGCAGGCTTGCTGAAATACTCGACCAGCTGGTCGGCGAATTCCTCGCGGAACACCGGCGGCCGCCACGGCGGGCGCGGCTTCGGAATAGGAACCAGCTGCTTGTGAATGCGCCGCGTCCACTTCTCAGAATGGATACGCCCTTTCACCGCCCGCCATGTTGTGCCGTATTTTTCGGCGATGTGAGCCGCCGACAGGCGTTCATCGGCCTCCCATTCCTCACGGGCAGCAAGCCATCGTTTTGCACTCAGTGCGCTTTTGGCCATGACTTCTCATCCTGCCACCGGGACTGTACGCATCGGGCATCCAGCTCCCCGTTCTTGTCGAAGAGGAGGGCAAACCCATCGCGATCGCTAGGCAAGCTGTTCTCGTCCCAACCCAGAAGTGTGTCGGGATTGGCGACCATCACAGCGGCGAACTGGACGTCGCAAATGCTCAACGCTACGCATTTATTGATCAGCTTTAACTGCAGATCGCGTGCTCGTTTGCATGCATTGCCGAATTCCGGATGCAAGGGAGCACCGAACGCATCGATTTTTTTGGCCCACACGCGAAGCATCCCTGTAGTGGTACCAATCGATTCTGCGAAATCTTGAATCATAGGGATAATCGCATTCACCAAAAATTGGTCGTCGAGGCCCGAAGCGTCAGCGACCCTTTTGATCTGGTCGATATCGCGCGTGAAGAAGCTGATCAGCAGCTCCGAATATTGTTTTTGGTAGCGCGATATCAACCATGCCCGATGCGCCTTAACCCATCCCTGATTCATAATTTTCTTCCGTACAGCCTGCCTGCTCACACCGAATCCTCTGCCGATATCGGCGGCAGATATGTAAGGGTCGGTTTCCCACAATGCACGGGCGGCTTTCCAGTCGCGTGAACTAAGCCTAGCCATCAGGCGAACTCCTCGACCAGCGAGCCGGTTCGGCCATGGCGCACGACCTCGGAGGTTCCGGTCGCCAGGGGCCGGAACCCGACGTCAACCCGTTCCTGGTGATCAAAGCAATGATGAAATATAAAACGATGCTGGCTGGTTTGATCTTCAGCCAGCTCCGCGGCTTTCTCGATCAAATTGTAGTGACGCCTCATTGCATGAGATGCCGTATTACAGATTGCCAGCAACGCATCCAACGTGGACTGAAGCCTGCCGCCGCCTCGCATGTCTTCCGCCTTCGGATTGAGGGCCTGGAATCCTGACCATGCCTCACTGAATTCCGCGGCCCGATTCATCATGTCATGGACCATCCAGAGCGCCGGGATGCCTTCAACATAGGACTTCGCCATCAGATTCCGGACGCTGTTGTTGTATGCGGCCATCTGGGATTCCATGTGCCGCAGCAGCACGGTTTGCCGATGGATGTTCTGGGCCACTTCGGCCTCATCGACAAATCCAACCAGGTAGTCTGCGGGGACCGCGTAAACGACCGCCGCTTTACACAGTAGCTTCATCGACGGCGAGCGCTCGCCGTTTTCGATCAGCGATAGTTGGGTCTTATTGCCCCCATATCCGAGCAGTTCACTCGCCTGTTCGATCGTATAGCCGCTATGGATTCGCGCCTTTCGCATACGCTCACCGATGATGAGCGCGATCTGTTTGCGGGCTCGTTTCGAGTGAGCCGGTTCCACAGCTTGCGCACTGGCGGCACCGGATTCGGCGAGAGAATCGCGGCCGGCGACTTCGGCTGGCTCCGGTGCATCGAAGTCCAATGCCGCGATGCGCTCCGATCGATCAAATAAATCAACATCCTCATCAGCCGCCGGCGAAGTCTGCTCCGCGCTGCCTTCGGACGGAGCCAAGGTCGGACCGTCGTTCCCGCGCCTCACCGAAACGAACGTGCGCATAGGAGGGCCGTTTGGCGATTGCACATCCGGCGGCGTGCTGTCCGCTATGCGTTCTGTAGGCGGCGGAACATCTCTTGTATTTCCAAGCCGGGACGCTGGTGGCACTGTGAATACCTCATCGGCCGCCAGAACCGCCCCAATGCCAGGATCAGGCGATCGATTGGCTCGGTGATTTGTGATCCAGCGCTTCAGCCCAGGCAATGCCGGTCGACGCCACGCATGTCCTGTCGGGATAGGCAAGTTGAATGCGGTCCAGACCGCGGCGGCGAAGTCGAGATTCGTCATTGCCGTTGCCGGCCCGGAGATCTGTTCAGTCATCGATTTGTGCGCTCTGGCACGGGTCATTCTTTGTCTCTCCTCGTTGGAATGGACATTTTTTGAACGGTTGCTACGCGACGGCGGGCTACGTCGTGAACGGACGCGTGCGGACCGACGACACCGATCCGTGCGCCGGGCGAACGTTGTTGCGTATTGCGCAATCGCTTTGCTCGCCGAATGGCAGCAGCAGGCCACGGATGGCAATACTTGTGTGGCCTCGGCATAGTCATGCGGTCGCTCATCCCAGCGCCTCACGCTGCCGATGCTCGGCAATGAGTTGTGGCGCGAGCTTGCGGATGACCCCATTGCGACGAAGTCCGACCACGGCCATTTCGATCTGCTGCGCGCCTATAGAGCGACGCTTCTCGAACGACATCGCATCCAGAGTAAACCAGTCGATCCGTGCACGAATTTCCCTGCAGAGCGCACCATAGTCGCTGTCGCGATCGAGTACTTGCGCAATGGTCGGGATGCCGTCGCACAAGTTCGCGAACTCGATTGGGCCTGGCGGCCATTCCAGCCGCAGTTCGATGACACGCTGCAGGCCATAGGCGACTTGATCGCGGTTGTAGTCGCGCAGGTCGTAACGCCACTGCTTCGCGGCCGGGGATAGCGCTTTGTCTTCCATGGCCGGGCCATACGACGACGACCACTTATGCGAATAAAGATGCTGCATCCGCGCGAAAAACTTGACGGTTTCTTCTTCACTCAGCATTGGACAATTCCCCCGAGGCTCTAACATCTCGCGCCGACTGCTCAGCCAGAGAGAGCTTTCGATCATTCGTAACTTTTCGAACGACGGTCCGAGCCATCAGCCACGAAACCGGCTCGGTAACATCCTCGCGAATGGCTTGCTCTAGCAGGAGCCATGTGCCCATGTCTCCGTGCCGGTTTCGAGCCATTCCGAGAATCGATCTGGCGGGCGCCTCCTTGACTCCGCGATCCATAAAAAACTTCAATCCTTCTCCAAAGATGCGATCTGGTAACGGCTTTTCGTTGACGGGCGGATCAGGATTTGGTGGTGGTGGCGCACCAGCGCCCGACGAAGTCGGAATAGCTTTTGCTTTTAATGCAGATGCAGATGCAGATGCAGGGCCGTCCCCTTGCCGCGCGGTTGGTGCTGCACCATTGTCTTCACCAATGGGCGCCTTTGGTGAAGCCTTTGGTGCCTCACTCTCACCTTCACCGAACCGCGTCGATGCTCCGCGAATCGCGCGCACATATTCGTCACGGACCATGCGGCTGGAGTACCAGATTGGGCCGACCGCTTCCGGCACCAGCACTACCGGTGCGCCATCCTTGCGTCCGGAGCGCGGCGTGTAGACGAATGCCTCGCACGTCTTGCCAGCGTCGGCGCCCTTCAACACGCCTTTGTCGATCAGACCGCGCAGCAGCGATATGGGGCAGCCGATCGCCTGCGCAATGTCCTTCAACGGCCACTTGAGCACGCCGTAGGGCTCGGCATCGTGCATGAGGCAGAGCACCTGGACCCAGACGCCACGCTCGGCGAATGAGCAGCGCTGTAAATTCGAGCTGCGCATCCAATCGCCGGGATAGAATTGGAACGCAGGGCTACGCACAGCGGATCTCGGCCTGCAGGCGCCGGCGGCCAGCGACGTGTGCGTCGCGGGTGCTCATTACGCTGCTATCGTATTGGGCGTGCGGGCGCGCACCAAATCGGCGACAAGCTCCTTGATTTTCGCGTCGTCGGCGCCGGCGATGCGGGCAGCGATGATGGCGTCAGTCTCGTGCGCCGGAATGTACGCATTACGACCGATGTGAATGCGTGGCGGGAATAGGCCCACCCGCTCAGCTTCGTATGTTGCGGTGCGGCGATAACCTGCGCGCAATCCTTCTGCTACAAAGGGTTTTAGTGCCAACATATGGAATCCACCTGTGTACGCCGCACGGTGGCGGCTTTAGGTTGACTCTAGGCATTTACTTACAGCTTTAGAAAGACAACATCAGCCCTTATGAGTTGTCCTTGACTTTTTCACCTTCGTATTTTTCTTGACTGGATCAAGTTTGTTTAGCTCTGGGAAGTCCCTATTAATTTCGCGAATTATTGTGTCCCCTTTGAACTCTCCTTTTCCGTGTTCCCATGCAACTTTGTCGGCAGCTTCCTCGCGTGACATCCCCACGCGCTGCAGCTCGCGAAGGCGGAACGCATACTCGCCGACGCGCTTTTTCGTCTTAAATTTTTTACTCTTCGCAAACGGGTGCCTGTCGGTGCAACCAAAAAATGCCTCCTCAAGAGAAACGGCTCCGTCGGAATCAAGGTATGAATTCAAGCAATCGAGGAAGCTTAAAAGCAACTCCGGCGGTGGATAGCGGCATTCATTAACATATGAACGGATATGCATAAGAACTGGCACGTCTGGGAGCTTATCTATGATTTCGCGCCCTTCACGCCCGTAGACAGCGGTCGGGTATTGATCTTTTGCAAGCAGAGATCGCCAATCATCCTCAAGCTGGTCGATTGGCTTTACTAAGCGACAGCGAAGTAGCTCCCGCCACTCACGTATTTTCAATGCCTGTTTTGTCGCTGGTTTCCTGCGAAGTTCAAGCTTTTCCTTTTGATCCCTATCTTTCATTGGCTCATTCGTCTGATCGAACGATCGTGTCTACGGGTACTGTGCAGTTAACATCCGAACCAGCCTGTGACATGGGACTCTCCTTACGTTGCAGGTCAGACGCCGGCCGGTGGCTCTAACACCGACCGGCGTCGCTATTTCCGGCGATCCGCGCCGGTGCGGTTTAAGTTGTTCGCAGTCTCCGTTGAGCCCTCATCCAGCGCGCCGCAGCGGCGTCACCTTGCGATATTTCCCGCTGGCCAGCAGCTCCAGCCGGTCGCCGAGCAGATTGAACGCCTGCATGCGCTCGGCAATTAGCTCCTGGTGCTGGTAGGTTTTGCGCAGCTTATCGTCGCCGACATGGTTCAGGCAGCGGTCGATCACGTCGGAGCGGACGCCAAGCTCGCCCATCAGCGTCGAGCCGGTGCGGCGCAGATCGTGCGCACGCCACTCGCCGCCGGACAGCGCCAGCGCGCCAAGGGCCTTGCTGCGGCCGCTCATGCGCTGCGTGCGCTGCCGGTCGCGGAACTGCTTCTGAAGGGTCTTCGTGCAAACGTGATTCGTGCCCGTGCGGTCGGGGAAGATCCACGTATCGTTCGTGGCGAAGCTCCGCAGCGTTTCGAACTGCCGGGCGGCGAGGTCGGATAGGTGCACGAGATGCTCGCGCCCGTTTTTGGCGATCTCGGCTGGAATGGTCCAGGTGCCTGCGTCCAGAACTATGTCTGCCCAGCGCGCGCAGCTGATCTCACCGACACGGCAGCAAGTCGAAAGCATGATCCAGAGGGCAGCTTCGGCCATCGGCGTGAGTTTGGCAGCCGGCAGCTTGGCGGCAAGCTCGGCGATCTCGGCTTCGGACAGATAGCGCGTGCGCTCTTCCTCGGCACCGCCGACATTCTTCTTCCGAAGCCCGAATGTCGGATCGCCTGGAACAATGTCCCGGAGAGCAGCGAAGCGGAACATCTGCCGCAGATACTGAAGCAGCAGATTGGCATAGCGTCCGACGCCACGCTCCATGACGCCGTCGAGCACACGCATGACGTCGCGGCGCTTGACCTCGTCGGCGTACATCCGGCCGATGGTGGGGATGATGTCCTTCTCGAACGCTCTCCGAATCTCTGCGCCCTTGTCCTTGCGCTTGCTGGCTTCCTTGCGGTGCCACTCCTCAAACAGTGTGTGCACTGTATGCCGGGCTGCCTGGGCAGCATCCGCGGCCTTGCGCTTTGCTTCGGTAGTATCGCGATGCTGGACCGGATCGACGCCATCAGCGACCAGCGCACGACTCGCGTCAGCTTTCTCGCGGGCACGGGCAAGTGTTACGTCAGGATATGCGCCAAGTCCTTGCTTCCGACGCCGGCCGTCGAGAGAGAAGATGAAAAGCCAGTCTTTGCCCGTCGGCCTCAGCCGAAGGTAAAGCCCTTCACCGTCGGCAAGCAGCTTCTCGCCGGACTTGGTCTTGGCATTTTTGACCTTCAACTCTGTAAGCAGATTTGCTGGCATGCATTAACCCCATGAGTGCTCCCCCGCAGGCTTTCAGGGGAACACTTGGGGGAACAGATTACACCGGCTTTCGGCGGACGGCAATGGACGATTACGAACTTACAATCAGCATTTGCCTAGGAAAATCGGTATATCTGACGATGATGGCGGACGGCGGCGGATGTCTATTTTCTTGCCTTGGGCGCAGGGGGTCGCAGGTTCGAATCCTGTCGCCCCGACCAAAATCAATAAGTTACGTGTGAAATTCGATTGAGCATATCCCATTCGTCACCTGCCTGCGGCTGATGTTAACGGCGGACATGCGTCCGTAAAGTCAATTAGTTGCTGATCGGGTTGCTGCCAGTATCCCATTCGTATCCCAAACGGGGTTTGGCAAATAGCGAAACTCGACGACGTGCTCCTTCTTGACGCTGCCTTCTTAAAGCTGAAACACGAATTGATTTCGGCCGATGTGGCTTTTTGGGCTACAACATCCCGCACTGAGCAACCTGTCTGTGGTGATATGAAAGCTCGGACACGTTGGTCGACAATAGCGCCTGCCGCTAGAGCATCTGGAACAAATCACGAAGGCCGCTGATCCGTGGTTTCGCCGGGTTCTGAATCTGGCGCGCTAGTCGTTGCAGCGCAGGGAGGATTTGACGCGGTGGCAGGCCTCTTCCTGGTCCGGGGGCAAACTTTCCATCCGGCAGAAGAAGGTGGAGGGGCACGGCACCGGCCTGTTGCGAATTACGCCGGGCGAACATCTTCTCCCTGCGGTTCTTGACCGCTTGAATTCGCCGGAGCGGGGCGATTGCCCGTTCCTCGTGCACCGTACGCCTGAGCGGATCATCGAAGCGCCGCGGAAGTCAAATACCCCCGGCAAAGCCGGGGGCTTGCAATGGTGAGCGCCTCAAAGGCGCCAGAACATTGGGAGCCGCCTAAAGGCGGCGGGGCTACACGCCCAGTTTCATCTGATCGTAACGTTCGTCCTCCTGCTCTAGATATCGGATGTACGCCCGAACCATTTCCTCGTCCAGCCCCACCGTCGATACAAATTGGCCGCGCGCCCAGAAATACTCGCCCGTGAAGTTCTTCTCTCGCCCGCCAAACTTCCGTGCCACGCAATCGCGCTCTTCCCCTTCAAATAACCCACCACATTCGACACCGAATACTTCGGCGGGATGCTGATGCATATATGAACATGATCCGCCATCAAGTGCCCTTCAACAATCTTCGACTCCCGATGCGACGCCAACTCGTGAAGAATCTCTCCCAGATGCCGTCGCATCACTCCAAACACCTTCTTCTTCCGCTTCTTGGGTATACACGCAACGTGATACTTACAATCCCATCGCGTATGACTCAAGCTCTGATACTCTTTCATCGTGATCCTCGTCTCTTGGCGGAGACTTCAGGCTCACAACGACCGTCGCACAGGTCAGACCACGGGGAGTCCCCCGTCATAGCCGGGGGCTTACCTCACTGAGTTACACCAAAAGCAGGTTGCTCCGTGTATTCTCAGCGATGAATTCGCGCGGTTGCGTGATTCGGTATCTGCCTCAACATGACGACCGCTCCTTCGGGAATCCAGCGCCCCATTGGGCCCGCCGCGACCAGCCGATGCCATTGCACCAAGGTATCGCCCAGCGGATAGGCGATACCATGGTCAAACAGATTTGTCTCTGCGCTCGTGGCTTAGTAGAGCCGGGTCGTACGGATGGGGACAGAGCTGACCATTGCGGATAAGAGGGGTGTGACCATGCGTTCAGACATCGTGCCAGGAAAGGCTTTTCCGGACTATGAGCTGCCGGATCACGTGGGCAAGCCGCGCAAGCTCAGTGAGCTGCAGGGCGAGGATCCTCTGATCCTTACGCTTTCACGCGGTCACTATTGCCCAAAGGAGCACCAGCAGCATCTCGAGCTCGCCGCCTTCTATCCCAAAATCGCGGTGGCTTACACTCAGGTTGTCACGATTGCCACCGACGATCACCATACGCTGCAGGAATTCCGCGCGTCAGTGGGCGCGCAATGGGTGTTTCTGTCCGACCCGAAGCGCATAGTTCAGAAGGATCTCCTCATCCAGGAATACACCGACCCCGAGCATGACCCGATGATCCCGCATACGCTGGTGCTCAAGCCAGGTCTTGTGATCCACAGCATCTACAACGGCTATTGGTTCTGGGGACGGCCGTCGACCGCCGATCTTTGGCGTGACCTGCGCAGCCTGACGAGCGAGATTCGCCCGGATTGGGATCTGAGTACGCCTGGACTGCGCGAGGCCTGGAATGCGGGTGACTTCTCGCGTTTCCACGGATGGAACAAGCAGCGCGGGGTGAAATAGCGACGTGCCGCCACGCCTCGTAGCCGTCAATGTTGGACTGCCGCGCGAGCATACGTGGCGCGGCCGGATTGTACGAACAGGTGTCTGGAAAGAGCCGGTGGCCGGGCGGCGGATGGTGCGGCGGCTCGATATCGACGGCGACGGACAAGCGGACCTCAAAGGTCATGGTGGCGAGCAGCGCGCGGTGCTGGTCTATCAGCTCGAGTCCTACCGCTATTGGGAGCAGGAACTTCACCGGTCGCAGTTCCCCTTTGGCCAGTTCGGGGAAAACTTCACGGTTGACGGTTTATCGGACCGCGAAGTGTGCATTGGCGATCGCTACCGCATCGGGGATGCGCTGTTGGAGGTCACCCAGCCACGCGTCACTTGCTACCGCGTCGGACTGCGGATGGACGAGCCGCGGATGGCGGCCCTGCTTGTCTCGCACGGCAGGCCGGGCTTCTACCTGCGCGTACTCGAGGAGGGTCTGGTAGGCGCAGGCGATGAGATCGTCAAGATCGCCGACGGACCGGAGCGCATGACAGTCGCCGAGATCAACGCCTTGCTCTACCTGCCAGGACATAAGCGCGAAGATCTGCAGCGCGCGCTGCGCATACCGGCGCTGAGCTTAGGGTGGCAGGAATCGTTTCGTGCGCTGCTGGATCATCCTTCGGATAATCACTCGAGCGCGGGAAATGCCGGGCTCTCGGCGGAAAATGGCCCGCCTCCCGCCTGGGAGGGTTTCCGTGCTCTGCGCGTCTCGCGCATCGATCAGGAAACTCCGACGGTATTCTCACTGGCTCTCGCATCACTCGATGGGCAGTCATTGGCGAGCCCACTGCCCGGACAGTTCGTTGTTCTGCGACTGCATCCGGACCCGGCTGCTGCACCGCTGCTGCGCAGCTACTCGCTCTCCAGCGCACCCGATGCCGATCACTACCGCATCAGCATCAAGCAGGAGGTGCATGGCGCGGCCAGCAGCTACTTGCATGAGCGTATCCGTGTCGGAGATTGTCTGGACGTGAGCGCACCCAGGGGTGCATTCACGCTGACGCCGGACGAGCGGCCGGCGGTGCTGCTCAGTGCGGGGGTCGGCATCACTCCGGTGCTGGCAATGCTGCATGCGCTCGCCACGACAAGGTCGACCCGCGAGGTTTGGTGGTTGTACGGCGCGCGCAACGGTGCGGAGCATCCCTTCGCGCAGGAGTGCGATGAGCTGCTGCGGCAGATCCCTCGAAGTTGCAGATACGTCGTTTACAGTCAGGCATCAGTCTCAGAACCTCCGGGCGGTGACTTCGATGCTCGCGGACATTTGAATCTGGATGTATTGACGCGCCTCAAGGTACCAACGCAAGCGGATTTCTACCTGTGCGGTCCAGTTGGATTCTTGCAAGACCTGACCCGAGGCCTTTTGAGCCTGGGCGTCGCACCAGACCGCATCCACTCCGAAATCTTCGGTCCCGGGGCATCGTCGACGCCCGGGATCAACGAGCAGCGGCCGCCTCCCCATGCGCCGGCAGGGCCCGTCCGAAAAGGGCCACACATCTCGTTCGCGCGTTCCGGACTCTCCGTGGAATGGGATGCACGTTTTCAGAACCTGCTCGAGCTCTGCGAGGCCTGCGATGTTCCCGTTCGTTGGTCATGCCGCACCGGGGTGTGCCATAGCTGTGAAATCGCGCTGATTGGCGGGAGTGTTACCTACGAGCCGGAGCCTCTGGATGCCCCCGCGAGCGGCAATCTGCTGATCTGCTGCTCGCGTCCTTCGGCAGATGTCGTGATCGATCTGTAGTCACGGAGGCAGAAGGATTAACCGGCATCAGTTTTGATCGTCCGAATTGGCCGTCAGGTGCACTGTGTCCAGGTTCAGCTTCTTTCGGGCCGTACGAACATCGTGTGCGGAGACGCCGGCCGCCTGATTGCCCCAACTGTTGCGCAGGTAGGTCGAGACGTCCGCGACCTCCTTATCGTCGAGCTTCCAGGCGAAGCTCGGCATGGCGAACGGCGAGGGATGCGTCGGGCTGGTTCCTATGCGCGCACCGGCGAGAATCAAATGCTCGAGTCCTAAAGGATTGGACTGTTGAAGCGCGGCATTGGGCCCGAGCGGGGGAAAAATTCCCGGCTGGCCGACGCCGTTTTCCAGGTGACAAGAGGAGCACGCATCCGAATAGATCGCGGCTCCTCGGCGCATCGCGCCTTCATCCGGTGTGCTGTTGGCAACGCTCGGGCTGGCGGATTGGCTCTTTAGTTACACGGCGATCGCGTGACGATCAGCATCACTCATGAGCGAAGTGGAGTAGGTAACAACCTCGCCCATCGGGCCGCCGGCGTCCGCGCGCGCATTACGCCCATTCTGCAAATACTCTGCAATGTCATCGACGCTCCAGGCACCGAGTCCGGTGCGAGAATTACCTGTGAGGTCCGGGGCCACCCACTGATCGAGACTCCCATTCCTTAAGGCAGAGCAGTAGAAATCGCCATCGGAGTCACTCTAGCAATAGTTGTCACGAATCATTGTGCCGGGCTTGATTCAGATCAATATCCCGACGCCACTGTTCTACAACTTGATACAGTGTCTAAAGCTGTCTCGGAGCGTGTGCCGGTGGTGCCCTCACCCGAAAAATTCAGTCTCATGGCGGTAATGCGTCGGTTCACCCTCTTTTATCTGGTGGCTGCCTGAGTACTTACAGCCGTGGCGGCGCTTGGTGTTCGTCTGGATGAACGGGGACGGTTGGGGGAGACGATTGCCCGCGAAAACGGCAAGATTCAAATCGCCGAGGGTCTGTTTTCGCAAGAGTTCGCGTCGGCGACCGCCGATACGCGCTTTCTGGCTGGGCTGCCGGCGCTGCAGGCCTATTTGGACCACGGCGGCACGGAGCGCCGCGATGACTTGGCGAATATCCTGCTGGTGTTCACCGCGGAAGAGAAGCTCTACGACAAGGTACGTCTGATCGACGCCAGCGGTCAGGAAATTATTCGAATCAATCTGAATGACGGCAAGCCGCAAATCGTGCCGGCGCGGGAGCTGCAAAACAAAGCGGCTCGATATTTTTTCGGGGATTCCATCGCGCTCAACCGCGGAGAAGTGTACGTCTCGCCGTTGGATCTGAACGTGGAGCATGATCGGCTGGAGGTCCCGTACAAGCCGACGCTGCGTTTCGGCACACCTGTATTCGACGCCCACGGTCGGAAGCAGGGCGTGGTCATCCTCAATCAACTCAGTAGCCGGTTGCTGCAACGCTTTCGGGACATTTATCGAAGCGATAATCCAAGCGACAATCCGGAAGGTTTCATGCTCGTGAACCGCGACGGTTACTGGTTGAGTGGCGCGCGTCGCGCGGACGAATGGGGTTTCATGCGCGGCCAAGCTGATCTCAGCTTCGCACATGATTTTCCGGAGGAATGGCGAACCATCGGCAGCACCGAGCACGGCACGCTGCGCAGCAAACGAGGGCTGTTTGTCTACGATACCTTCCGTCCATTACAGGAAAGCCAGCGCACATCGAGCGGCTCAGTGCAGCCACTGGTCGCCAGCCAGCGCGAGCTGATGGCGAACGAGTACCAATGGAAGATCATATCGCTGACCCCCGTTGCGGTGCTTGCGGGCGAAGGCCGCACTGGTGAGTGGTTGATACTGGCAATGGCGTACTTCCTGCTGGCCGTCGCCACGTGGATCGCGGTCCAATTCAGCATGAGCCGACGGCAGGCCCGGTCGGAGCTGCTGGAAGAAGAGGCCCGCCTGCGTGAAATTGCCGAGACCATGAGCGAAGGCCTGCTGGTGACCGATGCCAACGGCGTGATTTCTTTTTCCAACCCGCGGGCTTCCCGTCTGCTGGGCTACACAGGCGGCGAGCTACGCGGCGCAGACCTGCACGAGTTGCTGCACGTGCATAGCGACGGTACACCGTCGCCACGCGAAGAGTGCCGAGTCCTGCAAGTCATGCACAGCGGCGTGTCTGACCGCGCGATCGAGGAGACCTTCCGCAGAAAGGACGGCACGCTGGTTTCCGTTGAGACCAACGTAAGCGTTATCTCGCGCAACCAGGGCAGGGTTGGTTCCATCTCCACGTTCCGCGACGTGACCGAGGTCAAAGAATTGCAGGCGCGGCTGCGCGACCAAGCGCTGCGCGATGCCATGACCGGCCTGTTCAATCGCCGGTACTTTGAGGAGACGCTGGCGCGCGAACTGGCTCAGGCTGTGCGGTACAACCATCCCCTGAGCGTTGTTATGGCCGACATTGATCATTTCAAATCTGTTAATGACACCTATGGTCACCAGGCGGGCGATGAGGCGCTTAAAACCTTCGCCGATCTGATGAAACACAACACCCGCGGCAGCGACTTAGCTTGCCGTTATGGCGGCGAGGAATTTATGTTGCTGCTCGCCAACACGCCGAGGTCGGGCGCCCATGCGTGCGCCGAGCAACTGCGTCTCGCGCTGGCACAATCCAGCGTGCCTTGGTCAACATCAACGATCTGCATGACCGCCTCTTTCGGTGTGGCATCATTTCCCGAAGACGCAGCAACGGCCGAGCAGTTGATTGCCGCCGCCGATGCCGCGTTGTACGCAGCCAAGAGCGCCGGTCGCAACCGGGTGTGTGAGGCTGCTGCGACCTCTGAGCATGAATAGCCGCCTGCCCGTCTGATCCCGGAAATCGCCGTCGATCGCGCGCCAGAGAGCATCAGAGAAATAGCTCCAGGTGCGGAACCGATCCGCTGCTATGTCGGTAAGTGGGCGCAGGCGCCGCCGGCAGAGGCAGCACTTCGAGCGTAGTAACACTCCATTCCGCAACGGGGGAAACTGAATCCCGCTCGGAATTCGCGAGCCCCGTGCTGATCCAAATCAAGCGAGCGGATTAACCGCGTCCCCCCCGACTCCCGCCGAAGCCCCATTGATCCATGTCAACACCGTCGATGTTGAAAGCTGTTAGATTCCGTAACACAGGGCTAATTCTACTCTTCCGGCATTCGGCAGTTAGTGCATCCGCAATGCTTGGTCGCGTTATTCGCACTTGTTTCTTATGAGCACGGGCAGGAGGCCAGAACAGTGCAAAGGAAACTCGTATCGTCTGATTGTCTTCCGCTGAACTGCCGAAATGTCTTCGTGCCACCCGCGGCCTTGCTCAATTCGCCTGTGGCGGAGTCCGGTGTCGATGGCGATGCGCTTCCGAGGCGTCGATGGCGGTTAAGGATTCATCATCGCCGCGGCGGTGGAGTTCGATCCCTTCGTCGATATCCTGAGAAAACGAACGCTCCAGTGAATCAGCCGCGCCTCGTTGCTGCACAAGGGGCGATATGGATATCGATCAGTTAATCGAACATTCCGGTCCACTCGGACTTCATCGCGCCGCGACCTCCATTCGTGTGCTGCAGTTCGAGAGCGATCCGAGTGACGCTGCGCCGGTCCAGCACGAACTGCGCAAGCTCGGAATCACCGTTACAGCGCAGCGTGTCGGCGCTCGCGAAGAATTCGAGCATGCGCTCGACGAGTTCGCGCCCGACATCGTGCTGCTCGACTACAAGCTACCGGACTTCGACGGCGCCACGGCGTTGAAATTCGTACGTGAACACCATCCGGAGATTCCTGCGGTGATGGTGACGGGGGGCGCCGTTAAGGAGGAAGCGGTGATTGAGCTGCTCAAGGCGGGTGCCGCTGACTGCGTTCTCAAGGACAACCTGGCGCGGCTGGCGCCTGCAGTGCGCCGCGCTCTTTTACGGGAGCAAGGCATTCGTGCGCGCAAGGCAGCCGAAAAATTGGTTCGGAAATCCGAACTGCGCTACCGGCGCCTGTTCGAGGCAGCCCAGGATGGCATCCTGATGCTTGATGGCCAGACCGGCACCATCATCGACTCCAATCCGTTTCTGACCGACCACATCGGCTACAGCCGAGATGAGTTGCTTGGAAAAATGCTGTGGGAGATCGACTTGTTTGTGGATAAAGAGGCCTCGAAGATGGCCTTTATCGAATTGGAGCACCACGCTTATGTCCGCTACGAAAACCTGACGTTCCGACGGAACGATGGCGGTACTTTGGAAGTCGAGTTTGTCAGCAACGCGTACGACGTCGATGGTACGCGCGTCTATCAATGCAACATCCGCGACATCACCGATCGCCGCCGCGTCGAGCGGGCTCTGAACGAAAGCGAACTGCGCTTTCGCAGCATGATCGAAAATGCTTCGGACGTGATCAGCGTGATCCGCCCTGATGGCACCTTCGGCTACGTCAGCCCTGCGATTTACGAAGCTGGAGGCTACGAACCAAAAGAGCTCATCGGACACAACTTGTCCGAAGTGGTAGACCCATCCGATCTTGCAGCAGCTCAAAGCGCCCTGGCAACGATCATCGCTCGCCCGGACGAACCGCTGCGATTCGATCTGCGCCTCATCCACAAAGACGGCTCGGTCCGCTATACGGAGTCCGTGGCGCGGAACCAGCTCGGCGTGCCTGGCATTGAGGGCATGGTTCTCAGCACTCGCGACGTCACCGAGAGACGCCGCTCTGAGGAGTCACTGCAAGCCGCGCATGAACGATTGCAGTCGGCAACGGAAGGCGCCGCTGCGGGCGTATGGGACGCGGATCTGCGGACGCAGAAAATGACCTGGGATTCGCGGTTGCGGCAGCAATACGCACTGGACGTTACCGAGCCGGATCCCGACTTGTCGACGTGGCTGGACCGCGTCCACGTCGACGACCGGGCTCCGGTGCGCGAAAAGCAGCTCGCGGCCATGCGTGGTGAAGTGGAACGGTTCGATGCCGAATTTCGCGTGCCTACGCCCGGCGGTGCGGAGCGCTGGTTCCGCTCGTTCGGGAAGATCTTTCGTGATCAGGATGGCGTTGCGCTGCGTGCCACCGGCATCAACATCGACATTACCGACAAGAAGCGCCTTGGTGAAGACAAAGCGCGGGCAGAAGCTGCCGTATTGGCAAGCGCGCGCCGCTTCCGCGTCATGATCGAAAATGCCGCCGATGTCATCGCGATCACCGATGCGGGCGGGGTGATGACCTACATCAGTCCATCGCTGCAAGTGATCACGGGCTATTCACCAGAAGAGACACTCGGTCGAAGCGTGTTCGACTTCGTCGATCCCGCGAGCGTGGACGATTTCAAAGTGAACTTCACGGAGTTGGTTCAGTAACCGGATGGGATCCAACGCAACGAGCGGTGGTACCGGCGCAAGGACAGCACCTTGCGATTGTTCGATTCGGTGGCCCGCAACCTGCTGCACGATCCGGCTGTCGCCGGCATCGTTGTGAACCTGCGCGATATTACCGAGCGCACCACTGCACAGGCTGCGCGCGCGCGACTGGCCGCCATGGTCGAAGGATCCAACGACACCATCAGGGGGGCAACGCTTGAAGGCATTATCACCGACTGGAATCGGGCGGCGGAGCAGTTGTTTGGGTACTCCCGCGATGAGGCGATCGGGCAGCCGGTCGCCATGCTTCTTCCCACAGAGGATCAAGCGCAAGTGGCCGCACGGATTCAACGGCTGAGCGTGGGGGAGTCCATTGGCAGCGACGAAGGAGTTGCAGTGCGCAAGGACGGATCGCGCTTCGACTTCAGCCTTGCTCTTTCGCACATTTGCGATAGTCACGGCAGTCCGATCGGGATTACGGCAATCGTGCGGGCCGTTTCGGCTCGCAACGCGCAGGAGCTTGCCTTGCACCGCGTGAACCGCGCGCTGAAGACGCTGAGTGCCTGTAGTTCGGTGGTGGTTCATGCAACGTTGGAAGAGCAACTTGGGCAGGAAATGTGCCGCACGATCGTCGCGAGCGGTGGCTACCCCGCGGCGTGGGTGGGTATGGTGGAGTCAGACAACGAAAGGTCGGTTCGACCGGTTGCCTGGACGGGGGTGAACGAGAATTTCATTCAGGGCTTGCGCATCACCTGCGCGAACACCGAACGGGGCCGCGGGCCCACGGGACGCTGCATCCGCAGCGGAACTCCACAGATCGTGAGGGACATTGAGCTTAGTCACGACATGATTCCCTGGCGCGAAAATGCTGAAAAGTCTGGTTATAAGTCCGGTTTGTCGCTGCCCCTCTCGGGACCGAGTGGTGCGTTTGGGGTCATGGTCATTTATGCGGTGGAACCTGACGCTTTCGACGCCGACGAGCTAGCCCTCCTTCTGGAAATGTCCGCTGATCTCTCTTTTGGTATCACTTCGTTGCGCACCGCAAATTCCTACGCACGAGGGCTGCTCAGGCTGGAGCGCAGCATGGAAGGCACGGTGCAGGCACTCGCCGCCACCGTCGAAACACGGGATCCATACACGGCCGGCCACCAGCGACGCGTTGCCCTCATCGCCACGGCCATCGCAAAGGAAATGGGTCTCGCCGATGACACGGTGCGCGAACTGGAGCTGGCGGCAAGCATTCACGATATCGGCAAGATCAATGTCCCCGCGGAAATTCTGTCCAAGCCCGGCAAGCTGTCGTCTATAGAATTCGAGCTGATCAAGACCCACGCCGAAGCCGGCTTCCAGATCGTAAAAAATATCGATTTCGCTTGGCCCGTAAGCGAGATCATCCGCCAGCATCACGAGCGTCTGGACGGCAAAGGCTATCCGCGCGGTCTCAAGGCTGAGCAGATCCTGCCGGAAGCGAAGATTCTCGCTGTGGCGGATGTGGTCGAGGCTATGAGTTCCCACCGCCCGTATCGTCAGAGCAAAGGCGTGGACACTGCATTGGAAGAGATCGATAGGAATCGCGGTACACAGTTCGACACCGACGTCGTGGACGCCTGCCTGAAGCTGTTCCGCGAGCGCGGATTCAAGATTGCGGATTAACCCGCATTATTCATGAAGCCGCCGGAGAATCCCGCGCCATGACTTATCGGAAGTGATATTCGCAGGCGAGCGCATTGACGACATTTCGTCATGGGAATTCTCGAGCTGGATCGGCGCTGGCCTGCCTGCGGCGTGTGGCGCACCGGGCTTCACTCGTCCCATGGAACAACCATGGGACTCGCTCCAGCCCGGCACTCCACATGCCTCGGCGACGGCCATCGCTCGATCCGCTTCATGAATAATGCGGATTAAGACGGATTCCTCGCGCGTCAGCGGCTTTTTTCAGTTCGCGACGGACCTTGCGCAGATCAGGTCGAGTAAGCCACCCAGCACTTTTTCGATAGCGTCCTGCCGCAGCAGTCGCAGGCCACCCGCCTGCGCCGCGTCGACAATCTGCGGCACCGTACCGCGGATACGGATCAGATGTTTGACTTCGGAATTGCTGCTCAACAGCTCGTAGATGCCAGTGCGGCCGCGGTAACCGTTCTTGCATTCCTTGCAGCCTACCGCTTCATACAACAGGATCTGGCCACTGTTCCCGAATGTTGTGCGCCATTGGGCGAGCACGGTCGCTGGTTCGAGCTTCGACCCCGCACAGTATTCTGCAAGCAAGTCGGAAATCTCGTTTTCGCTGGCGGGGTGCGACCGTTTGCATTTCGGACACAGCTTGCGCGCCAGCCGTTGCGACAGGATGCCAATCAATGCGTCTGCGAAATTGAATGGGTCCATGCCGAATTCGAGCAGGCGCACCACGCTCTCAGCGGCGCTATTGGTATGCAGGGTGGAAAACACCAGATGGCCGGTCAGCGATGCCTCGATGCCGATCTTGGTCGTCTCCGGATCGCGCATTTCGCCGACCATAATCACATCCGGGTCAGCTCGGAGGAAAGCGCGCATGGCGTTCGCAAAAGTCCAATCGATGCGGCTGTTGATCTGCACCTGGCGTAGTCCGGGCTGGGTGATTTCCACCGGGTCCTCAGCGGTCCAGATCTTGATGTCGGGCCGGTTGATGTGGTGCAGTACGGAATGTAGCGTGGTGGTTTTGCCGGAACCCGTCGGTCCACACACTAGGATCAGACCATAGCTGCGCGTGACCATCCGCTTGAGTTCCTCGAGGTCGCGCTCACACAGGCCGAGCTTGTCGATGGGCAGCGGTTCGACCCCGCCAAGTATGCGCATGACGATATCCTCGAGCCCATTCGAGGTCGGCACCACCGCGACGCGCAGTTCGATCGGCAGCGGACCGAACCTGGCGAAATTGATCTTGCCATCCTGACCGTGCCGATGCTCCGCAATGTCCAGACCGGCCATGATCTTGAGGCGCGAAACCAGGGCGTTTCGATAGGACGACCGAAGCTCCAGGTAGTCCTCGAGTTCGCCGTCCTTGCGGAAGCGTATGCGAGTTGCGCTTGTGCCCGGATTGGCCTCGATGTGGATATCAGATGCACCTTGTGCATGCGCTTCGATGATGATTTTGTTGACCAGCCTGACCAGGGCGTTATCGGTCACATTCAGGTCTTCTTCCTTGTCCTTGGCGGGGTGGTAGGAGAGGGCGTCGCCCTTGGCGAGTTCCATCGTCAGTTCTTCGACCCGAACCTGCGAAAGATCACCGGGAGTCCCGTCGCCCGCTTGAGCCGACGCGGGACGCGCTGAACTCGGTTCGAACTCGGGGTGCGGTCTGTCGTAGCTTGAATACTCTTTGAGGATTCTCAGTTTGAGATCCTCAGGATTAGCCATTACCGGCGTTATGGCCAAGCCGGTGGCGAACCTCACGTCCTGCGAAAAACCCAGACTCAGGGGACTTTCGACCGCCACCACCAGGGATGTGCCTATGAGCAGCAACGGCAGTACCTGATCTTTGATCGCCAAGTGCGCGCTCAGCAGATCGAGAACGGTCGGATCAATCTTGAACTCACGCACATTAACGTAGGGAATTCCGAGCTTGTCCGACAGCACCATCTGGACCAACCGCGGCGTGACGATGCCCATATCGATGAGTATGTCGCCCAGCCTGCGCCCGCGGCGTTCCGCCTGGATGCTCAGTGCTTCCGCGAGTTGCTCGGGGGTGATCACTCCTTCTTCGATCAGAATCTCGCCCAGTCGCATCTTTCGTGGGAGTTGCCGCTGTTTTTGCAGCGCCTGCTTGAGTTCCTCCGCCGATACGATCGCGCGATCAATGAGTTGCTTGCCAAGCTGCTCCTGGCGCAGCGCCGCCTGTTTGCTGAGTGCCGCCGAAAGCGCCTCGTCGCTGACCAGTTTTTTTCCGGTCAGCACTTCGCCCAGCATCGGCCCGATCTGAACGTCCGCCACTTGTTGCGCCGGAATGAAGCAACTGGTCGTCAGACTGGGATCGTCGGCGAGCAAAAACAGGAACACGCCCGCTTCGTTTCTGATGAACCCCCGCGTCTTGCCTCTCAGCTTTTTTTGCTTGTCGCGAAAACTGACCACGAAATCTTTTTCGATCGGCACTTCGGCTTCACTCGCGCCAACCCCTAGGATCGCTGATACGTGGTGCACGAAAGCGTTCTTCGCGACGAGCTTGATGAGACGGACATTCTGCAGGTCGAGTCCTTCCGGGCCGGGCTGGCCGGGAACCTGTACGGCGACGAAATTCAACTCTGGTTCGAATCTCAACAGCTTAGCCGCCATCTTGCGACCGGTGACAAACTCGACCTGGCACTCCCGGTTCGGGGTTAAGTCGCCTGGGGCAGCATGAAAAAATGGCGGTGCCGGCCAATTGAAAGGTGCTTCCAACTCGACTTGAGCGTGCACGCGATCGCCTCGCCCGGAGCGGGCTTACGGGACATCAATTTCTAACATACCTGAACAACATATGCATTGATTCAGGTCAAGGGCACGTGACCCTCAGGCTCGGCGGCGGCGTTATAACCACTCCGCAACACGGCCATGGTGCGAACACATTCCCCAGTGGTGCTGCCGGGAGCCAACTCAACGACACCGTTAACCCTACCCGCGGTTGGTGCGGAGTCAGCCGCCGGCAGCTGAGTTCAAGGTAGCGCTAAAAAATGACAGTTTGATGTGCGTACAGAGATAGGAGACGGGGCCGGAAGCTTCGCCAAATCCCTTGAACAGCGAACACTGAAGCACACGTAATCAGATTTGTGCGATGCGGTCGGAGTCGTTGCGCCTTCACGGCGTCTTTGGTGACCGCCGAGCGGCCGCCAGTTGCTGCACCGCTTGCAGAGATCGATCAACATTGTCAGTGGGAGCAAGGCCACCTAGGCTCGCCGCTATTTTGCCATCGGAGGTAACGATGAAGGTCGTGCGTTCGGCAAAGCCGTGATCGATTTCGACGCCGCGCGTATCTTTCTTACCCGCCACCGCATCCTTTATCGTGAGATCGAAGGACTTGGCGATGTTGCCGCCTGCATCGGAGGCGACAGGAATCTTTCCCGCGCAATAATGCGGATCTGCGGAGAAGTCATTGAGTCTGGCAATGCTGTCGAGAGACACGCCGATGATGGTGGCGCCGGCAGCGATGAACTTGTCGTAGTTCACCGCGAAGGTGTGTGCCTGGAGATTGCACCCGCCGGTAAATGCCGATGGATAGAAGTAGACCACCACGGGGCCTTTCTGCAACGCTTGTTTGAGAGAGAAGGTGAAAGTCTTGCCGGCAAGCGAGGCCGGCGCCGTGAAATCGGGTGCGCTGTCGCCCTGCGTCAAAGCGGCTATCGCGGGCAGCGCAATTGCACCCGACAACACGCAACCTAATAGAAAGTACCTCATTTCATTACTCCTGAAAGTGAAAAGCCAAGAGACCTTACCGGATCGGCAATGATGGTGCGATCGCTTGTCGCCACTACCGGAAATGGCCACTGTACAAAGACAAGCTGCTTCTCCGACAGGTCCGTCCGGGCAGTGACGGCAGTTCAGAAGATATCGTCTCCCTCAACCTGAGCGATGTGGAAATATTGACGCAGCTTTATCCACTTCCCTTGGGATCAGGCAAGATGGCCTGCCAGATCATGTCGAAATCCTTCTCGCGGAGACCCTTGCTTAGCGCAATCGCGCGGGCGTCAGATGGGTTGAGCTTCTCGTGCTGGACCAATAGTGCGCAGGTGGCGCACAGCCTGCCGTAGTAGAGTGCTCTGCCTATCGGACTCAGACGATTGATCGGCCGCTTGTCGATTTGTTCCTGGATGGCGTGCTGGACCGGCTGTGCCAATTCCCAGTTCTGGGCGATCGCTTTAGAGGTTTTGTCGGCACTTTCTTCCAGCAGGGTGATGAACACTGAAGCCTGGGGTTGGATGGTGGGCGATTGCGTGTATTTGTCCACCGTAACCCGGAACAGAACGATCCACCCTATCGAGCTGAGCAATGCAGTGAGATGGGCCAGAAAATTATCGCAGCCGATCGTACGGCGAGCGTAAACCTGTGCCGCCAGAGCGGATTTAAGCGTCTGGTCCCAGATTACTTCCGAGAATTTGTCGAAGCAGCCCTTCGGTACTTTGAACACCGGCTGCAGCACCGATGACGATATCAGTGCGCGCAGGCCGTCGGTTCCCAGCTGCATGATCGCGCGGTCAAGGGTGTCATATGCATCGCTGGATGTGCGGTAGTAGGGACTGTTGGCGATCTTGAGCACGTCTCCGGTAAGAACCGGATCCTGCATGATGATTCTGACCAGTTCCTTCACTGCGCCATCGTTGCTCTTCATCGCTTTGAACAACTGCGGAATCACCATTGGCTTTCGCGGGAAATACTGACGGTCGCTGCCCGACTCGCGTAGCGAGTGGCGCACCTGCTTCAGAATCGTGGTCTCCTCGGCGTTCGTGCCCTGCGCGCTGGACGATGGTCCAAACGCCAGTTCGTAAAGTTTTTGGCTGATATCGGCCGTTGTCGCATCGGCGAAGGGGATGTCGCCGCCGGTGGACGCGACACGATCGAGCTTCGGTACATTGGATGCCGCTGCTGAGGTTTTCTGAGTATTGACGGGTTCGTCGCCGACACGCTTCTGCCGGTATTTCTGGCGCCGCCGGTCAGCCATGAATGCGAGACCCGCCACCAGAAGAAAGGCGACAAGAGCAACGACGGCTCCAGTAAGTAAGTGGATGTTCATGCGCTCAATGCGGTTGCAATGGCTAGTTTATCGGCCAAATTGTGATAGTGCCTGAGCGGATCGTTGGGTCCGACAATGGGATGCCGTCATTTCCGAAGCTGCTGACTAGTGGTCCTCCTCTCCAAACAGCCATGGCATTCGCTAGCGGATTTCACCGAACGCGCGAAGCAGTGGCGTCATCGTCAATCCCTGCACAATGACCGAAAACGCGACCACGGCGAAGGCGACCGTCACAATTTCAGCACTGTGCGGAATATCGGGCGGGAGTCCCAGAGCGAGCGCGAGCGCCAGTGCACCGCGCAGACCGCCCCAAACCATGATGTGCTGATGCTTCATATCCACGCGCTGATTCGAGCGGGAAAATAGTGTGCATAACGGATAGATCGCCACTGCACGCCCCAGCAGCACGAAAGCAATGCCGACCGTCACCGCGCCCCACATGCCGGCCAGACTCTGCTGGGCTTCACGTATGCCGATCAACAGAAAAATAAGTGAATTAGCGACAAAAGCGGCGAAATCCCAGAACGATATGACCGCTTCCTTGCTGCTCTCTGAAATTACTCCGTTCACGCCGACATTGCCGATCAGGAGACCCGCCGTCATCGAGGAAAGTATGCCGGAGCAATTGAAGTGTTCAGCGAGAAGGAACGAGCTGTAGGCCGCAACCGTGGTGAGCGTCAGTTCGACGAGACGGTCTGTTGTGCGTCCAGCCAGTAGAAGGAGGAAACCCGCAACCACAAGTCCGACGAATATACCGCCGCTGATATTCAGCGCCAGCGAACCGAGGGTTTCTGTGAATCCGATTGAGTGGCCACCGGCAATTGCCAGCGTTACCACGAATGCAATCGCTGCAGTGCTGTCGTTGAATAGACTCTCAGCTTCCACCAAGAGTCGCAGACGGCCATGAACACCCGCTTCTTTGAAGTTGGCAATCACCGAGACCGGATCGGTTGCCGCGATCAAGGTGCCGAAAACCAGGGCTCCCGACCATTGCCAGCCGATGACATAGTGCATCCCTGCTGCAGTGACAAGGGCCGATAGCATCATGCCCAGGCTTGCCAGCGTCACTATGACGGGAAGGTCTCGCTTCAGTTCCTGCCAGCCAATATACAGCGCTGCTTCAAACACGAGTGGCGGAAGAAACAGTGTAAAAATTAGCTCTTTCGTAAGGCGGATCTGTGGGACGATGGAGAATAGCGCCAACGCAACGCCAGCAATGACGAGCCCGACGGTATACGGAACCTTAAGCCTGCGCGCCACCATGGCGACGACTGCCGCCACTAATAGCAATGCAGCGAAGGTCCCGATTCTCATTTCCATTCGATTTAAAGTCCGATAAGTGCCGCAGTGATTTTATCGAAGGATCGGCTTGCTCTTCCGGGCTCAATTTTTTCGGAACAAAGCCGGATCAATCGATTCTCGGTAGACAAAAAGGCAGCTTAGCCGAGATTGATGCAGTTATCGTAGCGCCCGAATTTTCAAGCAGTGCAGGTGTTCGACAGCGTGCAGTGCCATCGGTGCTATCACGTCATCCCACAGCCGAGCAACGGTGGGACCTGATTCAAGTCAATGTCGGCGCTGCTGCAGCGAGTTATTCTTGTAATAAGACAGAGGGCCTGAACGATGAACGATCGCCATTCTGATGCTGGCAAGGATTCGCAGAAAAGCACTATTCAGCATCCCGCGCATCCGCATCATCGCCACGAGCTTCTGCCTTGGCATCGGCCCAAGAACACGGAGGACGATCCGCATGCAATCGATCGCGTGCAGGCGATCATGGGCAGTCCGAGCTACCGGCAGGCCGACAAAGATGTCGATTTCCTCGATCATGACGAAACCCGCGGTGTACGGCTGCAGCTCGATTACACCAAGGCCGAACTGCTGTTGCAGGCACATGGTGTGGAGCACACCGTGGTGGTGTTCGGTAGCACTCGGATCCCGGAGCCGGCCGCGGCCCGGCGCCAGCTTGAAATGCTGCGCGGAACACTGGCGCAAACGCCGCACGACGAGACGCTGCAACGACGCGTCACGGTCGCGGAGCGCATTGAGGCCAAGAGCCATTATTACGACATCGCGCGTGAGCTCGGCCGGCTGATCGGTCAGAACGGTGACGGTCACGGCGGCAATCGGATAATGCTGATGACCGGTGGCGGCCCCGGTGTGATGGAGGCGGCCAATCGCGGTGCTTTTGACGTCGGCGCCAAGTCGATCGGACTCAACATCACGCTGCCGCATGAACAATATCCGAACCCCTATGTCGCTCCCGAGCTGTGTCTACGTTTCCACTATTTCGCGCTGCGCAAGCTGCATTTTCTCAAGCGCGCTTGCGCGCTGGTCGCTTTTCCTGGCGGTTACGGTACTTTCGATGAACTGTTTGAAACGCTTACGCTGATCCAGACCCGCAAGATCCTTCCGGTGCCGGTGATTTTGGTTGGCGAGAGTTATTGGCGGCGCGCGCTCGACATCGATTATCTGGTGGATGAAGGCGTGATCGACGTGGAGGACCGGGAGCTGTTCTGGTACGCGGAAACTGCGCAGGACGTTTGGCAAGGCATTTTGCATTGGCACGACGTCAACGGTTCGCCGTTGTATCCCGACGATAGTGCGGCGCGGCGGTGTTCTGCACAAAGGTAAAGAAAAATGAAACTCTCCTTTCACGGCGCGGATCGCGGTGTCACCGGCTCTTGTCATTTGGTCGAATGCGGAGGCAAGCGCATCCTCGTCGACTGTGGCCTCTATCAGGGCGGCCGCGAGCTCTCTGAGGAAAACAGTGATTCTTTTGGCTTCGATGTCGGGTCGATCGACTTCCTGCTGCTCACGCACGCGCATCTGGATCACTGCGGCCGCATTCCACTGCTGGCCAAACGCGGTTTCCGCGGCGAGATCATCGCCACAGCGGCGACGTGCGAACTGGCCCGCGTGGTGATGCTGGATTCCGCTCATCTGCAAGAAGACGAAGCGCGCTCTCATGCGCGCCGGCACCAGCGGCGGCATGGCGCAGAAGATGGTCACCCTTTGTACACCGTGCTCGACGCGCTTAACAGCTTCGAATTTTTCGGCCGCAAAGCGGCTTATGGTCAGCGGTTGGAGCTGGCTCCGGGGCTGCGTGCCACTTTCTATGATGCCGGCCACATCCTCGGCTCCGCCAGTATTCGCATCGAATCGGAGGAGGGCGGTCAGCGCCGCAGCGTGGTGTTCTCAGGCGATTTAGGCAACGCAGGGCGTCCGCTGCTGCGTCCGCCGGTAGTGCCGCCGAGCAGTGATGCGGTAGTCATGGAAACGACTTATGGCGACCGGCTGCACAAGCCGCTGGGACCTTCGGTCGAAGAATTTTACCAAGTGCTGGAAGAGACATTCCGTCGCGGTGGCAACGTCGTCATCCCGACTTTCGCTCTCGAGCGCGCACAAGAAATCCTTTATACGCTGCGGAAAGGGGTCGAAAGCGGCCGTCTGCCGCGTCTGATGCAAGTTTTCCTCGATTCGCCGATGGCGATTTCGGCGACGGAGATTTTTCAGCGTCATCCGGAATGTTATGAAGCAGGCGTAGCCGCTCTATTCCGCGAAGGGCGCGATCCCTTCCAGCTACCAGGTCTGCATTTCACCCGTGACGCGGCGGAGAGTTTGGTGATCAACCGCTTTTCCGGCGGTGCCGTCATTCTCGCCGGCGCCGGCATGTGCACTGGGGGGCGCATCCGTCATCACTTGAAACACAACCTCTGGCGCAAGCAGTGTAGCGTGGTCTTTGTTGGCTATGCCGCTCGCGGCACGCTGGCGCGTTCGATCATCGACGGCGCCACCAGCGTACGCATCTTCGACGAAGACATCCGTGTGCGCGCGAGTGTCCACACCATTAATGGCTTTTCCGCTCACGCCGATCGCGACGAATTGCTAGCCTGGCATCGTCGCATTGCGCCATCGATGACGTTTCTCGTGCACGGTGACGATGAGGTGATGCAGCATTTCGCATCACTGCTGCAAAACACGCGGATCGAAAGGCCACAGCTCGGGCAGACGTTCGAACTCTGAGCCAGTGTGGCGGATGCACGGACATTGGAATGAACGATGTGCTTACGTTTCCACCCGCTGTGCCATCAATGCTCGCCTAATGTTTCGCCTCTTGTCCGATTCCGTTGGGGCACGGCGAAAACGCTATCGTGTGTCGACTTGGGTCTGCAGAGATGCCGGGGCAAGCTCGCAAACATAGGAAACTCTTGTTGTGCATTCCGTCAGCTTACCGGCCGCCGGTAGGCGAGTACGTAATTTATAGGCGCCGAAAAATGTGAGCTGACGAGTTTTACATTGAGTTTGAGCGTCACTCTGTCCGGTTGCAACACGATGGTGTAGACCCGCTCTCCGTCACCGGATTTGAAATGCATGACCAGTTGCGTCGCAGTCCACTGAGCGCTGAGATCATCCTTCCCACCGTCTTCGCGGACCCAGGGGACGGATTGCCCGTCAGCAGGCATTTCGATGGGTTTGCGAGCGTCGAACTGCACGCTTATCGTGGTGTCATTGCGTGAAATCTGAATGCGCTCATAGCGAGGGTTCGTTTGCGCAGTGAGGCGGCGCGCAAGAGAGCGGATGGCGAAGTTCATGTCCGCCGTGCCGTTATTGATTGCGGTTTCAATGTTGTCGCTTGCGGCAGCGTCTATCGTATACACGCCTTGTAGATCCTGTTGTTGCGCGTGCGCGGAAGTTGTCCACGGCGCAAGAGCGCAGATAGAGATCAAGAGGCATTTGTACAGCTGCGCCACGAAATTCCATCGTGTGCTGGTGAGTGAAATGCATTGCTGACGGTTCGTTACAATTTTCATAGACAATACAAGTTAGCCTCGCCCGCAGCATGCGAACTGGAAGCTGTTGATGCGCAGCTCCCGTGGTAAAGGAGATTGCGAGGCCCGGCACCTACCACAGGCTTCTGCTCGGATAGAGCCATGCCGTAGATGCCGGACCAATGAGTAGATGCTCGCCTTGAACGGTCATAAAGCACCGCTCAGCAATAGGCGAGTGTGATTTACGCTGCCGGGTTCCTTACCCCGGAGAATGGGTACGTTCCCGCGAAGCCGGCCTTGACCTTGCCCTGCATCCCTTTTTCGTCGATAACTCCCGAAAACTCCACTTTCATCTTCATGGGTGAGGTAATGTGATTGACCCAATAAACGTTGTTGCCGTCTAGCTTGGCGTCAGTGATTGCCGACGTCTGACCTTGACCGGATTGAGTACCTGTCAACACACCGTCCACGGTCGCAAGTGTGAGCACGGTGACCTGTGGCCCGGTGGGACCTTTGACTGTAACTTTCCAAACTCCATCTGCTACTGACATCGTGTACTTCTCCTGTTTGTGAACTTAGTAGTTAAACTCGAGATGAATACGACAACCCCTGACCGACAGATTAATCCTTTTGTGCGATGGCTACATTCAGACCACCCATTGCGTCGGCGGTACGCTTTTGATGCGCTAAGCTTGATTCCTGTTCGCGGCGACCGATCCCCGCGGCAGTATCTTCGTTGTCCGCCAACGCGAGTAACTGGTCTGGGCGCCCAATTATCTGCGACCGGCACCGTCTCACTGTTTTGGCTGATAAAGAAGATCCTGGTCCCGCTGTAAACTGCAACCGTTCTTTCGCAGCCCGTAACGCAGCCCGTAATGGCCACGAAGTTCCGACGCGGCAGGCGACAGACTTGTCCCTGACTGTGCAGATATTCGAAATAGGGATAGAGATCGTCGATAAGAGACTAATCCGCGTAGAAATAAAATTGATCAAAATTGCTCATGAAAACGCAGGTACATACGGTGTTAGTCGCCTTTACCGACGCCAAGAACCCGCGATACATCAGCTTCGACTTCATCACCGAGAGCGCCTCAGTTATTGGTGCTCAAAAAAATGATATATGAACTACTATGATTCGTAAAATATATCAGCCCCGTCTGTCAACCGTGCGAGACGCACGCGTAGTGAGAACCCGGGAAGCATTGCGTCATGCGCTCTTGAAATTGCTCGAGTTCAAACCGCTCGATCACATCACGATCCGTGACATTGCCGCGGCGGCGGAAGTTGGATACACCACGTTTTTCCGCCACCATCCGACCAAAGAAGCGCTGCTCAACGACATCGCGGCGGAGCAGATCAGGAGCCTCATCAATCTGGCGCTTCCGGCGGCGGAAGCCGGTGATACGCGGGCCGCCTCCATGGCGTTATGCACCTATGTGGACCAGCACCGCGCGCTATGGTCAACGTTATTGACGGGTGGTGCAGCTGGAACACTAAAAGAACAATTTGTTTGCCTTTCCAGGCAAGTTGCAGCTTCGCAACCGCTGCCCGATCACTGGGTCCCTGCCGAAGTTGGAGTCCGTCTCGTGATCAGCGGCACGATCGAAATTCTGTCGTGGTGGCTTGGTCAAAAAAAGCCCTTGCCGATCGAGCGGATTGCCGAAATTCATGACCGCCTCGTTGTCTCACCGACTATCAACAGCGATGAAGCCGGCGCCTGGCGGGTCGCTCGCGCCAAAGCCAAGGGGCGACCTCGTTCTGCGCGTAGCGCGCGAAAAAAGCCGCTCACCAAACCACGCCGTAAAACGACCAAATGATGTTTGTTCTCGTCCGTTCTGCCGCGATAACGCTTGGCCAGTAGGCTGAACGCTGTTGAAAGATGGCACAGATAAGATGTTTGCGGCAGGGCGGCCAATGATCTAACGCCCGCACTACCCATCGGAGTGATACTGACACTTGTGGGGTTCCTGCTGACTGTCAAGTCAAACGCGACCACGCTCAGCTGTAAAGTTTCGATGCGACAGACGTTTTCGACAATGTGAAGTAGTAGTTCAATGTCGCTGCGTTTGCCGTCCACAGTAATCAGATGTACAGCAGATTTGAAGTCGAGGTCAGTACGGTTGCGGGCCGCTCTGCCGCCGCATTGGCGCACGCCAACTCTCGGAATTCCCCGGCCTCCAGCAGCACTGTGGCCTCGATGCTTTGGCCAACTGCATCGACCGCTGCCATTCGCGCCCCCGCAACCCTATGGCTTCTGCCGTGGCCAAGTGGATCACTCAATACTATTTCTCTTGATTTCTATGAAACACTGTGTACCATAGTTGATGCGCGTTTCCTGAACTGCACGACGCTGCACACCAAAATATTACGAAGGAGGACAGAGCCTATGAGCGCTAGAGATCAGAGTAATGGACGTGCGGCCCGAACCGGTTTCCTCTCTGGGAAGAGGACACGGGTCGTGTCGGTATTCCAGAGAAATCCGTAGCAAGCGGAGACAGGGATTGGCGCCTTGGTGAGTTGTTCAAATCGCGACGGGCTGTCGCAGCTATCCAGTGATTCGAGGCCGACTCGCCCTGAATCCAACGATGTGGAGTTCTCGTCATGCTTTTAGACATTTTGCGCTTGGCTGTTGCGTTCGGCGGCGTCGCCCTAATCGTGGCCTTCTGGTATTGGCTCATGGATTCCATTGGTACTTTTTGATCGTGGCTTCCCGTGGCGCCGAAGCCTTCACTATTGATTGCTGCTTCGTGCAGACCCGGTAATGGCTGATTCCGGCGCCGGCCACGCCCTCCGGATCGAGCGCAGTTGCGCTTTGGTGGCGTCTGCATTTTCGGAAAGACGCCGTCAGGGCGTCCGCCTCATATCGGGCGAGCGTCGAAGCTTTGGTATGAATCCAAGTCGAACCGTCGTGAACATTCCGTACCCTGCTGTGGCGCCGGATTGGACACTGAGAACCTTGACGTGCGGTGTCGCGCTGCAGTGCTCGCCATCGAAGGACCGCATCGCAGGCTACCCACTGCAGGAGCTGTCTCCTCGGGAACTCAGGGCGCTCACGGTGGTGGAAGGCGAAGTTGCGCTCGGGTGGGTTGGCTCGCGCTGGCCCGGTCTCCTCTCCGAGTTTCGCCGCCTTCTGCCAAAGCTTGAGATGACCAGCGAAGAGCTCGACGCTCCCGCCATGCTCGACCGCGCGCAGGCACTCGCTCGATCCGGTGATGAGCTGCACTATCATCCACTGCTCGGGCAACTGCCGCACGGCGCTTCGGCACAGGGCGGACTGTTGGCGGCCGTCCGCAGGATGTATGGCCAAATGCCGTGGTCCTCCAAACGCACACTGTCCCTGAGTCCCCACACCATCCCTGCCGGCGGCCAGGGCGGTGTCCAAAACCCAAATCTGCCTCCGCCGAGCCGGCCCGAGGACGAAGACATTCAGATTCGCGCCGATCAACGTGCCGGCATCCCGTATCCAGAATGGAACGCCTGGACGGAAAGTTTTCTCAGGGATCACGTGGCGGTCCTCGAGCGCAAGCATCCGTCGCGTTCGCGGCCATCCCAGCCTGCTTCCGCGGACTTGCGTCGATGGTTCGAGGAACACACACATCGCGCGATGAGGAATCGTTTGGAGGACGGGTCCGATCTGGACATTGACCGCTACATCGATCACTACGTCGACACTGTCACAGGTAAAGCGACCGAAGCGCGAGTATTTAGGGATCTGCAACCCGCCGCCCGCGACGTGACCACCGCGCTGTTACTCGACGGCAGTGCCTCGCTGGGAGCCAGTCAGGGCCGGCTCTTCCAGTTGGAACTCGCCTGCGCCGACGCGCTATCCCGCGCCATGGCGCGAGCGCGGGAACGTCACGGTCTGTTCGTGTTCAGCGGCAACACCCGGCATCGGGTGGAAGTGAGTTGCCTGAAGGATTTCGAGGATTCTTATTTCGTTGTCCCTAGTGATCTGGGGCTCGCCGCAGGCGGTTACACGAGGCTCGGCGCTCCGCTGCGACACCTGACCGGCCGGCTGCTAGAACAGCCATCAGAACGGCGGCTGCTCATCGTGATCGGAGATGGTCTGATGTCCGACGAGGGCTACGAGGGCAAGTACGCATGGGCCGACGTGGCCCATGCGCTCGATGAAGCCGATGAAGCTGGAGTTTCCATTTACTACATTGGTGTCGGCCCAGCCCGAGTGGACCCGCTTCCAGATGTATTTGGACCCAGGCGCTCGAAGCGAATCAGACGGGTGGAGGAGCTTCCGCGTGTCCTGGCACATGTGCATCGCGAGCTGGTCGCCGCGTGATCCATCCATATCCAGCCCATATCCGGGAGGCTAGGTGAATACAGATTTCTACCATGTCAGTGGCAATGAGGAGCGGTTGTTCAAGCGAGCGTTTGAGCAGCGTCTGCCCGTTATGCTCACCGGGCCGACAGGCTGCGGTAAGACGCGCTTTGTCGAGCACATGGGCGGACAGCTGGGACGTCCCGTCGCAACCATCAGCTGCCATGACGATCTGACAAGTTCTGATCTGGTGGGGCGGTTCATGGTGTCCGGCGGCGACGTCGTGTGGAATGACGGGCCGCTCACCCGAGCGATCAAAGACGGCGCCATCTGCTACCTGGACGAGGTGGTGGAGGCTCGTCACGACTCCCTGGCCATCCTGCATTCGCTCACTGACCATCGACGCGCCCTCTATCTCGACCGCGCCGGCGAGGTGGTCAAGGCACCGGACTCGTTCATGCTCGTGTGCTCCTATAACCCGGCCTATCGCAGCTCGCTGAAGGAGCTTAAACCGTCCTTCCGTCAGCGCTTCGTCACCGTGGCGATGAATTATCTGCCGCCTGATCGCGAGGCCAAAGTACTGATCGCCGAAGCGGGCATCGATGCATCGGTTGCCGCACGACTCGTCAAGCTCGCGTCCAGCATCCGCAATGCCGACGACGTTTTTCATTTCGAACCGCCTTCCACGCGCGTTCTGGTCACAGCAGCGCAGCTCATTGCCGCCGGGGCAGGCGAAATGGAGGCCGCCGAGGTCTGTATCCTCGCGCCGCTGAGCAGTGATGGCGCGATCACCGAAGGCTTGCACGAGCTGGCGGCTGCCAGCCTGCTCGCGGCTTAGAGACTACACCATCAATCATCCAAGCTCTGAGAGGAACCACATATGAACGAACCCCCCATCAGCGAACAGGACCGTCGGCGTCGACGGGCACTCTACGTCCTCCAGATCGTCTGTTACGGCTATCTGCTGGGGATGTTTTTACTCCAAATGTATATGAAGTCAGTCCGGCACTGGTAGGAGGAATCATGTATGTCTACGAATACTCTGCCGGGGCGCACCGCCGCCTACGACGATCATCAGGAACGGAGCCGCCAGGCCCAATGGCAGGCGGACAAATGGCTGATGTCCGGCTCATTCTTTATGGGCACCGCGATCCTCGGTCTGATTGGCCTGCCGCTGTTTGCGCGCGGACTGATGCTGCAAATCAAGGCTCAGAAGAGCGGGCTGTCCGTGCGTCCAATCATCGTTACACTGATTGGCTACCTGGTCATCATCGACGCAGCGCTGAACAGCTTCGGCTGGGCGCTCGACATGATCGCCAATCACACCTTGCTAGCCCGCGTATTTCTCATGGCCTGGGGCAACTTGTTCGATGCCGGCTATTTCTGGCACTACAACGAACTCTGGATCGGCGGTGCCACGGCGCCGGGCGAAAAGGCGTGGGAGATCGCACTACTTCCGGTTGTGTTCTGCATGCGCATGGCAGCGGGGATCGGGTTTCTGCAAATGAAACGCTGGGGCCATCAGTGGCTGGTCGTCACCTGCTGGTTCGGAATCGTGATCTGGGTTGGTTATGTGGCCAACATGACGATCTTTGCCGATGTCCGTTATACGGGCGTTGTGTTCCCGGTGATCGGCTGGTGGTTGTACGACCTCTTCTACATCACGCCGTTCCTCGCGATCCCGTATCTGCATAGCGTAAATCGGGAAATCTTCACCGACTGAACTGAGAAATTGACCGTCCACCGACAGTCAAAGGAGAAACCAGATGAGCAAGTCTTCAACCGAAACTCTACCTTTGGGCACAACGCCGGCTTATGCGGGGATGCACAAGTGGCTGCAGCGCGGGCTGTTTGTATGCCTGACCGCGTTGGTCCTCGAAGGGGCATTCACTTTCCCGCTTTTGGCAGTGTGGTACGGCTGGCCGACATTGTCCCTGCAGGAAATTTGCACCGAATTGGAAAGGACCCGATTTTCGGACGATACGCGCACATGTATTTACCCCTATCCGCTGTTTGGTCCAGCCGAAGGGGCGGGACAAAAGACCGCACAGGACGTATGGGGTGTTCAACCCAAACCGCTGTACAAGAAGGTCGAATATCGCGAGTTCGTAAGGCGCAAACAGGAACGGCTCGCCCGCCAAGCCGCGGCTCAGGCCCTGCCCAAGGCCGACCTCAAACCGGAAACGGAACAAACCGTAGACCACCCATGAGCGAGCCACTGCCCAGCTCGCTCGCTAGAGATTAACGACGTATGCCTCACTCCGTATTGGTCACCGGCGCTCTTGGAAATGTGGGAAGCCGCATTGTCAGACACCTGCTGGCGGCAGGACACCGCGTGGTGGCGGTTGATCTGAAAACCCCCAAGACGGAAGCTCTGGCCGCCGGCTTCGGCAGCGCGGTGAAAGTAGTTTGGGGCAATATTTGCGATCCCGGTCTGTGGGCGCGCGAGCTGTCCGGTATCGATACGGTTATCCACATGGCTGCAATTCTTCCGCCGGCCAGCGATCGGAATCCACAGATCACGATCGCCGTCAATCAAACGGCGACCATCGAGTTGCTGAAACAAATGGAAGTGTCGCCAACCGCCAAGCGACTGATCTTTGCGTCGAGCATGGTCGTGGCCGGGCATGAGCAGTACCGGCGAACACCGCCACTCACGGTGGACGAAGAGCCGCAACCCACCGACCTCTATGGAAAGACGAAGGCTGAGTGCGAGCGGCATATCCGGGCCAGCTCGCTGCGCTGGAGCATTTTGCGTATTGCGGTCTGCCCTCCAACTGACCTTTCCCTCAATGATGCGGCAAGTTTCGAGGTCATATTCGACACCAGCGCAAGCGGCCGCATCGAGGTGGTCCACAATGACGATGCCGCATTGGCGTTCGCCAATGCTGTGAGTTGCGATGAGGCGATTGGAAAGATCCTTTTCATCGGCGGTGGTGAAGGCTGCCGCAGCAACGTGCTCCAGTTCTACAACCGTGTGTTTTCCAGCATGGGCTTGCGGCCGATCAAGGCCGAAGTACTTCGCCCGGGACCACCGTATTTTTTCGGAGACTGGGTGGATACGACTGAAAGCCAGAGGCTGCTGGCCTTCCAGCGGCACAACATCGACGACATCGTGTCTGACCTTGAGGCCAAGGTTGGCTACAGACGCTGGCTTCTGAAAATGGTTGCGCCACTCGTGAATCTGATTATTGAGCGGCGTTCACCGCATCGCGCACGCTTAGTGGAATGATTGAACATGAATACGGTTGCTCTTAAACCTTTGCCGGGACGTGGCTCCTTCGCAGCCATACGGGGTTTAAGCCAACACGGATTTCTGGCCTATGTCGGCCAGCTGTGGCAGGCCTATGGTGATTCGTTCCAACTGCAATTAGGTTCCCGGACGTTGATTTTTGCCATACACCCAGAAGCCGTTCGCCACATCAACGTTACCAATCGCCAAAACTACGACAAACTCAGCACGCACGACGTCTTACGCCGTTATCTCGTCGGCGACGGGCTCGTCGCCAGCACGGGCGAATTATGGCGGCGTCAACGCAAGCTCATGACGCCGTTTTTCAAGCCGCGCGGCGTGCAAACCTACGCCGCAATCATGCTCCGTGATGGGGTGCAGTTGATCGAGCGCTGGGAAGGGATTGCCCGCAGCGGGGAAGCCGTGCAAGTCGACGAGGAAATGATGCGTGTCACCGCATCCATCATTCTCAAAGCGATGTTCAGCACTGAAACCAACGAAGCTATTGTGGACATGAAAGAGGCCGTGGAGACCATGCTGGCCTTCGCGCAAGCCCACCTGGCAGGCATTCGTCCCCCGGTGTGGGTGCCCACCCCCATGAACCGCAAGTACCGAACGGCCCGCGACAAAGTACATGCCTACGTCAACGGACTCATTGCCCAGCGCCGCGCCTTATCCGAAACCCAATGGCCTGATGACTTCCTCACGCGCCTCATGCAAGCGCGGGATGAAGAAACAGGCGAGAACATGGCGGCGAGTTTGTTGCGAGACGAATGCATCACGATGTTCGTTGCCGGGCATGAGACCACGGCGCGTGCGATGACCGCTGCGTGGTATGCCTTGGCCAGCAACCCCGCAGTCGAAGCACGATTGCATGAGGAATTGGATGCGGTACTCGGTGACCGCGACCCGACAGTGGAAGATTTGAAACGCTTACCCTACACCTTGCAAGTGATCAAGGAAGCGATGCGTCTGTACCCGCCAGCGCCGTTTTACATCCGCGAAGCGGTGGCCGCCGATACCTATGATGGATATGCCGTCCCCGCCGGGAGCGGAGTGATGATGTCGCCATACTACACACATCGCCATTCCGATTTCTGGGAGAATCCCCTGCAATTCGATCCGGATCGTTGGACACCCGAACGCGAAGCGGCACAACACCCGTACGCGTATCATCCCTTCGCCACTGGGCAGCGCATGTGCATCGGGTACAGTTTTTCTCTGCTCGAATCGCAGCTCTTGCTGGCGCTCATAGCGCGGCGCTTTGCGCCCCGGCTTATGCCGGGATATACCCCGCAGTGGGTAATGAACAGTACGCTCGGTACCACCAACGGTTTTCCCATGCGCATTGAAGCGCGCTGACTGGTGCAGGGTGAAACAGGGGTCTATGTCCGCAACAATGCAAACTCATTTATCAACCCTCACGGATCCCCGCGCGGTTCGATCGCGGCAAGCTCTACGCCGCGCGCTGCTGCGATTACTTGAAGCCAAACCGCTAGATCAGATCACGATACGCGACATCGCCAAGAAAGCGGGCGTGGGCTACACAACGTTCTTCCGCCATCATCCGAGCAAGGAAGCACTGCTCGATGACGTTGCAGCAGAACAAATCAGTTGTCTGTTCAACTTGTCGCTGCCAGTGTTGGCGGCGCACGATCTGCGCACAGCCTCGGTGGCACTTTTCACGTACGTCGACAAACATCGCCCGCTGTGGTCTACGTTGCTGACCGGCGGCGCGGCTGGGACGATACGAGACGAGTTTCTTCGCCAGGCTCGGGAGGTTGCGGCATTGGAAACGGGGCGAGCTGGTTGGTTGCCCGCAGAAGTTGGCGTCATCCTTATTGTCAGCGGCACCATCGAATTGCTCGCTTGGTGGCTGCGACAATCCGATCCGCTGTCGATCAAGCGAATTGCTGAAATCCACGATCGCATCGTCGTATCGCCAGCGATCGCCGCGGGCAGCGCCGGACGGCGCTGAAAAACCAAATGAAAATTCCTCTGTGCCGTCGGAAACTGCTCGACGTCCTGATCGAGCGTCAGTTCACTGTAAATCCTAGATTGTCGACATAGAACGAGGTGCTGTTGTCAGTTCCCCATTGGAAGTAGGATTTATAGAATCCCGTGCGACGGTAGTTTATCGTCTCGCTGGAAACGCTAGTGCTGCCGCTGATTCCGGGCCCGGCAATGGTGAAAGTACCAACGCTGCTCTGCTGGTTATAGCCAACGATGTAGGTTCCTGCCGGGATCCCAGTGCCCGTGATGAAGCCGCCCGCATCAAGCGCCACACCCGAGCTGATCGACGCAACGGTCAGCGTCGTCCCTGAAATTGAACCGACGAACGTTCCATTGCCAATGTGAAGATCGGAAAGGGGAATCTTGAATCTCACCCACTGACCGATGACCGGTGTGCCGTACGACCACACGTTCGCGCTCTGAAACGGAAACACGTCGCCAGGCGGCAGGCGGGTGGCAATAGCAACGTTCAACGGATTCGTAAGGTAGTGATTATCCGTAACCTTGATATCCATCGTGTAGTACTTGAACGCGCCCAATTCGAGATCGTTGCCATAGCCATTTGAACCTTGTGCAATCGGCGGCGACGAGATCGGCTGGAAACCTCCGCCGGAGGCATAGTGGACCAGCATATCGTACGGCCCGTTTGCAGGAGCCCCGCTCGTATCCGTGTAGCTGGTCGTCACACCGCTATAGTTCAGATCGTGTCCGTAGCTGTCCGATTGACCATAGAACAGATAGGCACTGGCTTGCGCCACCGGCCCTTCATGGCCCTGCGTGTCAACCGCCGAGACGGTATAGGCGTAGGTCGTGGTCGGCCCGCTCAAATCAACGATGTTGCTGTTG
>Ga0265334_10000171_pt1 | contig 39021 bp, 45 predicted proteins | sample 42023metaG_FD_192442 | JGI IMG/M metagenome (GOLD analysis project Ga0265334, IMG submission 192442) | Rhizosphere microbial communities from Carex aquatilis grown in University of Washington, Seatle, WA, United States - 4-20-23 metaG | ecosystem: Host-associated > Plants > Roots > Rhizosphere... | reverse complement strand
ACGTCAGGCCTGATGGGCTGATCGAGCCGATTTTCGGACCGGCGGGAACATGCTGGCTGGCCGACCAGTCGCATCTGCATTGTGGGTTAATTCCGGAAAAGCCTCGCCTGCTGCTGTGGGCGCGCTGGGCAGAAAAAATACCTCAAGCGTTCTTCGACGAGAAATTGCCGGTGATACCGTGAGCGACGCCCCCGCCGTCAATATTCGCCGCCCCGATAAAACATGGGACGGCAAGCCATTGGGTCACGTTGAAAAGCTCGAAGGCGACAATCCCCGCCGCAAGGCGCTGGTGACGCATCTGAAGCGCATGAAGACGCTGGCAATGGCGCAGGACGTGGGGCGGGCGATCGGCCAGCAGGCGACAAAGCGAAAAATCGCCGTGGTGAACGCAAACTCCATCCGCTCGCGCCAGAGGCACAGCGAGACGAAGAGGGCGAAGTGACAAAACGTATCGTGCCGCTGGCAGATAGATTTAAAAAATTTGTCGATAAATCCGCCGGGCCAGATGAATGTTGGCCATGGATGGGGAGTCGAGACAGACATGGATATGGCGGAATACGACGCTCCGCAGGATGTGGGCGCATAGCGCCTCCTCTTAAGGCGTATCGGGTGGCGTGGGAACTTGCGGTGGGTCCTATTCCTGCGGGAATGAGCGTCTGTCACCGTTGCGATAATCCGCCATGCTGTAATCCGGCTCATCTCTTTCTGGCCACGCACGCCGAGAATATGGCGGACAAGGTAAGAAAGCGTCGCCATCATCACGGCGACACCCACGCTTTTGCGAAATTAAATTCAGATTTGATAGTGCAAATCCGCAATAGCACAGGTTCCCAGCGAAAGGTTGGTGAGCAATTTGGAGTTTCTCAAACACTTATTGGTCTTATTAAGCGGCGCAAGATTTGGAAACACGTTCCATGAGCAAGAAAGATTTCCGAGACTCCGCATTTTCCGTGGTGCACGATTTAATGCGCGCGGACCCCGACGTGGTCGTGCTCAGCAATGACATGGGAGCAATGGGCCTCGACGAGATCCGCAAGGAATTTCCCCAGCGCGCGATCAACGTCGGCATTGCCGAGCAGAACATGCTCAGCTTGGCGGGCGGCCTGGCGGCGAGCGGAAAGCGCGTGTTCGTTTACGGAATAATCGCGCACCTGATGCGCGCCTGGGAGCAGATCAAGGTCGACATCTGCATGCCCAACCTGCCGGTGACGATTCTGGGTGTGGGCGCCGGCCTGTCCTACGGCCCCGACGGCCCGACGCACCATGGCACCGAGGACGTCGCCCTGATGCGCGTGCTGTCGAACATGACGATCTATAACCCCGCCGACTGGGTGTGCACCGAGGCGTGCGTGCGGATGGCCTACGAGGCGAGGACCCCGCACTACATCCGGCTCGACAAGGAGCAGTTGGGGGCGATTTACCGGCCAGAGCAACCGTTTGATGGCGGATATTGTGTGTTCGGCACTAGCGCTGCGGCGATCGTCACGACAGGCATCGAGACGCAGCGCGCCCTACGGAGACCGTCCGGCATGGTGGTCGACGTATACCGCCTCAAGCCGATCGCGCCGCAGCTCCGGGAATTCCTCCGCACCACCGATATTCTGGAAGTGTGGGACGAGCACCACCCGATGGGCGGGCTCGCCAGCATTATTGCCGAGGTCACGGCCGATTTCGCGCTCAAGGGCCTGCCGGACAAATTCCTGCTGGGAGCGACGGTGCGCGAGCCTATTCCGGACAAGCCGCTGGCGTGGTTCGACGACGGCTACGGCATACCTTTCGGCGGGTGACGGAGCATGCAGAAAATCGTTGAGCGTGAACCAACGCGTGGCGTCTGCGTCGTCAATGAGGGCGCTCTTTGTCCCAACACCTGTGCCCGCGAAGGCCAATGCTTCTGGACACCATCACATATTGGAATCGTCGGCCCAGAAACGCGCCTGACTCTCGACGGCAGGATTTACCACTGGTGGAAAGACGGCGGTATCTGGCTGACTTTCCTGACGTGGTTTCTCCTTTTTGAATCGATCTTTGTGGCCGCTCTCATAATCCGTCTGGTGTGGTGATGGACCTCCAACTGACCGGCAAGCATGCGTTGGTGACGGGCGGCAGCCACGGCATCGGCTTTGCGATCGCCCGGGCGCTGGCCCAACAGGGCTGCGCCGTGACGATCATGGCGCGGAACTTGGAACGGCTGGAGGCGGCGCGGCAGGAATTGATTATTTATGGCACGGAAATTCGCGCATGGGAGGGCGACGCAAAATATGGCGGATGGTCATCTATTGAGGTCGATATCCTCATTAACAACGTCGGCGGCGGCGGTCGCTGGGGAAGCGAGATCGCCGAAGAGACTGGCTCCGAAGTATGGGATGAGGTCTCGCGGAAGAATTACGGCATCGCGGCTGAATTGACGATGGCGGCAATCCCACGCATGCGGAAAAAGAAATGGGGCCGCGTCGTCACAATCACCAGCATCCTTGGAGGCAAGGAGGGCAACGGGCGCCCATGGTTCGTGGTGGCAAAGGCCGCGCAGACCGCCCTGATGAAGTCCCTTGCCAGCCAGTCCTACCTCGCCCGCGACGGCATCACCTTTAACAGCGTGGCGCCTGGCCTGATCGACGTCGGCAAGCCGGGGCTGGGCAACGAAGAATTGCCGCTTGGGCGGATGGGCAGGCCCGAAGAGGTGGCGAACGTGGTCGCGTTCCTGTGCAGCCCACTCGCGAGCCTCGTAAATGGGGCGAATATTGTCGTCGATGGCGGCCAAAGCCGTGCGATTTAACCGGAGAAAATGATGCGAGATCTGCCCCCCAACGTAGCCCAAGCCATTGCCGGCAATCAGAAGAAACTGATGCCACTGACCTCGCAGCAGATCATCGACCAGTTGAGCGCGCTCGGCGTAAAGGCGGCAACGGAGGGCTTCCCAGAGGTTGCTCGAGCTGCCCTGCTGCGAGCTCTGGCCGAGGAGCGCCGCCCCGACATCGTGGCCAATGCCGCCAATGCCTGCAGGCTGTGCTGGCGCTTCGATGAGGCCCACGCCCTGATGGAGGAGGCCCTGGCGTCGGCGCCGTCTGATGGACGCTATTGGGCCACCAAGGGTCTATTGCTGCTCGAGCAGAGCAAGTTCCAGGAAGCCGCCCTAGCGTTCGATGAGGCATTTTCGCGAGGCTCATCGAACCTGCATTTCACGAAGGTCGGGAGGGCGTTCGCCTATCTCGGCGCCGGCCGCTGGAAAGAGGGCTTTGAAGCATATGAGACGCGGTTCGACATCAACCCGCCGATCCCGCACGAGATGCCGCGGTGGAAGGGCGAATCGCTGGCCCGCTCGACGCTGCTGGTCGAGGCCGAGCAGGGGTTGGGCGATTCGATCATGTTCTCCCGGTTTCTCGATCGCATCGAAGGCAACTACGTTTTCAGCGTTCAGGCGCAGTTGCTGGGCCTTTTCCCGCAGGCTAGGCGGTTGGGTGAAGAGGTGCGGGCGGATTACTGGATCCCGCTGATGAGCCTACCCACGATCTTGGGGGCCGATCTCAGTTATCGCCCGATTCAACCGCGGCGCTATTTGCCGGTCGAGACCGACCTGAACACGAGCATGAACGTCGGAGTGTTCTGGAAGGCCAAGGCGGCTGGCAGCGGCGGCCCGCAGGAAGCCAAGCACGGCGAGCAGAAATCATGCCCGCTGCCGATGCTGCTCGACCTCGCAACAATTCCGGGCGTGCGCCTGCATAGCCTTCAATTCGGGGAGACCGCCCAATCGGCCTGGGGCATCATCAACGAGCTGCCGATCTACGATTTCGCCGACCTCGCGTCCTACATGAGCCAGATGGACATGATCGTCGGGGTCGACACGGCGCCGATCCACTTGGCGGGCATGATGAACCGGCCTACGCTGCTGCTGTTGTCGGCCAGCGGTTCCTGGCAATGGGGTTCCGCCGAGCGCTCACCGTGGTATTCTACCCTTCGCATCCTGCGCCAGCGCAAACATGGTGAATGGGAGCCGGTGATCGCGGAGGCCAAGGCGATCATTGCGGGCTTGATGGAAGAAAATGCAACGAATTCAGGAGGTTAGATGGCTCGTGCAATCCAGACCGTGATCGATGCAGGCGGCCACGTCTCCATCGTTCTCCACGAGACGCCCCAGGCGCTGGAGCAGGCGGCCGACCAACTGGAATCCAGCATCGTCCCGCCATCGACCTTCGACCTTGGCCTGCTGTGCGCGGCCCTGATGCGCCGCATCGCCGTGCTGGAGCGCGCCCGTGGCTGACCTCACCACCGACGAGCGCTTGCAGCTTTTCATCGACCGCTTCCGCGCGATCGAGCGCAACCATCACCTGATCACGCCGGCCAAGTTCACCCCGATGGAATACGCCCGCCGGGACCAGCTCCTCGCCAAGATGAACTGGGAGATGAACACGGCCATGTGGGAGCATGCGCGTGCCTGACAACGACGCGCCCGACTGGCTGAAGAACTACAATCCGTTCGACAGGGCGCGCCAAACCCTTGTTTGGTTTGAGAAAAGTGCCGACCCGGTGCAGAAGGAAGCTTTCCTGATCCTCATGCTTGCCGTCCGCGCCGAACGCGACCTCAAACCCGAGGCCGTTGCGGAGCGTTTGCGCCGTTTCGATGCCGCCGTCCAATACTGGCGGGTCAATGTCCTGCAGGCATAGGCATGGCCACGCCCCGTAAAAAGCCCGAGGACAAGCTCAAGACCGGGCGGCGCTCGACTTACGACCCAGACTTCCACCCCGAGCAGGCATTTCGGTTTTCATTGCTTGGCTCTACAGACAAACAGATGGCCGAAAGCTGGGGCATTTCTGTTGTCACACTCAATGCGTGGAAGATTAAATATCCGGCGTTTCTTAAGTCCTTAAACGATGGGAAGGCGCCCGCCGACAGCGAAGTTGCTGCTACATTGCGCATGCGCGCCAAGGGCTTTTACCAGCGCGTTTCCAAGGTCATGGTGATCAACGGGAAGGTTAAAATCGTCAAGTACGACGAGTATTTCCCACCCTCGGACACTGCAGGCATCTTCTGGCTCAAGAACCGTCAACGCGAGACCTGGCGCGATGTTCAGCGCAACGAGCACACCGGCAAAGATGGGGATGCCATCAAGACAGAGGTCCAATCGACGGTGATCATTGATGCGTCGAAGCTGGACCCTGACGCGCGGGAGGCGTTGCGGGCGGCGCTGAAGGCGGCCAAGGGATAGGGAGCATATTGACAATATCGAGAATGGCGACGATATTGACGATATGATTAAAACGAAGCCGGAGTCCAAGCATGAGCGCCCCAGGTCTCACGGCCCGAAAGTGGGCCGTGCTCAGAGACAGGGTTCTGCAGGCAATCAAGCAGGCGAAGACGGACCCACGCCGGTTAAGCCATCGGCAACGGAAGATACTGGCGGAAGCGGCCGAGAGTTGGATCGAGATGCTGCGGCCGATCTTAGGCTAGCATCGCCATTCCCTCTGCAATTGACCGAGCGCCAGTTATTCATGGTTGAGCAGCGGCGCATCCAGCTTGGGCTTCGCAGCCGATCGGAGACGATCCGCAAGCTGCTCGAGGAGGCCCTGCGATGATGGAATGGCTTCCCCCTCTTTTCGCGCTCGGCCTGCTGCTGAGCGGTGTGTGGATGATCGTTCGCGGATGGAGCAACTGACATGAAGATTGTAACTGCGCTCGCGCTGGCGGGCGTGCTGATGTCGCAGACGGGCTGCGCCGTGCTGCTGACGGGCTACCTGATCGGCGATTCGATGGCGCGGAGCAAGGCGACGGAGACGTGCCGGTCGAACCTGGCGGTGACGAACCAGGCGCGGATTGCGAAGGGGCAGGAGCCATTTCCTGACCAGTGCGCCAAATGACCGCCGCCGATCGCCACCGCTTGGCCGCCTGTCAGACCGACCCGCGATGGGCCGCCGAGGTCTATGGCTTCGTGCTTGTGCCGCGGGAGCCGTCCGATGCTGCGCTTGAGGCCGGGGTGGCGGCGCTGGGCGACATGGCGTTCTTCGGGCATTCGCTGGCTGACTTCCGGCGTATGTGGACGGCGACGATCAGGGTGATCGAGGCAGGAGGGTAAGATGGACCAACGGAAACTGCGTGAGGCGATTGATCGGTTGCGTACTACGGCGGTTAATCCATTGCCGAGCGACGACATAGTCCGCGTGCTTGTAGCCGCCGAGGCTTACCTGAAGTCCCTCCCGCCCTCGATGTGGACGGTGAAGGCATGGACGCATCCCGACCGCCCCTGCGAGTCGTGGAGCTTCGATCGGCAGGACGAAGCGCGGCATTACGGGGCTCGCCTGCTGTCTGCTCTGAAGTATTGCCGGGTCGAGATCGAGGTGCCGCGATGAGCCAGGACCACGACAAGCTGCGCGAGGAACTCAGTAGAGCCCGCAGCGCTTGATCGCCTTCCGGTCCGCGCCTTCCTCATGAAAGGCGCCGTGATATAGTTGGCCTATGCCAAGTCATATTTCCTTCCAGGGCCAGCTTCTCGACATCGACGCCAATCTGCGTGAGATCGAGCGGTGGGATAGCGAGGAGTCGCTGGCGCATTTCCTGAAGACGTTCTGGAAATACATCGACCCGGCTGAGTTCAAGGATGGCTGGGTGATCGACGCGATCTGCGACCATCTCCAGGCGGTGGTGGACGGCGAGATCCGGCACCTGATCCTGAACATCCCGCCGCGCACGCTGAAGTCGAGCCTGTGTAGCGTGGCGTTTCCTGCCTGGGTGTGGGCGCAGCGCTTCCGCAGCCATACCAGCGGGCCGGGCGTGAAATTCCTGTACGCTTCATATGCCGAGCGCCTGTCCAAGCGAGACAGCGCCCGCTGCCGGCGGGTGATCGATAGCCCGCTGTATCAGCACTATTGGAGCGATCGGTTCACCATCAACCCTGACCAGAACACCGTGCAGCGGTTCTCCAACACGGTCGGGGGCGAGCGGCTGATCACGTCAATCGGCACCAGTGCCACGGGCGATGGCGGCGACATCATTGTAATTGACGACCCGAATGCTGCGGATGATGCCGAGAACGAGGAGGCCGCCAGCATCGAGAAGACGCTGGAATGGTGGCACGGCACGATGCCGACGCGCCTCAACGATCAGGACAAGAGCTGCTACATCGTGGTCCAACAGCGCATTGCCGAGAACGACCTGACCGGCGACATCCTGTCGAACAACATGGACGACTGGACGCATGTGATGATCCCGATGCGCTACGAGTGGGAGCGGCACAGCGTCACGAGCATCGGCTGGAACGATCCTCGAGGCTGCGACGATGACGGCGAACCCCTGGTCGTGGTGGACGAGAGCGGCGAGCGGCAGCCTCGGGACGAGGACGCGATCGAGGCATTGAAAGAGCGCGAGGGCACGTTGATGTGGCCCGAGCGGTTCTCGGATACGGCCATCGCCTCGCTCGAGGGGCGCCTGCTGGAGTGGCGCACGGCGGGCCAATTGCAGCAATCCCCGATGCCGAAGGGCGGCGGCATCATCAAGCGGGAGTGGTGGCTGAACTGGAAGGACGAGTTTCCGCCGTTCAGTTACATTCTGGCGTTTCTCGACACGGCCTACACTGAGAAGACCGAGAACGACCCGAGCGCGATTACGGTATGGGGCGTGTTCCAGCATGACATGGTCGCGCATTATCCGCAGGGCGTCCTGAACGTGGCGCAACGGACCTACACGATGCAGTCGCCCAAGGTGATGCTGATCGACGCCTGGAGCGACCGTCTGCCCATCCACAAGCTGGTCAACCGGGTGGCGAAGACCTGCACACTGCGCAAGGTCGACAAGCTGCTGATCGAGAACAAGGCGTCGGGGATCTCAGTGTCGCAGGAGCTTCGGCGCCTGTTTGCCAACGAGCCATGGTCGGTGCAGTTGAGCGATCCCAAGTCCCTGGACAAGATGGCCCGGCTTTATTCGGTCCAGCACATGTTCGTAGAGGGCATGGTGTTCGCGCCGGACCGGGAATATGTCGAGCCGGTGATCGCGGAGTGCGAGGTTTTCCCCAAGGGCAAGCACGACGACCTGGCGGATACGACGTCGGGAGCGCTCCGGCATTTGCGCGATTTGGGGCTGTTGCAGCGTCCGCCGGAGGTCCGGTACGATCTGGAGGAGGACATGCGGCACGGGATGCAGCGGGCGCCTAGCCCCCTATACCCTTCGTGATATAATTCGTCATGGGCGCAAAACACGGTTCTCCGAAAGAGCGGCTGGAGCGGCATATCGACAAGTCTGGGGGTCCAGACGCTTGTTGGCCGTGGATGGGTGCTTCCACTCGACTCGGATACGGCACGTTCCAAGGTCCCCTTTCCCCTACGCCCTACTAGGTTTAGTATCGCGCCATGCAGACCCAGCGGGAAGCCATCGAAGCCGGGGAAGATCCTTGGACCGAGGCCGCCGAGACATTCGAGCGCGCCACCCACATGCGCGTGGTGGTTCCGGACGAGACCTGTGACTGCCTGGCGTGCCATGTGGCGCGGATGTACCTGCTGCCGTTCCTGCCGGTGACGTGGCACTGATGCTCTGGCCAAAATTCAGTGAGAACGGTCGAACATGGCGCACGATTGGTGTTTGGTTGCCGCTTCCCGGGAATATCTATTCCTTCTGGTCTGTTGAGCGACTTGTCGCCAAATATAGAGGCTGGACGTAATGCCTGACGGCCTGTCCTCAACCCTGCGCCTTGGCCAGCAACTCGACATGCCGGAGGAAGAGCCGGAGATCGAGATTGGCGACAATGAAGGTCGCGAGGTCGAGAACTACGACGAGAGCGGCAACCTGCTGACGATCGAGTTTCCCGACGGCAGCATCGAGATCAACATGGGCGGCCTGAGTGGTGCCGCCGACCCTAACAAGCCGCCGCCCGGCTGGTTCGACAACCTTGCAGACGGCCATATCGACGATATGGAGCTTGGCCTGATCGCCGAGAGCATCCTGCGGGGCATCGAGGAAGACGATACATCCCGCAAATCCTGGCTAGAGGACCGCGCCAATGGCATTAAGCTTCTCGGCCTCAAGCTCAATGTTCCAGGAGTTGGTGGAAGCCCTGAAGGAGCGCCAGTGGATGGCATGTCCACGGTGCGACATCCCCTTCTTGCCCAGGGTGTCCTCAACTTCCAAGCTAACGCACGTTCTGAACTGCTCCCCACTGACGGCCCGGCAAAAATCCGGGACGACAATCCCGCAGCCTCCACAGACGAAGACGAGCTAGCCGAGGCGTTCGAGAAGGACATCAATCACTACCTGACGGTAACGGCGAAGGAATACTACCCGGACACCGACCGCATGCTGATTCCGCTATCGCTGGGCGGGACGTCGTTCAAGAAGGTCTATTTCTGTCCGATCCGCCAGCGGCCGGTGAGCGAGACGGTCGATGCCGAGGACCTGATCGTCAACGACTCCGCGACCGACCTGCAGAACGCCAAGCACATCACGCACAAGATCGACATGCCGCCCAACACGGTGCGGCGCATGCAAATCCTCGGCGTCTATCGCGACATCCAGCTCGGCACGCCGCAAGAACCGGAGATGAATGCGGTCGATCGCGAGAAAAAGGAACAGCAGGGGCTGAGCCAGGGCGGTTCGATCAATCTCGACGATCGCGACCGCGAGATACTGGAGTGCTACTGCGAGCTCGACCTGAAGGGCTTCAAGCACAAGCACAAGGGCAAGGAGACCGGGCTCGAGGTTCCGTACCGCGTCACGATCGACAAGACGTCGCGACAGATCCTCGCGCTGGTGCGAGACTACAACAAGGACACCGAGCGGCTGCCCGAGCGGCGCCGGACGTTCGTGAAGTACACGTTCATCCCGGGCTTCGGGTTCTATGACATTGGCTTCCTGAACATCCTGGGCAACACGACCAATGCGCTGACGGCGGCATGGCGCGAGTGCCTGGATGCCGGCATGTTCGCGTCGTTCCCGGGCTTCCTGTTGGCGGACAGCGGAGCGCGGCAGAACACCAACATCTTCCGCATCCCTCCGGGCGGCGGCCAGATCGTCAAGACCGGCGGCATGCCGATCAATCAGGCGGTGATGCCGCTGCCCTACAAGGACCCGTCGCCGGGCCTGCTGAAACTGATCGAGGTGATGACGGCGGGCGGCGAGAAGTCGGCGGGCGTGGCGGCGTTGAACGTCGGCGAGGGCAAGGCGGACATGCCGGTGGGCACGATCCTTGCCATCATCGAGCAGGCGACAAAGGTCGAGAACGCTATCCACAAGCGGATGCACGCGGCACAGGCCGAGGAGCTTCAGTTGCTGGTGGAATGCTTCCGTGAGCATCCGGAAAGCTTTTGGGAGCGCAACAAGCGACCGGCGCGAAAGTGGTCCGAGGAGATATTCCGCAAGGCGCTCGACACGTTCGACCTCGTGCCCCAGGCCGACCCGAACACCTCGAGCCACACGCAGCGAATTATGAAGGCGGTGGCGCTGAAGCAGATGGCCGAGCTGGGCAAGGACCGCTACGACATGAACGCGGTCGACAAGCGGGTGCTGACGACGATCGGCTATTCGCAGCCGGAGCAGTTCCTACTGCCGCAGCCGACGCTCAATCCGCAGGCCGAGTTCGCGAAGGGCAAGCTGGCGATCGAGGGCAAGAAGGCGGATGCCTCAATGCTGTCGGCGCAGGCGAACATGACGAAGGCGCAGAAGGACGGCCTGTCGGGCGGCAAGACGCCGGAGGAGATGGCGCTCGAGAAGCAGAAGCTTGCGCTGTCGGCGCAGAGTGAACAATTCAAGCAGCATCGCGCTGGGATCGAGGACCAGAACCGCGATCAGGACCGCCAGGCCGACCTCCTGAAGGCATCCATGGGCCTTGAGAAGGAAGTGTTGCAGCAGGGCCAGGAACACGCGCACGATATGAACCAGCAGGCGGCGGACCATGGCCACGAGCGGGCAACGCAGTTGATCGACCATGCGCAGGAGCAGGCGATGCAGGCGAACGCGCCGGAGCCCAAGAGCGGGGAATGAGCAAGCGGGCCATCCGCAATGCGCTGTTCGTGGCGCGGCGCAAGCGGGATGCGGGCGGCGGCCTGACGGAACCGGCCCGATTGTGTAATATTAAATCAAAGCGGAGGCTCTGATGAGCGAGATGGCAAAGACCGCGCGTGCGGCGATGAAGGCGAAGGCGCACCGCATGGCGGGGCCTGGCAGCGACAAGGGCAAGCGGATTGACGCTTCGGGCTGGAGCGAGCCGACCGACATGCGAACCAACGCTCCGACCGGCATGCGCCCAGTGAGCCGGCGCCAGTTCAAGGACGGCGGCGCCGTATCGGGCAAGAAGGCCGCCACCCGAACCGATCGCAAGAGCCGCGCCGATGTCTGGACGAATCGCGATGTGCGCGCCGCGAACCACGAGATTGCCGCTCCCCACATCGGCGGCTTCAAGGATGGCGGGGCGACGAACTTCCGCAAGCAGGCGCACGGCATGATGGGCATGGCCGAGAACATGCACGGTCGCCGGAACGGGATCGGCAAGTTCCACCGCAGCCACAAGGCGACGGGCGGCTCGACCAATTACGATGACATCGCCGGGATGCGTCCGAAGGGCGACCGCGAGCCGCGCGCGAAGGGCGGCAAGACCAAGGGCAAGACGAACATCGTGATCGCGATCAATGCGGGCGGCCATGACAAGCAGCAGCCGCCGATGGGCATGATGCCGCCGAAGGCGCCGCCGCCCCCGCCGCCGATGGCCCCGCCGCAGGGCGCTGGTGGCCCCCCGCAGGGCATGGGCGCACCTCCGGGCATGGGGATGCCCCCTGGGATGCCGATGCCGCGCAAGTCGGGTGGCCGCACGAAGCGCGAGGGAGGCGGCGGTGTCAGCCCGCAACCCGTCTACAAGAGCCTCATCCCGTCATACGGTGCGGCCGTACAGCGCGAGAAGGAATCCGAACTGAATACGCCAGAAGGCAATGCCCGCCGCATGGAGGGCAATGAGCGTCGGCTGAAAGGCCGCTATGCCGGCGGCAAGGTCGTGGGCGCCAAGTATCCGGACGCGAGCGCATCGAAGGCCGAGAACACGAAGTCAGCGGAGACGATGAAGGTCGGCGCCGGGGGCGGATTGGGTCGTCTGGCCAAGAGCTCGATCGCCCGCAAGGACGGGTTCAAGCCTGTATGAGCATCGGAGGCAGGGTGGTGGGCAGCCATAACAACCTGTAGCCGATAGGGGCGGCGGGGTCCGTTTTCTCCCCCTGCCGCCCCGCTTTCTGGAGATTTTGATGGCAGCATTCACGATCGACGGGCGGGCGCTGGAGAACGCGCTGAAGCTGATCGAGGCGGACCTGGCCGAGAAGACGGAGATCGTGCAGCACGGACATCCGAGCGCCGTCCCCGATTTCGCGATCTACCAGCGCTATGTCGGGCACATCATGGGCCTGATGGCGGCGAAGGATTTCATCACCCAAGGGCGCGAGGAAGCGCAAAAAGAGGAGGCTGGCTATCGAGGCCAGGTGACAAGCTAGATGGGCGTATCCCTGATTCTGCCGAAGTTGAAGAAAAGCGCGGGCGAGCTCCGCAAGGAAATGCTGGACAAGCTGGGCGACATTTCCGGCCTGCACGTCTACCACAACTGGACGCTGGGCATGATCTACACGCCCGACAAGGTTGGCAGCCTCTACCGCGCCGATCAGTCCAAGGACGAGGATAAGTGGCAGGGCAAGGTCACGCTGGTCGTGAAGATCGGCCCGAGCGCTTTCCGCAATACCGCCGACGGCGCGTGGACGTGGGATCCGCCGATCGCCCCGGGCGACTGGGTGGTCAGCCGCGCGTCCGATGGCGTGAATCGCCTCGTCAACGGCCAGATGTGCCGCCTGTTCCGGGACACGACGGTCACGGAAAAGGTCGACCATCCGGACAACATCTACTGAGGAGAGGAATTATGCCCGAGGAGAAAGAACCGGAAGTTGAGATCGTGGACGGCCCGATCGAAACCACCGAGGTCGAGACCAAGAAAGAGGGCGGCGACGATGCCACCAAGATCGTCACTGCCGACGAAGGTGCGGCCGAACTGAAGCGCAAGCTGGCCGAGGAGCAGAGCCGCCGCGAGGCTGCCGAGGCTGCGGCGCGCACGGCAACCGAAGTGGCCCGCACGGCGACCGCGGCCGTTGAAGACGGCGAGATGCGCGAGATCAACGCCGCCATCGCCACATCCAAGAGCAATCTCGATATCGCCAAAAACCAGTACCGGCAGGCGCGAGCGAACGGCGATATTGACGCCGAGGTCGAAGCGACGGAGGCGATCGCCCAAGCCAAGGCGGACTTGAACGCGCTCGAGGCGGGCCGCCTTGCCCGCGAGCAGGCCAAGAAGAACCCGCAGCCGGTCATCCGCCAGGCCGCCGATCCGGTCGACATGCTGGCGCAGGACATCGGGCAGAACTGGCCCAAGTCAGCCGACTGGATCCGTGCCAACCGCGATATCGTGCGCAAGGACTGGGGGGCCGTGCAGTCGGCCAGCAACATGGCGATCCGGGCGGGCAAGGCGGCCGACACACCGGAGTATTTTGCCCACGTCGAACGGCTGCTACGCGATAGCGGCGTCATGGCGGCGGCGTCAACCAATGGGACCGGAAACGGTCACGCCGAGGAAGTCCAGCGAACCGAGGAGAATGCCATGTCCCAAGCGTCCCGCCCTGTCGCGCCGGCCGCGGCACCCGTGTCCCGTAATGGCGGTGGCCCGGGTCAGCCCCGACCCGGGGTCATCCGCCTGACCCGTGACGAGGCCGAGATGGCCGAACTGTCCTATCCGCATCTGGTCCAGAAGGAGGGCAAGGCTGCGGCGCATCGTGCCTACGCTCAGGCCAAGCAGGACGCCCGCGCCAACGGCAAGATGAACTGAGGAGCCGAACATGACCGAAGCAGCACCCAAGCGCGGCCGAGGCCGCCCTCGCAAGCACCCGGAGCAGGCGTCTCAGAAAGCCCCAGCGGCCCCGCAGGCGGCTTCCGTCGCGGCATTGGCCCCGGCACAGCCTGCCGTCGGCCTATCGGCCCTGACGGCCCCGCCAGCCCCACAGGCACCGCCTCTAGCTGCCCCTGTGGCCGTTGATCCCGTTCAGCGTCCAGAGCAGCGCCCGGAATCGCCCCGCATGGCCGAAGTCCGCGCCGAGGACCCCCGTGCCGAAGCCGAGCGTATCGCCAATGAGTGGTTCGGCCATCTCGACTCGCTCGGCCCGCAGCGGGACAAGTACCACATCGACCCGCACAAGTTCCCCGACGGCTGGACCTACGAATGGAAGACATTCACCGTGGTCGGCAAGGAGAACCCGCAGTATCAGGTGCAGCTCGCCCGCGCCGCCTGGCGCGCCGTGCCGGTCAGCCGTCACCCCGAACTCATGCCGAGCGGCTGGGACCCAAACAGCGCCATCATCATCGACGGCATGATGTTGATGGAGCGGCCGAGCAAGATTACCGAGTTCCAGAAGATGCAGGACCAGCGAGCGGCCAAGGCGCCGATCGACAACATCCGGGCGAAGCTGGCCGGCGCGCCTCCGGGACAGTTGCCGCGCGATGCAGACCCGCGCACGGCGCCGAAGATCAACACGACCTATGGTGCGCCGGATTTGGCGGCGAAGGTCGGCTAGAGGGGCTCCTCGGTTCCTGTGTGCCGAGGGGTTTTTGCAAAGGCCCGGACTTCGTGAGCCGGGCCTAATTTTGTCCATCCTTTATTTTCGCTCCCGCGTAAGCGATACTACCCCTAGTGCCGCCCCCGGCGTGGCGGCTGAATATCTTCTCCCCCATCGGCCCCGGTGTGCTGGAAGGTGGAGCGCAGGCGGCATGCTGTGGCCGGTCCCACCAATCTGAGCGGCACCTATGATTTTTTCCCGACGCTCGGGGAATTGGTCATTTATGCCTTCAATAATGCGCAGATCAGGCCGACGTCGCTGACGCAAGAGCACATGGTTTCGGCCAAGCAGGCCACGAACATGATGCTGGCGCGCTGGGCCAACCAGGGGGTGAACCTCTGGGAAGTGAAGCTGGCGACGATTGATCTCGTGGAGGGCACGGCGACCTACACGGTGCCGACCAACACGGTAACAGTGCTCGACGTCTATGCCCGCACGCAGCAAGGCAGCGATCCGCCGGTTGATCGCCCGCTGCTGCCAATCTCGCGCTCCGAATATTCGACCTATGCCAACAAGACTCAGCAAGGCGTCACGACCGTCTACTGGTTCGACCGCCTGTTGGCGCCGACGCTGACGTTCTGGCTGGTGCCGGACGGCCAGACGTTCCAGCAGGTCCAATATTACTACGTCACGCAGATGCAGGACTCGAACCTGATCGGCGGTCAGCAGCCGGACATCCCGTATCGCTGGCTCGAGGCGTTCGCCGATGGGCTCGCCTATCGTCTGGCGCGCATTTGGAAGCCCGAAATGGCCGTCGCCCTGAAAGCGGGCGCGGACGAATCCTACCAGATCGCGGCGACACAAGACGTCGAGCAGGCCGCGCAATACATCACGCCCGACACATCGAGCTATTGGAGAACCTGATGGCTTATGCCTCAAAGAGCGGCCGGGCGCGGACTGATCCATCGAATCCGCGGGCGTTCGGCGTTTGCATGCGTTGCGGGCTCTGGTGGAATCGGCATCGCATCGCCGATCAATATGACTGGCGCGGCACGTCTTTGGCGAACTTGTATGTGCTGGTATGCCCGCCGTGTATGGACAGGCCCCAGCCGCAACTCAAGGCCATCGTCCTGCCGGCGGATCCTGTGCCGGTGTACCGCGCGCTGGTGGAACCCTTCTTTGACGACGAGGTCTAGGATGCCGCGGTGCATTCAGGGCAACTCGGTTGATGCTGTGACGGGCATTCCAATTCGCGGCGGCGCGGTGCGAGTGACGCAGAACGGGATGATCCGGGCGACGCAGACGACTGGCGAGTCGCCTGGGGGGCTGAACACGGCGCCCGGGTCGCTCAATCCCGCGCCAGCCGGGCAGTCGCTGACGTATCCCTACGGCTTCCTGACCGTGCCTCTGACGGGACCGCTGACGTGAACTACGCCGAATATGTCACGACGGTTTCGGAGTTGGCGGTCATTGTGCCGCCATCGACGGACTTCCTCGCCATCCTGCCGAACGCGATCGACTACACGGAACTGCGCATCCAGCGCGATCTGGATTTGCTGGCGACGGTAAGCAGCAACACGACATTCGCCCTGACGGCCAATACGCGAGCGATCACCTTCACCGAGGGCACGTTCGTCACGATACAGAACGTCAATATCCTGACGCCGGTTGGCACATCGAACCCCAATGCGGCGACGCGCAATCCGTGCCTGCCGGTGGCGAAGGAAGTGTTGGACTATACGTGGCCGAGCAGCGCAGGGGCTGCGATCCCGTCGCAGTTCGCGATGTTCAATCAAAACACGCTCTATTTCGGTCCGTGGCCCGACATGGGCTACACGGTCGAACTCGTCGGCACGGTGCGCTTCACGCCGCTGTCGACGACCAACACGACGAACTTCCTTTCGCTGTACTTCGCTGATCTCTACGTCCAGGCGTCGATGATCTACATCTCGCAATACCAGCGTCAGTTCGGCGCCGCAGCGAACGATCCGCAGATGCCGGGGTCATATGAGATGCAGTATCAGACGCTATTGAAGTCGGCCGAGGTCGAGGAGCAGCGCAAGAAGTTCGCGAGCGCGGCGTGGACGTCGCAGTCGCCGTCGCCCGTGGCCACGCCGACGCGCTGATGGCAACCGCTTCTCTCAAACTGCTTCCGGGCGTCGATACCAACCGAAGTCAGGCGCTCAACGAGGCAGCGATCTCCTCGTGCAACCTGATCCGGCTGTGGAAGGATCGGCGGGGCGAATCGCTGGTGCAAAAGTTGGGCGGGTGGACCAAGTTCTACCCCTCGCAGATGCCGGCGATCCCGCGCCAGCTTTGGCCATGGCAGGACCAGAACCATGGCAAGCACCTGGGCATCGGCTGCTCTACGGCGGCGGATACGACGCTGGGCGGTCCGCTGATGATCCTGACCAATGGCGCGCTGAACACGATCACGCCGATCGTGCGGCTGGACAACGTCGCCCCGGAGGTCACGACCAGCACAGTCTCGAGCACGGTGTTCATCACGGATGCTGGGTCGAACATCAACAATTACACGGCGGTCTTTGTCGCGACGCATATTTCGGTCGGGGGCATCATCGTCTTCGGCTTCTTTTTATGCAGCGGAGTGAGCCCCAACCAGTTCGCGGTGAACCTCACCAACATTCTGGGCAATCCGATTTTCCCGACGGCAAACATCACCAATGGTGGCGTGGTCGCCCTGTTCACGGTGGTGCTCAACAATTCGACCGTGCAGGTCACGCTACCCAATCACGGATATTCCGTGGGCGATACCTATCCGTGCCTGGTGAGCACGACAGTCGGCGTAATTACGATTTACGGCGACTACATCATCCAGAGCGTGACCGACGCGAATAACTTCGTCATTCAGACGGGCGGCGAGGCGACCAGCAGCACCAGCGGGTATATCAACGGCGGCAACGCGCAATACGACTTCTTCGTCGGCATCGGGCCTCTGCCTCCAGGCACTGGCTATGGCGTGGGTGCCTATGGTGCGGGCGGATACGGGACGGGCATCAGCCCCGTCGAGCCGACTGGCTCCAACATGGAGGCCGACGATTGGGCGCTTGATAACTGGGGCGACATCTTCGTGGCGGTGGCTTCCGGCATTCAGGTGAGTTCCGACACTACGGAGCCGTCCGGCAGTCCGGTGTTCCTGTGGAACCCTCTGGCGCCGACGCCTGTTGCCTTGGCGCTCGCAGCGGGACCATCGGCCAATGACGGCTGCTTCGTCGCGATGCCGCAGCGGCAGATCGTGTGCTGGGGATCTACCTTCACCGGCATTCAGGACCATCTCCTGCTGCGCTGGTGCGACATCAACAATTACAACGTCTGGATCGCGCAGCCGACCAATCAGGCAGGTTCCTACCGCATTCCGCGCGGGTCCAAGATCGTGGGCTGCATTCAGGCGGCGAACCAGGCGCTGGTGTTCACCGATCTCGCCGTCTGGTCGATGCAGTATATCGGACAGCCATTTGTCTATGGCTTCAACGAGATCGGAACGGGTTGCGGGCTGATTGCTCCAAAGGCCGCGGTGTCCATGAACGGCATCATCTACTGGATGTCGCAGTCCCAGTTCTTCTCCATGCCGAACGGTGGTGGCGTTTCTCCGATGCCATGTTCGGTGTGGGATAATGTTTTCCAGCTTATGGATCAGAGCAAGCTGAGCAACATCCGCGTTGCGCCGAATTCGCGCTTCAACGAAATCACTTGGTATTTCACGTCGACCAGCAGCGCGAGCGGCGAGAATGATATGTACGTGAAGTACAACATCACCATGGGGCCGGATGCCGGTTGGGATTACGGTACTCTTGGCCGCTCAGCATGGACGAACCAGAGCGTGCTGGGGCCGCCGATCGGCGCCGATCCGACGAGCCTGTATCTCTACCAACACGAGACGTCGAACGACGCCGACGGCCAGTCGATCAATGCCTTTTTCCAGACCGGCTATTTCGAGATCGGCGACGGACAGATGCAGACGTTCGTCGATTTTATTCTGCCGGACATGATCTACGGCATGACCGGGCAGGCACAGAACGCGACGATCCTGATCACGTTCTATGTGGCGCAGTATCCCGGGGATACGCCGCTGGTGTTCGGACCGTACACGACGACGCAGGCCAGCACATACATCTCGACTCGGTTCCGCGGTCGGCTTGTGTCGGTGAAGGTTGAGAGCAATGACATTGGAACGTGGTGGCGGACGGGGCGCCTCCGCTACCGATGGACGGCCGATGGTCGCTTCTGATGGATACCGCAACCCTTTCTGCCATCCTGAACACGCCGCGATCGGTCTTCAATCTGGCGACGACGCAGCTATTTCTGGCGGGCAACACGACCTCGCCGGCTTATGCCACGTCTGTCGTTCTGTCGACGCAGGCGGGCTGGGTGGCGAATATCCAGGTGCTCGCGGCTGGCAGCGCGCCGGGATTTATCTATAATTGCACGAATTTCGGGGCAGTTGCGGACAGCACCAAGATAATGCCGATTCAAACCTTCCTTGGAGCGCAGCAGGGGTTCGTCAACTTCAACAGCGGGCTCGTGATGATTCCTGGGCCGGGGCAGTTGGTGAGCGCCACCTATTCGCTGCAGCCGCAGCAAGTGACGACCTGATGCCGCTTGCAAAGGGAAAATCCCAGGCGACGATCAGCGGCAACGTGCGCGAGATGATTGCGAGCGGCCATCCGCGCGATCAGGCGGTTGCTGCCGCGCTCAGCACGGCGCGGCGTTCACGGGCAGAAGGCGGGGCGACCAAGAAGCTGCACGTTGGCGCGATCCGCAGCGACGTCGCGGGCCGGAGCGATCACCTGAACGTGCATGTCCCGAATGGTGGCTACGTCCTGCCTGCGGACGTGATCAGCCATTTCGGGGAGAACAATACCGCGGCGGGGTTCAAGGCGTTCGAGCGGCTGTTTGGCACCTTCGACCGCACAAAGGCCGGCGTGCCCTACGGCGGGGAGGGCTTGCCATATGGCGGCATCGAGCCGAAGGCCAAGGGCGGCAAAGTGAAGGACGGCAGCGATCATGTGCCCATCGTGGCGGCGGGCGGTGAGATGAGCTTGCACCCCGACCAAATCCTGCGCCTGGGTCCGCTGCTGGGAATTCCCGACATGTCGCTCGAGGACGGTCACAAGATCCTCGACGCATTCGTTTTGCAGGCGCGGGCGAAGCATATCAAGACGCTGAAAAATCTCGCACCGCCCAAGAAGGACTGACCATGAACGACGTGATCGTCCGCACCGGAACGCCGGCAGACATGGCAACCCTCATGGAGATGGCCAAACTGGGCGCGCAGGAAAATGGGATGGTGCCGTTCGACATCAATCAGATCGCTAAGGAATTCTGGCCTGCGCTCCATCTTGATTTTGGAATTGTCGGCATCGTCGGGCCATCTGATGGCACGATTGAGGGCGCTGTCCTTTTGCGCATAACGACATTCTGGTATGGTTTTAAGGAAGGTCCACAAGCCAAGCCAATGATCGAGGAGAGGTGGCTTTGGACGCATCCGGATTATCGGGCCGCCAAGGGAGGGCGCGCCCGAAAACTGTGTGAGTTTGTGAAAACGACATCCGATCAGCTTGGACTGCCCCTAATGATCGGGATTTTGTCGAATATCCGCCTGGAATCGAAGATCAAGCTCTACGAGCGTGTTTTCGGCAAACCATGCGGCGTGACATGGATGTATCGACCTCCGCAGATCGCGGAAAGGGCAGCCCCGAGTGATCAAATCCTTCAAGCATCCATTTGAGCCGCAGCCCGTCTGGAACGACGGGGCGCCGCTTGAGGATTGGCTAGGCGACGAATCCGTCCCGCCGATTGCCAAGAGGCATTTGTGCTTCGGCGGTGGCAAGAGCGGTACGAGCACGCAGAGCCAATCCGGTTCTGTGAGCGGCGCACCGCAGGCGACGGCCATGGCAGACGTTGCGTGGAACCGCGCATCGGCCGCATCGAATGCGCCTTTTCAGACCTACGGCGGCGAGTTCGTGGCGCCGGTCAACCAGCAGCAGAGTACGGCGATCGGCAACATCAACAATGCCGCCGATATATACAATCCATACTCGCAGCAGGCACTGTCATCGCTCTATCCGGCCGCGCAGCAGATTTGGGGCGGCCTGAGTTCGGGGCAGCAGGGCACAGCGGGCGGTATGTACGGGACGTTCGCGAATTCGCAGCTCGATCCGAATTCGATCAGCAAGTGGATGTCGCCTTACATCCAGAACGTCGTGCAAGCGACCGAGAATCAGCAGCAGCAGCAGAACGCCATCCAGCAGAGCCAGCTTGAGGGTTCGGCCATCAACTCCGGTGCCTTCGGTGGCGATCGATCGGGTGTGGCTGCGGCGAATTTGGCCTATCAGCAAAACCTCTCCAATTCGCCCGTTATTGCCAATCTTTACAACACGGGCTTCACGCAGGCCCTTGGCACCGCGCAGCAGCAGCAGCAGACGGGGCTGTCGGCGGCCAATCAGTTCGCGAACATCGGCAACATGGGCTACACCCAGGGTCTGGGTGGCGCGCAGGCGTTCCAGGGCCTCGGCAACACCTATGCTGGCCTCGGCACGACGGCGCAGACGAATGCCCTCGGTGCGGCTGGCGCTCAGTTGGGCGCGGGCACGCTCCAGCAGCAGACCCAACAGGCGCAGGATCAGGCGCTTTACAATCAGTTCCTGCAGCAGCAGGCGTACCCGTTCCAGACGTCGCAGTTCCTCACAAACACGGCGTCATCGCTGGCCCCGATCTACGGAACCACGAGTTCGAGCACGGGCACGGCGACGCAGCCGATGTCGTTCTTCCGCCGCGGCGGGCGTGTCGATATCACCGACATGGAGATGGGCGACGACGGGCAATTCCGTCCGCGCAAGGCCGGAGGTGGCGGCCTGAGCGACGACATCGGCTCGATCCTGGCCGCCCATGCCGCGATGTATGCCCCAATGGGCGCGTCTGCGATCGGCGCGCAGGGTCCGTATGGCGTGGGGCTATCGGGCGGATCGGGTGGCCACGCCCAGATGCCGACTGTGAACCTGCCGAGCATGAGCCATCAGGCGTCCAGCAACACAGGAGTCGGGCACAGCATCGACGCGCTCAACCGGACGGCGGATTTCGGCAAGAACCTGGCGGGGCTGTATTCGGCGGGCAAGGAAGCCGCCGTCGGGAAAAAGGAAAGCAAGGGTAACCCTGCGACCGGGGGGTGGTGGGGCTACGGAGGTACGTGGGGCGCATCGGCGCCGGGAAGCGCCCCGCCGTCCCCGACATCTCAAGGATCGGCCCAGAGCGTCGTCTACACGAACTCCAACGGGCAACTGGTCGACGCTTCCGGCAACCCTGTGACGAACTATGCCAGTGGCGGTCGTGTCGGCTTTGCGAACGGCGGCCTGCCGTATACCAGCGAAATCTCCAAATCATATCTGCCGGACAGTGTCGATGAGCCGAGCGCAACGCAAACCCTCCGATCTGTATTCGGGAGTATGGGGGGTGGAAGCAGTGGCGGCGGTGGCGGTGGAAGCGGCGGCCTAAGCAGCGGCATCGGACATGGCCTGGTCGACATTTTCGGTGGTGCTGGTCTGGGCAACATGATGGGAATGGGGTCGGGGTCGATGACCGACACATTCCTCAAGCGGGGCGGCCGGATCGGCAAGGACAATGGCGGCGGTCTGTCGGACGATCCCATGGGTGCGATTCTTATCTCGCACGGCCAGATGTATGATCAGGGGCGCGATAGCCAGAAATCCAGCGATACGGGCGACGGTGGCATGAAGCCGACCCAGATGCCCGCAGTGGACCTCCCCGGAATGTCCGCGCAAGGGCCGACCAGCAGCGGGGCTGGAAATGCGATGCAGTCGATCGCCAAAATGGCTCCGATGGTTCTTTCGTTCCTGGCGAAAGGCGGTCGTATCCACAAGGAAGGCGGCGGCGGACTGACGCCGGTCAGCAACCTGATCGATCCAGATAAGGTGGCCGCGATCGAGACGGGCGGCGGCACGGATCAGAACCCCAAATTCCCGCAGGACAAAGGTGGTCCGGCAGGCCCGCATCAATTCATCCGCAAGACGTGGGGACAGTTCGCGCAGGAAAACCCTCAGTTCTTTGAAGGCAAGACGCCTGCAGAGGTCGACGCCGCGCGCAAGGATCCTGCCGTCTCCAAAGCCGCGACGATGTGGTACGCGGGCAAGAACAAGAAGGATTTGGAATCGGCTGGGCTGCCGGTCACGCCTGAAAATCTCTACCTGGCGCACGGTCAGGGCGCGGGGGGCGCGACGGCCCTTCTCAAGAATCCCGACAAGAATGTCCTTGAGGTGCTAACGCCGGTCTATGGTAGTCCGGACGTCGCCAAGAAGGCCGTGCTGGACAACGGCGGCAAGCTCGACATGACGGCCGGCCAGTTCGCCCAGACGTTCCAGAACCGCTACACAGGCGCGAAGCCGCAGCAGGTCGCCGCGGCAGATCCCGTCAACGGACCGGCCCTTTCCGCCTCGCCGCAGAGTGCGCCTCCGCAGGAAAACTGGTGGAATCGCGAGAGCGGCGGACTGTCGGGCACAGAACGCGCGGTGATCTCGCTGCTGTCCGGTCTCGGCGGCATGGCGTCGTCACCCAGCCGCTTCCTGGGCAGCGCGATACTCTCTGGCCTCGGTGCTGGCGCCGGGACCTACGGCCAACTGGCGCAGAAGGGCAAGGCGCTGGATATTTCGCAGCAGCAGGCCAATACGGCGGTCGGCAGGCTCGGCATCGAAGGCGTCAAGCAGAGTACCGAGCTGTACAACAAGCTTCTGGTGATGGCACAGGCCGCCGCGCGCAATGGCCAGCAGCCGCCCGAATGGCTAACCAGTCAATTGCGCAGCCTGTCCCAGGCGCTCTACGGCTACATGCCGGGGCCCGGACAGGGCTTGAGCGCCGGGCAGGGCGCACCGAGCGGCGGTCCTGGCTTGGGCGTGTCCCCTCCGGCCCTGCCGACGCAGGGCGTTCCCCCGCCGACGCCCGTGAAGGTCGCGCCGCTGCCTGCCCCGGCTGGATCACCGACCCCGCCGCCGCAAGGAGGCGCCCCGCCGACTCCTCCGGCGACAGCAAACGCGCCTCCGCACACGCCGGGCACGCCGCCCGCGGCGCCTCCGCAGATCGCTGCGGTCATGCCGAAGATGGACTTCAGCCAACTGCCCAACGAGAAGAACCCTGATTGGCTGATGGAGCGTTCGCGAGAGCAGGGTGCTTTGGGCAATGGCGAGGCAGCCGACAAGTTCCGCAACGAAGCGCAGGCGCTTTACGACAGGTACGGCAACGAAGGCCACGCCATGGTCAACGGCCAGGTCGTAGCCATTCCCGGCTGGGACCAGATGCAGGCGTGGAAGCAGCGCATCCCCGAGAACCAGAAGTACATGAACGAGCAGGCCGATCAGTCCATCGCCCGCAATCGTGCGCGTCAGCAACTCAACACTATCGCGAAGGTGATGGAGTTCTATCAGACGGGGGCCCTGTCCGATTTCAAGGCCGAGGCGCAGGCTCTGGCCAAGTCGCTGGGCATCGATGTCCCCAACACTGCGGGAATGAATGCCGCTGCCTATCAGGAGTTTATGAAATCAGCCATCCGCAATGCCTTCGCAGACGTGAAGGACATGGGCGGCAAGCCGTTGGTCACTGAGATCGATAACTCGATGCGGGCCACGGCGAATCCGGGGCTGCAGCCCGAGGCCAACAGGAAGATCATTGCCATGTTGTATGGGCAGCTCGATCAGGCGGACAAGTTCGGCAAGGAATTCGGTGCCGCGACGTCGGCCAATCCGGGCATTCAGCGTCAGCAATTCGCTGCTGACTGGCTGAACAAGAAGGAAAACGATCTCACTGCCATTGCCGATGAAAGAGAGCGTGGACTTGCCACGCGCGGCGCTACGCCTGACCTGAAAGACGTTCAGTTGGACCACACGTACATCATAGAGCCGGGACAGGAGGCCAAGTACGGCTTGCCCCTCGATATGCTGAAGGGGCGCGGGCCGACAAAGATGAAGCGCGTTCAGGGACCAGACGGACAGCTTGGCTGGAAGCCGGTTCAATAATGCCGCCCGATCCTCTTCCTGATTTCATTCCGGACGTCAATGGGAAGAAGGCTCCGGCCGCTCTTCCCGAATTCATTCCGCAGGCGAAGCCGGATGAGCGCCCGCTTGCCAATCGTCCAAACGAATCTGGCGTCTCTGGCACGCTGAAGAACCTCGGCACGTCGATCATCAAGGGGCTGCCGCACGTTCCGTCTCCGGCCAATCCGGTGTTCGTGAGCGATCTGCAGGGCCTGACCGACTATCTGGTGATGCGCGGGCATTCGATCGCGAGCGGCAAGTCCATGGAGGAATTGCAGCAGCGCCGTGCGGCGTTGCGCAAGCAGGCCGAAGACACACCGATCGGGAGGGCGCTGAGTTTTATTCCAAAGACGCCGACGGGCGAACAGGTCGTTGCGCCGATCCTCGAGCGTACGGGCGAGTACGTGCCACAAAGCACACCGGGCCGCATCGGATCTACGGCAGTGCAGGCTGCCACCAGCATGAGCCCTGGCAAGGCTGGCGCTGCGTTGGCCAAGCGCATTCTGATGGGCGCCACTACGGGCGCGGCGGGTGAAACGGCGACCGAATACACGGGTGATCCTCTCGCCGGAATTATCGCCTCGAGCGCGACGCCGTGGGCGATAGCGAAGGCCGCCAAGTACTCCAAGCCGATCATCGACGAATATCGCCCGTCGCAGGCTTCAAAGACCGCCGATGCGCGGCTGCTTGCAGAGACGAAGGACCTGGAGCAGGCGCTGCGCCGTCTCGCCCATCCGGAGCAGACGATTGTGCCGGGCAGCGATCCTTCGACCGCCGAGGCAACGCTGGACCCTGGCTTGATCGCCGCCGACAAGATGGCGAAGGCGAAGACCGCGCAATACCAGATGGCGCAGAAGGCTCGCGAGGCGCGGCAGAACACGGCGCGTCGCGACCTGATCGACCAGAACGCAGATGCGGGTGCCGACCCCGTGGCGGTCTCCAATCAGTTCCGCAAGTACGTCAAGGACGTCGAAGCGGAGCATCAGCAGCGCGTGGGCGAACTGGAGAAGAAGGCCAAGGATCAGGCGAGCGGCATTGCCAAGGCCGACCTCGACGAGAGGGGCCAGAGCCTGCGCACCGGACTGAGCGAGACAAAGGGGGGCGAGCAGAAGCGGCTGGGTGCCTTGCTGGACTCAATCGATCCGGACGGGAAACTGCATGTGGTGGCATCTCCGGTGCTGGATCGGGTGAACGAAATTCTGAGGGAGCCTAATCGCGACCTGGCTCCCCATAGCGCGCTTGCCGAGGAGGCGCTTAACAAGGCCGCGAGCCTGAAGGGTGTCGTGCCATTGGCTCGCCTGCGTGCCTTGGATCAGGCCCTGACGAAGCTGATGAAACAGGCTGGTGGTGCGTCGCAGGACCCTGGCTATGCCGACATCGTGAGCCTGAAGGGGGCTGTGAAAGACGCATTGGCCAATGCTGTCGAAAATCAGGTAAAATACGAGGCAGAAAGAGTGGCGCGGGGTGAGATGGCCCCGGAGGACACGTTTGCTCATAAACTTCGTCAACACGTCGATGCCTTCTACGAGGACAAGGCACGTACATCTGCTTCAGCAGGAACTGAAGCGGATGCCGCGCTACGATCAGGTACTGTTTCTGAACCGGCTCGAGGCGTGTCCGGACGAGGAACTGAGGCAGGCGGCGAAGGACTGCCGAGTCCTAATCTGGAGCCCGACACCGCACAACGACTAGCGGCGGCCAACAAGCAATACGGCGAGTTCAAGTCGCTGTACGGCACCGAGCCTCTGGCGGGCGCACTGAAGATTCGCGACGGCGGCATGAAGGGGGACTATCGGCCCCCGGACGCCAAGGTGGCGGCCTCGGCCTTTCCGGCGGGGGACAACGGCTACAACGCGACGGCGATTTGGCTCAAGGGCAACAAGTCGCCCGAGGCGCTTTCGGATATCAAGGCGATCGCGATTTCGCGCCTGCGCGAGATGATGAAGGGCGAGACGCTGGATCCGGACGTGCTGAACAAGTGGCGCGCCAAGTACGGGCCGGCGCTGAAGGCGATCGACGAGGTCTCGCCGGGCTTCTCCGACAACTTCAACACTCCCGCCTCGACCGGCCGGGCACTCAACCGTGCCATGGAGGACCGGGAGATCGCGGTGAAGGAGGCGCAGCAGGGTGAAGCCGCGCGGTTCCTGAACCTCAAGGATGCCGACGATGTGCGCGCGATGGTGGGAACCGCCATGAGCGCCAAGAACAGCGGCCAGCGCATGGGCGAGATCGTAGACCGCATGAAGGGCAACGATGCCGCCCTGGCGGGTTTGCGCAAGGCGGCGGTGGACTGGCTGCTGGGGCGCACGGGCGCATCCAATGCCGGCATGAGCCTTGAGAGCGAGAACTTTCTCAGCACCGACAAGATCACCAAGTTCGTCGACGCCAATCCCAGCGCCATCCAGAAACTGTTCGGTGACGAAGGTCTGATGTACCTGCGTGCCGTGACCAAGGACATGCAGCGCACGCAGCAGGTTCTGTCGGCGCAGTCGACGGCGGGTTCGGACACGGCGTCCAAACTGTTCGGCAACATGCTCGACCGCTTCCAGAAGCATCAGGAGGGCGGCACGGTTTCGGATGCCCTCAATCTTGTGTCGGCCGGCGAGTTCTTCCACGGCGAGCCCCTGACGGCCGCCAAGATCAAGATCGGCCAGAAACTGTGGGAAAAGGCGCAGGGCCTGCTCGACGCGCAGCGCGCCAAGGTCAACGAAAAGATCGTATCCCTGATGATGAAGGGGCTCGACAATCCCGCGGTCGCCAAGGTGATGCTGGAGCGGGCGATCGACGCGCAGGGCAGGCCCAACATCGAGGCGTTCACGAAGCTCTATCAGTTGCTGGGCGCGACGCAGCAGGCGGAAGAGGCCGAGCGCCGCGGGCGCGCGTCCGGCGGGAAGGTCCAGCGGATCGACCATGCGGCCAAGGCATCGCAGTTGCTTCGCCTGGCAGAGAAGGCCAAGAAGGCGCACGGGCGTTCGACGGAGAAGCTGCTGCGCTATCCCGATGAGCTAATAACCAGCGCGCTGAAGCTCGCGAATCAGGAACCCTGATCCATGACCGTCAATAAGCTCCTCAGTACACCCGCGCATGGATCCTTTGTCGACGACTGGGACCAGCCGCTTAACGCCAACTTCGTCAACATCGACGAAGCCTTCGGCAACTACACGACGCTCAATACAACCGGGCTGAGCGGCACCATAGCGTTGACGGCCTCAATGTGCGTGCCGCTAGGTTTTGTGATGACGGGCACGCCTTCCGGCAGCATCGTCTACACAACGCCAGCCGGCGTGGGCGGACTGTGGCCGATCCGCAATCAGGCGACGCTTGGCGCCAGCATCACGATCGGCTTCGCCTCGGCCTCGGGAGGTTCGACGGTCAACATTCCTGCCGCGACGAACATTGCCGTCTCTGCCACGGGCGATTCTGCGGGCATGGTCGACATCGACACGGGCGCGGGATCGGCGGCGGGTTCGAACACCCAAATTCAGGTCAATGTTCTCGGCACGCTGGGCGGCTATTCGACCTTCACCTTCGATGGGACGACGTTCCACACGCCGCAATTGACGGTCGATGGCAATGCCATCATCGGCTCGGGCGCAGGCTCGACGCTGCGTATCAACGGCACGGCGATCGCGACGCCGAACGGCTTCAATTTCAACACTGGCGCGTTCCAGATGAACGCCGGGGGCATGCTGGGCATCGGCACCGCGCCGACGGCGGCTCTTCTGACGATCGGCGGCCTGCTGAACATCACGTCTGGCGGACTTAAATGGGGGAACGGTCTCACGCAGACGACGTCGCAGGTGCTCCAAATATCGACAACTGGCACCACGGCATCATCGACGGTTGCCGGCATATACAACACGACGACAGGCGTAGCGCCCACGACGGCGGGAGGTGCGGCTGTTGCTGCGCTGGCCAAATCGTTCACACCGCAAAGTTCATCGAGCACCCTGGAAATCGAAATCGTCGTCAAGGGTACCACTGGGGGCGGCGGGAATGACTGCTTTTGGCTCTGCTTGTTCAGGGGTTCGACGTTGGTCGATTTTGCTCCGTGGGAGTTGTTTCCTGGTACGGGCCAAATGGACACGATCACGCTGAAAACGTGGCTGGCATCGCCCGGCACCAGCGCGCAAGCATTCACGGTTCGCATAGGCTCAAATGGCGGAAATGCCTTTTACGTGAACTCCACGAATAATGGCACCATCATCGATCAGGCAGGACTGACCTCGTGGATTTCAATTAAAGAGCTGCTGGCAGGGTAATTACCGCTAATTGGGGCTTGACTTAACCAGACCCACAAGCAAATACTCGCGTCGTCCCGCTCCCCGGTGTGAGCGGCTTTGATTTCCCAGACCCAAGTCGCCTCGGCGCGCTGATGACGGTCCCTCATGGAGCGGCATTGCGCCATGGCGAACACCCAAAGCCCATTCGGCTTCAGCGAGATTTACGGCGGGTCGGGCGGTGCTCCGACCATGGCTCAGAGCGTCCGACGCATCGCTTCGACCAACTCGACCGCGATCTACTACGGCGATCCGGTCATGCCGGTTGTCTCATCGGCCAACGGGTACATCACCCAGGCGGCGGCAGGATCAACGGCGGTGGCCGGCATCTTCGTCGGCTGCGAATACACCTCGGTGTCGCAGAAGCGGAAGGTCTGGAACCGCTATTGGCCCGGATCGGATGCTTCCGGTGACGTGACCGCCTACGTGATCGACGATCCCAACGCCCAGTTTCTGGTGCAGACCTCCGGCACGTCATTCACGGTCAGCGGCACCGTGACGGCCTTCGGCACCTCGCCGGTCGGCAAATACTGCCAGTTCAACATCGGCACCGGCAACACGGCCAACGGCCTGTCCGGCGCCTTCGTCGACACGCTCGGCACGACCATCACCTACCCGTTCATCATCCGCGACATGTGGATCGGCCCCTCCAACGGAGGCGATCCACTCACGCAGTACTGCAACGTGATCGTCGGGTTCAACAACGAGGTCTGGCGCACCAACGGTGCTGGCCCGACTGGTATCAGCTAAGGGAGCCACGTTCTCATGACGAACGCTCCCTATGTCGAGTATCGGGCCCATGTCCCTCTCCACTCTAAGGCAGGAGACTAAGTTATGCCCGTCAATCTAGCCGCCATAAAAGATTTGCTCCTCCCCGGCCTCCGCGGAGTTGAGGGCAAGTATGAGCAGATACCGAGTCAGTACGACAAGGTCTTCACCAAGTTCGACTCCAAGATGGCATTGGAGCGCACGGCCGAAATGCGCTACCTGCCGCTCGCCCAGCTCAAGACGGAGGGTGGGCAGACGCAGTTCGACAACAACGCAGGCGAACGCTACGTCTACAATCAGGAGCACATCGAGATCGCGCTTGGCTACGCCATCACCCGCAAGGCGATCGACGACAACCTCTACAAGACGCAGTTCCATCCTTCCAACCTGGGCCTGCGCGAATCCTTCCACCAGACGAAGGAAATCTACGGCTTCAACGTCTTGAACCAAGGGCAGACCTACAATTCAGCGGTCGGCGGCGACGGCGTGGCACTGTTCTCCACGGCGCATCCGATCGACGGCAGCACCTACGCCAACACGCCGACGGTGCAGGTCGATCTCAACGAGGCGACGTTGCTGAACGGCATGGTGGCCGTCCGCACCAACTTCCTCGATCAGGCCGGTCTGAAGACTTTCGCGCGTGCCCGCAAGTTGCTCGGGCCGCCGCAGCTCGAGCCGACGATGATCCGTCTGACCAAGACGGAGCTTCGCCCCGGCACGTCCGACAACGACGTGAACGCGATCCTGATGACCGCGGGCGGCCTGCCCGAGGGCTACATGGTCAGCGACTTCTTGACCTCGCAGTTCGCTTGGTTCCTGCTGACCAACATCCAGGGCCTCAACTACATGGAGCGCATCCCTTACGAAACTGACATGCAGGTCGACTTCGTGACGGACAACCTTCTGGTGAAGGCTTACGAGCGCTACAGTTTTTCTTATTCGAACCCGCGCTCTGCCTACGGTTCGTTCCCCACTTCGTAAGGAAGGTCCATGACCGCATCCACTTGGTCCGGCCCGCTCCTGAGCGGCCCGCAGAAAGACCAGACGGGCAGCAGCACGGATCCCTACAATCAGGGGTTCGCTCGACTGACGCAGATCGCGAACATCGCATTCAACACGACCGGAAACGGCAGCACGGCGACGGTGCAGAACGTCCTGCTCAACGTGCCGCCTGGCTGTCGCATCCAGTCGTTCGATATCGACGTGCTGACGGCGTACAACTCTGCCTCGAGCGCGACGTTCTCGGCTGGCATTACGGCGGGCGGAACGGATTACGTTTCGGGCGTGGACGTGAAGACCTCGACGGGTCGCAAGGCGCCGACCTACACGGCGGCGCAGTTGGCGGCGATGTCAGGCCAGAGCGTGACCGGCACGGCTGCGGCGATCGCGGCACCGGGCAACGTCTACTTCACCGTCACGTCCTCTGGCACGCCGACGGCGGGCTACGTGACCGTCGCCATCAACTACGTTCAGCTCGTCTAGGAGGGCACCATGAAGGGCCACAAGCATTCTCGGAAGCACAAGGCCGCTGGCGGCAAGATGGAGTCGGCGTCCAAGGGCGACGATACCTGGGAGAAGGACGAGACTGACAAGCCGATGCGCTATACGGCGGACTCCAACGTCAACAAGGAAGGCGAGGAGCGCAAGCACGGCGGCCGCACGAAGAAGAACAAGGGCGGCATGGTCCATCACCTGGGCAAGCTGCACGGCAAGAAGCCGCATCACCACGCCGGTCGCAAGCCGCGCAAGGCGGGCGGGCGGGCGGGCAGCGACTCGCACCCGCTGAGTTCGGCTCATCGCGGCACGCACCCCAAGGACGCCCCAAAAAATCAATACGAGATCGACTAGCCTTGGTGTCCCTTCAGCAGGGAGTTTGAAGCGCAAGAAGGAGCCCGCATGCGTCCCATCACTGTATCCGTTGGTCCGAATGCGGCAGACAATGCTACCTCTTCTTGGGTGCGCTTCGATGATTGGGGTCCGTCCTATATCTCCATCCAGTGCGATGTGAGCGGGACGGTCAACTACACGATCCAGTCGACGCTGGATGATCCGAATTCCCCGACGAACCCGGTCGCTGTCAACAGCGTGACTTGGGTGAACAGCAGCGACACGGCTGCGGTCGGGGCCACGGGCGCCATCCAGAGCAATTTCCTGTTTGCGCCGACCTATGCGCGCATCCTGAAGAACAGCGGGGACGGGACGGTCAAGGCGACGTTCCTGCAAAGCGGCGCGAACTAATGTCGTCGTTCCGTCGTCCTTCGGGCTTCTCCCTTGGAGGCGGCCTGTCGGTTGGCGGCGGTCTGTCGGCGGGGAGCGGGCTCAGTCTTCCGTCCGGCGGTGGTCCACCGCCCTACGTCGCGCCTGCGGTGCATTTCAACGGCGCGACGTTCCTTCGTAACGCGGCTCTCGCCTCGATCGACAGCCCCGTTTTCTCCTTTTCCTATTGGGTGAAGATACCGGCTGGGGCGCCGGATGCCCTCAACGCGATTTTTGTAGTTGGTGCCGAGTCGTCTGCCAGTGCCGTGAATATCTCTGGAGGCGTTCCGGCGGGTACTACTATTGTGAGCGATGGCATGACGGGACTTGAACTGGATGTTCCGAACCCCTTTTCTGCTGGATGGGTGAACATTATCGGCTCGTTCAACCTCTCCGTCGACAATGCCTACAAGGCAAAAATCTATGCCAATGATGTCGATGTGACGGGGACCTTTTCCTCGGATGTTTCGATTGACATCTTGTCTAACGGCCTGCCTTTCAACGTGGGTGGCGAGGCGTCAGCCAATTGGCTGACGGGCGACATGGCTGACCTCTGGGTCGCGCCGAATGTCTCGTTGCTCGATGGCGGTGGAGCCATTCCCGAGGCCACCCGTCGCTTGTTCATCTCGGCCACCGGCAAGCCAGTCAATCCGACGGGCTTCCCTGCGAGCGCCATTCTGTTTTCCGGCGACGCGACAACCTTCGCCACCAATCAAGGAAGCGGCGGCTCGTTCACGACGACCGGCACACTGACCAACGCATCATCGAGCCCGAGCGACTAAGGAGAATTGAAGTGAGCGACTATCCGTATCTGGAAGATTTCCTCAATCACTACACCGGCAAGCGCGCATCGCAGGCTGTGCGTGACGATCTCACCAATCTTCTCATCAGGGTCCATGATTCGCTGGACGCCACCACGGGCGTTCGTTCGCAGGACGGCATTCCGGGCTATCAAGTGCTGTCGCACACGGGCGGCACGTTTCCGGCTGCGACCTCACCGCCGACTGGCCCGGTCTATATCGACGTGGCGACGCCGTTCACCAACGTCATCGACAGCTTCACGCAGTCCTACCAGCATCCTGATGGACAGAGCCCGCTGGTGCCGCCGGTCACGGCGCGGTTCACCTACACGCTCAATCCGCACGGCAATGACGACGGCACCGTCCGCATCTACGGATGGGACAGCGCCGGCAATCCGACGGCACCGGGCGCCGACGAGACCTTCCGGTTCTCGTTCACCGGCCAGATCCTTATTCCGCAGTAAAGGACGGACGTTTGGCAATGCGTCGCCTCTCCCTTTTTGCGGCAATTGTCAGCGCTTTTCTGGCGTGGCCGGTCGATGCGCAGCAGACCGTGCTTCGCATCGGGGGTACTCCCGTCCAGGGAGGTACGGCGGGCAATTGTCTGACGATCGGCAATGCGGATCCTATCAGCGGCATGCTGCTCAACAATGCGCCCTGCAGCAGCGGCTCAAGCGGCGTTTCGACCTTCTCGGCCGGCTTGACGGGGCTGACGCCGAATTCGGCGACCACTGGCGCAGTGACGCTTGGGGGCAATCTCAGCCTGACGGCCATGGCGCAGATCGCGGCCAATACGCTGATGGGCAATGCGACGTCCGGCACGACGACGCCCCAGGCCATTGCGGTGCCGTCATGCAGTGGCGCGACCAATGCGTTGGGATGGACGACAAGTTCGGGTTTCTTGTGCAACAACATCTCTGCAGGCACCGGCAACGTCGTCGGCCCAGCATCGTCGACAGACAATTTGGTGGCGACGTTCGATGGCACGACCGGCAAGCTGCTCAAGAGCACCGGCACCCCAGCATTGGGAACGCCGACATCCGCGACGCTGACCAATGCGACGGGCCTCCCGATCGGCAGCGGCGTCTCCGGCCTGGGAACCGGCGTGGCGACCGCCCTGGGCGTGAATGCGGGCGCCGCCGGAGCCTTTGTCGTGAACGGTGGCGCTCTTGGCACTCCATCGGGTGGCACGGCAACTAACCTTACAGGCTTGCCGACGACCGGCCTTACAGGGACGTTGCAAGCAAGCCAATTTCCGGCGCTGACCGGCGATGTTACGACCAGCGCGGGCGCGCTTGGCACGACGCTGGCGACGGTCAACAGCAATGTTGGTTCATTCGGCTCGGCGACACAGGTCGGCACGTTTACGGTAAACGCCAAGGGCCTAATTACTGCCGCAGCCAACGTTACGGCAACACCAGCAGTAGGATCGATAACTGGCCTGGGCACGGGCGTTGCTACGGCGCTTGCCGCTAACGTAGGAAGCGCGGGCGCTCCGGTGCTGTTCAACGGGGCGGGCGGAACTCCTTCTTCGCTCACGCTTACCAACGCGACCGGCCTGCCCATTGCTGGCCTGACCGGGAACCAAGCGAGCTATGTCTGGTCGAGTTCTGCAGCGTCAGGCTCGACGGTTTCCTTCACCAGTTTGTCTTGCGAAGACGTGCTGATTTACGTCGATGGCGTCACGATCACGACCAGCACTGCCGATCTGAACATTCTCTTTTCGACCAACAACGGGAGTACTTACACCAGCGCTTCGCGCATCAACGTAACGGCTTCGGCACTGACGACGTCGGCCGTTTACCTGACCGAGTGGATCACCGGATTGCGCGGCGGATATGTAAGAGCATTCGGCGGCGAAAGCACGACGGGCAATCCCAATTCGACCCCGAACGTCTCGACCGCTGGACCGCGCACGATCATGTTCGCTCCCGCAGCGCAGGTGAATGCTATCCGGTTCGCGCCCAGCGCCAGCACGTTTGCCGCTGGAACATTGAGGATCGGTTGCCGTGGCTAATGTAATCCAGATTCCGCAGCTCCCCGCCGCAACGGCGCTGAACGGTTCCGAGCAATTGGAGGCCGTGCAGGCGGGCGTCTCGGTCCGGATTACGACGGATCAGATCGTTGCTCTGGTGCCGGCGCCCATCCCGCCGCCGCCAGCCATATGGCCGGTTGGCCACGCTATTTTCATCGGGGCCTACGCCAACCTGACATCTGGACTGCTCACCAGTGCGCAGATGTACACCATCCGGACGGACTACGGCCTTTATCAGACGTTCGGCAAGAGCACCTGGACGGCATGGCTCGACATCATTCCGCCGACCACCGTGACGGCGGGGCCGATTGAGGTCCGGGTCGATGGCGGCATGAATGGGGTGACCCGCGGCGAGCATCCTGCGGCGGGCACATGGACGCTGGCGGCGGGACAGGATCCACTCGGCAACAACAATCCGTTCTGCTTTGAGATCGTCGGCTCAACATTCGTCGCTGGTTGCTTTTACACCAAGGGGCACCTGTACGTTCAGGGCACGCCGATCGATGCGGCGGCGCCGTTCAATGCGTTCACGGAAGAAGTGCTTACGGTTGGTCCCGGAACGATCTGGCTGCCGGCTGGATGCCTCTGGGCGCAGAGCAAACCCCTTTACTTTCCGGGCAACTGCAGCCTGATCGGCCACGGCGGCTACAACACCACCATCGTGCTGGCGGATACTTCCCTCCAGCCGTCCGGCAAGAAGTTCCATAACGTACTGGCCACGGGCGTGGCGACATCGATCAACAATCGCGACGTCAGCGAAGTCCGCATCCAAGGCATGAGGTTGCTCGGCAATCGAGCTCGCCAACGGTACGGCGTGGGCGGCTCGCTCGCTGCGTTCGGAGGGAATACCGACAACGGCGTGCCGATCTCGATGTGGCTCGATGATTTCGGCGGTGCCGGCGCTGCGGGTTACTTCATGCAGTTCGGGGGCCACAACTTCAAGCAGCGCCTCCGCATCGGTCGCATCGAGATGGCGTGGTCGGACTCCGATCTGATCGACGTGAAGAACCGCGAAAACCTGAACGAGGTCATCTTCGCCAACCAGATGGATTTGCGTTGGTGGGCAATGGGCGATCAGGGCACCAACCTGCGGCCGACGATTGCGCTGCCGACGAATGCGATCACCACCACGATTAATAGTAATCGCGTCACGATTTCGACGGACCTTCTTGGCAACAAGATGACGCCGGGCGATGTGGTGACGATCAGCTCTGCGACGTCCGGCAACGGCATCGATCCGAATGGGTCTTGGCCCGTTTTCGACACGAGCGGTGGCTTGGTAACGCTCTCTGTGAATCCTCAGACAGCGTCGGGGACGGGCGGCATCGGCGGATCGAGCGCGGTCGCTTTTGCGCCGGAGATTTCCGTGGGCGACGTGCCGCTGGATCTCCGCGGAATCGGCTGGGTCGTGGATACGCTGTGGGCCGAAAGCATGATCTACGGTCGCAATGGTCCGCGCCAGCGCGGCGGCACCGGAGCGAACGCCGACGGCATTGGCGGCGTGAATGCGATCTTCAAGAATATGTTCGTTACCGATCTCAGCCCAGATCCAGTAGGAATGACCACGGGTTCCTGTCGGGGCATGGTGACGGCGCTCGGCGACGGCCTGACGATTGGAACGCTCAATCTCAGCGCGCCCAATGGCGGCGGCGGCGTTGGCATTCACACGGCTGCAACGGCGACCAACACGCGCATCGACAATTTGACCACTGTCGGCCTCTCAATTCCGGTGAAGTTCGAGGGCGATAAGGGCGTCATCTTCCGGGGCCGCTTCATCGATACGACATTTAAGAACACTGAGGTCTTCGGGGGCACCAGCAACAATCGGGTCGACCTCATCACCGACCCATGCTCTGGCACGACCAGCAGCAACATCGTCACGATTACCTGCGATGGGCCACACGGGGAGACGACGGGCGCGAAGGCTGGGTTCATCAATCTGACCAACGGCAATGGCATCATCATCCGTCGCTCCAATGTCCTGCCGTACTATCCGATCACAGTCCTGAATGACACGCAGTTCACCATCGTGGCGGATGGTTCCATCATCAATGGTGCCGTTACATGGGGCGGTCCTGCGGCCTCGGTCCGCTTCAACGGCGATCCCCATACGGCGACCGGCAATGAGTTTCACCACCTGACGTTTGAATATAGCGATCCGGACCTTGCAACAGGCATCATCGGCCTGTCGATCGGCGCGCAGACGCAGGCCGATGGCAGCGTGAGCATTGGTCAGGCTGACGGGACCATCGTGCATTTCGTGCGAGATGAGGGATCGCAATTCCCGCGTCAGGATTTCGGCACAAATACCGATTACGTGATTGGCAATGCTGGCGGCATTCCGAATCAACCGGCACTGGACATCCTTGATGTGCCGCCGTTGTCGTCGTCGTCGATCACGAACAATCTGCTGTTCGAGTACGGCCCCATTCTATCCAGTGCCGCCTATGTTTCTGCCATCACGATCACATCTCTTGATTCCTATGAGGAGCTGTTGATCGAAATCGAGGGCGTCCAGCACAATTCCGGCTCCGGTCAGAATTGGGGAATCGAGTTCTCGACGGACAACGGCGATACATGGCTAGCGAGCACGTCTGACTACCAGCGCATCGGCACGACGAACGCGAGCAAGCTGATCTTCTGCGGGTCCATCGTTGCCGGGCTCTCTCTCTCAGGACTTATTCAGATCACGAACTTCAATCTTTCGGCGCAGCGGACGGAAGTGTGGATCAACGGCGGCCAGGATGGGGCGGCCACGGGCGCGCAAAACGCCAACGGTTATGCGGTCGTTCCACAGAAGCACAACGCCGTGCGAATAATTCCGGGCGCGGGACAGATCACGGGTGGCGCTGTCCGCGTCTACGGCAAGCAAGGAGGCGACATTGGCAATTAACTGGGGCTGGGGTCCGCCGATCCAGACATGGACCTACGCGTCCGGCGTGGCTGAGGTCGACTTCACGAACCTCGGACTCAACAACCGGATTATGATCGAGATTGAGGACGTGCAGCACAGCTCCGGGACACCGGATCTCTGGGTGCAGGTGACGGAGGACAACGGCGCAAGCTGGGTGAGCAGCAGCGGAAATTACGTTCGGTGGGGCGTTGCCCTGACCAACCAGAGCGCCATCGTCATGGCGTCGGCCATCCCGACATCGACCGCGACGTCGGGCATGCTGATCCTCAACAGCTTCAATGCGACCCGCAAGTCGACGCTCAACATCAACGGCGGACGGGACGGCTCGGCATCGGGCCTGCAGCAGATGGGCGGGCGCGTCGATCGCGCCGTCGCGCGCAACGGGGTGCGACTTCTGTGGTCGACGAGCACGAACATCGTCGCCGGGTCGATCAACATCTACGGCATGCCGTGAGAACCTTTCTCATCGGTAGCGCGGTGGTGTTCACCTAGATATGCGAATGCAGCATAAATGGAGTGTGTTATCATTATCCGTGCAAGAACATGGGATGATGAAATGAATCTCCGGGAGTGGCTTTCCGCACATTTGGACGACCTTGGGGCGACCATACTGATTGCCGTTCTGGTGGCGGCACTTGTGGGCTTCATCAAGCGTTCTACTGGTGCTGCCGTGTTCATTTCATGTTCGGCGGCGACGATGCTTGTACTGATCTTCTATCCGTGGGTTAGTAACTTGGGATACCGCTGGGATCAGGTGGTCCCGGCTCTAGGCGTTGCTGCCGGATTCTGCGCGGTGTCGCTGTTCAAGATTGCCATGAAGTTTTCCGACAAGCTGGGAGAGAAAGACGGCGAGCTCGCCGAAGAACTGCTGAACAGGGCCAAGAGCCTGATCCCTGGAAGGGACAAGCCATGAATGGGCACTTCAACGAATGGCTCTGGAGCGTCATCAACGACGCTGGGTGGGGATGGTGGATTCCCTGCTGGCTGCTCGCCATCAAAAACATGGTTTGGCTGTCGATGCTTACCGCTCCTGTCACGGGGATCGGACGGGCTGCCCGGACCTTCGCGTGGCTGGCTCATATCCCGATGGCCTTCATCCCGCTCTACAATGCACTAGGTTGTGTGGCCCTTCCCCTGATGCTGATCGCCAACAACATCCTCTACATCCAGCTATGGCTGGCCTGCCGGGAACAGAGGAAGCGTCAGTCTCCGAATCTCCGGCATGGAGCGCGGCGCGTCCTTCAGAGCATAGTCGCGCCGCAGTAGCCTACACGGCCAGATTGCGCCATAATTCGCGGCATGGACCCCAAGACGACGCGCGGTTACCTCAATAACAATCCGGGCAACATGGACCGCTCCGACCCTCCAT
>Ga0265334_10000170_pt1 | contig 39146 bp, 40 predicted proteins | sample 42023metaG_FD_192442 | JGI IMG/M metagenome (GOLD analysis project Ga0265334, IMG submission 192442) | Rhizosphere microbial communities from Carex aquatilis grown in University of Washington, Seatle, WA, United States - 4-20-23 metaG | ecosystem: Host-associated > Plants > Roots > Rhizosphere... | reverse complement strand
TGGGGGTTGGGGGTGCTGCGCCCGTAGTCGCGAAAAGCACTGCTTTCGATCGCCGCATCGCGGAAAAATTACGCCACGCCCCTTCAGCCCGCAATCGTCACATACTCATGACGCATCCGGGCTAGCCATAGCCCGGCAACGGGGCCACCCAGCAACGCCGCAAATGTTGCCTGCCAAGGTGACGAGAGCGGCGGGTATTCGGTACTCATATATGCAATCTACGCAGATTTAAGCGGCGGCGAGGACGCCACACGATGTCTGCCAAGCCGATCAAAAGTGTGGGCGTCCTCGACGTCCGCTTGACGGGTTAGGTTTTGTCTCGCTGCGCACGAAGAAATGCCTCAGCTTTGGCTTTTAATTCCGGTGACGACCACCCTTTTACTGGGCGAGCACCCTCAGACAGCGGACTATCTGGCGGGGCGTCTGCAATGCTCTCAATGAAGTCCTCCGTGCTCGACCAGGAATACACAATGTTTCTGTGATCGTCGAGCTGGACTATCTGACCATCCAATAACGACAAGCAAAGTATCTCGTGCCAGTCTCCAAAGAACGGAATGTAGTTTTCTTCCACGTCCCAGTCTATCCGCAGCGGCAGGGCAGAGAGAATCTGCTCATACGACCAATACTTGCTCCAAAGCCTCTGAACTCGCCCCCCGATCCGAAGCCCCTTTCGCTCGGCAGCAATCGACTGAATGCTTCGGAGAAAGTGTTCAGCCTCTGGTTTCACAATTCGTCTCCAGCAAACCGAACGCCAAGTAAAGCGGCGGCACCGGCACCACACGATGCCTGCCGATTCCGGCTGAGGTACGTGTGACGCCCCGTCTGCTTGTTAGCATTTACCCACGCTTTCCTATAACGATGTACGGTTCTTCGAATACGTATACAGGTGCGGGCATATCATCCGTATAGCGCCCCAGATTCTTGCCTGAGAGAGCCCACCTATTTTCAGTTTTTTGCCAGTCTGGTGCATCCAGATCATGACATGACAGAACTGCATCAGGTGCAACGAGGCCGCCCGTTAATGTTGGGCCAAAGTCCTTGCAGAGCGCTCCCCACCTCCACCAATGATTATCTGGAAGCACGACAGCCCCATCCTTGGTAGAAACCGTAAAGACATGAAGTGCTCCAGCCCCATCCTTTATCACCAATAGTGTTTCAGCCCCGAACCCAAAACTGCGGTTTGTTATAACCATACGATATTGCCCAGACCTTAGGCTGGACACATCAATATGAGGAAGCTTTAGATCAGCTCCCTCCGCAGGAGCAAGTGACGCCACAAAAGGGACAAAAACGGCACACAGACCTGCAATCACAACCAAGCATAAAGCTGTAGAAAGTAGCTGGCGCCTATTCATGAATGCTAACGCCAGGTTGGGCGGGTACCAAGCGAACAAATGAACCACCGTTTGCTGCGGCCCGAACTGCTTCATATATCGTTTGTAATGGCCCCCGCGCTATTAGCGCTTCACACTGCAGCGCCTTCCCGTAACCCGGATCATGGTATGCCGCAAACTCAGTATCCATAGTGCGCATCGCAAGAAACGAAGTGGCGACAACGTTTGCTCCACATTTGGCACAGCGCAAAACGTAAGAGCCATACTCGACTCCAGCTTCGAGCTGTTCAGACTTGCACGTGTTGCAGACGAGCGCGTTACTCATTTTCTGAGGCCCAACGCCAGCTTCAGCGGCAGACCGGCCGCCACACGGAACCTGCAGAGCGCGACCACACTGCGCGCGGACGGGCTGTCCGCTGGAAGTGATGAAATGGACTCCTCCCGCTGTTTTGAACGGCATCAAAAGTGCCAAGCTGAGATAGCGAATTCATCAGCGATCAACGAGAGGAGTCCGATATGAATGCTACGACGGTGGCTATTGACCTGGCAAAGGATGTGTTTGAGTTGGCGGTGGCCGATAGCTCAGGACGAATCGTGCGGCGTGAGCGGCTGACGCGTTTTCGCTTTGGGCGTTTTGTGGATAACTTGCCGGTGTGCCGTATCGTGATGGAAGCCTGCAGTGGCTCGCATTGCTGGGCACGGCGCTTTCAAGCTGCAGGGCACACCGTGGTGCTGTTGCCGGCCCAGTACGTTCGCCCCTATCGCCGCCGTAACAAGACCGACCGCGCCGACTGTGAAGCGTTGCTGGAAGCGGTGAAGAATCCTGAAATCCTGCCAGTGTCGGTAAAGTCGCCCGAGCAGCAAGCGGTGCAGGCCTTGCACCGGTTGCGCAGTCAGTGGATGGCGACACGTACGGCTCGGATCAATGTGCTGAGGGGGTTGCTGCGCGAGTTCGGTCTGGTTATTCCGCTCGGTGCCACGACCGCGCTCAAGCAGTTTCCCGAGGCAATTGACGATGCGGCCGTGCCAGCGTTTCTGCGTCCCCTCCTGCTCAGCATGTTGGAAGAAATCCGCACACTCACCGCGCGCGTGGTCGAGGTCGAGCGTCAGCTCGACGACGCCACCGCCGATGATCCGGCGGTGCAGACCTTGCGCAGCGTCAGCGGCATTGGGCTGCTCACCGCCACCGCGCTACGCGCCAGTGCCAGTGATGCCAGAAACTTCCGCAATGGCCGCCATCTGGCGTCCTGGATTGGACTGACGCCACGCGAACACTCCAGCGGCAGTCATCGCAATCTCGGCGGCATCAGCAAGCGCGGCGATGTCTATGTTCGCATGCTGCTGATCCACGGTGCCCGCTCAGTGATGCTGCGCGCCAACCAACTGGCCCGTACAGGGCACGCACTCAATCCTTTGCAACGCTGGGCACTGGATCTGGCGGCGCGGGTCGGCCACAACAAGGCCGCCGTTGGATTGGCCAACAAGCTGGCTCGCATCGCCTGGGCCGTGTGGTATCACCAAACCGATTTCAATCCCGATCGCGCCGTAGCGGCGTAATCCTGATTCACAGAGCAGCACTTCTCGCGGTTGCGTTGGAGAGACGATTGATCATGACGTAACGGTCGGACCGTTCTGGATTAAAGCCGATAACTTGCGTGAGCGAAAAGCTCGTCGAAGCGTATGGCGATCCAGAGGCGGATTTCATGAAGGCTCGGAGCGGAAGTATTACTCCATAGAAGCCGAATATACGACTGCAACCGATCTTCCACGTCAGATCAGATGTCCGTCTCTACTGCGGGGTTGCGGGGGGAGTCCATATACGCGGGTTAGAGCGCACTCTCTATCTCCGCGATGAATGCTGGCACTTCAGTTCGCAACCACTCACGTCCAACCTCCGTCCAATTTTGCTGCCCCTCCATCTCCTTCAGCGACTCTTGCAGCATTTCCAAAAATTTCTTCCGCACCACCACGTCAGGCAGAACGTCATCAAGGGCGACCCAAAGTCCCGGAAAGAACCGTTCCTTCCGTGCAATCAAGAATTTTGTTACGTCACTCTCCATGCCAAAGGCATGTTGGGCTTGCGTAACCAACACAGCAACGCAAGCTTCAATTGCACCGTTGGTTCCTATCAGCCTGGCATTACCCAAGGTTATCGAAGCGCTCATAGCTCTAACGCAGAGCTCAGCGGCGGCCCGCAATACGCGGACCTCTCCGACACGAAAATGGCAGCGCGCGGGCCGTCCGCTGGAGCGCCGGGTTAAGTTTCAGCCCGCAGCCAGGTTTCTTGGGCGCTGTATGAATACGTGACATCTGCAACGTTCTTGTCCGTGAGCAAGAAACGATACTTTGCGAAACGGCCATTGGAGGGCCAGTGAATGCAGAACCTGAGGGCACCTTGATCTTCTTTAACATCATAGACCTCACCCTCCTCTCCATCGTTTTCATCTGTGGCGCTAACCAAGTAACCCGTATCTCCCTTGCTGATGCGAATTACTTTGTCGCTAAATCCATCAGCACAACGCCATGCCCCACAAAGAGACGCACTCACGGACCTGCTCCTTGAAACTTAACGCTAATTGAACGGATCAATTGCGGAAAATAATTGCTGCACTTTGGTGGTTTTCCTTGACAGGATGCTCCGTAAGGCATTGAGCATGCAGCATTTAGCCGGCACTGTTGCCGGATTGAACCGCAAAATCAATGTCCCCCGATGACGCTACTCTACCCGTTCTCAAACCCAAACTTCTAGATCAGCTCCAAGACGAGATCCGCCGAAGGAATCTGTCGCTCCGCACCGAGCAGACTTATCGGCACTGGAACCGCCGTTTCATCCTCTACCATGGCAAGAAGCATCCGAAAGACATGGGTGAGCCGGAGATCACTGCCTTCTTGACCCATCTTGCCCGCGATCGGCGATGTTCCGCTTCCACACAAAACCAGGCGCTGGCGGCAATCCTGTTCATGTACCGCTGGGTCCTGCGGCAGCAGGTCGACTGGATTGACGACTTTCAAAGAGCCAAGAAGCCACAGCGACTGCCGCAGGTATTCACTGGGGATGAGTGTCGGCGCGTGCTTGCAGCGCTGAACGGGACCCGTTGGCTGATGGCAAGCCTGTTGTATGGCTCGGGCCTGCGACTGACCGAGTGCCTGACGCTGCGGGTAAAGGACGTCGACTTGGTCAGCCTGCAAATCACGGTTCGCAACGGCAAAGGAGCGAAAGATCGGATCACGATGCTGCCGAAATCTTTGGTGCCAGCACTACAAGTTCAACTTGAGCGCGCCCGAGAGCTGCACCGTGTCGACCTGAGCCAGGGATTCGGTGAAGCGTCCCTTCCCTATGCCCTGGCGAGAAAGTATCCGAAGGCAGGATTCGAATGGGGCTGGCAGTACGTCTTTCCTTCAACCAAGCGCTCGGTCGATCCTTACTCCGGCCGAACCAAACGACATCATGTCTTCGAGGACACGTTACAGCGGGCCGTCAAGCAAGCGATCCGCGCGGCCGGAATCACCAAGCACGCGAGCTGCCATACGTTTCGCCACTCCTTTGCGACACACCTCTTTGAGCGCGGACAGGATATTCGGACCATTCAGGAGCTTCTGGGCCACAACGACGTCTCGACGACGATGATCTATACCCACGTACTGGGTAAAGGTGTGCAGGGTGTGATCAGCCCGCTCGATTGAATGATCAGCCAGGTCGTCGCTCTCCCTCGCGGTCCGCCGAAATTTGGCGCCCCGATACCTGCCGGTCGCCACTGACGGCTTAGGGCTGGGCGCACACGCTAATATTAACTCGATGTTACGTTCTTTTTGAGCCGCTTTCCCGTTTCCTGTGGTCTAAGAAATTCCCGCAGGTCAGCTGGAAAAAATTTCCGTCGGGCATCTGTAGGATTCAGTTACCCGCCTAATCTCGGCCTCGTCCCAACGCACGCCATGCGACCGCCAACGCACAAACCGCAACAACAGCCATTAATGCTTCATGGGACAGCGACGCTAAGCCGTGCACAACATCAGTAATGATCATTGAGGCCTCTAAATCGTTGGACCTCAAGAACAATAAACACCTTTTTCGGGAAATACACCCGGAAAAGTCGGCGATTTGCCCGGTAGTAACTTTCTAACGAATGTGCTATGAGCGCAGTCGGCAGGCCTGGAAGAGGCGAGAGTGCGTCGCTCTGTTCTCCGCGTTAGCGCCATTTAGCAGCAATCTTGGATTCCCTTCGGCGCATAGACTATCGTTCACTGTCAGCAGCCCGATCATTGCAGAGTACCTACGTTGGGCCACACGACGGTGGGCGTCGACGGATTGGGCTACGGAAAGCGGCCGTTCGCGAATGACCGAAAAGGGCTGGCGGCGTCGATCGGACGCACACCTCACCATTCCACGTCGACGGATTTGATTTCACTGCTGTTGTACGCCGTTACCAACGCTCGGCCATGGTCGCCGCTCCAACTCAAGCTGGATATCGAGTACTTATACCCCGCTCCTTCCTTGGCTTTAGCGAGGCGCAGCGCTTGGGCACCGGCCTCGCCGTGGACAGTAAATGAAAAAAATGCGGCCATTGCTACGGCAAGAAGCACGCCCACAACAAATGCGCCTCTAGGCGGCGCCTCAGACTGACCTGCGGCAACCCTCGCCTTAACAACGGAAGGCTTTCGTAGCTGGAGATAGACCCACAGAATGAAACCGAGTCCAATGAACCCATAGAGAACAGAAGCAACGCTATCGAACGGATGTAGCCGCAGCTCCGCCATCAGCAGATCAATCGGGATCATAAACGGAAATAGAATGACAATTGCGCTCGTGAGGCAAGCCAAAATAAAAGCGGAAAACCATGTGACCACGCGCACCGCTCCCAAGCTTCCGCGCAGGAAAAGGATGCCGGCGACAACCGCAAAGATGTTCAGGCTCGATTGGTAGCTGATGTCGTGCGACACGCAATAGACCATCACGCCGATGTCCGCTAGTCCGACCGCAATCGAGACCCAGCCGAGACGCTTTAGCACGACTCGATAGTTTTCCGTTTCCCCCATGACAATTTCCCCATCCCGCCGGAATCAGGCTTGGTTGTTTGGCGCCGATCATATCGCGCCGGACTGCTCCGAAGCGGTCACCCGTGGGAATCAGCTCTGGGCTGCTCACGACGACACGAAGGCCGTCACGCGAGGCGCGCCGCTACCGGACAACGAGAATCTGGAAGTCATCGCCCGTTAGTTCAATTTCGAGTTTGTGGAACTGTTACCCCTGTCCCCCGACGCTTTTGTTACTTATGTCCCCGACTGTTCACTGGCTCGCCTCCGGGGATGCTTATCCGGAAACTGCGCAAGTAGAATGAGACCCACAAGCGAGAGTAGCCCAAGTAACGCCCACCAGCCTGAGTGACCTTTGCCCTTCGCGTACGCCCACAATCCGTAGAACCACGATGCCCAAAATATACAGAAGATACTCAGGGCTATGAAGTTGCCACCCCGCCAAGGATTTACGCCGTTGGGGAGACAAACAGCTATCGCCGTGAGAGCCACAATACAGAACATCTAGAGGAACGCCGCATAGACGACCTTGGGACGGTAGGGTGCAAGCATCAAGCTCTCCAGTTACAACGATTGGGGTAGTGAGAGAACGTATTAAACACGGTTGCCTCTTAGCAGACAGCAGGTGGCCAGGGAGTGGCACCTAACGAATGACATGGACCTCCCCACTCACCTGGCCTCTGAAAGCCGGAATGAGGATGTCGAAGTTACTCAACCCACGAGGGAGAAAGTCCATGTCAACGATTATCCGCTTCGGCCTGGATTTGGCCAAAAACACGTTCTCGATCTGTGGCGTCGATGGCGACGAGCGCATCGTGCTGCGCAAAACCATCTCACGCAATGAACTGCCGACGTTCTTTTCCCAGCAGACGCCGGCCATCGTGGCGATGGAATCCGGCTCGGGCGCGCATCACTTGGCGCGCTCTTTCAAGGAAATGGGTCACACCCCGCGCATCATCGATCTGCGCTTGGTTGCACCCTATCGTCGTCAAGGCCGTTCGGGGAAAAACGACAGCAACGATGCTGAGGCCAACGCAACAAAATTTCGCATGGGATTCAGAAATCTCTATTCGAGGCGGGGCAGTTAAGGGCCGCATAACTGCGGAGTTTTTCAGGAGTGCGTCGTGGCCGGCAATCCCCGGTATTGACCATTGACAACTCGTGCTGAGATCTCACGAATTACCAAGGTAAACAGCGCAACCTTCGGTATTGGTTGTTTGAATCCAATCGCTCACGATATCTGGCTGCTACAAGTTCTAAATTGCTTGCCCGAAAGCCGCCGGTCGCGACTGTCTCAAATGGGCTGACAGCAAGAAATTCCAGCGTAATCGAAATTCAAAGGATTGTAATTTGTGCGGCAGGCGCCGCTCTGCACCGTTCGCCGGACCCGTGCAGCCTACCGCCCGTTCCTCCATCTTGCTTCGCCCGATACGGACTACACTCACGAATGTTGCGATTTAGCTCCGTTAAGGGTGATTCGCCCATTCCAACCAGTCGATGAGCCGCCAGCGCCATGCCAATTAAATCCAAGGGCAGCGGCGAACGCACCGCCAAGTTGCTGGGCGTCGGCCTACGCACGCTGGGACGGTCGATGGCTAACCGTCTGCCGGGAGGTGACCGCGTCGAGCGCAGTGCCCGTCACTGGGCCGAGGTCGGCGAGGATTGGGTTAAAACGCTCGGTGAACTGCGCGGTGCAGCGATGAAAATGGGCCAGCTCGCATCGCAGTATTCGGATCTGCTGCCGAAAACGCTCGCCGATCAACTCGTCAAGTTACAGAACGCGGTCGAGCCGCTGCCCTTCGAAGAATTAAAGCCGGCGCTGAAACGCTACTGGAAGGCGGCGCAGTGGAAGCAGGTCGCCGACATCGACCCGATTGCTTTCGCAGCAGCCAGCATCGGCCAGGTGCATCGCGCAACTCTCACCGACGGCCGCAAGGTCGTCGTCAAAATCCGCTACCCCGACATCGAGCACGCCGTCGATTCCGACATCAAGCAACTGCGCCGCCTAATTAGCGCCTCCAAGCTGCTGCCGCTCGACAATGCCGCCCTGAATCGCCTCATGGAGGAAGTACGTCAGCGCTTCAACGAGGAAACCAACTATCGCACCGAGCATGAGCACCTGCTGCATCTGCGGAGGCACGGCCAAGTTGACGGCATCGTCTATCCCACGCCGGTTGCCTCACTTTGCGCGGACGGTGTGCTGGTGATGACCGAGGAGGTCGGCGAACCTCTGAGCATGGCCAAGTGCTGGCCCCAGGAAACACGCGACCGTATCGGCACCACGCTGTGCCGCTGGATCACGCACGAGATGTTCATCGCTCATGCCGTTCATGCCGATCCGCATCCCGGCAACTTCGCTTTTCGTCCAGACGGCAGCGTTGTCGTCTACGACTTCGGCTGTGTCAAACAGGTCCCAGCCCCGATCGTCGAAGGCGTGCGCCGCGTGCTTCGCGCCGCCTGGCGCACTGACTGGCAGGAGCTGCATGACGCGGAGCTGGCGCTTCAAGGTGTCGGCGAGAAAGTCCGGCTCACCGAAGTGATTCCCGTCTATAACGATTTCGCCGATCTGACCTTGCGTCGCCTGTGCACCGACACGCTTTTCAACTACGGCGACCCTTGCTTCATCGACGACCTCCGCGCCGCCGCACGCCGACACTACCGCCACGCCTTCACGTTCAAGCCGGTCAGTGACCTGATATTCGTGATGCGCGCAGTGAGCGGAACCTATTGGTTGCTGCGCACGCTGGGAGCGCAAGTGCCGATGGGACAGGTGCTTGCAGCGCACGACGTGGGGCCACTCAATGCCAGATGCTCGGCATAAACCAGCTGAATCGACTCATGTGTGTTAAGCGAAGCATTTGGGGATTCATCTCGCTAAGCCCAACGTGCCAATTACGGCCATCCGATCATGGAATCAGGCTTCCCGGAAGCGGACGCTCGGTTTAGTCGTAGGGTACGATTACCCCGATTTCATGTGACGACAGGAGCTCTCAAACCACAGCAGATTCCCCGGCAGAGCCGGGGATTACCGCATTGAATTACAACTTGCGCCCTTATGAATATCGAGGAGTTACCACGTTTCTGAAAATCAGGGTTCCCATGTGCCGGGAGTTGAAAGCCAGACATTGGGGTTGTTGCCTGCCCCGATCAGATAGCGAAAGACAGTTACTCCTGTCGTACAGCTGTAGAACTCGATGGTGGCGTCGGCATATCCGCTGTAGCCGTTGGTGTTGTGGAAATTGATTTGAGCGTTTGGAAGCACCGTGTGTGTCGCTTCGAGGGGGCTTGGATTTCCTTTATACCATTGGAAAGCTGTAACGCACTTGGTAGATCCCGTCTGATTCGTCCATACATAATTGATCGTGCGGGTGCCCTGATTGTCGGAGACGCCTAACGCAAGCGCATTCCCCGGAGTCCAGTCATAACCTGAGGTCGAGTGGGCAAATGTTGGTGGCGAGCCAATAATTCCCACGGAAAGTGCCGCAGACATTAACAGCACGCTGCGGCCCACTTTTCTCTCGATTTTTGTTGCTGACCACAGGTTGATCAGGTTCGATTTCATGTCATCAAAATTCATGTGAAGCCTCCAAAGTTCCTTTCGAAATGTACATTACAATTCTCAAATACCAGTTTTGGATACGCCTGCCGCTTTATCAGTCATCGTTCATTCTGTATCTCCCTATTGACGTAAAAGTCCTACTCAGAAATGCGCCGCGGTGCCTCGTATCGGCAAGCTTTTTCAGCATCGCAACCGCTATCCTTTATACTCAACAGCCGCTTTCGATCGACGGAAATTAACCAATGATTGACTTTCGCTGGTGCGCGATGCGGCGTTACCGGAGTGTGGCCAAAGCCGCATGCGTATCGGTTCGCGGCTGACTGGCAACGATGAGCATGTGATCGCGAATCAACATCGCAAGCTAAGTGGCCTGACCCGCATCGAAGCCCCAGCTGGACGGGAATGACGTATCCAGCAGCGCGTATCCCGTAGTGTGGGAGTCGGTCAGCGTCGCCGCACCGAGATTCCCAAAGGACCCCTTGGTAACCGTTTATCATGTCGACGGGTTCGCCAGAAAAGCACTAGCTGATGAAAGCGAAACCATCACCGCATTTGCATGCACGCTCTTGGACGATAACGATTGCATTGCCAGTCACTCCATGACGCTTGTGCGGCTTCATTGCTATCAAGACAGGATGAATCTGTTTTGCGCCACAGTTTATTATTGAATAACGAGCAAGCGTGCGCTGAGCAGTTAGACCCTACGTCGATAACGTTATCCGATGATCCTGGATGAAACTGTGAACTCCGTCACAGTTGAATTGCATGGCATTGATAAATGGCGGCTGGCGCTCATCCAACGGATGTTCATTGCCCAATGATCTTCAAAATTCTTCGAGAGTTACCATCTGCTCTGTTGCTGCCGTTCGCCACCGTCGGCTTGGGCTGGGACCGCTGGTCGTCGGTGCGTGCCAAGAGCGGCCGGCGGGCCGCCTGAATTCGCTGCCCAAGAGCTGACGTTCGCTAGCGGGAAGTTACCCCCTGTCGCTGGAAATTCTTTGTTATCTATGTCCCCGACTGCTCATCATTTCGCTGTGAGGAAGCGGGCCACGGTACTTGACGCGTGGGTCGTTTATTAGCCGATCGAGCGAGAGGCGATCATATTCGGGAGCGCGTTTCATGTCCCGGCGCGTGTGCAATTCGATAGGTCAGAGCCCGGACCCTACAGCCAGACCGCGGCTCCGTACCATGAATGGAAGACCGAAAAGAATCCTTTTCCGCTTGATGACGTTGTCAGCGCCTGGGGCCTGAATCTTCCGCCCCAACCTGAAAAGTCTGAATCAAGTGCCGCTCCGCCGGGTCAGACGGGTGCTGGAAAGCCTGACGCGGTTCCCCAACGTGCTGCTTATCCAGCCAGCGCAGCAAATCAGCCCAGATGCGATTCGACTGCGCCGGCGTTGGCGCCTGACCGGATTGCGGCAGTTCGATCGTTATTACGGAAAGCTTGAGGTACAGGCCAGCGTAGTCGCCGAGCGATCCCGGATAAGCGCCCAGGCGTTGCAAGCTTAGATAACCCAGCCGCCGGGGCGGATCTCGCGGCCCATCGAAATCGAGCAAGCCGTACGGCGCATGAATGGATACCACGGCATCCGGTTTGAATTCTTCGATTTGATCAATGATCCAGCGTGTCTCGGGCTCTGACGCCGGTTTCAGACCGGGATAGCGACGCGGGTCGCGATGGGTGGTCTTGACCCAATACTCATTCGCACGCTGGCTCCAGTCCGGCGTTGGGAAATTGCGGTTGAGATCAACACCCGCGGAATTCGTGCGTCGTGATGGCTGCGCGAATACGCCGTCGAGATCCACGCACGGAAGCACGCGCCACTGAAAATGCGGGTCGTGATCGGACGCCAGTTTTTCGAGCCACTGAAATGCGATCACCGCTGCGGATAATTCATCGCCGTGAATGCCGCCGAGCAGAAGTACGCGTGGAGGATGGCCATTGCCCAAAGGAGCGAAATCGCGGCTCAGCATCGCGCGACCTTGCGCCGTCGTATGGGTAGAGACCATCAAGCCATCGCGCCGGCATTGTCCTTCTTGGAATCCGCGGATGTGCTGTCCGAGTCGGCGACACAGTTGATCGACCGGATCGGACTCGGCCGCTGCCACTGGGTATACCCTCGTGGCCAGAAAGAAAAGAATAATCGCGTTGAAGAAAACAAAACCGAGTTTCGATTTGGGAAACACCATGCATGTGCCCTGAATCTGGTTGTAGTGCACCGTTCGACGCTTTTCAGATGTCTGACGGGCCACGTCGGGCACGGATGCTGTGATGCGATCAATGTTGGGCATAGGGATGCATCGTGCCGTTGGGCTCAAAGAGAATCACGTCGTATGGTTTTCTTTCGTCACTGAAGGCCTCCATGCCTGGTGACGCGCCAGGCCAGCCGGGAACGGCGATTCCGCGTGCAGCGGGCCGTTCCGCCAGTAACCTGCGGATATCGCCGGCTGGGACGTGCCCAGCGATAACGTAGCCGTCAACGATGGCCACGTTTGCCGTACGCAGATTCCTCGGGACGCCCAGATACTGGCTCATGTGTCCGTGACCGGCTTCGTTGTCGACGCTGATGCGAAATCCTTGGCTGCGGAGGTACTCGATCCACGCGTTGCAGTCGCGGCAGTGCTCATCGCTGAAAACGAGAATCTCCGGACCGGTGGCGGGCGGTCCCGTCACCCATCGCGAATTGAAAACTCCCGCAACGAGCGCCGCCAGCGCAGCAGCCACCCCCACCGCCGCCAGCTGAACCTGCAGCTGCTGCGGAGTCGATTGACGCCGGCTTTGCATCTTTGCCAACGGTCCGTCACGTCCTTCAAAAATCGGCGCCGGCCTCGATCGGAGGACGGCACCGTTGAAGGCGCGCTACGGCTTCACAATGCGCCGAAGGGCTTGGCGATGCCGAAATAAAGCGCCGCCCGCGGTCCCCACGCCGGCGCGCCGACGCCGATGCCGGAGCCGTCGCGGATTTCGTTCTCGCGATCGAGCACATTGATGACCGCCGCCCGCAGATCGACGGTACCGAAGCTGTCGCTGATGAGTACCGAGCGGGCCGCCGATAGATCAAACTGCACGTTGGGCTTGAGCTTGCCGGTGTTGGCGAAACCCTCGCGCAGACCGTCTTCGTAAGTACCCTCGATGCCGAATGTTGTTTCCCACCAAACGTAAGAGGCGCCGCCCGATAGCGTCAGGGCCTGATTGTGATCGAGGTAGATGTAGTGCTGGCTGACATAAGCGAACTCCGTCGGATCGGGAAACGCGACAGCCTGGGCCGAGATGTTGTTCGTGGCCTGCGCTATCGAGCGTGCGGCATTCAGGTAAGCCGACAGCTTACCCTTGTGATACGCGTTGGTGAGCTCCACTCCATAGACGTGCCCCTGTTCGTAGTTGAACGGCGTAAAGATCAGCGCCGTGCCGAACTGGCCCTCGTCGATCAGGTTACGTGCATAGCGGTAGTACGCATCCAGTCCCACCGTGTACGAGGAAGTCAGCTGCTGCAGCACGCCGGCATCGAAGTAGTGAGAGCGCTCCGGCTGCACCGGACTGCTCAGCACGCAGGGGTTGGTCGTGCTCGGCGTGCAGTTGGGCTGGTTAGCCGGCGCGGCGAGCGTCGTATTGGCGAATTTCTCGAACGTGGAATTGGCCACCAGTTCGCTCGGCGGTGGCGTGTAGTAACGCGCGTAGCCGGCGTGCAGGGTCGTGCTTGGTGTCAGGTAGTCGATCATGCCCAGGCGCGGACTCAGCTGCTGACCGGTGACGAAGGCGCTGACGTGGTCGTAGCGCAGCCCATAGTTGATCACAAGATTCCTGGTAGCCTTCCACTTGTCCTGCACATAAATGGACGCCAGCGTATTGCCGTTCTTGGGATTGTTGTCGACGATGGTTTCTGCCGGACCGACGATATTGCCGTTCGCATCGGTGGGGAACACGCTCGAAGTATTGTCGGCGCGGATGTTCTCGGTGCTCACCGTGAAGCCGCTACTGAGTGTGTGTGCATCACCCAGCGGATCACTCAAATCGCCCTGCATCCCCAATTCGCTCGCCTTGCGCTTGATCGCGGAGGCGGCGTAGTTGAAGGCCAGGTCGCCCAGCGAATCGGGCTCGAATTGCACCGTGCTCTGGCGATCGAACAGCGCGAGCTGGTAGGTCAAATCATCGACGCCGCTGCCGACGCCTTGCAGCGCGAGAATGCCGTAAAGATTCCGTTCGAACTGACGCTCGTTGAGGGCTGCCGAATCGTAGCCCGCCGAATCGAAATAGGCGGGATTGGTGAAGAGGCCGTTGGGATCAACCGGCTGCCCGGGATTGTTCGGTATTTCCAGCCGGGTGCCGGTGCCAGCGACCATAGCGCTGAGCTTGGTGTTTTCGTTGAGCAGGTACGAAAAGTAACCGAAACCTTTGCCCTGGTTGGTGCGGTCGTGAATCGCATTACTCGAATTGGTCGGATTTTCGATGCCGAGCGTGTTGGTCAGATACTGCCCGGTGACATAAGACGTGAAGTTGCCGGTGGTCTTGCCGAGCTGGAAGCTGGGATTGAAAGTGTCTCGGCTCCCACCGTAAACGTCGACGTCACCGCCGTTGAACTGGTCCTTGGTGACGATGTCGATGACGCCGGCGGTGCGCAGGCCGTATTGCGCCGGCAGCGCGCCGGTATTGAGCGTAATGCTCTTAGCAAAGCGCGGATCGAGTACCTGGCCGAAGCCGCTGGTGCCGTCCGGCAGGATGATGCCGTTGAGGCGGTACTGGATATCGTTGTGGTCGCCACGGATGTGGAGCTGACCGAGGTTGTCGTTGGCTACGCCGGGCGCCTGCAGCAATACCTGGTTGAACGGGGTGTGATCACCCTCCGGCAATTGCTCGATTGTTTTTGCGCTGAGGGTGTACTGGCTGCTGCCAGTGGACGGCGACAACGCGGTGCGTGCCTGCTCAAAGCGTTTTGCAGTGACGAAGACCGTTTGCAGCTGCTGGCTACCGAGGGCCAACTGTGTCTTGCTCGTGATCCCTCCGGCGACCTCGACTTCCGTGCTGTTCGAATTCTTACTGGCCGTCGCAGTGATCGTGTAGCGACCGGGTGCGAGGTCGTCGATGGTAAAGGTGCCCTGTGCATCCGTGCGGGTCCGAGCAACGATTTTGTCGGAGGCGTTGGAGAGCTGGATATTGACCGAGGGGATGGGATTGCCGTCGTCGCCGACGACGGTTCCTTGCAGAGTGCCTTCACGGGTGGAGGCCGGCCGAGCCTGGGGCTCTGCGGCGAGTACAGCGTGTGGAACGGCCGTGACTACGACCCCGAGATAGGCGGCAAGCAGATAACGGCGCGCGACAAAGCGCGCGGAAAAGGTGAACGAACGCATTTGGGGCATCCTCTTGAACGAATAGGTGACGCGGCCACAGGCCGCGCACGAAAAACTTCTTGATTTCGATCAGATGAGGAGAGCCGGCGGACCGGTGCGATACGGGCGTGCAAAATGGTACTGGGCTGCTGGTGGACGAGTTGCACTTGGCAGCGGTGCGACAGCATGGAACGGGTGGACGACCGCATGAGCGGTAATGGGTGCGCCTGCAGCCGAATGCGCGATGGCACAGATCGCGCACCCGCCCTGGGCCTTTGCCGAAAGCTCGTGTTCCGTGGCGTGGATCACGGCGGCGCACTGGCCGAGGAACAGCCAAACGGCAATCAGCAGAGGGACGAACGCACGACGGTTCATCGCTGCGCCGTTATGTGCCCTTTTAATGGTCATTGATGCCGAGCAACAGCATAAGCCTGACCCGGCGTAGTTTTGACTAGGTCAAAGGCGAACAACGCCGTGCTCCGTGCGCAGCGTGAATCTCACGGACAATGGCATTGCCACCTGCGGCCGGCGCACCGGCTCGGCGGCAAACGATTTGGACGAACGCATGACGATCCTCGAAAAATCGGTGCAGACGCCGCGTACTGCCGGCGTCAGGAAACTACTCGGAAAGTCCGATTAAACGAGAATGGCTGGAGGGCCGCGGGTGTTGGGTCGTGCGAACGGGCGGCGGTCACTGGGAGCCAGGGCCGGCATTGCTTCCACCATGCCATGTGGAATGACTTGCGCCACCGGCAGGAGTGGCGCGGGCGGAACCGCTGAAGCATGGGCCACCGCGCAGATTTCACAGGGCGTCTTGCCGTGCGCAAGCAACTCGTGATGAATGGAGTGCGACAACGCGAACATCTGGCCCATCAGAAAGGCCAGCACCAACAGAATTCGCGAAGTACGCCCAAGTTTCATTAGGTACCCTTTCTAACACGATGTCGGGCGGCGAGCAACGGGTACCCGCGATCAAAAATATCGTCTTCCAGGTACTGATCGAGTAGAGTGCTATACGATAGCCCCCTATCCTATATGTGATACATGCAGCTATGTCACACACCATCCGCGAGAAACACAAACTGTTGGCCCGGGTGCGACGCATTCGCGGGCAGGTCGAGGCCATCGAACGTGCGCTGGATGAAGAATCGGGCTGCGATCGCATCATGCATTTAATCGCGGGGGTGCGTGGTGCAACGTCCAGCTTGATGGCGGAGGTGGTGGAAGATCACGTCCGTACACACCTTGTCGATGCCGAACGTAAAGCTGGCGCGCGCTCGGGGGACGCCGCCGAGCAACTGATCGAAGTCGTTCGCACTTATCTCAAGTAGGCGCATGTCGATGAGCAGAAATAGCCCCGACGCAGATTTCTATGCGCACCGCCACGTTTTTCTCAGTGCGGACCACCAGCACAGCGAGAGCAAAACCTGGATGGTCATTGCGCTGTGCGCCGTGATGATGCTCGCGGAAATTGTCGGTGGATTGCTGTTCGGGTCGATCGCACTGGTCGCTGACGGCCTGCACATGAGCACGCATGCGGGTGCATTGCTGCTTGCGGCGCTGGCGTACAGCTACGCGCGCAAACATGCCGATGATGCGCGCTTCACGTTCGGTACGGGCAAGCTCGGCGATCTGGCGGGATTTACCAGCGCGATCGTCCTGGCGATGATCGCCCTGCTGATTGGCTATGAGTCGGTGTCGCGCTTGTTGCAACCGATCCCCATCCATTTCACTGAAGCCATTTCCATCGCCTGCTTGGGACTGGCGGTGAACATCGTCAGTGCCTGGCTGCTGAGCCGCGGCGGCGATCACCACCATCACCACGGTCACTCACCCGAAGCACACGCCGATGAGCATCGCGTCGCCACCGATGGCGGAACCCTGATCCTTGAAGTCTACGAAGACGGCGTGCCGCCGCGCTTTCGGTTGCACGCGGAAGGTTTGGCAGGCCTGCATCCTGAGCGCACGACAATCGAGACGGTGCGACTGGACGGCGCGCGCCAGATCTTTGCGATGAGCGACCGCGGAGGTTACCTGGAATCGATCGACGAAATTCCGGAGCCGCACGCTTTCACTGCCTACATTCGGACCGGTGCCGACGCGGGCCATCCGGTCGTCATTGAAGAGCATGAGCACGGTCACGCCAGCGCCCATCGCGACAACAACATACGTGCTGCGATTGTTCACGTCGCCGCCGATGCCGCAGTATCCATTCTCGTGATCGTTGGCCTGGTTCTGGCGCGCGTATTCGGCTGGCTGTGGATGGATCCGCTGGCGGGCTTGGCCGGTGCGTCGGTCATCGCAAGCTGGTCCTATGGGCTGATCCGTGACACGGGGGCGATCCTGCTCGACATGAATCCGGACCGGCGATTGGCCGAGAATTTGCGCGGTACGATCGAGGGTGCGGGCGATCGGCTTGCCGACTTGCACCTGTGGCGGGTCGGGCCCGGACACCTGGCGGCAATCCTTTCCGTGACTACGAGCGAACGGCGGGACGTGAATTACTACCGCGCACGGTTGGCACGCTACAAAATCCTGTCTCATGTGACGGTGGAAATCATTTCCCAAAATTCGCCATGACGCGCGCCCACAACGACCGGATTCCACTGTGCCGGACGCAATGCAGTCGCTACGGTAACCTCTTCGGACCTGCACATCAGATATGACCGCGATCGCAGTCAGCCTAGCGACCTTTGTCATGACGTTGTTGGGCGGGATGTTTGCGCTGCGATTCAAGGACCGACTCCACCTGATCCTCGGCTTCAGTGCGGGTGCGATGCTCGGCGTCGCTTTTTTTGACCTTATCCCTGAGGCCATCAGCTTGGCCGCGCCGATGCTGGATGCGACGGAAATACTGGCGGTCGTGATCGGCGGCTTCCTTGCCTACATGGTGCTGGAGCGGGCCGGAGCGTCGCGTGAACGCAATGGCGTTGCAAGCCAAAGCGCTTGGCGGCGCAGCGCGCTCGGTGCCGGCAGCCTGTCCCTGCATAGCTTTCTCGACGGCTTCGTTATTGGTTTGGGCTTTAAAGTTTCGGCTTCGGTCGGCATCGTCGTTTCCACCGCCGTGCTGGTGCATGATTTTTCCGACGGAATCAACACCGTTGGCATCGTTCTGGGTAAGCAAGGTGACAAGCGAACGGCGCTGCGATGGCTGTCGATCGATGCGATCGCCCCGGTGCTGGGTGCCGCCTCGACGCTGTTGCTGCGCTTCCGTCCCGAGGTATTGGGAATCTTGCTGGCGTCCTGCGGCGGATTCTTCATTTATCTGTCGGCGAGCGATCTTCTGCCGGAGAGCTATCACGATCATCCGACGGTCCTGACGACCCTGATGACCATTCTCGGGGTACTGGCCCTGTACATCGTCACCAAGCTCGCGGCGATATGATTCGAGCGAGCACGAGCACTTCTGCTCCTCCATTGTCGCCGTGATCGAGACGGCTGACTGGCGTTGTCAGCTCCCGGCTATCGTGTTAGAAGTAGGATCATGAAAGCGGCAGGAATTTCCTTTTCCCGACTGTTGCTGGTGCTGGTTTTTGTGGCCAGCCAGTGGCTTGCCGTCGTTCATGCTGCGCATCATGAGCTCATCGAGCACGGCGGCGGAAACTGTCACGTCTGCGCCATTGCGCATGCAGCGCCGGTTCCGCCATCGATTGCCGCGGCGCCCGTTCGACCCGTTCCCGGGGTTGCGCTCCGCGTAGCGCCGATTATTGGCCTAATCGACCAGCGGCCGTTTGCCCGCATTCATAATCGCGGCCCTCCCTCCTTCCTCGCTTAATCGGACTTTCCTTTTCCGGACGCCGATGCATTGTGGCGTTTCGTCCTGATTTGCCGAGGATCATTCATACATGGTTGTTTATTTTGCGTTGGTGCGTGCTAGTGCGCGCGCCCGTTGCGTGGCTGCGACGGCGAAGCCGTTCGCTGGGTTGTTCGTGAGCTTCAGCCGTCGCACGGAGCGAAACCGTGCTGGCGGTTGAACCGATCGAGGTTCAGTACCCCGGGTCCGCGAAAATCGCTCTTCCCTCGCTGCAGTTGGAGGCGGGCGAACACTGCCTGCTACTGGGGCCGTCGGGTTGCGGCAAGACGACGCTGCTGCATGTCGTCGCGGGACTGCTGAAGCCGGTGCGCGGCACGGTGCATCTGGACGAGACCTTGGTCACGGATTTGCGCGGTGCGGAACTCGACCGCTTCCGCGGCCGCCATATCGGCATCATTTTCCAGCGTCTGCATCTAATTCCGTCGCTGAACGTGCTGCAGAATCTCACTGCGGCGCAGTACTGCGCGGGCCTGCCGGTCGAAGAATCCGTCGCGCGCAGCACCCTTGCCAAACTTGGTGTTGAAAACAAGGTGCACGTGTTTCCTGCGGAGTTGAGTCAGGGCCAAGCGCAACGCGTGACGATCGCGCGCGCAATCGTCAATCGTCCGCGATTGATCCTCGCCGACGAACCGACGTCCAGCCTCGACGATGCCAACGCCCTGCTGGTGCTCGATCTGCTGCTAACGCAGGCACGGGACTGCAATGCCACGCTACTGATCGCCACCCATGATGCACGCGCGAAAGCCGTCATCGAGCGTCGCATCGAATTGGGGATGGCGGCATGAACCTGCTCACGCTGGGGCTTGCCGACGTGCGTCATCGCAAGTTGGCCAACACCTTGCACCTTCTGTTGCTGACGCTGGGCGTCGCGATCATCACGGCGCTGCTGCTGATCGGCACCGAAATCGGCGGACGACTCGCGCGAGATGCCGACGGCGTGGATCTCGTGATCGGCGCCAAGGGCAGTCCGCTGCAGCTGATCCTGTCGACCGTATATCACCTCGATATTCCCACCGGTAACATCCCGCTGGCCGAGGCCGACCGCTGGGCGCACAACTCGATGGTAGCCAAAGCCATTCCGCTGTCCCTGGGTGATAACACGAGGGGCTTTCGTATCGTCGGCACTACGCCGGATCTGGTCGCGAACTACCACGCGCAGTTCGCCGCCGGCCGCCTTTGGCAAAAGCCGATGGAGGCCGTGATCGGTGCCGAGGTCGCCAAGGCCGGACTCCGGCTCGATGCGCCGTTCGTGGGCGTACACGGTCTGGGTGCTGGCGGCCATGCGCACGGCGATCATCCCTATCAGGTGGTCGGCGTGCTCGCGCCTACCGGCACCGTGCTCGATCGCCTAATTCTGACCAGCCTGGACAGCGTCTGGGAGATTCATGCAACGCATCATCGCCACGCGCTCAAGGCGCCGGCCAGCACGCCGGATGCGGCGGGCAACGGCGCGGTAGGCGCAGCGGATCACGATGACGATCCTGACGAGGATCACGACGAAGAGCAGAGTGGCTACGACGCGTCGCGCGAGATCACGGCGCTACTGGTCCAGTACCGTTCGCCGCTGGCCGCGGTGTCACTGCCGCGCATGATCAACTTGCAGTCTAATCTGCAGGCCGCCGTGCCGGCTTTCGAGACCGCACGTCTTTTGCAGCTGCTGGGCCTGGGCTTCGACACGCTGCGCGCACTCGCCGTGATCCTCATCCTGACGGCAGCGTTGTCGGTCTTCATCGCCTTGTATAACGCGATGGAGACACGTCAGTACGATCTGGCCGTGCTGCGCTGCCTGGGTGCTCCAAAGAGCCGCGTCGTCGCGATCCTGTGGATCCAGGCGATGCTGCTCAGCGTCGCCGGCACGTTGCTGGGGCTACTGCTGGGTCACGCTGCCGTCGAAGTGATTGCCCACTTTGCCGGTGCCGCCAAGGGCGTCAGCCTGACCGGCATCACGGTGTTGGGGTCCGAGCTGCCGATCCTGCTCCTGCCGTTGGCCGTGGGCACCGCTGCCTCCCTGCTGCCGGCGCTGCGTGCCTACCGCGCGGACCTCGCTGTTGTGCTCTCGCGAGCCTGAACCGCGATGAAGATTTCCCGCCCCCTGATCTTCTGGATGATCGCCACCGCTACGGCGAGCCCGGCGGCACACGCGTCATCGCAAGGGACGGTGCGCTATCACAACGGCAAGCTCGTCGAAGACAGCACGCCGCCGGTCATCGCGATCAGCTCGGAGTTCGACAACTACAAACACGGCAAGCTTGCCGTGCCGGCGTATCCCGGCGACATGGTCTATATGGGGGCGACCGTGCAAACGGAGGGCGGTTCGCCGCTGAAGAACGTGGAAGTCCACATCGAGTCGAAGAAGGGCAATCCCTCGGTACTGATCACGGATCGTACGGACAAAAGCGGTTATCTGGAATTCCGCATGCTGGCCAATCGACTCGGCGAGGATACCGTGACGGTGTCGGCGGCCGGCATCAAGAGCGACTTTTTGATGGAGGTGACGGAACCACCCCGCGATGAATGGCTGGGCAAGTTCAATCTCAAAAGCGTCACCTCATGGGATCTGCTGATGTCCGCCGATGTCAGCATCGGGCGCAACGACGTCAGCGCCAAGTTTCCGTTCGCGCTGCAGGCGCTAGCCAATCAGAAGATTCGTCTGGTCGGTTTCATGCTGCCGCTGGGCATCAACGAAAAGCAGACCCATTTTCTGCTCTCCGCCAATCCACCGAGCTGTTTCTTTCATCCGCCCGGTGGGCCTTCGTCGGCGGTGGAAGTTTTCGCCGGCAAGGCGGTCGAAATGAGCGACGACCCCATGATCGTGGAAGGAACGTTTGAACTGATCGAGCGCAATGAAGGTGGCATCTTGTACAAGCTTCATGATGCGCGACTCGTAGCAAAAGGCTCCTGATGGAGTGGCTGTATCGTGATTCAACAGTGGTTATGAAGTTTTCCTTGTTGTTCGTTAACGGAGATTGACCATGCGTTTACATTTCAAAGTTGTCGCGTTCAGTTTGATGTCGGTAGCACTGCAGCCGGTACTGGCGCAGTCGCGCGCCGCGGTCGAAGACGACATTCAGCGTTTCAGCGGTGAACCCGGACTATCGCCCTATGCGGAGAAAATGATCGACCAAGCCTTTGCCGATCACAGCAACGTCAATGCGGCCAAAGCCGGCAAGCACTCGCTCACCTTCTCTGAAAAAGGGCCCAACGATACGGGTGTGAGCCTCACCATGGATCCCATCAGCGGTCAAATCAGCAGTTCCAAGCCGACGCATTGATTCGGTAGTGCTGCAGTTCCGCGGGTGCCGCCCCGGTGGGGCGGTGCCGATCTGTTCGTGAGATCGAGAGCCGCCATGAAACGAAATGTCGCTGGTATCGCTTGGATTTCCCTGCTGTGCGGGTGTGCAGCGCCTACCGCCGGGCCGGAAGCACCGCCGCCGGCTGCCTTGGGCTCCGGCATCGAGATGAAGAATATCGATCCAGCAATCCGTCCGCAGGACGACTTCTACCGCTATGTCAACGGCAAGTGGCTGCAGACGACGCAGATTCCGCCTGACAAGGCGCAGGTCAGCGTGTCGACCGTGCTCGACGACACGGAGCAGAAGCAGCTGCAAGGACTGATCGAAGAGGCGGCGAAGGCCGCCGCCACAGCTAAAGATCCCAATCAACGCAAGATCGGCGATCTCTACGCCGGTTTCATGGATGAAGCAACGCTGGAGCAACTCGGCATCAAGCCTTTGCAGGACGAATTTGCGCGGATCGACGCGCTCAAGCACAAGTCAGAGATTGCCGCGCTGATCGCGCATTACAACGAGATCGGCGTTTCCGCACCGTACGACATCGGCGTCGGTCAGGACGCACGGGATTCGACGCGCTATGTCGTCGGCGTCGAGCAAAGCGGCTTGAGCCTGCCGGATCGTGATTATTACCTGCAACACGATGCCAAGCTCGTTAAGATCCGCGGCCAGTATTTGCAGCACGTCAGCAAGATGCTGCACTTGGCCGGCAATGCGTCTGCTGCCGCTGACGCAAAAGCGATTCTGGCACTGGAAACCAAGCTTGCCAAGGTCGAATGGACCAAGGTTGAAAACCGCGATCCGGTAAAGACCTACAACAAGGTGGAAATCGCCCAGCTCACGGGTCTGACGCCACGCTTCAACTGGAACGCTTACCTGAAGGCGGCGGAACTGGATTGTCGCATCGACTATGTGATTGTCGGCCAGCCGAGCTATCTCAGCGGCTTCGGCAAGATTCTGGAGCAGACTCCGCTGCCGGTGTGGAAGGCGTATTTCCGCTGGCACGTGCTGAACGCCTACGCGCGTTTCCTGAGCAAGCCGTTCGTCGATGAAAGCTTCGCGTTCTACGGCACGGCACTCAGCGGTGTTCCCGAGAATCGTCCGCGCTGGAAGCGTGCCGTGAAACTGGTCGACGGATCGCTCGGCGAGGCGGTGGGCAAGCTCTATGTCGACAAGTACTTTCCACCCGAAAGCAAAGCGCGCATGCAGGCCCTAGTGGACAACCTGCTGAATGCGTACCGCCAGAACATTGAAACGCTGGATTGGATGGGGCCGGAGGCGAAGAAAGCGGCCCAGGCCAAGCTCGCCAAACTGGTGACCAAGATCGGCTATCCAAACAAGTGGCGGGATTACTCGAACCTGCAGATTGTGCGGGATGATCTGATCGGCAACGTCATCCGCGCAACGGAGTTCGAGTACCGTTACGACCTCAACAAGCTGGGCAAGCCTATCGACCGTGAAGAATGGGAGATGACGCCGCAGACGATCAACGCGTACTACGATGCACAGATGAACGAGATCGTGTTTCCGGCGGCGATTCTTCAGCCGCCATTCTTCGATCCCAAAGCGGACGACGCCGTCAATTACGGCAGCATCGGCGCAATCATCGGCCATGAGATCAGCCACGGCTTCGATGATGAAGGCAGCCAGTTCGATGCCGACGGCAATCTGCTCGACTGGCTTTCCAAGGAGGATCACGAAAAGTTTGCTTCCAAGACCGCGGCGCTCGTTGCCCAGTACGGCGCTTACGAACCGGTGCCGGGCTATCCGATCAATGGAAAGCTGACGCTTGGTGAGAACATCGCCGACAACGCCGGTTTGGAAATCGCCTACAAGGCTTATCAGATATCGCTGAACGGCAAAGAGGCGCCCATCATTGACGGCCTGACAGGCGATCAGCGCTTCTACATGGGATTTGCGCAGTCATGGCGTGAAAAAATGCGCGAGAACGCGGCGATCATGCAAACCAAGTCGGATCCGCATTCCCTGCCTGAATTCCGCGTTGAAGGTTCGGTGGTGAACCAACTTGGCTTTTATCGTGCCTTCGATGTCAAAGCTGGTGACAAGATGTACCTGCCGCCAGAGCGCCGCGTCGTCATCTGGTGACGCGACACCTTATGTTGTTGCCGTGGCGCATTGCGTAGGTTTGAGATTGGTCGCAACGGCTGCCGAACACAATTACGCAGTGGTGAACATGGTGCGCCCGTAGGCTTCGTTAACTGGAGCTTAGTTTCTGCGTAAAACGACTTTCCGCATAGCTGCCGTTCGCGAGTGACGGCTTAGGGCTGGGACCGTCGCTCACATCACGAATGCAAGCGGCCGGTATTTGGGCACTGCGTAGCCAATAACCATGCTATGACCAAAATGCGAACGGTGGGTTTAAATCACCATATTGAGCTGGGAATCAAACCACCTGTCCCGCCGCATGCCCCGATGCCCACGCCCACTGAAAATTGAAACCGCCGAGATGTCCGGTCACGTCGACGACTTCACCGATGAAGTAAAGACCGGGTACGAGGCGCGATTCCATTGTTGTCGATGACAGTTCGTCGACGCTGACGCCGCCGAGTGTGACTTCGGCGGTGCGGTAGCCTTCGGTGCCGCTGGCGACGATCGGCCAGTTCGCGAGTTGGCCGGCAATGTCGCGAAGTTCGGCGGCACGGTATTGCCGTAGCGGGCGACTCTCGATCCAGCGTTCGCAGAGTCGCTGTGCGAAGCGCTTCGGTAGTGCGTCGGCGAGAACGCTTTTGAGTTCCGCGCCGGAACGTTCGCGCTGCTGCGCTTCGAGATATTCGAAAGCGTCCAGATCCGGCAGCAGATCGAGACGCAGATCGTCTCCGGGCTGCCAGTACGATGAGATTTGCAGGATCGCCGGTCCACTGAGTCCGCGATGCGTGATCAGCATGCCACCGCGGAAGCGCTGGCCGTCGTAGGAACTGTCGACCGGCAGCGCAACACCGCTGAGATCGGCGTAGTCGTCGAGATGCTTGCCACTCAGCGTCAGCGGCACGAGGCCGGCGCGTGTCGGTTGCAGTGTGTGGCCGAACTGGCGCGCGAGTGCGTAGCCGAAGCCGGTCGCGCCCATCTTCGGAATCGACAGGCCGCCGCTGGCGACGACAAGTGCGTCCGCGGTGACGGTGCCCAGTGAAGTCGTTAGCGCGAAGCGCTCACCGGCGCGTGCGACGTTTTCGACTGCGCAATCGACTTCGATGCGCACATCGGCCTCGGCGCACTCATCGAGCAGCATGCGCACGATCTGTTTTGAAGAGTCGTCGCAGAACAGTTGACCGAGTTCTTTTTCGTGATACGCGATGCGATGACGTTCGACCAGCGCGATGAAATCCCACTGCGTGTAGCGCGCCAGCGCGGATTTGCAGAAGTGCGGATTGGCGGAGATGTAGCAATCCGGCTCGATGTGGAGATTGGTGAAGTTGCAGCGCCCGCCGCCGGACATCAGGATTTTCTTGCCGACGCGGTTCGCGTGTTCGATTACCAGGACGCGCCGGCCGCGTCGGCCCGCTTCGATCGCGCACATCAATCCGGCAGCGCCGCCGCCGATGATGACGACGGGAACGTGCGTGTTGGTCTGCGCCTCGCGATCGCTCACCACTCGCTGCGCTCCGGCAGCAGTCCATGCAATTCGGCGTCGCTGAGGTCGCGCCATTTGCCGGGCTTCAGATCGCCGAGCGTGACGTTGATGATGCGCACACGCTGCAGGCGTCGCACCTCGTAGCCGAACGCAGCGCACATGCGCCGGATCTGGCGGTTCAATCCCTGCGTCAGCACGATACGGAACACGTTGCGGCCAACACGGTTGAGCTGGCACGGCTTGGTGGTCGCGCCGAGTTCGGGCAGCCGTACGCCGCCGGCCATGCGTTGCAGGAAATCATCCGTCACCGGCTTGTCGACGGTGACGATGTATTCCTTCTCGTGATTGTTTTCGGAACGCAGAATCTCGTTGACGATATCGCCGTTGCTGGTCAGCAGGATCAGTCCGTCGGAATCCTTGTCGAGCCGGCCGATCGGAAAAATGCGTTCCTTGTGGCCGATGAAGTCGACGATGTTGCCTTTGATATGCCGCTCGGTCGTGCAGGTGATGCCGACCGGTTTGTTCAGTGCGATGTAAACGCGCCTTTTTCTTTTCGCGCCGACGATGCGTCCATCGACGCGGACTTCGTCGCCTTCCTGCACCTGCGTACCGAGTTCGGCGCGCTTGCCATTGACGGTGACGCGGCCCTGCTCAATCCAGCCGTCGGCCTCGCGGCGCGAGGAAATGCCAGTTTCGCTGATGTATTTATTGAGGCGCATCGAATGAGTCGGTGACTGCCGGGCCGGAACGGGCGAAGCAGTCGTATTGTCCCTTGCATGCGGCACCGAAGTCATGTGCTCCGGCTCCGACGTCGCTCGTGCAGAGAAAGGATTTCCGAATCTAGCAGCCTGTCGGACTTGGGATGATCTGCTGCGGTTTCGGGCGCGTGGATGAAAAATGTGCGCTCCTTCGTCAAATATGACCCGATATTCTCCTCAGGCGCGCGCATTTTTCACCTCACGCGCCCAAACCCTCGCGACGATCACCCAAGTCCGACAGGCTGCTAGCCGTCGTCTGCATCATCCGAAAAGCAACGTCATTGATCTGGATCAATTCGCATTCCCGGCTGATGGCCAAGTATGGACACATGTCCGGCGCGACTGTGCTCCTGCTCGCATCGGCATGCGGAAAAGAACCGGTCCGAGGAGCGCTTTTCGACATCGCGAGATTGCCATGACTACAGACCTCGTCACGTTATCCACGGATCATCTTCACTTCGCGCGCTTGTTGGATCTGCTCGATGCGCGCATCGAGAATTTCCACAATGGCGAAACCCAGGACCCTGTGGCGATGCTCGAAATCGTGCATTACATGACTGAATACGCGGACATTTACCATCATCCGAAGGAAGATCTCGTGATGCATCGGCTGATGGAACTCGATCCGTTGATTTGCTCGGTTACCGGGGACTTGCTACGGCAGCACGAGCAGATCACCCGTGCGGGCACGCGCCTGCTTGAGTCGCTGACGGCGGTTGTCGCGGAAGACTTCGTCCCGCGCGCGACTGTCGAGGCGGCGGCGCGGCACTACGCTGCTGCCATGCGCACGCATATGGAAATCGAGGAAGTCACATTGTTCCCGGCGGCCGCCCAGCTGTTACAAGATGCTGACTGGGCCGCAATCAATACCGCGATCACGCGGATGGACGATCCGCTCTTCGACGTTGCCGGTGAAAGCCGCTATCAGACGCTGCTCGAGTACATGGCCGCATAAGGTGATGTGCCTGCGCCGGCCCCGCCAAATCGACGAAACTCGCCACGAGCGGCTGATCAGCACTCTTACGGCAATCTTGGCGGTGCGTGTTCGCGGTGATAATCGAGGATGCGGCGATACTGTTCCGGGTCTTTGACGTGCACCAGATCGCCGCCGCGTGGCGTCAGCCAGTCGTATAGTCGCGATAGCCAGAAGCGCAGTGCGGCCGCGCGCAGCACCAGCGGCCACGCGGCGCGCTCAGCGTCGTTGGGCTCGCGGCTGACGGTGTATTCGGCGACCAGCCCGTCGTAGCGCGCGTGATTGAGACGGCCGTCAGCTTCGAAACACCAGTCATTGACGGTGACCGCAAGGTCATAGATCAACGCGTCGTTGCAGGCGTAATAGAAGTCGATGACGCCGGTGAGGCGGTCATCGACGAACAGCACGTTGTCGCGGAACAAGTCAGCGTGAATCACGCCCTGCGGCAGGGATCTCAGATCGAATTGTTCCTGCATGGCGAGTTCGTCTGCGAGCAATGTATGTTGCACGACATCCAGCTTCGGCAGCAGCGCTTGCCCGGTATTGCGTCGCCACTCGGCGCCACGCGAATTTTCGCAGCGCAGCGCGAAAGTACGCGCGCTCACGTGCATTTCACCGAGCGCGCGGCCGGTGGCGCGGCACTGTTCGAGATCCGCAAACAGGATGCTCTGTCCAGCCAGTCGCCGCACCAGTGCCGCCGGCTTGCCATTCAGCGTGGTCAGATTGTGGCCGTCGCGTGTGCGCTGCGGCATCGCGCAGGGATAGCCGCGCGTAGCAAGATGTTCCATCAGACCGAGAAAGAACGGCAGATCGTCGTAATTGAGACGCTCGAACAGCGTCAGCACCCAGCGCCCGTCGCTGGTGTCGACGAAGTAATTCGTATTTTCAATACCCTCGCCAATACCTTGATAGCCGAGCAGCTCGCCACAGGGGTAGGCAGCGAGAAATTCGCGCAGCTCGTCGTAACTGACTTTGGTGAAAACGGACATGATCGTTGCTTGACGGTGGATGGTTGCGCTGTGGTCGATAGCGACGCGTAAATCGCAAGTTTCCTGGGTTTCGGGGCGCCGCACAATTGGCCGCGGTGGCGGATGGCGGCCGGTTACGGATCAACGGCTATACGCAGGACGCCGGTTTCGCTTGTTGAGAAAGTTGTAATATATTATTGAATATAGGACGCTTTCGCATAATGGCGGCAACATGGCAGACACGGACCGCTGCTCGCCGAAGCTCGTCGCGGCCAGGGACAGGTAAAGGACTCGTTCGGAGGGAGTCATGAATACCAAGTCGCTGTTCTCGCTGTCTGGCCATATCCGTTTGAACGAGCCGTTGCCCTGGGATGTGGTAGATAGCCTCGGGCGCCCTTTGCTGCGCAAGGGAGTTGTGATTTCCGATCAGCGCCAGCTGGCCGCGCTTCTTGAGCGCGGCATATTCGTGGACCGCGGCGAATATGAGCGCTACTTCGAAGACAGCCCGCCGCCGCCGCCGCCACAGCCGACCAATGCCGATCCGTTCTGGGACTGGGACAGCGTGCATCAGCGGCTTGGTAATGCACTGCATGAGGATGTGGTCGATCCCGCTTTCGTCCAGAACATCGAAAACATCGTAGCCGACATTGAGCGGCTCACGGAAAAAGAGCGCGATGCCAGCATCTTCGCGATGATCCGGCTCGATATGACGCGCTATCCGGTCGCGCATTCGCTCCGTACCGCGTTCGTCGCAGGCTTGATCGCGCGTGGCATGGGCATGGGCGACGCGGAGCGTCTGACGCTGCTCAAGGCCGCGCTGACGATGAATATCGCAATGATCGAATTGCAGAACGTGCTGCACAAGCAGGCAACGCCGCTTAGTGATGCGCAGCGTGCGGAAATCAAGACACACCCGGCGCGCGGTGTCCGCTGCCTGGAAACTTTCGGTGTCACCGATCCGGGCTGGCTGCGCACGGTTGCCCAGCATCACGAAACGTCGGATGGCAAGGGCTATCCGGCCGGACTCACCGATATTTCTCCACTGGCCGAAGTGATCCACTACGCAGAAGCGTACTGCGCAACGATGAGCAACAGCGCCCACCGCAAGGCAGTTCCGGCCAAGAGCGCAGCGCGCGCGCTTTTTGTCGCTGCGGCCGATGTGTCTGGGATCAATATTCCTGCGTTGATCATCAAGGAGCTCGGCATCTATCCACCGGGCAGTTTTGTGAAGCTCGCCAATGGCGAAATAGGCGTGGTCGTGCGCCGCGGTTCATCTGCCAGCGCGCCCCGGGTTGCCGGCTTGCAGAATCGCCAGGGTGTTACCTATATCAAGCCGACGAATCGCAATACGACGGCGGCGGAATTCGCCGTCATCGAAGCCGTAATGCCCGAGGACGACCGCTTCCAGCTCAGTCCGATGCGTCTGTTCGGCTACGAAACCTGATCGCGCCCAAATCCTCGCGACGATCGCCCAAGTCCAACAAGTTGCTGTGCGCCGGATTGTATTCACGCTCCGAAATTTCGCAGTCGCCGGTGTAGACTGCTGCCTCTCAATTCAGGAAACTGAAACCGGGTGAAGGTATTACTGCACATCGGGCATCCGTTCGGGATGATTCTGATGGGATTCACCGCCACGTTCATTGTGCCGATCGGCCTGTCGGTGATGGTGGGCGATGGCGAGGCGCTGCACTTCACACAGGCGGCCGCAATCAACTTCGGCGCTGGCTTCCTGATCTGGTATCTCACGCGGCGTTATCGGCGCGAATTGCGCTCGCGCGACGGTTTCCTGCTGATCGCTCCAACGTCCCTCCTGATGGCGGCGTCGGCGGCGTTGCCGCTGATGATGTACGACCATCGCCTGTCGTTCACCAGAGCCTACTTCGAGGCGATATCGGGCATCACCGCCACCGGCGCCACGGTGCTCAGCGGGCTCGATGCGCTGCCGCCATCGATCAAGTTATGGCGCGCCGAACTCAACTGGTTCGCCGGCTTCGGCGCGCTGGGTATGGCGATGGCAGTGTTGCCGCTGCTCGGTGTCGGCGGCATGCAGTTGCATCGCGGCGAAGGCGGCAACCCGGTCAGCGGCACCAAGCTGCTCTTGCGCCTGTATCAGACGATCCGTTCGGTGTCGTCAGTGTATGTCGCGCTCACCATTGTTTGTGCACTGGCATTGAAGTTCGCCGGTATGGACTGGCTTGACGCGATCTGCCATGCGTTTTCGACCCTGTCGCTTGGTGGGTTCTCGACGCACGATGCCAACATCGCGTACTTCCATTCGCCCCTGATCGAATTCATCGTCGGACTGTTCATGCTGCTCGCCGGCGTCAACTTCGCGACGCACTACGCCACTTGGCGCACACGTTCATTGCGTCCTTATCTTAAGGATCACGAGTCTCGTGCCTATTTCGCCGTAATAGCAGCGAGCTGCGCACTGATTGCGGCCTATCTCGCGCTGTCCGGCACGTATCCGAATGTGCTCGCTGCATTGCCGCATGCCGCCTTCAATGTGATTTCGCTGGCCACCGACTGCGGTTTTGTCACCGATGACTACGACCACTGGCCGATTGCGGCGCCGCTGTCGATGCTGCTGCTGTCCTGCGTCTGTGCATCGTCGGCATCGGCCGGCGGTGGCATCAAGATGATGCGCACGCTGATTCTGTTCAAGCAGAGCGAGCGCGAGGTCAGGGGACTGCTGCATCCGAGTGCCGTGCAGACCTTGAAAATCGGCGAGCGGCCGATGAGCGAGCGCGTGGTGCTGTCCGTGCTGGCGTTCGTTCACGTTTACGTGGTCAGCATCATTTCCTTCACGCTGCTACTGATGATCACCGGGCTCGATCCGCTCAGCGCGTTTTCCGCGGTCATTGCCGTCATCAACAACACCGCACATGGTATGCATGCGGTCGGTCCCGGCTCGACATTTGCGGGGCTGAATGACTTCCAGCTTTGGGCGTGCAGCGCAGCGATGCTGATCGGTCGGCTGGAGATTTTCATCGTCATCATGCCGTTCATGCCCTCGTTTTGGAGGGAGTAGATTCGCTTCTCAGATGAACGCGAAGCCGATCTGGAACAGTTTCTCGACGTCGTGAGTGCGCTTTTTATCGACGATGAAAAGGATAACGTGGTCGTTCGCCTCGATCACGACATCGCGATGCGCGATCAGCACCTCGCTGCCGCGCACGACGGCGCCGATGGTCGTGCCGGGCGGCAGCTTGATCTCATCGAGGCGGCGTCCGACCACGCGTGAAGTATTGCGGTCGCCGTGGGCCACCGCTTCGATTGCCTCGGCCGCACCGCGCCGCAGGCTGTGCACCTTCACCACGTCGGCGCGGCGCACGTGCGCGAGCAGCGCGGACACGGTTGCCTGTTGTGGGCTCAGCGCAATATCGATCGCGGTGCCTTCGACCAGATCGACATAAGACACGCGGTTGATCAGCGACAGCGCCTTGCGCGCGCCGAGCCGCTTGGCCAGCATCGCCGACAATACGTTCGCCTCGTCATCGTTGGTCACCGCACAGAACACATCGATATCTTGGATGTTTTCTTCGCGCAGCAGCGGTTCGCTGGCGGCGTCGCCGCAGAGAACGATCGAGTGATTGAGCATTTCCGAAATGCGCTTGGCACGATCGCGATCGCGCTCGATGATCTTGACCTGCACATGGCTTTCCAGCGCCGTTGCCAGCCGTCGTCCGATGCGGCCGCCGCCAGCCAGCATGACGCGCTTGACCGGCTGATCGCGCCGCCGCAGCTCGGCCATGATGTCGAGAATGTGCTTGCGTGCGGCGACGAAGAAAACTTCGTCCTCGGTTTCGATGACGGTATCGCCTTCGGGAATGATCGGCTTGCCGCGCCGGTAGATCGCGGCCACGCGCGCGTCCACGCCCTTCGGCAGATGCTTGGGCAATTCGCGCAGCTGCTGTCCGACTAGAGGACCGCCGTAGTAAGCCTTGACGCCGACCAGCCGCACGCGGCCGTCGGCGAAATCCACCACCTGCAGCGCACCCGGATACTCGATCAGGCTGTAAATGTAATCGGTGACGATCTGTTCCGGACTGATGCGCATGTCCACTGCGAGCGCGTCCGGCAGGAATAGTTTGTCTTCTTCGCTCAGGTACTCGACCGCACGCACGCGCGCGATCTTGGTCGGAGTACGGAACAGCGTCTGCGCGATGCGGCAGGCGAGCATGTTGGTCTCGTCGCTGCTGGTGACCGCGATCAGCATGTCAGCATCGTCACCGCCGGCGCGCCGCAGCACCTCGGGATGCGCCGCGTGGCCCTGCACCGTGCGCACATCGATACGCTCGCGCAGGGTTTGCAGCACCTGCGCGTTGCTGTCGACGACAGTGATGTCGTTGTTCTCGATCGTCAGATGTTCGGCGAGCGTCGAGCCAACCTGGCCCGCGCCGAGAATGAGGATTTTCACGGTCGCAGACGTTACGCCGCTTTACCGCACCGCCGCAACTGGCCTGAATAAATCAACAACGCGGATCAGGGCTGTGTGCGCGTACGCGCGACGGCTTCGCGCCAACCCGCGTAAAGCGTATCGGCGCGTGTCGCCTGCAGCTTCGGCTCGAATCGTGCTTCAGGTTTCCAGAGCGCGCCGATTTCCTCCAACGAGGTATATACGCCGGTGTACAAGCCGGCGAATTGCGCAGCACCCAGCGCCGTCGTTTCCACGGTCTGTGGGCGCACGACGGGAATTTGCAGAATATCGGCGAGGAATTGCATCAGCCAGCCGTTGACGCTCATACCGCCATCCACACGCAGCTCGGTCGGCTGCGGCGCATCCGGCTTCATCGCTTCCAGCAGGTCACGCGTCTGGTAGCAGACCGATTCCAGCGCCGCGCGCACGATCTGTGCGATGCCGGAGTCACGCGTCAGGCCGAGAATGGCGCCGCGCGCCTCCGGATCCCAATATGGCGCGCCGAGGCCGGTGAATGCAGGCACCAGATAGACGCCTTGCGTATCCGGAATCGAGCGCGCCAGTTCTTCGGAATCGCCGGCGCGGCGAATCAGATGCATGGCGTCGCGCAGCCACTGCACCGCGGCACCGGCGACGAAGATGCTGCCTTCGAGCGCGTAAGTGGAATGACCACCGATGCGATAGCCGATCGTTCCCAGCAGCCGGTGACGGGACTGTACGGGCTGCTGCCCCGCGTTGAGCACGAGGAAGCAGCCGGTGCCGTAAGTGCTCTTGATCATGCCCGGTGCGAAACAGGCCTGACCGACGGTTGCAGCCTGCTGATCCCCGATCAGCGCGCAGATCGGGATGGCTGCACCGAACAGTGCTGCGTCTGTGCTGCCGTAGTCCGCCGCGCTATCGCGCACGTCCGGCAGTATTTGCGGTGGCACGCCGAAGAAATCCAGCAGCTCGCTATCCCAACGCTCCGCCGTGATGTCGTACAGCGCCGTGCGCGACGCGTTGGTGGCGTCGGTGGCGTGGATACGGCCGCCGGTGAGCTGCCATAGCAGCCAGGTGTCGATGGTGCCGAACGCCAGTTCGCCGGCTTCGGCGCGTGCGCGCGCGCCGGGCACATGATCGAGAATCCACGCCGCCTTGGTCGCCGAGAAGTACGGATCGAGCAGCAGTCCGGTTTTCCGCTGCAGCCAGCGCTCGCGCTCTGCGGTCGTGCGTTCGCGGCACCAAGCGGCGGTGCGCCGATCCTGCCAGACAATCGCCGGATGAATCGGCCGTCCGCTGGCGCGTTCCCAGATCAGCGTCGTTTCGCGCTGATTGGTGATGCCGAGCGCAGTCACGTCGCCGGCGCTCAGGTGTGCTTCGGCAAGTGCATCGCGGACGCAGGCGGCGGTTGCGGTCCAGATTTCCATGGCATCGTGTTCGACCCAGCCGGACTGTGGAAACGACTGCCCGAATTCGCGCTGCGCTACACCGAGCCGCGCGCCGTCGCGGCCGAATACAATTGCGCGCGTGCTGGTGGTACCTTCATCGATGGCCAGAAGGGCTACTTTGCGCTTTTCCATGGTCGTCACCGTTGCAGTAGGACTCGGTGTCGGCTGCAAATGGGATGTTCAAGTTCAGTCCCGGATTGCCGCTGACGTAACAGGAACTTACCGATGAGCGAAAAAGCTTTCCAGTTGCAGGTCGCCGGCCGGGCACCTCTATACGTGCATTGCTGGCTGCCGCGCACCCCGGCCAAATGGGTCGTGCTCATCGTACACGGCCTCGGCGAGCACGGCGGCCGCTACGCACGTTTCGCCGCGGCACTGAATGCGTCCGGCGCCGCTGTCTACGCGCCAGATTTGCCAGGCCACGGCATGACTGCCGGAACCCCGGCGGATCGCGGCCATTTTGCCGACCACAACGGCTGGTCATATGTAATGGAGAGCGTCGCCGCCACGCGCACGCGCGCCGAACGCGCGCATCCGCAACTGCCGTTATTCATCTTCGGGCACAGCATGGGTTCGTTCGTCGTCCAGCATCATCTGGTCGCACATAGCGAGGGCTTGTCCGGAGCGATGCTATGCGCCACCAACGGCACCATGGGCGCACTGCGGCCCATTGCCGAAATGCTGGTACACGCACAGGTACGCCTGCTCGGTCCGCGTCATCGCACGGAACTGATGCGCACACTCACATTCCGCCGCTACAACTTCCGCTTCGCTCCGACGCGCACCGATTTCGATTGGCTGTCGCGCGATCTCGCCGAAGTCGACAAGCGCATCGCCGATCCGCTGGTGGGATTCACGGCGACCTCGCAACTATGGATTGATCTCCTCGGCGCCGGACGCGATTTGCTTAGCCGGCGGCGCCTCGATCGTATCCGCAAAGAATTGCCGGTCATCTTGATCGCGGGCTCGGACGATGACGTAACCGGCGACGGCCGCGGTCCCGAATTGCTGGCGGAGGCGTACCGGCGCGCGGGGCTGCTCGACATCACCGTGAAAATTTATCCGCACGGCCGTCACGAACTGCTCAACGATACCTGCCGCGACCACGTCACTATCGATCTGTTGGACTGGCTGCGCGCGCATCTGCCGGCAAAGAAGCGAATCGCCAAGAAGATTGCCTGATGCGTCGTCTTGCGGCGCCGCTTTGCACGGTAGCCCTGCTGTTCGCTGCCTGTGTCGATACCTCGGCACCACCGGTGCTTTGGGATCGTTGGACGGCGCATGACGGCGAGAGCCATCGTAGCGTCGATCAACGCGCGTGGAACGATTTTCTCGCACATTACGTCGTCGGCGACGCCGGTTCCGAGCGCGTGCGCTATAGCGCGGTCACCGCCGGGGATCGTGCGCAGCTCGATGCCTGGCTGAACGCGATGAGCCGCGTGCCGGTGTCGCGTTACTCGCTACGCGAACAGCGCGCGTATTGGATCAACCTGTACAACGCGACGACCGTGCGCATCGTGCTCGATCATCGCGGCATCGCCAGCGTGCGCGATTTATCGCCGCGCGGTCTGGCCGCGCTGTTCGCGCCACCCGATCCATTTGCTTCGCGAAATATCGAGGTCGAGGATCAGTTGCTGTCGCTGCATGACATCCGCGACCACATCCTGCGCCCGTACTGGCGCGACTCGCGTACGCTCTACGCATTATGCGAAGCCACTGCCGACGGTCCGCCGCTCGCTCCAGTCGCGTATGGCGCCGAATATCTCGACGAACAACTCGAAGCGCGCGCGAAAGCCTACGTCAACGGCCCAATGGCGCTGCGCTGGAATGGGCAGAAGCTGCTCGTTTCATCGTTCTATCGCCGCTACGCGGCGGATTTTGGCGGCAGTGACGCTGCGCTGCCCACGCACCTGCGGCGTTATGCACTGCCGGCGCTGGCGCAAAGGCTCGCAGACGTCTCAATGGTCGCCGGCGAGTTCCGCGACGATTCGCTCAACGCGATCCAATAGCCACGTCGCCGCGCGATCTTTTCGTGTTGATTGCCGATTTGTATTTCCGAAAGCCGGTTGATGGCATTCGGAGTATCTCGCGAGTTTGCTTGTCTATCACCCGTCGATTGTCTCGCACTGGCAGAAAGGTGCTAATTGCCGCCATTCGGCCTCTGAAAGTCAGCACCGGAAAGCAGCCATTCGGAATGCTCTTGGGCCGGTCAACGCACCAGCTCAGCGACGGCCCGGCGAAGCCGAACCGTCAGCTAGCCTGGGCAGGTGGGCTCATTTCGCACCACGGAGCTTTTCCTCCTCAGCGATTGAACGAGCTTCATACTCCTCGGCCAAGGCACCATCAAGAACTGCGCGGAACTCCGCACTTCCGAATAGTTTCCGTGCTTCTATAAATTTTAAATTTGAAAGTAGCCGTACGTAGTCTTCCGTGGCCGCATCAGATAACCACAGTGCAGGAACGACATAGTCACCGTCAAACGAACGCTGGCAGTCATATTCCGGCAGTGCTTTACGCATGAATACTACAAATGATTCGCAACTTTTCTCATCACCGTTGTTGCAGCGATGGTAGGTGAAATCGATCCTTGGGAGCAGTTCCTTTGCTGGGCATGTAACGTTGAACGTGTGCATATCCGCCGGCGCCTTATGCCCTCCTGCATATACAACAGAGGCCCCTAACATCCCGGCTACCATGACGATTCCTCGCATTGCTCACCTATCACCAGATTGATGGGCGGGCCGCACAGCAGGCCTCTCCGACGCAAAGTGCTAGCTTACGGGCCGTCACGTTGAATCTACAGTTAGGCGCATGACTTACCTTTCCTTGCGTCTTGAACAATTGGTGCATTAGTAAGGACCGTCAATGAACGTGTCACTGTCAGGGCCTTTTCCGGTGACGCCAACAGCAATCAGCATGACACCAAACAAGAACAAAAATATACAGGCCGCGGTGGCGCGGATATTCCACCCATGCTGAGCGTTTGCGAATGTAGCAATGCCGGACAGAGCGATAATAAGAACTCCGAAGACGACTGCAAAGCTACGGAGCACAGCGTGCTTCGTGTTTTGTTTAGGCATGTTCCCTACGGCCCAACACAGCTAACCGGCAGCCGGCAACAAGCGGACCTCTCCGCCACAAGAATGCTTGCTTCCGCCCGATCAGCTTGAGCGAGGTGTTATGCATGTGCACGAACCCACTAAGACTCATGATCAATAATAGCCGGAATACTTCTGAAGCCCATGGCATTTGCGCAGTGAAAGCTGATGACGCCCATGCAAAAGGCAATACTGGAACAGTTCATGGGAATTGAAGGCTGGACCTTCTAACGCGCCGTCCTGCCGTCGCACCTTTTGCCGCGATAGGATTTCATATGACGCAGTAGTTCGGCGCGGCGCTTCTCGCCGACGTTGAGCAATTCCGCTTGCCGGTATGCGTCGGGACCAAAATGGGTAGCCACCGGCCAAATGATCTTATGTCTAGAGGTCTACGAACGCTGCCATACATACCTTCCTCTTTCATATGCAGGCCACCAACTCGTAAAGTGACGTGAGACCACACAAGAGACCGCAAATGGTGATTCGCAACAAGCTTTGGTTATCGTTGGCCTGCCTTCTTTGCGCGGCTTGCGCGCCCAAAATAGAAGACGTCAGAGCCGAGGTCGGACGAATCGTAACAGTCGGGAGGCCGATGACGTTCGCCGTTTCGAAACTCGGGGCCGCGGGCTTTGCATGCGGTGGAATTGGTCCCGTTCAATGCTCGCGACAGGTGAACAGTTGCGGCGAGCAGGTGCTGGTTTTTCATGACGAACATTTCATCGTAACCCGTGCTGAGGTGACGGCCGTGAACTGCATGTACACGCCATGAGAACCCAACGTTCTCATGGCGGTTCGCCAATCATCGATAAGGTTGAACTGGCCTGCGCGAAAGCAGCCGTTCGCGACTGGCCGGAAGGGGCTGTTTTAGCGCTGGTCCCATCCGTGGAATGCGTCCAGCTCGCTCTCCAGCTCCTCGAAGCAAAATGCCAACCTCTCGCAGGTGTCCGTATCGTATTTTTTTGTCCGCTTTCTGACCAGCGAAGGCGGGACATAAACGTGTCGCCCTAACACCAGACTCAAAGATCCGTCTTCGTTTGACTCGACCATTGCAGGAAGGTGTGCCAGCGCATTTCGATCCTTCGAGGCGTTTCTAATTTCGCTGGCCAGACTCTTCCAAGATTCCAGCTTTGTATCTTCAAGCACAGCACTGGCGGTCGCCTCCACAAGTCGTAGTTTTGCGCCAAAGGAATCCAGGGAATAGTAGGCAGCTCCGGCTTGCTTCAAATTGCCGTTTTCGAATAGCCGGAAGTACACACGAAAAAGGGCGCTCTCCACCTTCTGCCAGTTGAGCATAGCGATCGCGAAAGCGCGATAGAAATCCGCGATAGAAATCATCGGGAGAGAATGGCGGGCTTGTACTCAAAGGCTGTGTCAGCTGTGTTGTCGTCGTCTAACGCTCAAGAGCATACCCGGAAGCTGTCAGTCGCGGATGGCAGCAATGGGCTGAGGCTGTGTAAAAACCGTAAATTTCAGCGATCGTGTAGAAGAGTGTCGCAGCCAGTGTACTGAATCCGAATGTCGTGTTCGCGATTTTGTCTACAGCGATGCGGCGAAGGACGA
>Ga0265334_10000169_pt1 | contig 39242 bp, 41 predicted proteins | sample 42023metaG_FD_192442 | JGI IMG/M metagenome (GOLD analysis project Ga0265334, IMG submission 192442) | Rhizosphere microbial communities from Carex aquatilis grown in University of Washington, Seatle, WA, United States - 4-20-23 metaG | ecosystem: Host-associated > Plants > Roots > Rhizosphere... | reverse complement strand
GGTGGTGGCCGGGAACGGGAAGTGGTCCTCATCGACCGGGGCGTAGCGCAGCTCGCCCGCCGCGCCGGGCGACTGCTCGGGGCCGTGGCCGAACGGCAGGCCGAGCGTGGTCTCGCTGGACGCCCACACCACGGCGGACAGGCCGAGCGCCGCGGCGGCGTGGAAGACGTTGAAGTTCATCGTCGCGTTGGCGGCGAACGTGACCGCCGGGGTAAACCGGCCGGGCGCTGGGATGTTCGCCAGGTGCACCACCGCGTCGGTGCCGCGCAGCACCTCGGTCGCCTGGCCGTAGTCGGTGAGGTCCGCGGCCAGGATGCCCGCCGCCGTGTCGTCGCCCTGAGCGACGTCGGTCGCTACCACGTCGTAGCCGTGCTCGCGCAGGTGCAAGACGGCGGCCGTGCCCGCCTTGCCCGCCGCTCCGGTGACGCAGACCCGTCCTAGTGCATTCGCCATACCGATGAGCCTAACGGGGCGCGACCCGCCGCCGGTAACAGCCGGCGGACGGAACGGGGGCAACCACGCTCCGTTCTGGATGATCGGTCTTGTTGAGCTGGCTAGCCGGCACCGCGGCTGGCGGGGACGCGCTCGGGCTCGGGCGGCGGGCCCGGCGGGGTCCCGTCGCCGAACGGGCGGCCGCCCAGGTCTTCCCGGTGGTGCGGAGTGAGCCAGCCGGACCGGTCCGGGCCGTCGGGGACGATGCCTGAGGGGTTGAGGTTCTTGTGGACCAGGTAGTAGTGCTGCTTGGTCTGATCGAAGTCGATGGTGTCGCCGAAGCCGGGGGTCTGGAACAGGTCGCGTGCGTACGCCCACAGCGCGGGGAACTCGATGAGCTTGTTCCTGTTGCACTTGAAATGGCCGTGGTAGACGGCATCGAACCGGGCCAGGGTCGGCCAGAGCCGCACATCCGCCTCGGTGATCGTGTCGCCGACCAGGTAGCGGCGGGCGGTAAGCCGCTCCTCAAGCAGGTCGAGTCGCGCGAACAGGGCCCGGTACGCCTCGTCGTATGCCTGCTGGCTGGTGGCGAACCCGCAGCGGTAGACGCCGTTGTTCACCTCACGGTAGACCGGGCCGGCCACCTCCTCGATCTCGTCGCGCAGCCGGTCCGGGTACAGGTCGGGGGCGCCGTCACGGTGGTAGGCCGTCCACTCGTCCTCCAGGTCCCGGGGGATCTGCCGGAAGTCGGAGGTCACGACGGCGCCGCTCGGGATGTCCACGATGGCCGGGACGGTGACGCCGCGGTCGTAGCCGGGCACCGCCTTCTCGTAGGCCTCACGGAGCCAGTGGATGCCGAGCACCGGGTCCTTCTCCCCCGGGTCGAGGTCGAACGTCCAGGACCGCCAGTCGTGCACCGGCCCGCAGATGCCCATGGACAGGGCGCCCTCCAGGCCGAGCAGGCGCCGGACGATCATCGCGCGGTTGGCCCAGGGGCAGCCGCGCGCCACGACGAGCCGGAACCGGCCCGGCTCGGCCAGCCAGCCGTCCCCGCCGTCGGCGGCGATCCGGCCGCCCAGGTAGGTGGTGTCGCGCTTGAACTCGCCGCCGTTGCTACTCATGCCTTTACCCTAGACCGCCAATGCTTACCAGCTGGCGGGGCGGGTCAGTGGGCCGCGGCGACCGACTCCACGTAGGCGGCGGCCTTGGCCGGGTCGAGCAGGAAGTCGTGGATGGTGGCGGGGTGGATGAAGATGTCGGCGAACCGGTCGGCGATCTCCTGGAACTGCGCGGCCGCGCCGAGGACCTGCTGCGCGTGCGGCGGCATCGGCTCGAGCATCATCCGCGTGAGGATGCAGGAGTTCTGCGCGTGCACCCAGAAGGTGTCGAACGTCTCCTGCATCCACTGCGGGGTGAAGGGCGCGTCGCCGTGGTCGAGGATGGCCTTGAGGTAGATGCCGGCCGCGTGCGCGGCGTTGTTCGCGCCCTGGCCGCTGATCGGGTCGTTGACCACCACGACGTCACCGATGCCGAGGACGTAGGTGCCCGGCGCGACCTCGGCGCAGGGGCGGCGGACGGTGCCGGGGAAGGCGCCGATCAGGGAGGCGCGCGCGTCGGTGGGCTCCGCCTTCTCGTAGAGCTCGCCCTCCCACGGGAAGTGCTCGAGCAGCATGGACCGCAGCCGGCGCAGGTGCTCGACGGGCGACGGGCGGTCGGTGAAGAGGTCGAACGGGCCGCCGGGGATCGCCTCGACGAGCAGCACGTCGCAAGGGCCAGTTAGCGTGTGAGACTGCATGTGCAGGTACTCGCCCGCGCCAGGCCGCAGGTTCACCCGCATCCGGGGCTCGGTCACGCCGTCGGGCACGGCGATACCGTTCAGGTAGATGGCCGCCAGGTTCCTCGCGGGCCGCGTGTAGAGCGACCGCTCCGCGTCCCGGTCGAACAACTCCACGATCTCGCCCTTGCCCGCGGCGATGATCGTCAGGTCGTACATGGGCGCCAGGCCGGACAGGTCGGAGGTCATCACCGAGTGGTAGATCACCCGGCCGCCGCGCTGCTCGAACAGCTCGATCCAGGTGGACATCTTGAGCCGCTGGTCCACGGAGTTACCCGGGCGCGCCCACGCGCCGGAGAAGGAGAAGGCCGAGACGCCCGGCGCCGGGGACAAGTTGAAGCCGATTCCCCCGATGGGCGTGGCCTCACCGTCCCACATGTTCAGCTTGACCTCGCGCTCACGGTCCAGCGCCCGGTACATCATGACCTGGGTGGAGGTCGGCCACCCGTTCCTGATCTCATCAGGCGTCCGGGCCGACATGACCGTCACGTCGTAGCCCTCCGCCTGCAGGCTGAGCGCCAGCTGCAGCCCGGCCTGGCCAGCGCCGACGATGAGGATCTTGCGCAAAGAAACACTCCTTGCTGTGAGGTCGGTTTAACCACCGCCGGCCAGGGTCAGCGGGCGGTGACCGGTGACGTCTTTTCCATGGTGTGGGTCAGGCTGGCGAGCAGCCCGAGGACGGCGGACCGGCGGTCGCGGGCGTCAAGGGTGACGAGCGGCACCGAGTCAGCGACGCCGAGGGCGTCGCGCACCTGGTCGAGCGCGTGGGTCTGGCGGCCGTCGAACAGGTTGACCGCCACGATGAACGGCACGTCCGAGTCGTTCTCGAAGTAGTTCACCGCGGGGAAGGAGACGTCGAGGCGGCGGGTGTCCACCAGCACGAGCGCGGCGCTCGCCCCGCGGCACAGGTCGTCCCACATCGGCCAGAACCTCGGCTGCCCCGGCGTGCCGAACAGGTAGAGGATCAGGTCCCTGGCCAGGGTGACGCGCCCGAAGTCCATGGCCACCGTGGTGGTGGCCTTCTCATCGGAGCCGTGCAGCGCGTCGACCGTCCTGCTCGCCTGGGTCATCCACGCCTCGGTGTTGACCGGCGGGATCTCGGATACCGTGCTGACCAGGGTGGTCTTCCCCACGCCGAACCCGCCCGCGACGACGATCTTCGCGGAGGTGATGGTCGGCGTCACGCGGTCAGGCGAACTCGCGAAGGCCATCGATCACTCTCTTCAGCAGCCTGTGGTCGTAAGGGGACGCGTAGATCTCGTCGTTGATCTGCACCCGGTCGGCGGCGGCCAGGTCCTCGAGCAGCACCCGGGTGACACCGAGTGACACGCCGCAGTGGGCGGAAAGCTCCGCTACCGACTGCGCGCCGGCGGACGCCCGCTCGTACAGCTGCCGCGCCTCGGGTGACAACCGGAGCGATGCCGCGGGATCGTAACGCTCGACCGAGACGAGCGTGTGCACGTAGAGATGATGCCGGGTCCGGGTCCGGCCGCCGGTCAGCACGTAGGGCCGGACCCAGGGGTTGGCGCTCATCGCCCGGCGCCTCCGGTCATCATGTTCAGCCGGCGCAGGTCGTCACGGAGCTGGGGGGTCAGCACGTGGCCGACCGCATCGACAAGCTGCGCCATCTGGTGCGCCACGACGCCGATATTCGCGCCATCCCGGACCAGGACGGCGAAGCCGGCCAGGCTGCCGATGCCCATGAAGAGGAAGTGACCGGACGGGAACTTGAGCATCACCTGCTCACAGCCGGCCTCCCCGACCTTGCCCGCGATGTTGTTGCCGAGGCTGATGATCCCGCTGGTCATCGCGGCGAGGGGATCGGCCAGGTCGGGCGACATCCCGCCGGCCGCGATCAGCGGCAGGCCGTCGGAGGAGACGATGAGCGCGTGGGTGACGCCCGGCGTCGACGCGGCGAAGTTGTCGAGGAGCCAGCCGAAGTCCTGTGGGTCGCGCGGCAGCACGGCCTGGTTCGTCACTCCTGTGCCTCCTGTTCGACGGCGGTGTCGCCGGCGCTGTCCTGGCCGCCGGCCGCCCCCCGGGCGAAGGCGCTGAGCTCTTCGGCGAAGGCGCGGCGCGCCGCCGCCTGCTGCTCGGGCGTCCGCGCCGCCGCGGGCCCGGCCGACTTGGGCCGCGGCTCATCACCGCGCAGGCTGGCGCGCTCCCGGCGGGGCAGCTCGCCGCGCTTGCGGGCCTGGTCGCGGTCGGGCAGTTCGGGCGGCTCCCACTGCGGCGGCCGGGCCGGCCCGGCCCGGGTCAGGTCGGTGACCGCGGCGGGCCGCGCGCCCGGCGGTGACGCCGCCCCTGGGGCCGGGGCCGGACGGCGCCCGGCCTCTTCCGCTGGAACCTCGCAGAGCAGGTGGGGCGGCACGGTCACCATGACCACCGTGCCGCTGCTCGGCAGCGGGCGCGCGGCGAGCCGCACCCCGACCGAGTGCTTGCGCGCGATCCGGTGCACCACCGGGAACCCGGTGTGCCGCCCGGTCCGGTCGTCCACGTCGGGCACCTGGCCGGCGAAGGCGGCGTTCAACGCGGCGACCTGGTCCGCGCCGATGCCGATCCCGGTGTCCTCGACGCGGAACATCACGCTGCCCTCGTCGAGCAGGTGCGCGCTCACCGTCACCGTGCCTGGCGAGTACCTGGTGGCGTTGTCGAGCAGGGCCGCCATCAGCGATCCGATGTCGTCGGCCGCGTAGCCGAGCACGGCGAGGTCGGTGACCCGCCCGACCGTCACCTGGGTGTACCGCTCGATCCCGGAGGCCGCCATCCGGATGATGTCGAGCAGCGAGGTGGTGAAGCCGGCCAGCTCCTCCTCGCTGCGGCCGGCCAGGGTGCGCAGGTCACGGCAGCCACGTCGCATCCGGGTGACCGCGTGGTCCACCTGGTACAGGCGCCGCAGCCGTTCCGGGTCGTCCTCGTCGGCTTCCAGCTCATCGAGCGAGGCCCGCAGCTGCTCGGCGAGGACGAGCAGGTGCAGCCCGAACTGGTCGCAGATGTCCGGCCAGGGCCCGTCCGTCGGCGGCAGCGCGGCCTCCGGCTGGGCCGGCTCGGCGCGCGGGTCGCGCGCCGTGGCGGGCAGGGCCTCGGCCGGCTCCTGCGCGGGCGCCGGCGGGGCGAGCAGGGCGACCGCGCCCGGCTGGCTCACGCCGTGCGGGCTTCCCCCTTGCGGTGCGGGCGCGTGCCTGGGAGCCCGGCCCCGGCCCGGCTCGAACCAGCCGACCGCTGGCTGGCCGTGAGCCCGGTGGCTGGTCGGCGGGGACTGCGCCGGTTGCTTGGCGGCCTGTGGGCGCCCGGCCGCGGGCTCCGCCGTCACCGGCCGGTCATCGCCCGCAGAGTCCTGAGTTCCCCCAAGAAGGCGTCTGAGGCTCCACCGAGTCATGGCCGCAAGCTCTTCCCGCATCGTCGGATTTGAGGACGCTGTTCAGATTGACACAGACTGCTCGCAATTGCGCACGCTTCGCTCGGGAACCACCAACAGCATGAGTGAATTGTCAGCCAACGGAACCGCCCAATGCCGTCAATGAGGATTCTTTGCCAGTAAATGGCTGATAATCGACATAGTGCCTCAAGGTTCACCATCCGGGACGTGGCCGGCCCACGCTGGAGTCAGCCGCCGACCACGGCGGCCATGCGCCGGACGATCTCCGCGAGTACCGGGCGCGGCGTCCCGAAGTTCAGCCTGACGTGGCCGCCGCCCCCCTCCCCGCAGGCCGCCCCGTCGGTCAGCATGACCCGCGCCTGAGCGAGGAAGAAGGCCGCCGGGCTGGCCTCGCCCGCCGCCGCGCCCGGCCGCTCCCCCGGCGGGTACCCGCCCCCGGCCAGCCCACGGCAGTCCAGCGCGCGGCAGTCCAGCCAGGCGAGGTAGGTGCCCTCGGGCGGCAGGAAGCCGGCCTGCGGAAGATGCTCCGCGAGCAGCGCGGCGAGCAGCGTGCGGTTCCTGTCCAGGTAGCGGACGACGTCCTCCAGCCAGGGCCCGCCGTCGCGGTAGGCCGCGATAGTCGCCCACACGCCGGGGGTGGACGCGCCGTGCTCGAACGTAAAGCCGCGGTCGGCCCACACGGCCGCGTCCGCGTCGTTCGTCAGCAGCAGCTGCGCGCACTTCAGGCCGGGCAGGTTCCAGCCTTTGGAGGCGGCGGCGGCGGTTACCGTGTGCGCCGCGGTCACGGGGCCGAGCGACGCGTAGGGGACGTGCCCCCGTCCCGGGTAAATCAGCGGCGCGTGGATCTCGTCGGCGAAGACCCGGCCGCCGTTGGCCTCGACCACCTCGGCGACCGCGATCAGCTCGTCCCTTGAGTAGACCCGGCCGACCGGGTTGCCCGGGTTGCACAGCACGAGCAGGTGGCCGCCGCGCTTGAACGCCGCGTCGATGCCGCCGATGTCGAGCACGTAGCGGCCGCCGTCGCTGGCCATCGGAACCTGGATGATCTCCCGGCCCGCGCGCACCGGGTAGGTGAGAAATGGCATGTAGGCGGGCGTCGGCAAGATCACCGGGCTGCCCGGGCGGGAGAACACCGTGATCGCGGCGGTCAAGCCGGAGATCACGTCGGGCAGCGGCCGGATGCGCGCTGGGTCCACCGCCCAGCCGTAGCGGTCTCGCTGCCACCCCGCGCACGCGTCGGCCATCTCCGCCACCGCCCGCTCGGTGAGGTAGCCGAAGTCGGCGCGCCGGATCGCGTCGAGCAGCGCGGCCTCGACCGGCGGCGCCACGCCGAAGTCCATCTCGGCCACGAACGCGCCGATCACCCCGGGGCCGCCCGCCGTCCACTTCCAGCTGCCGCGGGCGCGCAGCTCCTCCATCGTGGTCCGGTCGATGACCTCGGCGAACGTATCCATGGCCCCGCAACGGTCGGTCTCGGCGGAACGAGCGGCCGCCCTTGCGACCAGGCTAGCCTTCGGCGTCGTCCGTGCGCTTGTGCCGTCCCGTCGGGCGCGCCTTGAGATCGAAGCTGGCCAGTTCGGCGAGGCTCAGCCGGGCCGCGTTCATGTAGCGGTCGAACACGCGGAGCAGCAGGTACTGGGCTCGCTCCAGGCTGCTGGCCCGCCCGAACGGGCCGCCGGCCAGCTCGTCGGCGCACCACTGCCAGCCGGCGTCGGAAAGCTCGTGCACGAATGACCGCCCCGGCTTTTCCGACTCGACGAGCTTGAGGTCGTTGAGCTTGCGGCGCTCACTGCCTTCAAGGCGGATGCCGATCAGCGCCTCAAGCTCCCCGTTGGAGAGCTTGCGTGCCTGGGAGAGCAGCGTGAACAGCACAGCCCGCTCCCTGGCGGACAGCTCATCGTGATGCACGGTCGGACAACTCCTATCGTCGCCAGGGAGAACGGGAAATCTACCTGCCCGCGGCCGGTCGCCCTGAGGATCTGCCGCGGTAAGGCTATCGGGGCGAAAGGGTTGATTCTAGAGGTACACACCATTGCAATCCCGCGAAAGCGAAGAATTTGCGCGGCGGCGGGGTTGCGGGTTCACTCGCCCGGCACCGCGGCCGGCCCGGCCCGGCGTAGGCTGGGGCAATGGCGTTTGGTGGCTGGCCGGCGGAGGCGCTGGCGTTCTACGCGGGTCTTGAGGACGACAACTCCCGGGAGTACTGGACGAGCCGCAAGGCCGTGTACCAGGAGAAGGTACTGCGGCCCATGGAGGAGCTCCTCGAGGAGCTGGCCCCCTCGTTTGGCGAGACGAAGATCTTCCGGCCGTACCGCGATATCCGGTTCAGTCACGATAAAACCCCCTATAAGACACATATCGGGGCAACGCTCGGCTCGACCTGCTACGTGCAGCTGTCGGCGGACGGGCTGTCCGCCGGGGCGGGCCGGTGGCACCTGGAGCCCGACGAGCTCACCAGGTACCGCGCCGGGGTCGCCGGGCCGGACGGCGCCGAGCTCGCCGCGATGGTCGCCGAGCTGTCGGCGGCCGGCGTGGAGGTACACGGGCACGGCACGCTCAAGTCCGCACCGCGCGGTTACTCCGCCGACCACCCGCGGATCGACCTCCTGCGGCACAAGGGGCTGACCACGTGGCGGCACTGGAACCCGGAGCCCTGGCTGTCCACGCCGGCCCCCCTGAAGAAGACCAGGGAGTTCTTCGCCGCGAGCGCGGCGTTCTGCGACTGGCTCAGCGGGCACGTCGGAGCGTAGCGGCGCCCCCCGGAGGGTTTCCCGCCGGCCGGGCGTTATTCGGTCGCGCCCGGCCTGGCCGGCACGGCACTATGTGCGTCATGGTGCTGGTGCGCGAGATCACGGCGGACGACTGGCAACTGATGCGGGACGTGCGGCTGGCCGCCCTCGCCGAGGCGCCGTACGCGTTCGGCTCGACCTACGCGCGCGAGGTGGCCTTCGGCGAGCCGCAGTGGCGCGGCCGGATCAACGAGCGTTCCGTCATCTACTTCGCCCAGGGCGCCCCGGACGAGGCGCCGGCCGGACTGGCGGGCGTTTACGTGGAGGACGGCACGCCGGACCTCGTGTCCATGTGGGTGCGCCCGGGCTGCCGCGGCCAGGGGGTCGGCGGGGCGCTCGTCGAGGCGGCGGCCTCCTGGGCGCGGGGGCACGGCTTCTGCACGCTGTTCCTCTGGGTCACCGAGTCGAACCCGGCGGCCATGCGGTTTTACGAGCGGTGCGGTTTCGCGGTCACCGGCGAGCGTCAGCCGCTGCCCTGGGACCCCGCGGTGGCCGAGATCCGGATGAGCCGGCCGCTCTAGCCGGCGGCCGCGGCGCGGGGTACCGCGACCGCGGTCGCCACGGCACCGGGGAGCGCCTGCGGCGGCATACGGGTGGCACCGGCACGGCACGCGGCTTTCGGAGATCGTCAAGAACGGGGCCGACGGCTTGACCGGGCTTCAGGTGGTACGGAGGGCCTCGGCTGGGGAGAGACGGGCGGCACGGGTGGCTGGATAGAGGCCGGCCAGGGCGGCGACCGTCACCGCGACCGCGAGCCCGGCCCAGAGCGCCGCCTGCGGGATGAGGGGGGTCCAGTGCCTGGCGTGGGCGAGCGCGACCGTGATGACCGTTCCCGCGGTGAGGCCGGCGATGCCGCCGAGTGTGCCGAGAATGATGGCCTCGGTGAGGAACTGAGCGGCGATGTGAATCCTGGCCGCGCCGAGGGCGCGGCGCAGGCCGATCTCCGATCTGCGTTCCAGGACCGCGATGACCATGACGTTGGCGATGCCGATACCGCCGACAAGCAGCGCGACCGCGCCGAGGCCGAGGAATAGGGCGGTGGACGCCTGGGCGACAGCGAGCCGTGCGGTGAGCGCGGCGGAGGGCTGGCTCACCGCGGCGCCTCCCGGCGTCTCCGGATCCGCTGTCGGGCCGAGGAGTGCGGCTACCTGGTTCGTCGCGTTGACATCGGTGCGGACATAGATCCGGCTCGGATGGCCGTCGTAGCCGAGGTCGGCCGCGGCGACGGGAAAGCCGACGAGCGCGGAGCGGTCGATTTCCGGGGCAAGCGGCAGCGGGTTCAGGATGCCCGCGACGGTGAACCACCGTCCGCCGATGAAGACGCGGGGCGGCGGGCCGCCGAAGGCGCCGATGCCGAGGGACCGGGCGGCCTGGTAACCGAGCACGGTGACCGGGTAGCGGTCTTCGGCGGCGTTGAGGAAGGTTCCCTGCCGTAGGGTGCCGCCGAGCACGGCGAGCAGGGACGGGTCTGCCGCCCGCGCGGCCAGGCCGCCGGTGTCGTAGGGCGAGACCTTGTCGGTGCGGTAGACGCGGGCACTGGCGAGAATGGCCGTCGGGGCCGCCTGCTCGACGCCCGCGATGCGGCGGATCATCGGGGTCGCGGTGACCGGGAGCTCGGCCTCCTGCCCGTCGAACGTCTGACCGTTGGTCACGGTGAGCAGGTTGGTGCCGAGCTGGTCGATCTCGGCGAGCAGCGCCGACTGGCTGGACCTGGTGATGCCGAGCACGGCGACCAGGGCCGCGATCCCGATGGCGATCCCGAGCGCCGACAGGGCGGCGCGGGCACGGCGGTAGCGCAGGCCGAGGAGACCGGTGCGCAACGTGTCGCCGGGTCGCAGGGTAGATCGCCGCAGGGTGGGCCGCGGGGCGGCGGGGCGGGTCATCAGTGTGCTTGCCTTTCGCGGTGGTCGGCAACGACGCGGCCGTCGCGGAGCTCGATGCGGCGTGACGCGGACGCGGCGATCGACGGATCGTGGGTGATCACGGCCAGGGTCACGCCATGGTCGGCGTTTAGGGCGCGGAGCAAGGCCATGATCTCCTGGCCGGTTGCCTGGTCTAGGTTGCCGGTCGGCTCGTCGGCGAGGACGACGGCCGGATTCCCCACCAGCGCCCTGGCGATCGCGACGCGCTGCTGCTCGCCGCCGGACAGCCTGCTGGGCTGGTGAGTCATCCGGTGGCCGAGGCCCACCAGGTCGAGCATGGCCGCGGCGGCCCGCCGCCTGCGCCCTGCGGGAACCCCCTGGTAGAGCATTGCGGCCGCCACGTTATCCAGGGCGGTCAGGGCGTCGATCAGGAAGAACTGCTGGAAGATGACACCGACTCGCCAGGCGCGCAGGCCGGCGAGCTCGCGGTCGGACAGCGCGGACACGTCCTGGCCCGCGATCGCCACCGAGCCGGCGGTGGGACGGTCGAGGCCAGCGGCGAGGTGCAGCAGGGTGCTCTTGCCTGAGCCTGACGGGCCGACGATGCTGACCAGCTCGCCGGGCATGACGTCCAGGGTCACGCCCCGGACGGACTCCACCGGGGGCGTACCCGGATAGCTCTTGCGGACGTCGCGCAGGCTGAGCGCCGGGGTACGTCCAAGTTCCGTGGCCATCGGCGGGCTCATCGGCTGGCCCGTCATCACTGGGCCACCGTGACGGCCAGGCCGGGCGCCAGCCCGGTGCCCGTGACCGCGACGAGGCCGCTGGCGTCATCGAACAGGCCCGTCGTCACCGGGATCAGCCGTTCGCGTGCGCCCGCGGCTTGGACCTCGTAGCCGCCGCCTGGCGCGGCAAGCAGCGCGGTCACCGGGACGGCGAGGACGCCGTCGGTCCGCCGCTCGGTGATCGACACCTGCACGGGCGCCTGGTCGAGCCCGGCAGGGATCGCGGCCCTGATGGTAATCGTGACGGGGATCTCAGCGGCCTGGCTGCCGCTTGAATTCGCACTGCCGCCCTGGCCATTGCCGCCCGCCTGGCCAGCCGATGCGCCGCCGGATGCGCCGGGCACGGTGGCCACGCTGCCGACGGCGGTCACGTCGCCGGGGACAGTGGTGGACCCGTCCGGCATCGTGACTGTCACCTGATCGCCAGTCCGGATGGGCGGGCCGCCGACTGGCAGCCAGACCTGGACCCCAGCCGTCAGCGACGTTCCAACCACGACGCTGGCGCCGGCGGCGACAGGAGCGCCTGGCTGCTCCGGCGTAGCGGTGACGCGCAGCGGCCCGGGCAGGAACGCGACCGCGCCGAGGGGAATCGTGCCGGTGACGGTCTCGCCGCGGGCCTGCTGCCACCGCTGCACCGCGAGCACTGTGCCCCAGCCGAACACCCCATCAGCCGGGCCGGGATCGAAGCCGAGGGCGGCGAGGTTGCGCTGGAGCTGCCGGACGTCGGGACCGGCGGTCATGCCGGGGACGAACGGCCGCCATGCGGGGAGTGCGCCATACAACAGCGTCACCGGCTGGTCGTCGACGGAGAACAGCGGCTGCCCGCGGCGCACGATGTCTCCCCCGGCAGGCAGCCAGGTGATGATCCCGCCGTCCGACTCGTTGGCGACGGTGAAAAAACCCTGGTAACCGAGGGTGCCGGCCACCAGCTGGCGAGCGGACAGGTCGGTGCGCACCACGAGAGCGGTCGCCGCTGTGACGGCCGACGCCGCGGGCGGATGCGTACCGCCCGGCCACAGCCCGCGAGCCGCGAAGCCCGCCACCGCGGCGAGCGCGACTCCGGTCGCGGCCACCGCAAGCGAACGCCTGCCGCGGGCCAGCGGAGGTGGCGGCGCGGCACGGGGCGGCTCCGTCGGCAGTGTTTCCGCGCGTGCCAGTGTTTCCGCGCGTGCCAGTGTTTCCGCGTGCGCCAGTGCTGCCGCGTGCGCCGGGCCCGTGCCCGGCGAGGGGTCAGGAGACAATGTGGACATCGATGTGCCCGCTGCTCGGCAGGTACCGCTGGCAGGCGACCCCTGCTGCCCTGTTCGCGGCGTCCTTCGGGTTGAGCGACGACGGCAGCGGGAACGAGCCGTCCGGATCCGGGTCAGGCCAGTTGGGCACGCCATGCTGCCTGTAGCACTCGGCCAGCCGGACAAGCTGCTGGAACTGTGCCTGCGGGACGGGCGGCGAGGCGTTGCTAGACGGGAACAGGTGCTGGCAGGCCGCCTGGGTGCTCGCCGGAGCGGAGCCCGGTGAGATGGCGAAGTGCCAGCGGCCGTCGCTCGGGTCATAGACGGGATCGGGGAAGGACGGATCGCCGTGCGTGCGGTAGCAGGTGACGATCGACATCGTCTCGTCATCCGGTGTGCCGCTCCCTGCCTGAACGGTCGCTGTGCCGCCGGAGCCACAGCCAGCCAGCACCATGACGGTTGCCAGCATGGCGCCGGACGCGAGCAGCGCCCGTCCGCGCCTGGGGCGCATCAGCGCGCTACGAGACCGCGTGGACATCGATGCCTCCGTTCGGGATGTACTGCTTGCATGCCCCCAGGGCCGCCCCGTCGGCCGGCGTCTTCGTCTGGAGCGATGGCGGCAGCGGGAACGAGCCGTCCGGGTCCGGGTCAGGCCAGGTGGGCACGCCGTGCTGCCTGATGCACTGGGCCAGGCGGACGAGCTGCTGGAACTGTGCCTGCGGTACGGGCGGCGAGGCGTTGTCCGACGGGAACAGGTGCTGGCAGGCCGCCTGGGTGCTCGCCGGAGCGGACCCCGGCGAGACGGCGAAGTGCCAGCGGCCATCGCTCGGGTCGTAGACGGGATCGGGGAACGAGGGGTCGCCGTGCGTGCGGTAGCACGTCACGATCGCCATGGTCGAGGCATCCGGGGTTCCCCCGGTCTGGGCAGCGGAACTGCCGCTGCCGGCGCCGGAGGCGCATCCGGCCAGTGTGAAGCTCGCGACCGCGACACCGGACGCCATCAGGCAGCCGGCCAGGCGCAGTCGGGTGATCCGCGTCATATCTGCTTCTCCTGCGATTGGTCCCGCCGGTGCGGGAAGGTGCCACCGAGACTCGCATCGCCACCAGGCACGGGTCATCGCGGCGCGGAGCGAATGCGGCTCCCCCTTTTCCGTGAGTCCCTCTCCCCCGTCAGCGGGTGGAGCCACGCTGATCAGCGGGTTAGTCTTCGGCCATGGAAGCTGCTGCGCCGTGAAGGGCCGACCATGAACAGGCGCTGGGGGCTACAGGCGGCGATGACCGCGACCTACGTCGCCGTGACCGCGGCCGCCGTGCTACTCACCGAGCTGGTGATCTTCGGGGCGGCGGCGCTCAGCCCGCCGACGCCGCTCACCCCGGTGCAGGTGCAGGGGCTCGCTCAGGCAGGAGCGACGGGGCTGGCGGCGAAGCTGGCCGTCGGCGTGACCTCGGCAGGCGGGCTGCCGAGCACGACCATCGGCCTGCCGGGCAGCCCGGTCACCCCAGGCAAGGCGCAACCGGACGGCAGCGGCGGCGTGCTCATCCCGTACACCGCCGATCCCGCTTGTGACCTGGCCGCCGCGTCATTCGCCGTCGTCGTGTCCCGCGACGGCACGGTGCTCGCGAGCTCCTATCCGGCCTGCTTTCCGGTGGGCAGCCACGGCTCAGACGCGCAGGCGGGGGTGCCGCGGAAGGTGCTCACGTTCGCGCGCTGGCCAACGTCGGGAAGCGGGCTTGTGCCGCTGCCGGGCGGCAAAGTGGCGTGGGCGAGCGCGCCCGTCATCCTCTCCCAGCCTGGCCAGCCCAAGGGGACGGCGCCCGCGCCGGGCGCGGCCCCGTCCGGTTCGCCGCCAGCAGGCAGCGGAAAGGTTTTCGGCCTGCTCTACCTGGAAGTTCCCGCCATCGCACCGGGAACTCGGGGGATCACCGCATCGCCGACGCTCATCTGGGCCGGCGCGGCGGTGCTCGCCGCTGCCATTCCGGTCGGGCTGGCGTTCGGGCTGCTGTCCACCAGGCGGCTCACCCGGCGGCTTGGGCGGCTCGCGACGAAGACCCTCAAGGTGGCCGACGGGGACTTCGGGCAGCGGGTACGAGTCTCGGGTCACGACGAAGTCTCCCAGCTAGAGGAGAACTTCAACCGGATGGCCGGCCAGCTCCAGGCGTCGCTCGACGCCACCAGGCAGCTCGCCGGGGCGCACGCCCGGCACGAGGAACGCGCGCGGATCGCCCGCGAGCTGCACGACTCCATCTCCCAGGAGCTGTTCTCGCTCAGCGTCCTGGCCGGCGGCCTGCGCCGGACGCTGCCCGCCGGCTCCCCCGGGCTGCCTGAGGTGGAGACCATGGAACGGACGGCGGGTGACACGATGCGAGAGATGCGGTCGCTGCTGCTCGCGCTGCGCCCGGTCGCGCTTGAGGAGGCCGACCTGACCCGCGCGGTCGAAGGCGTATGCAATAGCTACAGCGAGCGACTCGACATCCCGGTCCGCTCCGAGGTCGACCTGGCCGGACCAGGCCCTGCCGAGCTGCCGACAGCGCTTGAGCACGCGGTGCTGCGGGTGACGCAGGAGGCGGTCGCCAACGCCGCCAGGCATGCGGAGCCTCGCCAGGTTACCGTCCTGCTCCGGGCGGACCGGCGGCACGTCCTGCTTGAGGTGGCCGACGACGGCCGCGGCTTCGACGTGATGCGGCCGCCGAACGCGGATGGTCTTGGCCTGCAGACGATGCGGGACCGGGTCACCGAACTCGGCGGCCAGCTCGTCATCGACAGCGTTCCAGGCGAGGGCACCCGCGTGCGCGCGTCCTTTCCGCTGCTGGAGCCCCGATGATCGCGGTGCTGATCGCCGATGACCACAAGGTCGTCCGGCAGGGCCTGCGATTCCTGCTGTCATCCGAGCCAGGCATCGAGGTCGCGGGTGAGGCGGCCGACGGGGTGGCCGCGCTCGACGCGATCCGCGCGCTCCGGCCTGATGTCGTGCTCCTCGACCTGCTCATGCCCCGGCTCGACGGACTTGGCGTGCTCGCCGCGATGCAGGAGGAAGGCCTGACCGCCGTCGTCCTTGTGCTGACCTCCTCTCCCGACGACCAGCACCTCATCAGGGCACTCAAGGCAGGGGCACTCTCTTACCTGCCCAAGACCGCCGGCGTGGACCAGGTCATCGACGCGGTGCGTGCCGCCGCGCGCGGCGAGAGCGTCCTGCAGCCGGGTGCCACCGCCCGCATGCTCCGCGAGCTGCGCCAAGCCGCCGCCGACCCGCTCGCGCAGCTCACCCCTCGGGAAACCGACGTGCTCAAGGGACTGGCCCAGGGCCGGTCTAACCGCGAGATCGCGAAAGCGCTTTCCGTTTCCGAGGAGACCGTGAAGAGCCATGTGTCCAGCATCCTCGGCAAACTCGGGCTCGCCGATCGCACTCAGGCCGCCATCTTCGCCCTGCAGCGTCACCTGGTCCCCCTTGACCAGGCACTCGGGCAATGATCTTCGCCGGGCGGCGAAGGCACGCACCCGTTCGGTGGCGGCTGTTTCTTGTTCTTGACCTGCTAGAGAAGACCAGGGAGTTCTTCGCAGCGAGTGCTGCGTTCTGCGACTGGCTCAGCGCGCACGTCTGAGCGTCATGGTGCAGTTTCGTCCCTGGCCCCGCGCACGCTAGCTGGGGTTGTCGGCGAACTCCGCGCGGACGCCGAGCAGGCGGACCGGGCGTCCCGGGGTGAACTTGGCCAGCGCGACCGCGGCGGCTTGTTCGATGATCGCGGCCCAGGTGGCATCGGCGGCCGCGGGGTCGGGCGGATTCGCCCCTTCGCTCTCGGCGGCGGGGTCTGCGCGGCCTGGTGAGGCGGGGGCGGACGGCTCGCTGAGGGGAAGCGGCTCGCCGTACGGCTGCGGGATGCCTGGAGGCGACTGCGTGCCCGGGGCGAGCGGCGCACCGTGGGTGACGGTGACGAACGGGGCGTAGCGGACCTTGACCACGACGCGGGCCACGGGACGCTCGGTGACCTCGCCGGCCACCTGGCGAGCCAGCCGCGAGATCTCCTGTGCGACGTCCGTCCAGTCGGCCAGGTTGCGCTGGAAGGTGACCTCACGGCCGTGCGAGCGGGGGACGTACGGGGTCGGGTCCACCTCGGACTCGCCGCGGCCGTTGCCGAGCAGGACCAGCCAGGGCCCCGTCGTCGGGCCAAACACCTTCGCGAGCGCGGCCATGTCGGCCGCGGCCAGCTGCCGCACGGTGGTGATGCCGAGCGTGGCGAGCTTGGCCAGCGTCTTCGCGCCGATGCCCCAGATCGCGTCAGGCGGGCGGTCGCCGAGCACGTCGAACCAGGTTTCCGTGGTCAGCCGGCCAACGCCCGCCGGCTTGCCGAAGCTCGTCGCGATCTTTGCCTGCAGCTTGTTGTCGCCGATGCCGACCGAGCAGTCGAGGCCGGTGGCCGCCTTGACGTCGGCCACGAGGCCGCGGGCGAAGCCCTCCGGGTCATCGGTGCTGACGCCGATGAACGCCTCGTCCCAGCCGAGGACCTCGACCGGGCAGCCGGTTTCCCGCAGCACGTTCATCACCACCGCGGACACCTCGTTGTACGCGTCGGCGTCCACCGGCAGGAACACGCAGTCCGGGCAGCGCTTGGCGGCGGTACGCAGCGGCTGTCCGGAGTGCACGCCGAACTCCCGCGCCTCGTAGGAGGCGGTGGACACGACGCCGCGCTTGGCCGGGTCGCCGTCACCGCCCACGACGACCGGCTTGCCGCGCAGCTCAGGACGGCGCGCCTGCTCGACGGCGGCGAGGAACTGGTCCATGTCCAGGTGCAGCACCCAGGAGGTCACGGCAACAGTTGTACCCTGGCTCGCCGGCTAACGGCACTCGGATGATGCCTTGGTGCCGGACAAGGCGAACGAAGCCAAGAGCGGTACGTCCTGTGTCCGGGTGAAGACGCCGACGCGGACGGTCAGCACCACGTCCTGGATGGATGTCCACCCGCCGGTCCCCATGCAGACGTCGGAGTTCCACAGCACGCGCAGCAGCCGCGCCGAGTGCGGCGGGATGCTGCCGGGCGATGACCAGCTGACGGTGCCCGCGGAGCTGCCGAAGTCCGCCCACTTGCCGCTGCCGACGGCGACCTGGATGGGTTGCCAGGTGAACGGCGACCAGCGCGGGCCGACGCCGAGGACGGTCTGGGTCCAGTCGCTGTTGTTGATGATGCTGACCAGGATGCCCTGCTCCTGGCCGAAGCGGTAAGGGACGGTGTACTGCGTGTCGACTCCGGCCTGCGTCATCACCGAGCGCGCCTGGTCCTGCGGGTAGTACCAGGCGGTCTCAAGGCTCTGAACCAGCGGGGCCGCGTTGAGCGCGAGCAGCGTGTAGCTCAGCGCGGATCCGGTCACCGCGATGGCCGCGGCGACCGACACCCAGGTCCACCAGCGGATGCGAGCGAGCCGTACTCGCAGCCGGGCGGCCAGCGGACGGGGGGCCGGCCCGGCGGCCGCGGCGGCGAGGGAGCGGGGACTGCCGAGCCTGTCGATTTCATCGCGGACCTGCTCTGGCGTGGCCCCGGGCGGCAGTGCCTCGTCCAGGTGCGCGGCGATCTGCTCGCGCAGTTCCCGCGCCTGCGTCGCGGGCAGCGTCAGGCTGGCCTTATCGAGCTCACGCAGGTACTGGCGGACCAGGGGATGCTCAAGCACCGTGTCACTCATCGCGGTGCTCCTTCCCCTCAGCGGTCAACGGCCCCTGGCGGGCTCGTTTCCTAGCCCTGGTCACGCACACTGGGCCCCCTTGTTGCCGGCCAGGGCCACCACCCAGAACAGCCGGATGTCCTCCGTCCGGGTGACGGGGCCAACGCGGACGGTCAGCTCAACGTCCTGGATCCAAGCGGGCGGCGATTTTGGTATCCAGCAGATGTTCGAGTCCCAGATCACGCGCAGTGCCCTGAACGAATGCGGCGGGATGCTGCCGGTGGCGGTCCAGTGAACCTGCTCGTCCATGCCGCCGAGATCGACCTCCTTGTCGGAGCCGATGGCGATCTGGGCGGGCCGGTTGCTGAACGGGTAAAAGCCGGGGAAGCGCTGGTAGGCGCCGAGGACGGTCTGGGTCCAGTCGCTGTCGTTGTAGATGTTGATGAGGAATCCCTGCTCCTGGCGGTACCGCTGCGGGATGGTGTCCTGCGTGGTGTCGCCGGCCTGCGTCTGGACGTCGCGTCCCCGGTCTTGCGGGAAGTACCAGCCGAAGGTCGAGGCCTGCCGCAGCGGCGCGGCGGTTCGCATGGAGATGAGAAGGCCCGCTCCGGTGGCGACCAGGCCGACGACCAGGACAAGCGCGACCCAGATCCACCAGCGGACGTGGCCGAGCCAGTTGCGCAGCCGCCTGGCGACCGGCTGCCGCCCAGGGCCTGCCGCCTCCGCGGCGAGTGACCAAGGGCGGCCGAGCCGGTCGAGTTCGGCTTCCACCTCTTGCGCGGTGGCGTCGGGCGGCACCGCCTCGTCAAGGTGGGCAGTGATCTGCTCGCGCAGCTCCCGCGCCTGCGCGGCCGGCAGGGTAACGCAGGCGGCGCTGAGTTCGCGCAGGTAATCACGGATCAGGAGATGCTTGAGCCCCGTGTCATTCATCGTGCGCTCCTTCCCCGAGGGTGTCCCGTACGGAGGGACCCGAGTCACCGGGTTTCTCGCTGTTATCCGCTCGGCTCTCGACGGCCAGCGGGGCCGGAGCCGGGTACAGGACCAACTCGACGGTCTTCGCGAACTCGGCCCAGTCGGCGCGGAACGCCTTGAGCTGCTCACGGCCCTCGCCGGTGATGGAGTAGTAGCGGCGGGCCCGCTCTCCCGCCGGGTCATGCCACTCGCTGGTCACGAGCCGCGCGTCGCGCAGCCGGTTGAGCAGCGGGTAGACGGTGCCCTCGCTGGTCAGCAGGCCGCCGGCGGCGGCCAGGTCGCGGACGAGCTCAAGGCCAAACCGGGGCCGCTCGTCGAGCAGCGCGAGCACGCACGGCCCGAGCACGCCGCGGCGCAGTTCAGTCAGGCCGGGATCACTGCCCATGTCACACATGATGTCTTGTCACGCAAGACAAGTCAACGGCTGGTCGTCTGATCGGCTGGCGGAGCCGGATCGGGCCGGTCCGCCGCGCTAGCAGGCCGGAGGACGGCGGTGCGGTACGAGCCGGAGCGCGGCGGTGCGGTAACGGCGCCGCGCCCCGGCAGCTGCCGTTACGGCAGCGGTAGCCGCTTCTTGGCCTCCTCGTACACGTCGGCGGGCAGCGGGCCCTTGTCCGCGACGGCGATGTTGCCGGCCAGGTGGGCCGGGTTCGCGGTCCCGACGATCGTGGTGGACAGGCCCGGGTGGCTGAGGGTGAAGCGCAGGATGAACTCCATGGGCGGGATGCCCGCCTCGTCGAGCAGGTACGCGATCCCCGAGGTCTCCCAGTTCCGCTGGCCGAGTCCGGGCTGCTGGGTGAGCGGCCCGGTCCGCCAGTTCTTCTCCGCCGAGGCCGCGCCGCGCGCCGCCCCGCCGCGGATCAGCGTGCCCGCTCCCTGCCCGGCCGCCTGGTCGATAAGGCTCTCGTGGTCGCGCTGCACGGCCGAGTAGGGGATCTGGAAGGCGTCGAAGACGTCCATCGCGAGGTGGTCGGCCAGGTGCGGCAGGATGCCGGACATCCCGATGAACCGGACCTTGCCCTCCCCCTGCAGCTCGCGCAGCGTCTCGACCGTGTGGTTATCCTCCAGGGTCTGCCTGCTCGGCGACATGTGCACCTGGACCAGGTCCAGGCGGTCGGTGCGCAGCCTGCGCAGCGACTGCTCGACGTCGGCGCGGACGTTGGCCGGGCGGTAGTCGTGCGGGTACGGCGGCGGCAGGTCGGCGGGGGCCTCGATCGGGCAGCCGCACTTGGAGGCGAGGAAGAACTCGTCCCTGCGGTGGCCGACGTGGCTGCCGATGAGCTCCTCGCTGCGGCCGTAGTCGGGGCTGGTGTCAATCAGGTTGATGCCGCCGTCGAGGACGGCGTTAAGCAGCCGGCCCGCGTCCTCGTCCGATACCTGCGGGCCGCGGGGCAGCCCTCTCAGCTCCATGGCACCGTAGCCGAGGATGGTAACGTCCGCGCCGGTGCGCCCGAGGGGCCGTGTCATGATCGCCATAGCGCCTACGCTAGCCCGGCCACCGCGGATTTTTCCCGCCACAACGTCTGGGAGATTCACACGCCGACCGGCGCGCGATAACGCGCACCGCCGGAAGTCAGTGGTCCGTGTCCGTGTCCTCAAGCGCGCTCGCGTCGGCGGGAACGTCGACCGAGTGCTGCTTGAGCGCGGCGAGCGGGACGATCTCAAGCACGCGCTCGTGGGTGGAGGCGAGCACGACAGGGGCGGCGAGGCCGTCCTGGAAGGCGCGCAGCCAGTTCGCCGCGGTGACGCACCACCGGTCCCCCGGTACCAGGCCGGGGAAGCGGAACTGCGGCATCGGGGTGACCAGGTCGTTGCCGATGCTCCGCTGGTGCTCGAGGAACTCGCTCGTCACCACCGCGCAGATGGTGTGGCTGCCCAGGTCCTCAGGCCCCGTGGTGCAGGTGCCGTCCCGGTAGAAGCCGGTGAGCGGGTCACTGCCGCAAGGCTCCAGCTCTCCGCCGAGAACGTTCCGTTCACCCATCCATGCAGTATCTATAGCGTCGGCCCGCGTCCGCAACCCTCAGCGGGCGAACATCGTCAACAATGCGGCCCGGAGTCACATAATCGCGCTCGTCACCGCGAGTACGAACGTGCCGATCGCCAGGAATCCGTGGGCGACCGGGACGAGCACGGCCGGGTCTAGCCGGACCGGACGGGGCCGCGTCGCGCGGGCGGGCTCGGCGAGCAGCCGGGCGATCATCTCGTCGGTGACCTCGACGGCCACGAGGTCGTCTGATTCCCGCGCCGCCCTGGCCATGGCCGGCCGCCAGTACCCGGCGATGCCTTCCTCCTGATCGGCCGCCTGATCCGGGCTGGAGTGCGCGCCGGCCGGGTGAAGGCTGGTCGGCTGGCCCGGCTTGCGCGCCGGGTAGGGGGTCCACAGCGTCACGGTGCACAGGCCGAGGCCGATCGCCGCCATCAGCAGGCCGACCGCCGTCCAGGCCAGCGGCCGGATGCCGGAGCCGAGGAAGGCGGCCCAGATCAGCAGGCCACCGACGGCCGCCGTGGCGTGGCCGAAGATCAGCTGCGGCGGGAGCCCTCCTTGCTTGGCGCGTTCCGTGCGCAGGCCGCCGCGCGCGAGCCAGGTGCGCAGCATGAAGGCGCCAAGGCTTGCGGTGATGAGCCAGCTGACCAGCGTCGCGGTTCGCATGATGAGGAGAGTGTCCACGGCGCCGGCCGCGATGACAAGGCCGCGCGGGTCATGCCAGGATTGATATAGACAGGCGTGGAATGAATGCCTAGCCTTGACTGTATGGTCAGTCAGGAGTTTGGTGTGCCCGCTTCCGCTGCGCATCCCCATGGTTCTCCCGCCTTCCCGCCCGCACCGGTGGACCGCGGGGCGCTCGCGACCGCCTTGCGGCCGTTCGGGGAGAGCCGGATGCTGCCGCCCGCCGCGTACACGTCCGCCGAGGTGTTCGCCTGGGAGCGGCGGCACTTCTTCGGCGGCGGGTGGACGTGCGCGGGGCATGCCTCGCGGCTGCCCGCGCCCGGGGACCAGCTAGCCGTCGAGACCGGGGCCGGCGGCGCCGTCATCGTGCGCGGCGAGGACGGGACCATCCGGGCGTTCGCCAACACCTGCAGGCACCGGGGGCACGAGCTGCTGCCGTGCGCCAGTGATGCAAAGGCCCGCAACACGGTGAACGCGAAGGCGATCGTCTGCCCGTACCACTCGTGGGCGTACTCGCTGCGGGGAGAACTGCGCGGCGCCCCGGGGTACCGCGGCCTGGCCGCCGCCGACTGGTCGCTGCGCGAGCTGCCGGCCGCCGAATGGCACGGGCTGATCTTCGTCGACGGGTCCGGTGGCACGGCGGGGCCGCTGCCGCTGGCCGGCCTAGACGAGCTCGTCGCGCCGTACGAGCCGTCGCGGCTGGTGACGGCGGCCACGCACACCTATGACGCGGCGGCCAACTGGAAGATCCTCACCGAGAACTACCACGAGTGCTATCACTGCCCCACCATCCACCCGGAGCTGTGCAGCGTGTCGCCGCCGCACAGCGGGGCGAACTACGAGTCCTCCGGCGCCTGGATCGGCGGCTGGATGGAGCTGCGCGCCGGGGCCGTCACGATGTCGCTCGACGGGCACGGCGGCGGCGTGCCCCTGCGCGGGCTGTCGGACGAGGGCCTGCGGACCGTGATCTACGTGGGCATCTTCCCCAACGTGCTGCTCAGCCTGCACCCCGACTACGTGATGACGCACGTCCTCGTGCCGACGGCCGCCGACCGGACGGTGATCGAGTGCTCGTGGGCGTTCGCGCCCGAGGCGGTCTCCGCTCCCGGCTTCGACCCCGCCTACGCCGTGGATTTCTGGGACATCACCAACAAGCAGGACTGGTCGGCGTGCGAGGCGGTGCAGCGCGGGCTCGGGTCGCCGTTCGCCGCCCCGGGGCCGCTGTCGCCGGACGAGGACGCGGTGTACTCCTTCGTGACGACGGTGGCGCGCGGTTACCTCGGCGCACGGGTCGGCGAGTGGCCCGCCACGCACGCGGGTACGGCCGTTCCCGGCGGCTGAGTTTCCCTCTTGGGGCGGCCGCGGCCCGGGCGGGAATCTGCCCGGGCCGCGGCCGTGTCGCGTCCGGCGCGCTGGCCCGTCCGGCGCTTGGCCTAGGCCAGGGCGGAGACGCCGCGGCCGGTCAGCTGGCGGGCAATGATCATCCGCTGGATCTCGCTCGTGCCCTCCCAGATGCGCTCCACCCGCAGCTCGCGGAAGAACCGCTCGGCGACGTTCTCGCGCATGTAGCCGCGGCCGCCGAACACCTGGACGGCGCGGTCGGCGACCCGGCCGGCCATCTCCGAGCAGTACAGCTTGATCATCGAGCACTGCGCGTGCGCGGTCCGCGTGTCCGCCGGGTCGCGGTCGATGGCCCGGGCCGTCTCGTACAGCATCGACCGGGCGGCGAACAGCTCCGTGACGCTGTCCGCGAGCATGCCAGCGACCAGGCCGTGGCCCGCGATCGGGACTCCCCCGGCGACCCGGGTAGCGGCGAACGCGGTCATCTCCGCGACCAGGCGCTCGGCGGCGCCGGTGCAGCGGGCCGCCACCATCAGCCGCTCGAAGCGGAACCACTCGCGCGAGTAGAGCATCCCGTCGCCGTCGGCGCCGACCAGGTTGGCCGCGGGGACGCGGACGTCCTCGAAGGCGACGATCGGGTGGTGATGGCTGATCGTGTGCGTGTAGGCGGGGGTGCGGACCACGGACACCCCCGGGCTCGGCAGGTCGACGAGAAAGAGAAGGTGGGCGGCGTCGGGAGCGGGCCGCCCTCGTTCTGCATCATCGATCTTCTTCGCCTGGAAGAACGCGTAGTCGGCGCTGTTGTAGGACGTGACGTGCCACTTGACGCCGTTGAGCACCCAGGAGTCGCCGTCCCGGCAGGCGGTGGCCTCGATCGCGTCGACGTCAGTGCCCGCGCCCTCCTCGGTGATCGCGTAGCACTCCTCGCGCTCGCCGCGGACCGTGGGCGCCAGGTAGCGCTCTACCTGGTCCGCGGTGGCGACCGGGGGGAACCATGACGGGGGCGTGGCCGCCACCCAGCCCAGCGCGTTGGTCACCCGCCCGACCTGCTCCTGGACGAGGACCTGCTGCAGCGTGCTCGCCCCGCCGCCGCCCAGGTCGCGCGGCATGTTGGTGGCGAAGAGGCCGAGCTCGATGGCGCGCTTCTTGTGCGCGGCGGCGATGTCGTCCGGCAGGCCGCCGGCCAGCTCCGCCTGGACTTCGAACGGGATGAGCTCGTCGGCGAAGGCGCGGGCCCGCGCCCTGATGTCCTCATCTGCTGCTGACAGGCCGTACATGCGCGGCTGGCACCTCTCTGCTGACGTCGGGCCCTGCTGACGTTGGGCACTGCTGACCTTGGGCACCGCATTGACTGAACATTCAGTCTAGACCTAGCATCGAGTCATGCCAATGAACTCGGGTGAGCTTCCGCAGACCGCCGACGCCGTCGTGGTGGGCGGCGGGACGGTGGGCGCCTGGTGCGCTTACTTCCTGCGCCAGGCCGGACTTGACCAGGTCGTCCTCGTCGAGAAGGGCATACTCGGGCAGGGCTCGTCGAGCCGGGCGGCCGGGGTCGTGCGGGTCCAGGGCGGCACCCCTGAGGCCGTGCGCCTCGGGCAGTGGACGCGCGCGTTCTACCGGGGGCAGCGCGAGGAGTTCGGCACCAACTCCGGCTTTACCCAGCAGGGCTACCTGCTGCCGGCCTTCACGCCGGCCGAGGTCGACGCGGCGCACGCGCGGATCGCGATGCAGCGGGAACTCGGGCTGCCGGTCCGCTGGCTGCCGGCTGATGAGGTCGACGCGGTGAATCCGACGCTCACGCCCGGCGCGACGCTCGGCGCGTCGTACTGCGCCGAGGACGGGTACATCAGCCCGCCGCGCAACGTCGCCGCCTACACCGCGGCGCTGGTCGCCGCGGGCGTCACCGTCGCGGAGCACACGCGCTTCACCGGGCTGTCGGCGGACGGCGCCACGGTGCGCACCTCGCGGGGTGACATCGCGGCGGGCATGGTCATCCTGGCCGGCGGCCCGCAGCTCGCCGCCGTCGGCGCGCTCGCCGGGCTGACCATCCCGGCGGGCGGGGTGCGGCACCACGTCGCGGTCACGCAGGAGCACCCGGCGTTCTCCGGCAGCCCCATGGTGTTCGACGTGCCGTCCGGCCTGTACTGGCGGCCGGAGGAAGGCGGGCTGCTGTTCGGGATGAGCGATCCCGATGACCCGCCGGGCGAGAACCGGACGATCGACTTCGGCTACCTGACGCTGATGCGGTCGAAGCTCGCCGAGCGGGTACCGCTCACGGCCGGGCTCGGCATCCGGCGCGCGTGGGCCGCGACGATCGACTACACCCCCGACCACCTGCCGATCATCGGCGCCGCTCCCGGCTACGGCACGGTGTTCGTCGCGTCGGCGGGCGGGGCCGGCATGATGTGGGGCCCCGCGGTCGCGCGGGCCGTCGCGGACGTCGCGCTCACCGGCACGACGTCCGTCGTCGATACCGCTGACCTGGGACTTGACCGATTCGACGCGAGCGGGCGCAGTAGGCTGGCCGCCGACCCGATCGCGCTCCCCTTCCCGGAGAAGCTGGCGGTGCAGTAACCGCCGGCCTGGCGGCCCGTCGGCTGTTCTGAGATGCGACGAGCTGCCGCGGTAACGCCGCCCCCGTTTCGTACAACCTTTTGCCCTTCCTTGCCCGAAACACTAGTCCCTCCAGTAGAAAGCGCCTTTGCCATGACTGATGCCTTGCCCGTCATCGACACCGCCTTCCTCGCCGCCGCGGCCGTGGCCGACCTTGAGGACTGGGGGCCGCTGGAGGAGGCGACCTCGGCCGACGTCCCGATGGCCGTCCGCGGCCTGACCATCTGGTCCGCGCCGGACGACTCGGATGCCTCGGATGCCTCGGATGCCTCGGATGCCTCGGATGCCTCGGATGCCTCGAGTGCGGAGGCAGGCATCTGGGAGTGCACCGCCGGCCCGTCGTACTGGGTGCAGGAGGAGAACGAGGTCATCTACGTGCTGTCCGGCACGCTGACCGTCACGCCGGACGGCGGGAAGCCGACCACGCTCGGTCCCGGCGACGTCGCCGTGTTCCCGCGCGGCTGGCGCGGCCCCTGGGAACTGCACGAGACCGTCCGCAAGGTCTACGTGCTCTTCTAAGGGGCGCGGGCTATCCGTGGGGCCGGCGCTAGTCAGCCGGTGAAGTCGATGCGCATGACGGCGCGGCGGACGCTGGGGCTGCTGACCTCGGTGAAGCCCGCGTCGGCGAACACCTGGACGGCGCCGACGTGCAGCTCGCCCCAGGTGATTTCCTTCCCCGGCTGGGTGCGCATGGCGTAGCCCTCCAGGGCGCGGGCGCCGTTCTCCCTGGCGTAGCCGACCGTCGCGGCGGCCAGCGCGTAGGTGATGCCGCGCTTGCGGTAGCCCTTGCGGACGACGAAGCAGGTGACCGACCAGACGCCGTCGTCTTGCTTGTCCTCGTGCCGGCCGCGCCACACGGTCGGCAAGCCCAGCAGGCGCGGGTACTCGGTGCGCGGCTCGACCGCGACCCAGCCGACCGGCACGCCCGGGAATCCGCGCGCCTCTTCATCGCGCTGCTTCCCTGGCGGTGAATCCTCCGGGAAGTGAGCGCCGCCGGTTAGGTAGGCGACCAGGCCGGTCGTGCTCGCCGACTCCGGGTCATCGCAGTTGACCTGCTCGCGCAGCCGCTCCCGGCGCTGCTCGTCCGTCGCCTGGTCCCAGAACCAGCCGCGGGTCTTGAACCGCTGGCAGTTGCACCGGCCACTGTCGACGGTGCCGAAGATCGCGGTCAGGTCGGCCCACGTCGCGCGGTTGGCCGGGATGATGGTCAGGTCCTGCGGCTTGACCGGCCCGTCCCCGCTGATCTTCATGGACCGTCACGGTAGCGTAGATCACGGACATTCTGCTTCCGTGATGCTGAGGCTGGTGGTCGCCGGTGGACCGGGTGAGCGATACGCGTGAGATCAGCCCGACGGCCCGGGCGCTGCTCGCGCTCGAGGCGATACAGAACGTCCCTGGCATCACCGCGCAGCGCCTTGGCGAGCGCCTTGGCGTCACCGAGCGCGCCGCCCGGCGGTACGTGGCCATCCTGCGCGAGGCCGGGCTGCCAATCGATTCCGTCAGCGGCCCCTACGGCGGCTACCAGGTCGGGCGCGGGCTGCGGCTGCCGCCGCTTACTTTCAGCGCGGCGGAGGCGGCCGGCCTGGTCATGGCGGTGATCGAGGGGCACGCGGGCGCGGTCGATCCGGCCGACCTGGTCGGCGGCGCGCTCGCCAAGATCCTCCGGGTGCTGCCCGCGCGGGTCTCCGCGATCGTCCGCCCCATCAGGGACGTCACGCCGCCGCCGTCGAGCGCGCCACCGCAGGTCAGTCCCGAGCTGACCACCGCGCTGTTCGAGGCCTGCGCGGCCGGGCGGCGGCTGCGCCTCGGCTACCGGCTGAGGAGCCGTTCCGGTGAGGGCCACAGCTGGGTGGTGCGGGAGATGGAGGTCGACCCGTGGGCGGTGATCTTGCGGCACAGCCGCTGGTACCTGCTGTGCTGGTCGCACACGAGGGGCGCGCAGCGGGTGCTGCGGGTGGACCGGATCGCCTCCGCGGAGCCGCTACTCGACGGCTTCACCCCGCCGGCCGGCCTCGACCCGCTGCGCGTTCTTGAGGAGCACCTGTCGCAAGGTTGGACCTATCCGGTCGATGTGCTGATCGACGCGCCGCCGGACGAGGTGGCCCGCTGGCTGCCCCGGTCGCTCGGGCTGCTCACGCCATTCGGTGACGGGACGAGGACCCGGCTGGTTGCGTCCACGGACGAGCCGGACTGGTACGCGAGCCGCCTCGCGATGATGCCGTTCGCGTTCCAGGTGACCGAGTCGGCGGCACTGCGCGACGCGGTGGCGGCGCTCGGCCTGCGGCTGCTCGCCGCCAGCGCGGACGTCACCGGGACCGGATCGCTGAGCTCAAGCGCTGGAAGCGAACCGGTTCGCTGAGGACGACCCTGGCGCGCGCCACGGAGAATAGAGCATCCACTATGAGAGCTTGAACCTCTCTTAAGGGCTACAATGACTGCTGTGGCTGCCATTAAGAGGACGGAGCGAGTTACCCCGCTTGGAGTGGAGCGGGCATTGCGGGTCCTTGGCGAGCACGTGTCGAACTGGCGGAAGCTCAACCGGCTGACCGCCGCTCAGGTCGCCGAGCGGGCGAACATCTCGCGGGAGACGCTGCGCGGCATCGAGCAGGGCAAGGGCACGGCGAGCACGGAGAACCTGCTCAGGGTGCTCCGGATCATCGGCATCATGGACAGCGTGGTGGCCGCCGCCGACCCCTACCAGACCGACGTCGGGCGGATTCGCATGGACGAGGTCCTTCCCAAGCGGGTGCGCGGCTGATGGCCGGGCGAGACCCTGTCGAGGTCACCGCCCAGGTCGACGGGCGAGAGGTTGCCGCGGGAACGCTCTGGATCCACGACCGCAGCGGGCAGAGCGCCACCTTCCGTTACGCCGATTCCTACCTGGCTGAGCGAGGGAGTTACGACCTCGATCGTGCACTGCCGAAGGCAGCCGGTGTCTTCCATACGCCACCAGGCTCGGACAATCCTGCACTGCTAAGCACGGCGATCGACTTCGACGACACCACCGCAAGCATCGATGTCGCACTCGCGGTGTGCGGCCACTTCCGCCTCTCGCAGAGTGCCGCGCGTCGATTGATGGGCGACGTTGAGCGAGCGACATCGAGATGGCGCGATGTCGCCAGGCAGCTTGGGCTGCCCGCCGTGGAGATCGAGCGCATGACCACTGCCTACGAGACAGACCAGCGCCGCGTCGCCCGTGCCATGACGCCGGCTTGATCGCTGCACTCGGAGCCGGCCTGCTGCTCGCGGCGGGGTCGACCGCGGAGCGGCTGGCGGGCTAGCCACGGGACGTGGCCGGGACGGCCAGCGCGTCGACCGCTACCGGCCCGGCCGGGGTGCAGATCAGCGGGTTGATGTCGAAGGCCGCCAGCTGGCCGGCGAGGTCGGTGACCAGGGCGGAGAAGGCCGCGACGGCGGCCGCCAGCGCGGCCAGGTCGGTCGCTGGCTGGCCGCGGAAGCCGCTGAGCAGGCGGGCCGAACGTAGGCGGGCGATCAGGGCGGCGGCCGCGTGCCCGGTAAGCGGCGGCAGCGCGACCGCGCGGTCGGCCAGGTACTCGGCCAGGACGCCGCCGGCGCCGATGACGATGAGCGGGCCGAGGGCGGGGTCGCTGGCCATGCCGAGGATGAGCTCCGGGCCGGGGCTGGCCATCGCGGTGACGGTGACGCGGGGGCCGAGTCGGGCGGACAGGTCCGCGTAGGCGGCGGCGAGTTCGGCCGGGTCCGCGATGCCGAGGCGGACGCCGCCCACGTCGGACTTGTGGGCGATGCCCGGCTCGTCGGTCTTGAGCGCGACCGGGTAGCCGATCTGGGCCGCGGCCGCCAGGGCCTCATCCAGGGTGGCGGCCGAACGGGCAGCCACGGCGGGGATGCCGTAGTCGCGCAGCAGGTCGAACAGGCCCGCGCCCGGCAGCGGGCCCGCGGCGAGGGCGGCCGACCAGCGTTCCCTGCGGGCCTCGCGAGCGGCTGGGTACAGGGCCGCCGGTGGCGGCGTATCCGCGGGTGTCGTGAGCTCCGGGGCGGGCAGCGCGGCGCGGTCAAGGAGGTGGCGCAGCGCGAGCAGGCCGGTGCGGGTGGACTCGAGGACCGGGACGCCGGAGGCGCGCAGCCGGCCCGCGGCGACCGCGTCGATCGCGGCGGGGATCGAGGCGAGCACGGTGACGGGCTTGGCCGTCTTGGAGGCCGCCGCCGCGACGGCGGCACGGTAGGAGTCGTCGCCGTCGTACTCCGGGATCAGGTCGACGGCGAGCGCGACCGCGCCGGTGCCAGGGTCGTCGGCGAGGGCTAGCAGCGCCTCGGTGAACAGCGCCTCGGCGTCACGGCCGGTCCCCCAGACGTCCAGCGGGTTGGCCGGTTCGAGGCCCGGGTCGAGTACCGCGGCGAGCCGCCGCCGGGTCTGCTCGGTGAGCGGCGCGAACGGGACGCCGACCGCGGCGGCCAGGTCGGCGACGTGGGCGCGCTCGAAGCCAGAGTCGTGCACGGTGGCCAGCCCCTGGCCACCGGGCGCGGTTTCCCCCCGGTCAGGGTCATCGGCGGTCCGGGTCACGCCAGCGGAGCGGCCCGGGCGGCGGACGAGGCTGAACAGTTCCAGGGCGTCCGCGAGTTCCGCCAGGTCACCGACGCGGTGCACGTCGTAGGCCGCGGCCAGCGCCTGCCAGGCGCCGTCGCCCGCCGCCAGGGCGCCGGAGTGGGCGGCGACCAGGGAGCGGCTCGCCTCCGACGTCCCGGCCGGGAGCAGGAACACCGGGACGTCGCGGGCGGCGGCGTCGGCGAGCACCGAGCGCAGCGCCGGCGCGTCCCTGATCGTCTCCAGAACGAGGGCGAGGATCTTCGTCTCCGGCCGGGCCAGCGCGTACCTGGCGTAGGCGGCGGCAGGCGTGACGAGCTCCTGCCCCGAGGAGACGGCGAGCGTGAAGCCGAACGCCCGCCGGGTCCGCAGCAGCGCGGAGAACACCGACCCAGAGTGCGTGACCAGCGCGACCGGCCCGGCCGGCAGCGGGTCGGCCTCGGTGTAGCCGATCGCGCGCAGCCCGCGGGCCACGTTCACGAACCCCATGCACCCGGCCCCGCACACGGCCATCCCCGCGTCCACCGCGATTCCCGCGACCCGCTCCCGCAGCCCCGGCCCGGAACTCCCCCCATCGGAATCGACGGCAGCTCCGAAGATCACCGCCGACCGGGTACCGCTAGCCGCCGCGGCCCGGACCTGCTCCTCAAGGGCGGCATCGGGGACGGCGAGCAACGCAAGGTCGGCCGGCCCGGGCAGGTCACCGAGCGACGGGTAACACCGCACGCCGCCGATCTCGTCGTAGCGCGGGTTCACCAGGTAGGTCCGCGGCCGGCTCGGCGACCGCGCCACCTCCTCGATCATCCGCGCCCCGAGGCTCCCCGGCCGGGTCGACGCGCCGACGAGCGCGACCGACCTGGCCTCGAGCATGACCGCGAGCGGATCGGAGGCTACCGCTTCCGTTCGGGCGGCAGAAAACCGATCAGCCACGGCGCCGCTTGCGGCGGTCGGAGAGCGCGGCCTTGGCCGCCTGCATGCCGGGGATGCCGCAGACGCCGCCGCCGGCGTGGGTCGCGCTGCTCGCGTAGTACAGGCCGCGGACGGGGGTCCGGTAGTCGGCGAAGCCCGGCGCCGGGCGCAGGTGGAAGAGCTGCTCGAGGGACAGCTCGCCGTGGAAGATGTTGCCGCCGATCAGGCCGTAGTCGTGCTCCATCTCGTAGGGGCCGACGACGTCGCGGTGCAGGATCGCGGACTTGAAGTTCGGCGCGACCTCGTTGTAGGTGTCGATCACCCGGTCGGCGTACTTCTCCAGCTCCTCGCGGTTCGGTTCGCTGCTCCAGGTGGACGGGACCCACTGGGTGAACAGGGACATGATGTGATAGCCCTCGGGCGCGAGTGTCTTGTCGAAGGCGGTGGGGATCACGCCGTCGGAGAACGGCCGGGCCGCCGGCCGGCCCTCGCGGGCGTCGATGAACGCGCGCTCGATGTACTCCATGCTCGGCGCCATCTCGACCGAGCCGGTGTGGTGCTCCTGCAGGTTGGTGCCCGGGTTGGCGGTGAAATCTGGCAGCTCGCCGAGGGCCAGGTTGACCTTGACGACGCCGGAGCGGGTCTTCCAGTGCTCGATGTCGCGGACGAAGTCGGCCGGCAGGTTCTCCCGGCCCACGTGGTCGAGGAAGGCCGTCTTGGGGTGCAGCGAGCTGACGATCACCGGCGCGGTGATCTCCTCGCCGTTCTCCAGGACGACGCCGGCGGCGCGGCCGGTGCCCGGGGCGACGGTGACCCTGGCGACGCGGGCGCCGGTCCTGATCGTGACGCCGAAAGACCGGGCGGAGCTCGCGATCGCGGCCGCTACCGCGCCCATGCCGCCCTCAGGGAAGCCCCAGCTGCCCAGGCGGCCGTCGCCGACGTCGCCGATCGAGTGGTGGGCCATGACGTACGCAGTGCCCGGCTCGTACGGGCCCGCCCAGGTCCCGATCACGCCGTTGACGGCGAGCGCGCCCTTGACCTGCGGGCTCTCGAACCAGTCGTCGAGCAGGTCGGCGATCGACATCGCCATCAGCCGGGTGACGTCAGCGATCGTCCGGACGCTCAGGCCGCGGTGCTGCCAGGCGAGCCGCAGCTGCGCCAGCACGTCGGCGGGCTTGCGCGAGCCGAGGGCAGGCGGAACGGTCAGCAGCATCGGGCCGAGCACGTCGGCCAGGCCGCCGAGCCAGGCGTTCCACTTGGGGTAGGCCTCGGCGTCCTTCTTCGACCACTTGGCGATCTCGTCGTAGGCGCGCTGCGAGTCCTCCTCGTACAGGGTGAGCGAGCCGCCCTCGGGAAAGGCCTGGTAGTACGGGCCCATCGGGAAGATCTTGTAGCCGTGCTGCTCGAGCTTGAGGTCGTTGAGTATGGTCGGCGGAAGCAGGGACATCACGTAGGACAGCCGGGTGACCTTGAACTGCGGCGCCTCCGGCCAGGGCGCCTCGGTGGTCGCCGCGCCTCCGGTCTGCTGCCGTGCCTCGAGCACCAGGGTCTTCGCGCCGCTCCTCGCCAGGTAGGCGGCGGCCACCAAGCCGTTGTGCCCGCCGCCGATGACGATCGCGTCGTAGCTCTCGCGTGCCATGCTGGGTAAATCCTCCCGTCCCCGCGCGGTCGACTTCGAGCTGACGCCGTCGCACAGGTTTGACTGAACATTCAGTCTAGATTCCTGCTACGCTGGGAGACAAGGCCACCGGGCGAGGGAGCTCGGTGCAGCGACCCGAGGCGGGGGCTGCGAGAACACGATGGCACAGGGAACTTCAGACGGCCAGAACAGCGAGGGGCGGCGCGAGCAGCTGCTGCACTCCGCGCTTGAGGTCATCGTGGCGCGCGGCTACGCCGACACGCGCATCGCCGACGTCGCCGAGCACGCCGGCACGTCGCCCGCGCTGGTCATCTACTACTTCAAGACCCGCGACCAGCTGCTCACAGAGGCGCTGCGCTACTCGGAGGACGCGTGGTACGCCGCCGGGACGCAGCGGCTGGCCGCGATCGGCACCGCCGCCGGCCGGCTGAACGAGCTGATCGCGATGACCTGCCTGCCGGACACCGACCCGGCGGCGCGCACCGAGTGGCTGCTGTGGCTCGACCTGTGGGCGCTGTCACCGCGCAACCAGGGGGTCGCGGCGGTGCGCAGGAAGTTCGACGAGCGGTGGCGGCAGACGATCGCCACCACCGTGCTCTTCGGCCAGGAAACCGGCGAGTTCGACACCGCGGTGGACGCCGGCTCGTTCGCGGTCACCCTGTCGGCGCTGCTCGACGGCATGGCCGTGCAGATCGCCCTGGAAGACCCGGACGTGCCGCCCTCGCTCGCCTACGACCTCGCCATGCGCTTCGCCGCCGGCCAGCTCGGCTTCTCCTTGTAGCGAGAAGCATGGTGCCAGGAACGCGGCAGGTCGGAATTTACGCGGTGCCTGGCCTGCCGACGGCGCCGCTACCTCGTGGCCGCGGCGAGCGCTGCCCGGATGACGGCCTCGGCCGCCGGGATTCCCTTCTCGTTCTCGAATTCCCCGTAAGGGATCCCGTAGGCCGGCGTGCCCGGCTGCTGTCGCCAGCCCTCGGCGAGCGGGCCGTAGCCGGCGGTCCCGTACCCGATCGAGTCGAGGAACGCCGCGACGTCTGCCACCGCGGCGTCGTCCCCGGCGGCCGGCAGGTACGTACGGTCGGTCGCGCCGACCGACCGGGGCAGGTTCTGCAGGTGCTTGAAGAAGATGTTGTTGAACACCTTCACCACCCGGGCGCCGGGGATGTGCCACGCGAGGTACTCGCTGCCGGTGAGTTCCCCTGAGTCAAGCGGCGCGATCTGCCCGTCGCGCTGCGGGTAGTAGTTGCCGGTGTCGAGCACGGTTTTACCGACAAGCGCGGCGGCAGGCAGTGACGGGTAGGCCGACAGCGGCGTGCTGACCAGGACAAGGGCCCCGGCCGTCGCGGCCTCCGCCCCGGTAGCCGCCCGGGCCCGCGGCCCGAGCTCCGCCACCAGGTCCGCCAGGGTCTCGGGTCCCCGCGAGTTGCTCAGCACCACGTCATGCCCGGCGTCAACCGCGAGGCGGGCCACGGTGCTCCCGATCCGTCCGCTTCCGATCAGTCCCAGAGTTGTCATGTTCACGCCAACCCGGCGCATTCGCCGGGCATTCCGGCCGGCCCGCACGCCATTTGCCGGCCGGGTGAGATCATGGGGCGGTGACGTGGGAGCCGAACCGGTACGCGCGGGGTGAGCTGGTTGTCGTGGTGGACTGCGCGGACCTTGAACGGGCCGCCCGGTTCTGGGCCGCCGTGCTCGGGTACGCCGACGCGGGCGGCGACAACGAGACGTACCGCAACGTGCTGCCCGCCGATGGCTTCGGCATCGAGATCCTGCTGCAGCGCACGGACGACGTGAAGGACGGCAAGAACCGCGTGCACCTGGACCTGCGCACCCGGGACCTGGCGGCCGAGGTCAGCCGCGTGCTCGCGCTCGGCGCGACGCGGCAGACGGACAGTCCGATCGAGGAGGACGGCTGGCTCTGGCACATTCTCGAGGACCCGGACGGGAACGAGTTCTGCGTGCTGCAGCCGCCGCCGGAGTACTGGGGCGGAAACCCCGGCAGTTAGCTGGCGACCGCCGCCTCGGCGTCGGCGGGGGCGGGCTCGGCGTCGCCGGCCAGCACGCGCAGCGCGTCCGCCGGGAGGTATACGTGCACCGGAGTGCCCTGGGACCAGGCGGCCGCGTCCTCGTTCGGCACCACCGACTGCAGCGACTCGCCGGTGGCCAGCCGCAGGTGCACCTGGGTGGCCGCGCCCAGGTAGACCACGCGGTCGACGAGGGCGGGTACCCGGTTGGGGCCCTCCGAGCCGTGCGCCTCGACGCGCGCCCGCTCCGGACGGATCACCGCCTGGGCCGAGGCGCCCGGCTCCGCCGGGACCTCGTTCGACGTGGTGAGCGCGATGTCGCCGAGCTTGAGGGTGGACGCACCGCCCCGCACCCGTTCGGCGACCACGATCTGCAGCAGGTTCGCGGCGCCGAGGAAGTCGGCCACGTAGGCGTCGGCCGGCGACTCGTACACCTCCTGCGGCGTGCCGATCTGCGCGATCCGGCCGGCGTTCATCACCGCGATCCGGTCGGACATGGTCAGTGCTTCCTCCTGGTCGTGGGTCACGTAGATGAACGTGATCCCCACGCGCTCCTGCAGCGCCTTGAGCTCCACCTTGAGCGAGCGCCGCAGCTTGGCGTCGAGCGCGCCGAGCGGCTCGTCAAGCAGCAGGGCCGCCGGGTTGAGCACCAGCGCCCGGGCCAGCGCGACCCGCTGCTGCTGGCCGCCGGACAGCTGCGACGGCCGCCGCGAGGCGAAGTCCGACATGGACACCAGGGACAGCGCCTCGCCGACCCGCTGCTTCAGGTCAGCCTTGGTGACCTGCGCGTGCTTGAGCCCGAACGCCACGTTGTCGAACACCGACAGGAACGGGAACAGCGCGTAGGACTGGAAGACCGTGTTGACCTTCCGCTTGTGCGGCGGCATGTGGGAGACGTCAGCCCCGTCGAGCAGGATGCGGCCTGCCGTCGGCTCCTCGAACCCGGCGATGAGCCGCAGCGTGGTCGTCTTGCCGCACCCCGACGGGCCGAGCAGCGAGAAGAACTCGCCGCCGGAGACGGACAGGTCGATGTTGTCGACGGCGGCATGCGAGGTGTCCCCGTGCCCGAACCGCTTGGTCAGCCCGACCAGCTCGATGCCTGCGGCCATGATGTCAACTCCGTCTCTGGTGAAGGGGGTTCATTCGCGCGGTCAGGTGATTGCGCGGGTCAGCCATTCTCGCCGCTGATGGCGGCGAGGGCGGCCAGGCCGCTGCCCCGTTCGCCCCTGGTCAGCAGGCGGTAGCCGACGTAGCCGAGGACGACGATGACCAGGGACATCGCCAGCATGATGGAGCCGAGGGCGTTCAGCGCGGGGCCGCCGTTGCCGCCGTGCTGCGTGGAGTAGATGATCACCGACATCGGGGTGTTGCCCGCGCTCGAGGAGAGCAGGTCGACGATCACGAAGTCGTCGATCACGCCGGAGAACACGAGCACGGCGCTGGCGAAGATGGCGGGCGCGAGCAGCGGGACCATGACCCGGCGCATCACCTGGAACTGGTTGGCGCCCAGGTCAGCCGCCGCCTCCTCGTACTGCCTGCCGATGGTGACGAGGCGGGCCTGCACGACGATGGCGGGCCAGCTCACGTTCCAGGTGACCAGGCCGAGCACCTCGGCGAGCGTGCCCAGGTGGACCGTGCTGAACAGGGTCGTGAAGACGATGAACATCGACACGCCGAAGATCAGCTCGGGGACCACGTACGACAGGATCATCACGAAGTTGAACGTCATCGGGATCGGGCCGCGCCAGCGGTTGATGCCGAGCGCGAACGCGACGCCGAGCGGCACCGCGATTACCGTGACCAGCACGGAGAGGCGGAAGGTCTGGATGACCGCGGCGTGCAGCTGCGGGTTGTGCAGCACCGAGTTGGTGTGGTCGGTGAAGTACCAGCGCCAGGAGAAGCCCTGCCAGGCGGACTGCGACCGGCCGTTGTTGAACGAGAACAGCACCGCGATCACGATCGGGACCAGCGACCAGATCAGGTAGAGCCAGGTGAAGCCCTCGAGGAACCACGGGTGCCGCCACGGGTTGCTCCAGAAGAGGAGCCGTCGCCGCGCTTGCTCGGGCGTGGACGGTGTGATCTGCGCGGGCGTCGCGTTGGTTACGGTCACGCTGCCGCCTCCCGGTTGGTGGCGATGACGTAGTAGATCATCGGGACGAGCAGGATGACGAGCAGCATCAGGGACAGCACCGCGCCCTGGCTCTCCAGGCCGGGGGTGCCGAGCTGGCCCTGGATCAGGTTGCCGATCATCGAGGTGGAGGCCGAGCCGGACAGCATCTGGTTGGTGAAGTAGTCGCCGAGCATCGGCAGCACGGTGATCAGCAGGCCGGTGAGGATCGCCTGGCGGCTCAGCGGCAGCGTCACGTGCCAGAAGGTGCGCGTCCGCCCGAGGCCGAGGTCGCGGCCGGCCTCGAGCAGCGCCGGGTCGATCCGGTCAAGCCCCGCGTACAGCACCATGATCAGGTACGGGATGTAGCCGTAGACCAGGCCGAGCACCACGGTGACCGAGTTGCCGTTCAGCCAGTTCACCGGGGAGATGCCGAACCAGCCGAGCGCCTTGTTCACGTAGCCGCCGGTGGACAGCAGGTCGATCCAGGCGAGCATCCGCATCATGTAGCTGATCCAGAACGGCGCGATCAGCAGCACGAGGAACAGCCCCTTGCGCCGTCCGGCGAACCGGGCGACGAAGTACGCCGCCGGGTAGCCGATCAGCAGGCAGAGCAGCGAGGCGACCGCGGTGTAGACGATCGTGCGCACCAGGATCGGGCCGGCGAACGACGCGCTGCCGAAGATGTCCCGCCACACGTCGATGACGGCGGACGAGCTCCAGTCGAACGGGTTCCACACCGCGACCGGGGCCTGGATGAGCTGGTCGAGCTTGCCCAGCGCGATGGAAAGCACCGCGTAGAACGGCACGATGAACAAAATCGCGAGCCAGAGGATGCCGGGCGTGGCGAGCGCGACCCAGAAGGCGTTCTTTTTGCTCCGCATGCTCTGTTGCTTAACCACGGGCACCTCCTAGATCCCGTTGCTCACGACGAGCCAGGCCTGCTGCCATAGCGCGTCCGCGTCCACCGGGAGCTGCAGCTCGAACAACCCGGTCTTGAAGGTGGAGGGCACCACCACCGTCGAGGTGAGCGCCGGGTCCAGGATCTGCTGCTTGACGAGCACCTGCGGCGTCACCCCGGTGAGCGGCTGCATGTAGCCGTTCCACGAGATGTTGTTGAGGACGTTCGGCAGGTCGAGCAGGTAGTTGAGGAACAGGTGAGCGAGCACCGGGTTGCTCGCCCCGTTGAGCACCATCATCGTGTCGTTGTTCACCGGGCCGCGCCCGTCGGCGGGGAACCAGTAGCCGATCACGTCGGCGCTCACTCCCTTGGGCAGGTACGACGGCGCGGCCGCCATGTCGCCCGACCAGGCGCTGCTTATCCACGTCTCCCCGGCGGGCACGTCGGAGTAGTCGGTGTTGGCGATCTTCAGGTTGACCAGGCCGGTCAGGTCCTGCATCGACTGGCGGGACAGGCCGATCTGCTTGTAGTCCGTGGTGTTCAGGTTGAAGATGCCGTTCTTCATCAGGCCCAGGGAGATGCCCTCGCGGTAGTCGTCGAGTATCGCCACCCGGCCCGCGTACTTGGGCTGCCACGGCATCGCCCACGGGTTCTTCATCGCGTAGGGGTTCTCGTGCACCTTGTCCTTACGCCAGGTGATCCCGGTCGTGTAGATGGTGTACGGGACCGTGTACTGCCAGCCCACGTCGTAGAAGGGGTTGGTGTAGTCGGGCCAGGCCTGGCTGATGTTCGGGATGTAGGAGTGGCTCAGCGGCTGGGCGAGCTTGCCCTCGATGAGCTGGCCGAGCACGTCAGGGGTCGCCCCGACCAGCACATCGAAGTTCAGGCCGCTGCGCAGCTTCGACAGCGCCTCGTTCATCGTGTTGAACGTGGTGAGCTGCACTTTGCACTTGTACTTCTTGGCGAAGCTGTTCACCACGTCCTGGTTGATGTACGCCTCCCAGATGTAGACCTGGAGGGTGGCGTGCTGTTCGGCCGCGAGGCCGGACTCGATCGCGGTGTTACCCGTGAACGTCGGCCATTTCACCGGGTTATTCGGCCGGGGCAGCGGCAGCGTTCCCGAGCCGGTCAGGTCGGAGGCGCAGCCGGTGAGCACGCCGCCGGCGCCGAGCGCCGCGAGCGCCGTCAGGCCCGCGCCGCCCTTGAGGAACCGCCGGCGTGGCATGCCGTGTCCCTGCCAGCCTTCACGAGGGTGTACCAACGGCCGCCGCCTCCTTCGTGCTAACGAATGCTGTCCCGCCCCTGCCTCACTTGACTGAATGTTCGGTCAATTGAACTCTCGGTAGAGGTGCCGGGCAAGGTTTTGTCGGTAAAGAATGGGTTGCGGAGGTATGCGCTATCCGCGAATGGCCGCAGGCCCAACTTCGGCGGCGCCAACTTCGGCGGCGCCAACTTCGGCGGCGAAGGCGCGGAAGTTGCCGATGAGCCGGTCGATGTCCACCTCGTCGTGCTGGACGGAGATCAGCCACTGCTCGATCTTGCCC